>Ga0209499_1001154_pt1 | contig 18819 bp, 14 predicted proteins | sample C_130208_EF_Meta_FD_187306 | JGI IMG/M metagenome (GOLD analysis project Ga0209499, IMG submission 187306) | Freshwater microbial communities from Lake Croche, Canada to study carbon cycling - C_130208_EF_MetaG (SPAdes) (version 2) | ecosystem: Environmental > Aquatic > Freshwater > Lake...
TGTAAAATTTAACTTGGTATATTCGGGAATCGGACATGGAAAAAGTATGTCCGATCCAGAATTATTTTGGCGTTTCTTTTTGGACTTTTTTCGTTAGTGTCTATTTTGTAGTTTTCAGTATCTGGATTATATGATATACTGTATCAAATTCATTTCTTGGGCAAATCAATATAGAATTTTCCCAAGATTCTATATAACATCCGTAATGGACGTTTTTACCAAGATTTTCACACAACAATCAATAAAAAAAATAGGATTTGACGATATAATACATGCTCATAAAAACCCCGAATCGTATTGTATAATCAATACTTTGTCGGCCGATTCCCAAGATTGTTTAATAAAATACACCGTCCCTTACCAAAATGAAGAAAAAATCATAAATGATATGATTTCATCCTATGCTTTAAATAAAACCATAATTGTATATGGTAAGAATTCCCAAGATGATTCAGCCGAAACCAAATATAAACAATTGCGGACTCTAGGATTTGATAATATTTATATATATTCGGGCGGACTCTTTGAATGGATGCTATTGCAAGACATATATGGCCAAGATTCTTTCCCCACCAATCGCAAGGTCCTTGATATATTGAGGTATAAAGCTAGTCCAACATTCTAATCAAGTATTTTTGAGTCAAATCCAATGTTCAAACGTTGGATTTCCCAAGATTCCGTCCAATCTTGGTCCAATCTTGTAGTCAATATACCGTCCAATCTTGTAGTCAATATACCGTCCAATCTTGTAGCCAATATTCCGTCCAATCTTGTAGCCAATATTCCGTCCAATCTTGTAGTCAATATACCGTCCAATCTTGTAGTCAATATACCATCAAAATCTATAATAAAAATAATCAACATAAATAATAAAAGTCCCAATATTATGTAAATATAATATTGTGTATATTGCGGTTGTCGCATCATTTCTTCCACCAATTTCTTGGACCGTTCATGTAAATCCAAATGGTCCGGATGAATAAGCGAATCGTTATTTGTGTGATATATAAAAAACGGATATTTATAGGTATATGTCCGACATTTCAAATATATGAATGAATCGGCTTCATGTTGGATATTCGGACCCAAACAATATTTCCCATCTTGGTAAATCTCTTGGATAAGTCGTTTTGCCGCCCGATTCGTGATTAAATATGCCGCCGTGGAAAATATGTGTTCTGGTCTAATATATCTCACATAATCCGCATAATCAAATAAATGGATACCCACTTCATCGGTGATATAACATAATTGTATGATTTCCCAATCTTGGGAAACTGACGACATTACGGTTTGAACTGACTCTCGCCAATATGGTTTGAATTCCAAACATACATCATCTTCCAAGATGAGTGCTATTTCATCGTCGGTCTCCGCGAATTGTCGTATAGCATCCAAATGGGATATTGTGCATGCATATTCGCACGGTGTTTTTATTAATGGCGTATTATTCAAATACTTTATTATATCTTCCGTTTTTCCGTCGACGGCTTTTATGCGAATCTTGGGAATATTGGTGAATTCGGGGTCTTGGAACATGGTTTCCATATTGCGTTTTCGGTCGGGGGAACGGTCCAAATTTATCCAATATATCGTATCAATTCCCACCAATTTATTCATGTGTTTTGATATGTATAGATAATGAAGACGAATGAATTTTCCGCAAAAGCGAAAAATTGAATTCAAATAATTTGATTTGGATAAATTACATAAAGTCAATTTAATAATAATATAAATTATGTCTTCCATTTCAGTATTATCCGTGTCTTCATCATCATCAACTGCCGAATCAATATCCGCGTCTATTACTAAAAATAATATGAATAATGCAAATAAAACGAATAAGCCGATGATTGTGTCTATAGAGGGGAATATTGGTGCGGGTAAGACTACAATATTGCATCATTTGGAGAAATATTACCAACGATGCGGCGATGATAGTGTCGTATTTGTGCGAGAACCGGTGGACGAGTGGGAACAGATTTGCGACGGTTCAGGTGAAACGGTTTTGTCTAAATTCTATCGTGACCCCGCAAAGTATGCGTTTCCTTTTCAAATTATGGCGTATGCGACGCGATTATCGGTGATTCGCCAGGCAATGCGTGAGAACCCTGGATGTCGGGTTTTGGTATGCGAACGGTCATTGGAAGCTGATAAACATATTTTCGCGAATATGTTGCATCGCGATGGACTAATTGAGCAGGTGAATTATCAAATCTATTGTAAGTTTTTCGGGGAATATGCCGAGGACTTAAATCTGGACCGAGTTGTTTATATAGATGCGGATGCGGAGGTATGCTTTCGACGGATTGGACAGCGGTCTAGGGAGGGCGAGAGCAAGATTGAATTGGCGTATTTGGAAAAATGCGGGAAATATCATCGCGAATGGTTAGTAGAAAACAAAGAGAATAATGCGATGCAACTTCTTCATTTAAAAACGAATGAAGATGTGCGATATAGTAATGATGATGTGGGTATGGATTGGATTAAACAGATTGCGGAGTTTATTTTATAGATTGTGATGGGCGTATTTTGCGAGTTCCACCTTTACCGACACTACCAGTCTTAAATGGTAGGTGGGATTTGTTTTGAGTTGTAGATTGTGAAGGATTATTACAAAAATTAGTTAATATTATAGAACGTATTTTTTCTATTTCCTCTGCTTTTAATTCATTTGATAATGGTGTAAATTCAGTTTTTGAAGGACGTAATCCATCTAATGAATCTGTAACAGTTAAATTATATCGTTTTGCGATTGATTCGCCTTGAGTAGACCGTATAATATTTGCTTTATAATCTTGGTTCATCGGTAAAAAAATATGGTCAATATCTGAAAATGTAGGTGGGATAAGTATTCCATTTATGCACCGTAACATACCAGTTATTACAAAATGGCGTTCTTTATTATCATCCAATGGCTTTTTTGCCGAGTCTTTAGGTATTTCTGTAGAAATAATATGGGTTTTTAATTCTGGACTAGCAAATTCACTAGTTCCGCCTAATATGACCATTTCATTTAATGCCGTTATAGTGGCGTCAAGTAGACTATATCCACTAATTATGTGAGAATCAAAAGGGTCCCTTGAACTAAACGTAATATCATGTATACTTAATGAGGATAGGGGCGAGGCTGAAGATTGTGAAGATGGTGAAGATTGTAAAGATTGTAAAGATTGTAAAGATTGTGAAGATTGTAAAGATGGTGCTATAATTTCATCAATATTTAATAGTTTATTTTTTTTTTTTGATTCATCAATTTTTTTTGTAAATGATGAAATAATAGAATTAATAGTGCTAGGAATACTATCGGTTCCTTCTGTTGTATGAGCAGATGAAATACTTGAAAAAAATGACTCGGAATCAGTAAGGTCGGCCGTAGTTGATGTAGTTCTAATACTATCTAATAATAAAGCATCGGTAACTACAAGAAGTTTTTTAGCATTATCGTCATTTATATTAATAGACATAAATGCATATTTGTCTTTTAATTTGACTACCGCAGCTTGAGCTTGTATATAATTTTTATGAACAGCCTTAATCGGCTCTAATTTACCATTTTTCTCAGCTTTATATAATGAATTTACCAAATGATGATGTAATGTATATAAATCTTTTTGTTTTTGTATTTCTTCAGGCATATTCAATATACTATATTAGTTCTATAGTATATTGAGTTATTTTTTACGCTAAACCGGATAATATTGGCTTTGATGTTTCTTTCACGTCAAAAATTTCGCCATTTTTAGTCAATGTTGTTGTAGTTGTATTATTAAAAGGGACTTCATTTTTTTCTTCAGTTTCCACTATTTTAACAGACCAACTATTATCTTCTTCACTAAATAAATGTTCAACTACTTTTATGGCTTCTTTCACAATATCATCTATTTCTGGTGCTGGTTTTACTATAATATTATCAACTGCTTTAACCGCTTCTTTCACAATAATATCTATATCTATATTTGACGGGGATTGGGATTTTGGTTGACTAGTAATATTTTGAATCGCTTTAACTGCTTCTTGTGCAATATTATTTATATTTATTACTGGTTCTGGTTCTGGTTGACTATTAATATCGTCAATTGCTTTAACGGCTTCGTTTACAATAGGATTTATATCTATTGCTGGTTCTGGTTGAATAGCAACATCTTGAACCGCTTTAACGGCTTCGTTTACAATAGGATTTACATCTATTGCTGGTTCTGGTATTATAATATCTCCAACCGCTTTAACGGCTTCGTTTACTATAAGATTTATATCTATATAATCATCATCGTCATCATCATCATCATCATCTTCATCATCTTCATCATCTTCATCTTCATCATCATCACCATCATCATCATCATCATTGCCGCCGACAACTTTATATGAATCGTTGTTGTCTTTTATATTATTAAATATATTTTGAACATCACCTGATGTAACATTTATAAAATTATAATATTTTAAAACATGTTCTAAAAATGACGTTAAAAATGACGTATTTTTTTGTTTTTCATATAAACTATATAAAAAACTACTTTGGGCTGGATGATTTTTTTGATATTGTTCATCAATCAGTTTAAATACTGTTAATATATATTCAATATCGTTTATATCAATATTAGCATGTGAATTTATTTCACTAAAAATTTCGGTTATTTCGGATAATGTTGATTGTTTTTGTCTATTAACCTTTTTATATTCTGTGTTTATATTATATTTTAGTTTATTAATTTCGTCTAACGTAATAGTTCTACCAAAATCAAGAATATATGAAAAACATGTATTTTTATGTGGTAAATTCATAAATTCATTTATTATAAATGCATCTTTTTTTGCAATATCATAATCTGCTATATTAGCATTTTCAGAATTTACTTTATCAAAAAACATATTTAAAACACCTTCATTTACATAAATATTATTTGCATGTAAATCGCAATGAAATATGTTTGTTGGAACTAATGCTAACCGAACAATATTTGTAAAAATAGAAATTAATACAATTTTCATCTTAATTTCGTCATTATGATATTTTTTATAAAATTCTGCAAAAGTTATAAATTTATCACCATACACATACAATCCAGCATATTCCATCGCAATAACCCCTATTTTTTTATCACTTAAATAAACCTTAAATTTATTTTTTTCTGGATGTAGCTTTTCTAAAAAAGTATTATAAAATTTATCTTTATCAAACCAAAAAAAATCTAATATAGATGGACAAACAGGCTGAGTAAAATCACGTTGGTTTCCTACGGTTTTTTTAAAGATATATTGTTGTGTATTTACTTCATTAACAAGTTCTTGTAATGAAACTGATGCTTTACTATAACTTTTAGATTGAACTAGTTTATTCATAACAATACTGCGCATCAAATCAATAGTAGTTGTTAACATTCCTTTTATTGGATTTGCCGAAGTAGCAGATGATTCATTTAGTGAAAATGCATGTAAACGTGTTGAATTGTCTTCAATAATACAAACTTTTAATAAAATAGATGTTAGAGGATTCTTATTCTTATTCGGCCCGGGCCCGACATAATTAAAATATTGATAATCGTTTGGAATATCCACCCTATAAATAAATCCATATAATGAAGCCCAAGATATACACGTTATATTAGTTGCATGATTAATCATATTCATTACTGCATGGAAAAAAGGAATATTTTTAGTATCTTTTTTACCAAGATTCTGTTCAAACCCAAAATCATTATTTGATAAATCGAGACCTTTAGAATTCAATACATCTCCACCTTTCATTTTATTGGGTTCATCCATTTTATACTTAATCTATATACTATGTATAAATTCATACGTTGAATTTGACTACAATCTTCACTACTTCCTTCTTAATACATTTGCACGCCGATATAGACAATTCTTCGCGCTTCTTTCGCGTCTTTCTATCAGCATCCGAATCGTTTTGACCAGGTGAATTGTCTAAAGATGCCGACTTGCGTTTTGACGTGCTATTCCGTGCATTCATATCATTCTCTATCATACTGTAATTTTCGTCAATATAATCCACAATTCGGTTCTCTATCGCCCATTTGAAGAAATTCAACTGCCCAATCGTCGTTTCCATAAAACTGTCGTCATTATACGGTATAGAAATCCGCTCCCATCGGCAAAAAGTGTCGAACCGTTTCTTGCTATATGCCTTCAACTTCAATTTATAATCATTGTGGACTTTGAATCTCACGGTTTCATTTTCTACCAAATTTTCACCTAAAGATGTCGTTGGTTTATATATAGGCATTTCATATACAGTATAGTATTTTTTCGCGAAATTAGTGACGAACCAGTCCACAATACGTAAGGATATTTTGCTTTCGCCATTTATGATTCGCATCATCTTGAACAAGTGGTCGCGATTTTGGTAAAAATCCATCAAATTTCGCAATAATAAATCGTTTTGGGTATTTAATTGTGATACGCGATAAACCGACATTTTTTGACCTAAATAAGTATAACAAGATATCGCATAATGATTTTATATGTTTTTATTGTAAAATGTATATTACGTAATACATAATTCCATAATAAAATACTCTTTTTCTTTATCATATTTCTCGTATCGCAACAAAGTTGGATGATTCGTAATCGGTTCATTCATCCATTTGAATCCATAAGATTCATAAAAAGTGACGGCACTTTCCAGAGAACTCAATACGATTTTGATTTTAGAACTAGACGATGAAGTATTAGTATTTTCCGCCATATGTTTATCCCTCACATTTTTGATAAAATCGTCCAATAATTTGGATGCATACCCAAAACTCTTGAATCGGGGCTTGGTGCAAATCATCAAGATATAATAAGTAATAAAGGTCGGCATTTTTTTTCGGTGATAAATCATCAATGATGGACAATTATCTATATTGAATTCCGTATTATCCATACACCGAAATACGACATTGTTTTTAATATCATGTAATAACGGCATTGTATAAGCCGGACTGACTGAATGATGCGAATAATTGTAGAATAATCGGGCAATCTTGGTATAAAGTATTTCAATATTATCTATGATATCTTCTAAAGGGTCATTATCTATTATTTCGTGCACAACTTCGTCGGAATAGTAATTCATTAAGTCAAATACTTGGATAAGTTTAGTTAGTTTGAGTATTATATAATACTTATTTATTATATCAATTTTGCAAGTAATTGCGGTTATAATGATTTAACTTTTCTCGTTTTTCTCGTTTTATTCGTTTTATGATGAATATGGTCAATTGAATGCTGCCGTGTGACGATTTTGCTAGTTATACTTAATCGATGCATTTGGTCATATTTTTCTATAAAGTCGGCAAGTAAACTAACAGATATATTCCCAATTGATTTATACGTCATTATTTGTGATTCTTTACTTGACTTTATTTTCAAATATTTTATTACATGATTTTTCATTAATTTTGCGAAATTGCGATTTTCTATTAAAATGATATTGTCTTTGATATCCATTTTTGCGGAATATGCGTCTATATCTTTATACTCAAGCCAATCATGCGTAATTATAGAATCATCTTCATATAAATTTGTATCTTCATCCGCCGGATTTTCAAAAAAATCGAAATAAGACGCCAATGAAAATGTAGGCGAACCATATTGTTTATGCGATTTTTCCAAGATATTTGTGAATAAAAATGCACCTTTACGCACAAAGGTTTTATTTGATAATAAGTATTTGTATAATAATTCAGGTTGTAAAAAAATGCGTTTAATAATAGTGGCTACTATCGCGTTTACTGTGGCTTCGTCTTGTCTAGCAAATTTGTCGGCAAAAAGTTGGATTAAACATTTTTTGATTTCTATATAAAGCTGGTAATTATTATGACGACAATTGAAAGACAATGCTTTTTTAAGATAATACGGGTCGTCTTTTGTTTGGGTTTTATATTTGGTTGATTGTAAAAAAACATTATAATACATGCATAATTTGTATAATATTAGGGCCATATAATTACAAATGCATTTGATGATGTTTGTCGTTTCTGCTTGCGATAGTGATGATTCCGTAGATGAAATTTTATATATTGGTTCATCTTTATTATAATCTCGAATTAATTCTAGAATACAGGTTTCAATTCTAGACATAATTTTTAGTTGTTGACCACAATATACGGTTAAACACTCATATAATGTTGAATTATCTTTAGCTATATTTTTCATAATATAAAAGGCATCTGAAACATGTGCAGAAAACGTCATTTGGGCAGTGATTCGTATATTATCTATATTACCCGCATTGAGTTTCATATAATGCAAATTTGAATTCGGCATATGATATAAATCATATTTGCCGACGGAAATACCGGTTTCATCTTCGCCTTCTTCTTCATCTTCTGGTGGTATATATACTAATTCTCCTTTTACGGGAATTAATTCATGTAAATGGGATATTAGTTTTCGGATTGTTTGTGTGAATGTATATAAAATAATATTATCTTGCTGTCTTGGTTTATAATAAGTTGCTACCCATTCTACGTCTGAAAATACTGAACATTCTGTATCTGTATCCCAATGTGCGAATTGTATCGCATATGATTTCCCGTCATTTGTTCTATATTGATATTGAATATTTTTATCATATTCATTATTGCATATGGTTTTGAGGGTTTGTTCCATTTTTGTATCGGCTATATCATTTGTGATATGGAATGTTGTGTTTTTTTTGGTAGGAAGTTCAATGAGTTCTACCAGTCTATGTGCATATTCTGCTTTTTTTTCGTCGCTTTGTTCATCGTAATTTAACAAAATATCTATATCGTATCGGGCAGTATCGGTGTTTAAAAGGATATTGATGGATTGGTTACTTAATTCATCATATATTTCATTGTTTAATTCCGTAAATTTTATTAAATGTGATGTTTCAAGTTCATATCCTATACTCAATATTTTACTAAATGCCTTGTTTTTATTTATATCTCCACCAAATAGGTCGGCCATTTTTTTACTATATATTATGATTATAGTAAAAATCATGCGATTGTTATTTTCCATTTGTATCCGTTGTGTACTTCATTTGAATCGGAGACTTTTTTGAGAGTTGTTCGCGACATTTGGTGATTCAGTGTGACTTCAGTAATTGAATTGAACGTCTTTATTTCTTTATCTGTTAGCGGGTCAATTTGAGTGACTGTTACGCCATTTGCTTTTACATGTTTTTCGGGAAGTGTATTCGTTTTCAAATATGCCGTTCAAAAAACCCTTATAAACTTTTATAATCAGTTATACCGACTATAAACAATCCTATGTAACAATCATTTTTTGTGTTTGTTAAGTTTATCTGGTTTTATTTTATATCGTCTTTGAACGCAGACGATGATATAAATCTGCTTGGTTATTATAAATTTCTCATGATTCCTTTCATGAGAATATTCTTTGCAGCATTTACATCTCTTCCTATTTTTTTATTACAAGTTGCACAAGAATATATCTTTGAATTACCTGGTTTATTGTTGCTACCACATATACAGCAGGTTTGTGATGTATATGATTCATTCACAAAATAAACTTGTTTATTCTTTTCAGTTGCTTTGAATAACAACCGCTGTTTGAACTTGTAAAATTTCAAATTATTCATTCTTGTATTCAACGTGTGATTTTTTCCATGTTTTACGATACCGTGGCTCTTGATATCTCCATAAAATATGAAATCGTGCGTTTTTAATAGGTGATTTATTGTTTTCCAATGTAATTCATTTATTATGTTCTCTTTTCGTCGTTCGCATTTTATTATTTTGTTTTTAGGAACCCGGTTACGTTTTCCAAGTGCTCCATATTTCAATCTACGAATTTTATCATCCATATTCTGTATTTTCCTATAATTAAAATCATATTCAGTGCAACCATGATTTCCAAATGTAGTCATGAATGTGCGAACACCGGGGTCAACTCCGCAATAGTTAATTGGTGCTGTTTTTTCTTGGATTGTTACTGAAATTGGTATTATCAACCAATATTCATTATTTTGTTTTACAATTCTAGAATCATAATTGATTTCCAGATTTTTATGTTTTTTTATTGTGTTTTTTCCCATTTTGAATTTACAGTTTTCTTTGAAAAAATCAGGAGCTAACTGAATGACCCCATTTGAGTTTTTTATATAATTCTTAGGAACGACTGCACATTTATAGTTTTCAGTTTTCTTTCTGAATCCCAACCTAAAATGTTTTATATTACCAGCTTTCAAATTAGACATTCCAGATTTTATTGCTTTACAAACATCATTTACAGAACCGGCACGTACTTCTTTCGGTGTATTTAGTTCCCATTCAAGTATTCCGTCATTTTTCTCTGCATCCATTAATTTCGCAGCAGCACGTAATCGGTCATTTTCATTTTTTATAGTGGTTTCTATATTATATATTTGTTGAGTTAATTCTTGTATATGATTAGTATTATTGGATGTTTTTGAAAGTTTCATTAATTCTTTTTTCAAAACAGCTTTATTTGCACCAAATTGTTTTATTTGATTAGAAATTAATATGTATTCTGCATTATGCTTCTTAGTATTAGCAGTTACTAGCAAGTCACGTAAACTTTGAAAGTTTACTTGATGATGTTTCTTGTAGATAGTTTCTACGGTTTTATTATATACATAATTACTGGTATTAATCCATTCATCCAGAATCATCCTCTGTGCACAAGACGGTTTCAACTTGATTTTCACTGCTTTTATTAACTCGGTTGGTGTAACTTCGTTTACCCATTTGTTTGCAACTGTAGATGTGGACAATTGAAAGGAGGTCCTCAGCAAGTTCCTGTTCTGTACTTTTATTGGTTTCATCGTCAAGCACGGTAATTTTGCCTCCACTCTTTTCAACAATTTGTAGCAGCAATTCGTACCCGAATCTACAGAGTCTATCTCGGTGGGCAATAACAATTTCTCCGACAGTTCTTTGTAAGCAGGAGTCCAATATAGTATGTAGTCCTTTTCTTTTGAAATTGATTCCTGAAGCAACATCTGTAATAGAAACATAGGAAGCATATTCAGGTCTTCTATTTTGGAGGTACTGAGTTTGCCTAGTAAGGTCGTCCATTTGTTTTTTAGATGAAATACGTGCGTAGATATAATTAATTCTCTGACTTTCAAGGATTTCAGGGACAGTAGAAACAGGATTACAGAACTTCTCCAAACCTGCTCTATTATATTTACGTTGTCCGGCAGGTGTTTTATAGCATTGCACCTGGTTGTTATCAGCAATTTTACGAATTGTATGCGGGTGCAACCCGGTGATTCTAGACGCTTCCGCAGTAGAGATGAAAGTCCTGGAAGTTTCATTCATGGTAATATAATATATAACAACAAATTCCTTTAAGTTGTTATTGTAAATATTATTTATAATAACAACTTTTCTAAATAATTATAAAAAAATATAATTATTTATTAATAAATCATTCAACTGTTGGAGCCTTTTTATTCCGTTCTTTGATAATAATTCTTCAATGTTCATTTATCATATATAATAAAATATTTTTATATAATTTCAATAAAAATAATAAATACATATCCTTTATTTGAACAACCGCAATTTACAACCTGAATACATCATAATTCTCGCCATATTTCAATACAATCTTGCGGTTAAGTTCAATCATATGCAAATTAATATTGAATGCCGTTTTTGGTAAAGTATGTGAGATGGAATGTTTGTATTCTTTGGTCCGCTTTTGATATGAAAGCACATATTTACCATCTTTAGTCATAATAGATATATTGTCCGGTTTCCATATATCATACAGCATTTTATATTCTTCTGCTGTATTCTCAGTATCTTGTTTATTTATAGCTGCATCAAACGAGTCAATTTGTTCTTGTAAATCATATCGTTCAGGTAAAACCATAGATGTTGTTGTATTACCATTTTTCGCAAATATATATGGTTGACTACAATTCAAATTAACATACATATTTGGCGGAATATTAACTGCTGCATCTACCTCATCATAAGGATAATTAGTCAAATCAATTGCATTTTCTTGGCCAAACATTTCGGTGATTTTTTGATTGAATAAATGCAATTCCTTGTTTTTATTATAATTCTTGGGAAGTTTGACTGTTGTAGTCATTCGTTTCTTATTAACTACCTTGTTATATTCCAAATACAGAGACCCTTCCACCGTTTTAGTATGGACATTTGTAGGATATCCCGCATCAATTTCTATAGACCGTTCTTGTTTTATTTCTTGGTATTGCTCCTCTGTAGTTTCCATAACAGCATGTTCTAGTCCATATTTTTTGATAATTTCTCTATTTATTTTGACGAGTTTATCACTCAACTCCGCTAGAAATTCAGGGGTCGGTTCAATAGATGAATCATACAATTGACTCATACCTATTATTTTAGTTATTCTTTCACCATTGATATTCTTTTGAAATGAAATGACTGCTTTATCCTTTTCATTATACACGGTTATATTTCTTGGTAAATTCAATACATTCTCATCCACTAATTCATTTTCATCAACATTGGGACCATAATAGCAATAATCGTCTGTAAATATAGAATACTCTTCGCCATACATATTCACAATCAAGAAGTTGAAAATATACAACTGTTTTTGCTTTTGCATCTCATCGTTCATATCAAATAAAGGGTCTTTTATTACCATTGATTTGGTTTTTCCTTCTGCGCGATTATCATATTTTAATATATTTTTTTCACGATATACCTGAAAATATACATGCAATGGGTTGACTCGTCGCGATTCCGGTAAAATACTATTATCAAAAATTGTTATCATTTCCTTTGTTTTTACTAATTTTTCGGCGAGTGATACCTTACCCGATTTTGAACTTTCCCAAATCTTGGGAGAAATCAATGGATGCCCTTCTATACGAAAATATTCGCGTGATTTGTTTTGTTCTTTATTGTATACATTTACATTGTAAGTCACATATTTGGGCATATCTTCTTGGGAAAGTCCATCTGGTAATTCTCTCGCATTCGATTGGCGTTCTCGTTTTGTGCCTTCAAGAACACCTCTTGAATTTTGTTTTTGTTCTTCACGTGTAGCTAACCGCAAATTCGCCAATGTATTATTGAGAGGATTTCTATCAATATGGTCAACACTTATTATTCCAGTTCCGCGTCCATTTCCATAGCAATTCATTATGAGTTGATGGATATAATATTGTTTATCGCGTGTTTGAGTAGAAATATATCCACTAGTCATTTTATACCATGTGAATTTTTCATTATTCTCTTTTTCAAAATCTAATATTATTTGATATGATTGTCTGCATAATAAAACAAGTTCATTTGGTTCGCAATACATAAACAATAATTCTTTATCATTATCTTTAACAATCCAAATAGGATTTTTTATTATATGGGCATCTTTACCGTGTGTTTTTGTGTGACCATCTATGAAGCCAATTACATCAAATTCTTGGCGAATTGATGTATTATATTTATTGATATTAGTATTTGATAAACGGGTTTGTGATAATTGCATCATAATAGCAGCTGGTTTTGTATTATATATTATAATAATAAAATATAATTCAATTTTATACGCACATTATAACAATTCTTATTTTGCCTAAAGAACCGCGATTTACAATTCTTACACTAATTTGAGTAGGCGACGCCCGCCATTCCGCTCATTACGCGCAACACGTTGTAGTTGACTGCATATACTCTTACCTTTGCGGTGTGCGTGCCCTGGACGGTTCCGGACGAGAGAACGAGTTGAAGGACAGCGTTATCTATGCGGGAGAAGTTGCACGAGCCAGAGGGCTGGTGTTCCTCGGGGCGGAGGGCGAAGGAGTAGACGTTGATGCCGGTATCGGGGGCACGGGTGTGGTGTTGGAAAGGTTGGACGACGTCAAAGTAAGACCCCTCACGCTCAGAGAAGCGGTCTTGGCCGTTCAACTGGAGTTTGGCGGTGACGCAAGGGTTCTCGCCCCAACAGTGCATGTCTAAAGCAGTCTCGGCTAATACGAAGGTGCCTGCATCGGATACGTAAGAGCCGGAAACGACTCCGTCTTGGGCACCAAACGCCTGCAAGTCAGACCCCCACTCGGAAGTAGTGGAGGGGGTCAATATATCACCGGCACCGGGCATCTGGAAAAGGCCGGATGAGGTGATGAAAGAATTTGAAGAACTGGTTTCTTGGGGTCCACCGAACGCGTGAATGGCGTTGGGCAAGGCATCAATGGCGTCGGTGTAGTTGAAGGGTTGAGCACCTAAAGTTTTGTAGAGAGTCATGCCGCCCTCCAATGAGGCACAGTAGTCAACGTTAGCATCAGGTTGGACTACCCAAATTAATTCCTTGACTGGATGATTGAAGTTAAGTTTTATTTTGTTCGAAGAGCTCCCCACCGACTCATCGCCGGTAAATTGGAGTTGCTCTATAAGATACTCGTGGGGGTTCTGGGCCATTTTTCTTCTCTCATCGGTGTCGAGGAAGATATAGTCAACATAGAGAGAAGCAGCTACAAGTGACTGTTGGTATGCAGTCGCACACGATACAGACGCGGTAGAAGATGACGCCAAGTCGTTGACTGCCCAGAGGCACTCACCAATGGGGCGGATATCAAGGTTAATCTTGACCTCGTGGTATTGGAGGGCGATTAAAGGGAGGGCAAGGCCGGGGTTGCGGCAAAACCAGAAGAGGAGGGGGATGTAGAGAGTGGTCTCAGGGAGTGCGTTACGGGGAGCACAAACTTGGGAAGGCCCACCTGCGGCAGAGCAGGGACCAGATACCGCCGCAAAGTTGGGGTCGGTGATGTAGGTAAGCTGAGTAGTGTTACCAATCATCTTGAAGTATCCACGCTGTTGCTCGGCGGAGAGGGTGACCTGATTCCAGATGTGCATCCAGTCGCCATATTGGCGGTCTATGCGTTGGCCACCAATCTCGACCTCAACGCACGAAATCATTTGCTCACCGATGTAGTCGAGCCAGCGGGCATAGACACCTGCTTTGGAAGCACCAACCATATTCTGGTTAATCTCAGGTAAAGTCACCTGGAGATAAGTGCGGTAGCACAAATCACCATTTCGGCTAATGGTGCAGGTCACACGGCGGCCGAAATCGGCTTGGCCTTGGAAGGTCTGCTCAATGCTCTCCATAGCAAAGTTAGTGTGTCTGCGGTAAGATACTTTCCAAAAAGTAATCTCCGGGGTCCCAGTAAGAAAAACGTCTTGTGCGCCGTAGGCGACTAATTGCATAAGTGCTCCTCCCATTTTTTCAAATACTTATATACTAACCAAAGAAAATAATTTGGGAAAAATGTGCTAAATAAAACCAATTTTGATTTTACAGTTAAATGCGATACCAAGAAAAAATAAATAAAGATATAAATATGATATCGCACCATATATCGTGTAATATTTATCAACATAAAACATAAGCAGACCATAGACCCCGTTATTTTTCGTCATAATATAATTGAATGATTTCTACAGTTTTATTCGTATTATTTTGCGTCCAATATTCAACTTGGAACTTGATAGCAGATAAGCGTTCAGTCCACTCATCCATTTTTGTTTTTACTAAATGAATAATGCCCAATTTATTTAGGGCCCATGCAGATTTGATTTTGAGTCCGTTGTGATTCAAATAATGGTCAGGATTGAAGCGAATAAATATGATTGGACGATGACCGACATCTTGGGAAATCTCCATTAACCGTTTGTTTTCGCAAGAACAATCATATTCTGTATGTTGGTTTTCATCAATTTCTATAATAATAATTTGATATCCCAAATCCAGTAGTAAATCCGGTCGGCGTTTAGAACATCCATCTTGTATTGTTTTATCGGTAATCCACGTAAAATGGGGAAATGTTTGTATAACAAAATCTACGACGGTTTTCTCCTTGGTTTTGTAATTGCGAGTAATAGGTTTATCAGGAAATAAATTCATATAACAATATAAGCAATATTCATCGCATTTTGCATTGGGCCGGGTTAAACACCATGCCGATTTACATTTTATTTGTTTTTTATTTATCATACCATCCAATTTATGGTCATAGCAAAATTTTACGCCTTTTTTATCGGAAAAATTAAATGATGATGTTTTTGAACAATCTTTATATAAACATTTTGCATGTTTTCCATTGAACATACCATCTGCTTTATGTTCAAAACATACTCGTGGTCGGGTATCTCCTTCAAATTGATAAGACGGTGATTTAGAACATCCCGAAAATTCACAGCATTTATGTTTGATATCAACCATTTCCGCCAATTTATGTGCCGAACAAAATTTTCCCGCGATTTCATTCGGCAAATTGAATTGGGCAATAATAGAACACCCGTCAAATTCGCATCGTTTTCCGGTTACATTTACCATTTCTGCCGTTTTATGTTCAATACAAAACCGACCTTTAGATTCGCCAATAATATTGTAAATGGGCGTAGTATAGCAACCGGAAAATGCACATCGCTTTGTTTTCACATTGACCATCCAATCTACTTTATGTTCTAGGCAGTATAGTCCACTCGTATTTCCAAGATGATTGAAAACCGCGCGTTTAGAACATTCCGACGATTCGCATATTTTATCTATAACATTTATCATATGTTCAAGACGATGTGAACTACAGAATTGTGCATTATCATCTTTATGTCCAAAATAAGCCGATTTACCACACTCTGCAAAATTACAAGTCGGCATATTATATTGTGTGTATTTACACAATATAATTCAATATCAATTTTACGAAAAAAATCCGTCCAAATTATCGCCGACGAATTTCTCTAAATAGTTTTCCATGAATATTTCTTTACGATTTTCGTGTTTTTTGGTGAAAATATACGAATCTTGGGATTTTTTGACTGTCCATCCTCGTTCTAAAGCATTCATAATCAGCAGCATTTTTTGAATTTTTGGGTCTTTGGGTAAAGTGATTTCTTGGACCATTTATTTATAGGTATATATGGAAATACGGGATTATACGATTTGTATGTTTAGTTAGGCGCAGATTTTGCTTCAAGTCGTTTATTCAACATATTTTTTATTTTAGTTCGGAGTTTACGTGTTTTTTTATGTATATTTACATTTGAATATTTTTTTTCATTAGAATACATTTTAGCCGGTAATGATTTTATATCAACTTGTGATTTAGTAGTAGTAGTAGATGTATTTTGCATCATATTTAAAAATCCATACATAGATAAATATTGCTGTATAAAATCTGCGTTTTTATTAGGTTTTTTTTCTTTTGAATTCTTCGTTGGTTTAAATAAATAAGATTTTATTTTTTTGGTTTTTTCAATAACTTTAGAATGAATATATTCAAAGTATATAATTGTATTTTTAAATAACGCAGAATCTTTAATTTCTGGTCTAGATGTTATTAATGATTCTATTTCATGAATTACAGTAGTTGGAATAGATATATGTTCTCCACTATATATGTAAGAAATGGTTTCATTTATATAATGTGATATTGGAGATTTCATTGTATGCAAAACATATTCTAATAATCCATAACAAACCTCATTTATTTTATTTGGATTTTTATTTAAATCATCTAATAAATAATAAAAAAATAGATTTAATTCAACTTGTCTTGTAACTTCAAACCCATTTATTATATCAAAATCATTTCTATATTGGTCATCATCAATAATTATATCTAATTCATATTTATTAAATAATTCAAAATATGATGTTAATACTACATTATTTTGTTTAACTAATTTTAATTGGGACATGTTATCATCTATAGTTAGTAAATTATTGTAAAAAAATAATAAATATAAATTTAATGCAGGTTTATTTAGAATTAATGGAATTAATGGAATTAATGGAATTAATGGAATTAATGGAATTAATGGAATTAATGGAATTATTTTTTGACTATGGAATTGTTCAGTTTTAATTTCATTTATATGTTCTCTAATAGCAGATAATTTATTACTTTTGCGACGAACCGTCTTTGGTTTTTTATTACTTGTGCGACGAACCGTCTTTGGTTTTTTATTACTTGGTATTTTGCGAGTTTTACTTCTTTTTTCTAATAAGGGTTTTAATGAATTTTCTAATGATATTCTAAATTTATTACTTTTATTTTGGGTTTCTCTATCCCTCCCTCCCTCCCTTTCTCCAGGCATTTCTGGGTCGTCAACTACTATATTTTCATCGGATTCTTCGTCATCAAAATAATTACGATTTAATATTTTTTCTACTAATAAACCTAATTCACTATAATTTAATTCGGCATGGCCATGGCGAGTGATTACACCCAAACCGGCGGTTATTATACCCATAAGATTAGCAATTGTATATTTAAAATTCCATATAGCCAAGTTATTTCCATCTTTATATATATATTCCATTTTATAACTGTCTGGGGATTCGCTAGTTACACTAAACCGTTCATCCGGTTTATCACATAAAAATACATGAGTATTACTAGTTATTTGTTGAAGTTTAGTTATTTGTTGAGGTTGTGCAGCCTCAACCGATCCACTAAATAAACCATTAAAATATGTATTTAATGTTGTTATATCGTTTGTTATAGTCTCGCCAGTTTCATAAAATAAAAATGATTTATTATCGCTAAGGTCACGTAACATTAAATTTTTATTTGGTATATTTTGAAGAAATTGACTGCATTTTACAAACATGTCTATTACAGCAGTAGTAGGGTTTACACCATTATTATATGGTTTAGTCTCGCGTTCACAAAATTTAGTCATTCCAGTATATTTCGGAACTGCATTCGGCTTCTCAACTGCAAATATATGTGGTAAATATTTGAAAAAATAAAATTTGAATTCGGTGAATGCGTCTGATAGTGAAACCCCTCCGGTTATTTTAACAGATTTATTATATTCTTTTTTTGACGGCACAATATGT
>Ga0209499_1001155_pt1 | contig 18809 bp, 10 predicted proteins | sample C_130208_EF_Meta_FD_187306 | JGI IMG/M metagenome (GOLD analysis project Ga0209499, IMG submission 187306) | Freshwater microbial communities from Lake Croche, Canada to study carbon cycling - C_130208_EF_MetaG (SPAdes) (version 2) | ecosystem: Environmental > Aquatic > Freshwater > Lake...
AATGTTGGCATGCGTAAATTGAGTAGAAACTACCGAAAGAGTTTGGTACATGAAAATCATCCACATTGGTGCTCCAACAATAAAAACACCCAAAGTAGTAAAAACGAACCTGATTATACTTTCGCCTGGATGATGGCGGTTTGCGGTGGTGGTATCTACCCATGTATCAGAATGATGAATGATATGAAATTGCCAAAGAAACTTGACTTTGTGCTCAACTAAATGCACCAAATAAGCGCCAATTAAATCCAACAAAAGTAGGCCAATTAGTGTATAAAGCCTTAAAGGCATTGGCGAAAGCCATTGTAAAACTCCAAAATGATTCAAAATAGTCCAATCCGAAGTTTTTAAAAGTAAAAAGGCCAAGGAAAAATTAATTAGTATGGTTGTCAATGTCAAAAAAATATTGATACTGGCATGATTCCATTTTTTATAATTAAATTTAAAAAGAGGAAATGCGTTTTCAATTAACCAAAATAAGGTGATGCCGCAAACCAAAATTAGACTTCTATGAGACGAAGGAATAGTGGTGAAATAAGAAACGATTTCATTCATAATTCAAAATATTTATTTCAAATCTAATGAATTTTATTCAATTACACGAAAGGTTAGGTTTACTCTGGAACCAATTGGTTTTGAGGTTTTAGGAATTTGGTGTTTCCAAAAATGCTGTGTTGTTCCTTTCATAATTAATAAACTTCCATGCTCCAGAACAATGCTTTTTTTTAATGATAAATCGGAATTGTGTTTTAATTGAAAAGTGCGTTCGGCACCAAAACTCAAGGAAGCAATTACAGGATTTGTCCCTAATTCTTTTTCGTTATCGGCATGCCATCCATTGCTGTCTTTGCCATTTCGATACTGATTCAGTAAAACGGAGGTAAAGTTTGTTTCAGTACAATCTTCGACAAGCGATTTTATCTTTTGCAAAAGTATATTCCAAGGATGAGGTTGCATTTTTATATTCGAATACGAATATGGTTTTCCGTCGTTTCCAAATAAAGCAGTCAATCTGGGTTGTGGGTGTGTTTTTCCAAAAACTTTTATGTCATCTTGCTGCCAAGGAATCTCATTTAATAATTGTTCGAAAACAGCATCAGCGTCGCTTTTATCAAAAAAATTAGGGTAATAGACGATTTCGGCGTCTGGTAAATTTAAAAGTATTGGGTCAGATTGAAAAAGTGAATTCATATTGTAAAAATAATGAGAAAAATGCAAACTTGAATATTTCGTTTATTCTTTAGCTTACAAATTAATATTAGTTTTTATTTTTTTGAAAGTGTTTTGTCAAATAATAAATATTTACTCCTAATATAAAGATATTGGTAATGATTATGGGCCAAGAGGTTAGCAACATAATGCCATAAAAAATGAATAATAGCGCGCCAATAGAATTTATTATTCTCAATTTAATGATGTTTTTCATTAGGAATGAAATCATTAAAATTAAGGAAGCTAAATAGCCAATCCAATCTGTTAGAGAAATTTCAAACATTTTTTATAAATTTATTGTTAGTAAAGATAGGATTTAAAAGCTCAATACGCATTTTTTTAAAACACAAAAACCTGCGAGTTTTCACTCCCAGGTTTTATGTTTTTACGGTTAAACTAATAACCAGTTAACCGATTTAACTATTTGATCAATTCAAAACTTCTCTTTACAAAAGCAGTAAGTTCTTCACCTTTTAATAAGTTTTGAGATAATTTAGCCAAGTCTAATGCTTGTTTTACCAAACCTTCTTGGGCTGTTTTATCTTTCATGTTCAATATGTTTGAAGCTAATTCCGAATTGGTGTTTACCACTAAATTATACATTTCTGGCATATTTCCCATTCCGAACATTCCACCACCTCCAGATTGACTCATTTCTTTCATTCTTCGCATAAATTCGGGCTGCGTAATGATAAAAGGAGCCGCTTGGCTATCCATGGCTTGCAATTGCACTTGATAGTTTTGTTTTGGAACTAATGCTTCTAAAACTATTTTCAAGCTTTCTTTTTCTTCGTCAGACAATTTAGAAATCGTAGTTTCTTCTTTTTTGATTAAATTATCAATATGATCCGAATCGACTCTCACGAAAGTTAACTCTTTGTTGTCTCCTTCAATTTTTTGAATTAAATGGGGAATAATTGGAGAATCCAAAAGCAATACTTCATATCCTTTTTCTTTTGCTATTTCGATATAAGAATGTTGCGCTTCTTTATTTCCAGCGTATAAAACAACTAGTTTTCCGTCTTTGTCCGTTTGGTTTGCCGCTAATTTTTCTTTTAATTCTTCTAAAGTATAATAGGCGTTATCCACTGTTGGATACAAAACAAATGCAGCTGATTTTTCATAGAATTTTTCTTCGGATAACATTCCGTATTCTAAAACGATTTTAATATCATTCCATTTTTTCTCGAAATCTTCTCTGTTTTCAGTGAATAAAGCTTTCAATTTATCCGCTACTTTTCGAGTGATGTAATTTGAAATTTTCTTCACCGCTCCGTCAGATTGTAAACTAGAACGAGAAACATTCAAAGGAATATCTGGAGAATCAATTACTCCTTTTAACATCGTTAAAAATTCAGGAACAATTCCTTCCACATTATCAGTTACATAAACCTGATTTTGATACAATTGGATTTTGTCTTTCTGGATTTGCAAGTCAGAACCTAATTTAGGGAAATATAAAATTCCTGTTAAATTAAATGGATAATCTACATTTAAATGAATGTGAAACAAAGGATCCTCAAATTGCATTGGATAAACTTCTCTATAGAAATTTTTATAATCTTCATCCGTTAAATCCGTTGGTAGTTTTGTCCAAGCTGGATTTGGATTATTGATAATATTGTCCACTTCTACTTCCGTGAAGATATTGTCTTTGTCTTCCGATTCTACAAATTCTCCTTTTTTCTGCTCTATTTTTTCTGTTTTAGTTCCAAATTTGATTGGAATAGGCATAAACTTATTATACTTATTCAACAATTCTCTAATTTTAAACTCTTCTAAAAACTCTAAAGAATCTTCGGCAATATGCAAGATGATTTCAGAACCGCGTGTTGTTTTGTCGCTTGGTTCCAATGTGAATTCTGGGCTTCCATCGCAAGTCCAATGTGCTGCTGGTTCGTCTTTGTATGATTTTGTGATAATTTCAACTTTAGAAGCTACCATAAATGCAGAATAAAATCCAAGTCCAAAATGTCCAATTATACCAGAATCTTTTGCAGAATCTTTGTATTTATCTAAAAATTCTTCTGCTCCAGAAAACGCTAATTGGTTGATGTATTTTTCCACTTCATCCGCTGTCATTCCAATTCCTTGGTCAATAATATGAAGTTTCTTGCCTTCTTTATCAATTTTAACTTCAATAATTGGGTTGCCATATTCTACTTTTGCTTCGCCAATACTTGTTAAATGTTTTAATTTTAAAGTGGCATCTGTTCCATTAGAAATTAACTCACGCAAAAAGATTTCGTGATCGCTATAAAGGAACTTTTTGATTAACGGAAAGATATTTTCCACCGAAACATTAATTTTTCCAGTTGTCATATTTTTATTTTTAGGATTTACAATTTTTATATTCTAGTCAAATAGAATACCAATTATGATTCAAATGACATATTGTCGCAAATGTTAATTTTACCTAAAAAAAACTTGTTTCTACTAATTTCAAGATTTTAAGATTGTATCTTAGTATAAGTTTAATCTTAAATAATTTATAGTATGAAAAAATTAATTTTGTTAGTAGTAATAGCAATTTCGCTATTTGCATGTAAAACCACATCGATTACAAGTACCAAGATTAATAGAAATTCTCAAGTCGAAATTAAAGGGAATTGGGTAATTAGTTCGGTTACTTATCCGGGTTCAGATTATTTTAAGGTAAATTCTTTTCAGATCGCCGATTCTAAATGTTTTGAAGGCAGTACTTGGAAATTTATTTCGAACAACAATAAAGGAGAAATGGCCTTGACAAAATCAGATTGCCCTCTTTTTAATTCGCCAATAACATGGTTTGTAAATAAAGAAGGTCAATTCGTTTTGAAAATTCTTGATGCTGGCGAAAAAGCAAAAAAAGTGAGAGACGGATACGTGCTTTGGTTGGCTAATCAAATGGAAACTTCATTCCAATTGATTGACAGAATTAATGTTGGTGGACAAAGCAAAGCGGTTACGTATCAATTCACAAAAATTAACTAATTAAAAAAAGTAAATTATGAAAAAAATAGCAATTTTAGGTTTAAGTAGTTTGTTTATTATAAGCGGACTTTTTTCAAGTTGTGATGCGATAAAAAACACTAATAACACTCAAAGAGGAGCAGGAATTGGCGCTGCTACTGGAGCGCTTCTCGGTGGTATTCTTGGAAATAACCTTGGAAAAGGGGGAAAAGGAGCAATGGGAGCTGTTTTAGGCGGCGTTATTGGTGGTGTTGCAGGAGGAGTAATTGGAAACAAAATGGATAAGCAAGCCAGGGAAATTGACTCAGCAATTCCAGGTGCTGAAGTGGTGCGAGTTGGAGAAGGAATCAAGTTGGTTTTAAATGAAAATGCAGTACGTTTTGAAACTAATAAATCGACTTTAACCGCCACAGCAAAAGCTAATTTGGATAAATTAGTTTTGGTTTTTAAAGATTATCAAGACACCAATATTATGATTTATGGTTATACAGATAGTACGGGTTCGGCTGAATATAATTTGAAACTTTCAGAACAAAGAGCGGCTTCTGTAAAAGATTATTTGATAAGCAAAGGATTGGTTTCTACTCGATTTTCTATAAGTGGATTAGGAATAGCAGATCCAATTGCAACAAATAATACGCCTGAAGGAAGAAGTCAAAATCGCCGTGTGGAATTTGCAATTACTGCAAACGAAAAAATGATTCAAGACGCACAAAGCGAAGGTAAAGTAGTATATCCAAATAGTACAAAATAAATTAGTAACTAGATTGCAGAAAATAAAATTCTAAAATAACAAAAAGTACAGTTTTAAATTGTTTAAATTTCTAAATGATACCATTGAATTGAAAAAATAAATTAAAAAGGTTAATTTAAATGTCCTTTTAGATCAAAGCCTAAATTTATAATCCTAAATAGAATAAATTTTTTGGATATACTATTTTGTTATATTTGTCATTGTGATTATAATAAATTAAGTTTTTAAATTATTTCATTTGATTCTTTTTTAATATTTTCATTCCAACTTTTATTTTTAAATAGGGTGCTTTTTTTATTAAAAATAGTAGTTCTAAAAATTCACTCTTTTTTATGGCATTAAATAAAGGTTTATTTTAAGAAATAATTTTAATCAAAGAAAAAATTGAATATAAAATCTTTATTAATTGTACTTTTTATTTTTGGATTAGCCTCTTGTAATGATAGGGATACATTTGTAATAAAAAAGAATGAATTTAATTCACTTTCTAAAAACAAAATTACTAAATCATACGACTTTCAAGCTCTTGAAAATTCTAAAAATCAAAATTTAAAATATTATTCTGAGCAATTAGACAATACTAAAGGGCTTTCAAATAGTTCTGTTAATTCCATTTTTCAGGATTCTGAAAATTTAATTTGGATAGGAACTTGGGATGGTTTAAATCGATACAATGGGAATAATTTTAAAATTTTCAGACCCGAGTTAGATAATGAAAACAGTTTAAGTAATCAAGTAATACTCAAAATTGACGAAGATTATACCGGGAAAATCTGGATTTTAACCATGCATGGAATTAATCGGTATGATAAAAAAACAGATACTTTTCAGCGGTATTATTTCACCAGAAAAAACAAACCACCATTATCAGAATCTGAATTTAATATGGCACTTGATGCTTCCAAAAAAGTGTTTTGCGCTGTAAAAGATTGGGGAATAGGCTATTTTGATCAAAATGATTTTCAATTATTACAAATTAAAAACCTTCCTACAAAAGCAGTTAAGAAAATGGAATTCACGAAATCAGGTGAATTAGTGGTTTTATTTGAAAATAATGAACTTTTTGCTTTGTCTTTTAAGAGCGGGAGTAATGGTGGGAAAAAGATTTCAAAAGCAACAAGAATTTCAAATAAGATTAGAACTTTTGAAATTCTAAAAAACCAAAAAATTTGTATTATTTCTAGAAATGGTACTGTAAGCCTATATTCTTTATTGGATAGAAAATATCAGAAAGTTTTAAATAAAAATATTGAAAACTGTATAGGAAATATTCCTGAAGGACTTGTTGTTTCAGGAAAATCAGGATATTTCATAATAGATGGAGAAGCTAGGATAGTTGATAAGCCATGGTTAAAACACCTTAATAACCAAAAAATCACCACCTTAATTCAAGGTAGTGAAAACGTTATTTGGACTGGAACTGATGGTGATGGAATTTTTAAGATGTACCCGCTAAAAAAATCGTTTAATCTAATTTCGAAAGCACAAGTTCCGGAACTTGATGGAGGTATTAATAGAGCGTTTTTAGAAGTAGGGGAAGATTCTTTTTGGGTGGGTACAAAAGGAAGAGGGTTGTTTCGGTTTCCTTCTGATTTTTATTTATATCCTGAAAAGCAATTTGAAGTCCAAAATTTTAATGAATCAAATAGCGCTATTAATAATGCTGTGTTTTCATTATGTAAAGGAAAAGAAAATCTAATTTTTATTGGTACTGATGGAGATGGTATTACTGTTTTTGATTTAGAAAAATCGAGACTTATAAATTGGTCTGAAATTTTGGGTAATGAAAATTGCGATTATTTTAAGTCAACTTATGCCATTTATCAAGATCAAAATGGATTCATTTGGATGGGTACTAATGGATATGGAATGATTCGTTGTAAAATAAATCGCTTAGGAGGAAAACTCAAAGTATCGGAATTCAAAAAATATATTGCCGATAATAGTGGAGTAAAATCGTTAAGTAGTAATATTATTTTTTCAATAATTCCAAAGAATAATAATCAACTTTGGATTGGTACGCGTTTAGGAGGACTTAATCTTTTTGATAAAAAAACAGCGGTTTTTCATGTTTATAAAAACATAATTAATGACCCAAAAAGCTTGTCTAACAATGATATATTATGTCTGCAATCAGATGCTAATAACAGACTTTGGATCGGAACTAGTTTTGGTTTAAATGTGTTGGAAAATTTAAAAAGTAATGGGAAAGCAGTTTTTAGAAATTTCACTGTTAAAGACGGTCTTCCTAATAATACAATACATGGGATTGTTGCAGACAAGAAATCTAATCTTTGGATAAGTACTAATTTTGGATTATCAAATTTTATACTTAAAGGAACTAAATTTATAAATTACACTAAAAACGAGGGTCTTCAGAACAATGAATTTGCTGATGGTGCCTTTTATCAAAGCCTTAAGTCGGATTATATTTTTATGGGTGGAATAAAAGGATTTAATTATTTTTTACCTCAAAAAATAAGCGAATCATCAGTTATACCAGATCTTTTAATTGACAAAATTAGTGGTCAAAATCAAGCTTTGCCTTATTATCAAGGTTTAATAGTCGCGCCTAATTCAAATACTCATCCTTCAATAGTTTTAAATTATAACCAAAACTTTTTTGATATTGAATTGTCTGCTATGACTTATATAAATAGCGAAAAATGCCAATATGCCTATCAATTAAGAAATTTTGATAAGAATTGGAATTCTATAAATAACCGTAAAACAATATCCTTTACGAATGTACCTAAAGGAAATTATTCATTATGGATAAAATGGTCCAATAGCGATGGTGTTTGGAGTAAACCCGTTCAGGCAATTGACATTCGAATTAAACCTGTGTTTTGGCAGTCTAATGTCGCCTTTGCAATTTATATAGTTTTGATTTTTCTATTTTTACTCTTCGTTCAAAGTTATAATAAGAAACGTCAGTCCTTAAGCCAAAATATTATTTTTAGAAAAAGAGAAGAGGAACTCCACGAAAATAGACTTACCTTTTTTACAGATATAGCTCATGAGTTTCAAACTCCCTTAACATTAATTGTTGGGCCTATTCAAAAATTGTCTGAGACAACAACGCTTGATAAAAGAAATCAGAAGTTTGTTCAAATGATTCAACGCAATTCGTCAAGACTTATATTTTTGACACAACAATTATTAGAATTTAGAAAAGCAGAATACGATTATTTAGAAGTAACGGTAAAGGAATTTGATTTGGTTAACCTAATAGAACAAATTGCCGAACTTTTTGATGAATGGGCTTTGGATAAAAATATTGAATATAAACTTGATATTCCCTCGGAATTAAAAGGATGGTTTGATAAAGATAAAATCGAAAAAATTCTGTTTAATTTGATGTCTAATGCATTTAAATATACCCCAGTAAATGGTAAAATCAATCTTAAATTTAACATTCAAAAAGCGGGTTTAAAACAATTAAATATAACTATTGTTAATACTGGTAAAGGAATACCAAAGGATAAATTGAATTCTCTATTTGATCGATTTTTCTTGTCGGACACAAAAAGTAATCCAGATAATGATTTGTTTAGAACTGGAATTGGATTGGCTTATATTAAAAAATTAGTTACCGTATTAAGGGGCGATATTCTTGTTTCGAGTATTCCAAATGAAACAACAACGTTTACTATTTTACTACCTTGTGGCTTGGATTCATTTACCGAAAAAGAAAAAGACATAGAAAAAAGTTCAGGATTGATTTCGCATCATCTTAAAAATATTCTTGAAGAAATTCCTAACGATTTTGAAGAAATTCCAAATAAAATCTCCTCCCTTGATGGTGTTATAGATCATAGAAAGACACTTTTGATAGTTGAAGATGAAAAGGATATTCATCAGTTTTTAAAAGAATTATTAGAAGAAAAATATATAATTATTACCGCTTTTAATGGTTTAGAAGCATTAGAGATTTTAGAAATTAAAATCCCAGATCTTATTATTAGTGATGTAATGATGCCAGTTATGGATGGTGTAGAACTTTGTGAGAAAACAAAAGGAAACATCAAAACCTGTCACATTCCCTTTATTATGCTTACAGCCAAAGATTCGGTAATACATAGAATTGAAGGAATTGAAAGTGGTGCCAATTCGTATATTCCTAAACCATTTCACCCAGATCATTTATTAATACGAATCCAAAAATTAATAGAAGAAAAAGAACTTATTTTTAAGCATTTTACCCAAGATACACTCTTGGAAAATCTGCCTTCGCTTCCGATTGATAATGAAGAAAAAGATTTTATTAAAAGAGTCATTGAGCTTATTCGGAATAATATTGATAATGAAAATCTTCAAAGTCTGTTTATTGAAAAAGAATTAGGAATCAGTAATTCTCAATTGTATAGAAAAATAAAACAGATTTTTGGTTTCACGCCTGGAGACTTAATCCGAACCATTAGATTAAAACATGCCGCAGAATTATTACGTAAAAATGTTTTTACAGTTTCAGAGGTTTGTTATAAATCTGGGTTTAATAATCGCTCCTACTTTTATAGGGAGTTTAAAAAAATATACAATAGCACTCCGAAAAATTATCAACTTAGATACAAACTTAAAGCTTAAGTTTATTTAACTATTTGAAAATCAGCGTATTTAATTTTGGTGTACACTATTGATGAAATAGTGTACAAGCTAAATATATAAATAATTTAGATTTGGATTAGGATTTTATTCGAATATCAGTAGCGTTTTCTACAGGTTTAAAAATAAATAGTAATTAATAATCTTCAAATTATATGGCAGAGGTTTTAAAAAATACTAGTAAATACAGAAAATTAATTTTTCTACTTATTATTACTTTTCAGCAATTTTCATACTGCAATGTATATAGTAAACCCCTCACGGCTTTCAGCGAAAATACTTTTTCTATTTTATCATTGAATATAAAAGACATTGAAATATATGGGAAGATTGTTGATGAAAAAGGGAACCCTATAATTGGAGCAAATGTTCATGTTAAGAACACCAAAATTGGCGTAACTTCTGACTTAGATGGGAATTATATTTTAATGAATGTTCCGGCTAATGCTAATTTAGAAATTAGTTTCACGGGTTATTTATCTCAAATGATTGCGGTAAATGGCAGAACAAATATCAATATCACTTTAAAGATAAACGAAAATAAGCTGGACGAAGTGGTCATTATAGGTTATGCATCACAAAAGAAGAGCGATGTTCTTGGTGCTGTTTCTTCGGTTAATATAAAAGCTTTCGATAAATCTGTTTCTCCATTTGCATCTCAATCCTTACAAGGACTGGTTTCTGGAGTTCGAGTAACCTCAAATACAGGTGCTCCAGGCGAAGGTGCTCGAATTAGAATTCGTGGTGTAGGTTCTTTAACCGGTAATAATACTCCTTTGTATATTGTTGATGGTGTTCCTACTCAAAACGCAATGGATAATATTTCGCCTTTGGATATTGAAAACATTAGTGTACTTAAGGATGCGGCTTCTTCTGCAATTTACGGCGCTAGAGCAAATAATGGTGTTGTGATTATTACGACTAGAAAAGGGAAGAAGGGACAAGAAGCCAAAATTACATTTAGTTCTCTTTTAGGTGTTCAGTCTCATGGAAAATTAACCAAGATGACCAACAAAGACCAATACATTCAACTTTATAATGAAGCTGCGGATAATGATAATGCCTTACTTCCTATAGATCAACTTATCTTGTTTAGAAAAAAAATAAGTCCAGAATACGCAAGTACGTTACCAAATGTTAATCAATTAGAATCTGTTTTTAGGGATGCGCCAATGCAACAATATCATATTGGTTTTAGCGGCGGTACAGACAAAACAACTTATAATATTTCGGGAGGCTATTTTAATCAGGCAGGAATTATGTTAGGCAGTTCCTATGAAAAATATACTGGGAAAATAAGCTTGAATACAGAGGTTGAAAGTTGGTTTAATGTCGGTGTTAATTTAAGTGTATATAACGATAAAAATAATATTGTTGGAAGTTCTGGTGATGGCTATGGCGGAAATGGTGGAAGTGCCATAAGATATGCTTTTTTTAGAACCCCGGCTATTCCTATTTATGATGCAAATGGCGGTTATGTTGACTTACCCGAAAAACCAAACTTTTTTGGAGATGGATATAATCCAGTTGGATTGTTAAATAATCAGGATAACGTAGGGATTAATAATGGTGTTTTTGGCGACGTCAATTTGAAGCTGAAGTTTTCTAATGATTTATTTTTAGTTTCTACATTAGGTTTAGATAGATCAAACTACAAGCAGACTAGATTCAACAAAACATGGGGAACGAATAATAGAATAAACAATCCAAATTCGCTTAATGTTAATGCTAATTTGGTATCGAATTTATCTATGAGCAATGTGTTAAATTACAGTCATTCATTTAAAGAGAATCATAATTTTAGTGGATTACTTGGAACGGAAAGTATCGATAATAATGCGGAAAGTATGGGTGCCAGCGACAGGATTTTTGTCGATCAAAATAAAGTTTTGGTTAAGTTAGGCAACGGAACTGGAATTAAAACCGCTAATGAATCCATGGATGAGTCTAAATTGCTTTCTTATTTTGGAAAAGTAAATTACAACTACGATGAAAAATATTTTGCTTCTGCATTAATGAGAAGAGACGGTTCCTCTAGATTTAAAGCCGGAAACCGTTGGGGAACTTTTTACTCCACTTCTCTAGGATGGAGAATTGACAAAGATTTTTTAAAAAATAGTTCTCTTATAGACAAATGGATGTTGCGTTTGGGTTATGGATCTGTAGGAGATCAACAAATTTCAAACTTTGCGTATTCTTCCTTAATTGCCAATTATTTTAATTATCCATTTGGAGGCATTAGCCAACCAGGAAGCGCTATGGTTTCTATGGGAAATGAATCCTTGAAATGGGCAACCAGTAATCAAATAGATATTGGAACTGATATTAGTTTCTTTAAAGGAAAACTCGATTTCACTTTGGATTATTATAATAAAACGACTCAAAATATGCTTTTGCAAATTTCGATTCCTTCTTCAAACGGATATGCGGGAGCTCCAATTTATAATTCAGGAAAAGTGCTAAATAGGGGGTATGAGTTGGATGTAACGTATCGCAATAATCCTTCAAACGATTTTGGATATACTATTAAAGCGAATGCTTCTTTATTACATAATGAGGTTTTAGAGTTGAATAGTCCAATATTAGCGGGTCGTATCGACAACAGTATTTATGCTACAAAAACAGAAGTTGGCTATCCAATTGGTTCCTTTTTCTTGTATGAACAAGAAGGTATTTTTCAAAACGCCACAGATGTTTTTACCCATGCTTTTCAAGGGAATAATATCCTTCCTGGAGATGTAAAATACAAAGATTTGAATAGTGATGGAGTTATAAATGATTTAGACCGTAAACATTTTGGAAGTCCTATTCCGAAAGTTACATTTGGATTAAACACTGACATTATCTACAAAAATTTTGATTTATCTGTGTTTTTTGCTGGAGCTTATGGACAAGAAATATACTATCAAATAGCCACCGATATCGAAGGTTTTTACAGACCTTTTAATGTAACGCAGCGCTATTTCGATGAACGTTGGACCGGCGAAGGAACAAGTAATACACAACCTAGAGCTTCATGGAATGCAAAATCAAATAATACAAAACCTTCTACAAGATTCTTAGAAGACGGTTCTTATGTTCGATTGAAAAACATACAATTGGGATATAATTTTAGTGCTGATTTAATTCAAAAACTAAAAATAGCCAAACTTAGAATATATGTTTCAGCTTCAAATTTGCTTACGTTTTCTAAATATCCAGGATTAGATCCTGAATTTTCAACAAACGATAATTCAAAATCAGAAGGGGATTTAGCTGCGGGAATTGATTTTGGAACGTATCCAAACGCAGTAGTTATAGCATCGGGATTACAAATAACATTTTAATTTTATAAAAATGAAAAAAACACTTCTATCTATAAGTTTAATGGTATTATTTGTGAGTTGTAGCACCAATTTAGATACAGAACTTAAAGGACAATACACCACCGAAACATTTTACAAAACTAAGGAACAGGCTATTTTAGCTGTAAATGCAACGTATCAAATTGCCACTTTTAATAGTACGAATAATCTATTATGGGCTTTTGGTGATGTAGCTTCCGATGATACTGTAAAAGGAGGAAATGACGGCGATCAAAGTGATATTGGCTTTATAAATAATTTTACAGTAAATCCAGATAATGGTGCTATTGAATCCTTTTGGAAACATTATTATGAAGGGATAGTTAGGGCAAATAATGTTATTTATTATGTGCCGAATATCCAAATGGATCCTGTTTTGAACAGTAGGATAGTTGCTGAAGCCAAATTTTTAAGAGCCTATTACTATTATCATTTAGTAAATATTTTTGGGAAAGTACCCTTAAAAGTGCAGCCCGCTATGAATATTGATGATTTAAGTAAGCCATTAGCCACGGTGGAAGAGATTTATTCTCAAATTGAAACCGATCTTAAAGATGCCTCGCTTTTATTACCAATTTCTTATGAAGTAAACGAAGCTGGAAGAGCTACTCAAGGCGCTGCTTTAGGATTACTTTCCAAAGTTTATCTTTTTGAAGGAAAATGGGAATTAGCATTAGAAGCCTCAACGAAAGTAGAAGAGTTGGGTTATACGCTGACTTCTTTGTATAAAAATAATTACAGCGAAGCCCATAAAAACAACAGTGAATCTGTTTTTGAAATTCAGCATGTATCCGCGCAGATTCCTAATACGGGAAGTTTTCTCAATCAATATTTTTCGCCAAGTGTTTTAAACGGATATTTTTTTAATGCACCTACGGATTCTTTTGTAAATGAATTTGAAAAAACTGTAAATCAAGTTGCCGATCCAAGATTGAATTATTCAGTAGGGATGGAAGGTAACAATTGGGTAGATGGTCAGTCTTTTGTACCGTCATGGTCGCCAGCAACAGGATATTTAGACAAAAAACAAGCCCAAGCAGTAACTGTTGGTCCAATTGGTGATGGAGGAATGAATTACACCTTTATGAGATTTGCTGAAATTTTATTAATTAAAGCAGAAGCATTAAATGAATTAAATAGAGGAACGGAAGCGTTAATTCCTTTAAATAAAATTAGAAAAAGAGCGCGCGAAAGTTATTTATTCGACACCACTTTGTCAGGATATGGAACGGTTCCAACTAGTTTATTGCCGAATGTCACTGACACAAATCAATATACTTTGCGAGATGCTATTCGTCATGAGCGAAGAGTGGAACTCGGTTTAGAATTTCATAGATTTTATGATTTAATGCGATATGGCAAAGCTTATTCTGAAAATGCACTTAGAGACGTGAACTTTAATTTTGATAAAAATAGATATTTCCCAATTCCACAAAGTGAAAGGGACACGAATACAAAAATTTAATACTAACCTTAATATTTTAAAAACAATTCTTAACACTAAACACTAAACATTATGAAAACCACAAATTTTTTTAAATCGAAAGTATTTATGCTTTCATTTCTTATCGGAGGATTATTCCTTTTACAAAGTTGTTCTAAATCTGATGGACCTGTTGTTCCGGTAATAACTAAAACAGGCTTGCAAACAGCTATAACTACTGCAACATCTACTCTTTCTGCGGGAGTTGAAGGGAGTGCTCAAAATCAATATGTTGTTGGGTCAAAAGCAGTTTTACAAACGGCACTAGATCTTGCTTCTGGAGTATTAAACAATGCTGCATCTACTCAAGTAATGCTTGATAATGCTGTAATTGCCTTGAATGCCTCTTTGACGGAGTTTGCAACTAAAGTTATTGTTCCTATTGATCCGACTAACCTTGTTGGACAGTGGACTTTTGACGATGGTTCTGGTACTGTTTTAAAAGATTTCTCTGGAAATAACTTTAACGGAAAACTAGAAGTTGTAACTGGATGGGGAGGAAGTTTGCCAACATGGACAACAGACAGATATGGTAATGCCAATAAAGCGCTTGCTTTTGATAAAGGTTCAAAAATCACTATTCCATACAATACTAAAATTAATCCTGCTACAATGTCAATTTCTCTTTGGGTAAAACTAGCCGAAAAAAGAAATAATAAAATCATAGGATTATATGCTTGGAATGGATTTAAATTTGAAGTTCAGGATGGAAACAAATCTTTTTTTACGGGTGCTACTATGGGGCCTGAAACTATTTATGATAGAGATTTTGCAGGAGCTAATCCTTTAGAATTAACAACATGGTATAATCTAGCCGTTACTTTTGGTGGTGGACATACTGTTTTCTATATAAATGGAGTTAAAGTTCAAGATTGGGATAACACTCCGGGTACACTTAGAACTATTGCTGGACATGATTTAGTTTTTGGCGTAGATTGCGATCAATATAATGCTATAGACACAAACTACGATACAGATCATATTATTCCATTGGCATGGGGAGGTTATTTACATGGATCTTTAGATGAGGTTAGAATCTACAAATCTATCCTTTCTGATTCTCAAGTGAAAAGCATTTATGATGCTGAAAAAGTTCCAGTAAAATAATTTAAACAAGATTAGATTTTAGATAACTGTAAAAAGAGGGGTGTTTTTTTTAATTCATCTCTCTTTTTTTAAATGAAGTATTAGGCTCAAAATGAGTTTTAATAGTGACTCTCCATGTTTTTTTTTAAGTGAAAAATCATTTTACTAGAAAATATTCAAATTAAAATAAATGTTAAAAAAACCATTTCCAAATAAGAGAAGAAATTTTATACTTATTTCCTTTCTTTTAATTTTTATCTCGTGTACTAAGAGCCAAGAAATTGTTCCTATTGTACCCGTTGAACCTGTAAATAGCACCATAAATTTAAGTCACTTTAATCACCTTTATGGGGAAATTGATTTAAAAGGGGAGAAAGTTGGAATTGTACATATTTATAGTGAATATCCTGTATATGAGTTTATAACAGCGACTAACGAAGGATTTACCTGCGTTGATGATGTAGCAAGATCAATTGTGATGTTGTCAAAATATATGGAAGTTTATGGTAGCGATGCAAATACAATAGAGAGAATTAAAAAGCTTACCAAATTTGTATTAGATATGCAAAATGAAAACGGATATTTTAATAATTTTCTACAAGACGATTTATCCATAAATAAAACATATCCAACCTCTTTGGCTGAACTGGATTGGTGGTCTTTAAGAGCCTTATGGGGATTAGAAACGGCATATCCTTTAGTAAAATCAGATGTAATTTTAGCGCAAAGAATTGAAGATGCGTCTCAAAAGTTGATGGTAAATATTAAACGAGATGTTTCTATCAATAATTTAAACATAGAATTTATAAATGGAATCGAAACACCCACATGGTTGCTTCATAAAAGTGCCGCTGACCAATCGTCTTTACTAATTGTTGGATTATTGAAAAACTATGAAAGAACGCATGATAATGAGGTTGTTTTGCTAATAAATTCTTTGGCAAAAGGGATTATGGTACTCCAAAAAGGAGATGCGGATAATTATCCTTATAGCGCTTTTTTAAGTTATGAAAACTTATGGCATGCCTGGGGAAACATGCAATCTTATGCTTTGTTAAAAGCGGGACAAGCGTTAAATAAACAAGAATATATTGATAGCGCGCTCAAAGAAATTAATAATTTTTACCCGAAAATTTTAAAAAGTGGTTTTGCCGAAGCGTTCTCCATAAAATTCAATGGAACTTATCAAGAGATTGAAAGAAAAAAATATCCTCAAATAGCTTATGGTATAGAACCCATGGTTTGGGCTACTGCTGAAGCATACCGTTATAATAAAAACGCTGGATTATTGACGCTTACAAATAATTTAGGCTCCTGGCTAACTGGAAAAAATGATGCAAATGGAGCTATTTATAATCCTACTACTGGAGTTTGTTTTGATGGCATTGGAAGTCCATCAGAAATAAATAAGAATTCAGGAGCTGAATCTACCATAGAAGCACTCTTGGTTTTATTAGAAATAGAAAAATTGAAATAAAAGAATGCGAGATAATAATTGAAAAATAAGAGGTGTTTATGCCAATACATTTTTTAAAAAATTGCATTATAAAATTTAAATAGGTTTAAATGAAAAAAATAACCATCATTATTCTTCTTATATTCTTCTGTTTAATAGGAACAGGAGCGTACAGTCAGGACATAAATTTAAAGGTAGTTGGAGATGATGCAAAAGGGTATACGGTAGCTATTTATAATGGAAACCAATTGTTAATTCAAAACACCGAAGAGTTTTCGCTTCGAATGGCAAATTTAGACCGGAGTGAAACGGCTGCAATTACCGAATGGAAAGGTTCAAAATGGACTGGTAACGGAAATAACATCAGTTTAACAAGAGATACTTATGTGTCAGAATTTGATTTGAATGTATCCATTAGTGTCAGCTATCAAGTGATAAATAAAAATGTAGTCAAAAAGAGTATTGATTTAACTCAATCTGGTATGCCATCATTGTACTATACCATTGAAGAAACAGCTAAACCCGCTCAAACACCCTCAAAATATGTGACTTTTGAATATGATAATTTTCCCGGAGGTTTTGCACACGAAATGTTTCCTTCTGCTGGATTTGTAACACCAGATAATCAAGTGGTTGGTTTTTTAATGGATGCAGGTTATAAAAATCATTACACACGAACTACTAGAAGACGTTTTAACGGACATGGTGGAGGTTTTGTAGGAATGAGAAAACTACCAGATTTAGCTTTGATTTCGGTGGCTACATTGGAAGAAAGGAAAAATAACCAGAATTATATCAAGCAAACATTTGGAGAAATGTATAATCTGGATGCAGGAACCGAATCAAAATTAAAAATCGATTCGAAGTTTCAAAAACTGGGCGATGTTGAAATCGAGAAGAAAGACAGCATTTTCGAATTTAAATTTAATGATAATAATCGATCTGGAATGGAAATGATACTGCCATTAAAAAATCAAAAGGTGTATACTATTTCCTTCCTTTCAAAAGGAACTGCTCCAGTAGCGGTAAAACTTTTTAGGATTAAAAACGGAAAGAAAACAATTGAGCTGGAAGACGGAGTAAAATACATCGACAAGTTTCCAGTAAAGGAAAAAGAATGGACCCTTTTTAAAGGTAGTGTAATGGTTCCTTATATTGAAAATGATAGCGTATCACTATTTATTGGAGCTCAGTCCAGTAAAAATCGAATTTTACAAGTTAAAGATTTGAAAATTGTGGAACATCAACCTCAAAAAGAACCTTATAACAGAATCAATATAGGACAAACGGTAACCAAAACAACCTACATTTTTGTTGAACCTTGGAAAAATCATCATGATTTTGTGGTTTCATCCCAATTGAGGTTGGCCGAAGGAAAAGGATTTCAAGGTTCGTATATAGAAAAAATGCTGTATTCCAATTTCAATATGCTGACCTGGATTACGGATGTAAATGATTTTTCACCGTTTAATGTTCCGAATAGCAACTATTCGCCAGATATGTACAATCGGGATTCTTTTTTCTCCATTGTTTCCAGTTATAACAAGGAATTAAATCTTTCTATTTGGGATAAATGGGCTCAAACCCAGAACTCAAAAGGAGCAATTGGAACTATTATTACGCCTTATATGGGTTCTGTAGAAGTCAAAGATAACGAGGCAACTATTGAATTTCTGATATGGGCAATGATGAATAAAAGACGTTTTGGAGTAGCATTACCTGAAGATAAAATTAAAAAAGCGGCGGATTTTGTATTGAATGAATTTGATGAAGATAAAGATGGAATTTGCAAATCTCACTTTAGTATGAGCCAAGTTGACATCATTGATTTTAATCCAAAGACCGATCGACTTGCTGTAAATCAAGGGATGTTGGTTATCGCTTTAAGGACAATTAAGGAATTGGGTTTTGATATTT
>Ga0209499_1001157_pt1 | contig 18777 bp, 18 predicted proteins | sample C_130208_EF_Meta_FD_187306 | JGI IMG/M metagenome (GOLD analysis project Ga0209499, IMG submission 187306) | Freshwater microbial communities from Lake Croche, Canada to study carbon cycling - C_130208_EF_MetaG (SPAdes) (version 2) | ecosystem: Environmental > Aquatic > Freshwater > Lake...
TGCTGTTGCACTGCTGACTATTGTTGTGTAATGAGATCCCGAAAACAACACGTAACGCGCGCTTGTCGGCTTCAACAGGACAGTTCCACCCGTGGATTGTGATACGCCACTAGCGTTTACGATTGTAAACGTTGTTGTGTTAGTCACCGTGACAACAAACGTCCCATTGTTACCCGACGTGGCACCAGCGATTGTGACAGTTTGACCCGTGACAAGCGCGTGCGTTGCGGTGACAACTGTTTGCACGTTTGATGAAGGTGCCGAAATGCTAGTGATCGTGACGCTTCCCGTGCTAGCCCACGACCAACCAACGCCTGTTGCGGTCATGTCACGGTCAGCGACAAAACCGCACATATCCACTAGGTTTAGTTGGACGTTGCGAATGTTTGTCCCACTGATGAAACGGTGTGGCGTTGGCTCATACACGACAGATTCCCAGAGCATCGTGTCTGTGTTTGTTTGTTGAGCAGCAATCAGTTTTGCTTCAGCTGCTTCAAGCCCTGTTTCGATGGCGTTGATGACGGTGGTGGCCGCGGTCGCTCCACTGTTGAACGTGTCCGATCCTGTGACGCGTTGATAAGCCATGAACGGTTACCTTCCAGTGAACAAAACGATTGAGTAGGGCATATTAATCCTTTACGCCAATCCCAGGGCTGTTAGGTCGCGCATGGCAATGTTCGCAAAGTCAACAGTTCCAGTTCCGCCTTGATTTACTAGGTAGAACGTGCACGACGTGCTTGAACCCCCAGGCGTCCAACGCACACTGAAATGACCCTTAGACACATCTGGACTTGTTGAACCAAGGGTAATTTTTCGGTTGTTACTTGCGTTCACGCTCACTTGAGCTTGCACACTTCCAGTTTTGGAAATGTAACCCGAAATTTCATACGTGTGGGATGCTGAAATAGCCACGCTAGTGACGGCTAGCTGTATTGGTCCGCTGCTTGAGGTGGCTGTGATTCGTTGAAGTTTGCCCAATACTGAATCGGTTGGAGTGCTGAACGTGGCACCAGAACTGCCGTCGTATCGTGTCCACCCATTAGCGATTCCATCAGAGTTAGTATCCGAGGCGAAAAATCCGACGCCTCCCAATATGTCGTCTGGATCGACAGCAAAGGTGACGCCAGAAGGTGTTGATCCGGTAAGCATTCGGTCTAGCGTTGCTGAAACGGCAAGACCAATTGCCTGATTTCCGGTCGGGTTTGGGTGTACGTCACCTGATCCTGTGTACGTGCTGGCCAACGTTCCTGTTAACGGGTTTCCAATGGGCGTGAACAGGTCAACAACAGGAATGTTGTATTGACGACCCAGTTCGATGAATGCTCGTCGGCGTTGGCTTAACGCTTGCAGGCGTGTACTTGTTGATCCCGTTGGTTGATCTGGTGTTGGCGTGCAAAGAATTGGTGTGGCGCCAGCCGCTAAACATTGAGTGATCATGCTTGTCACGTTGGTCACTGATTGAGCAACTGTGTGACTTGTCAGATCATTCATGCTGCAACTGAAGATGACTACGATGTCGCAGCCAAGATTTAGGATTTCAGATTGCAATCGAGACAAGATTTGTGTTGAAGTTTGGCCACCGACACCCGCGTTGGTGATGAGATCCCAATGTCCTCTAGCGCTTCCTAACATGGCAAAAAGGGCTGGCGAGTTAAAGTTTTCGACTCCACCAGTACCCGTGGGTTGGTAGGTGTCCGATCCCGCTGTGATGCTGTCCCCAATAAAACCAACTTTGCGTTTCCCGTTTGATCGTGCGGTTTCGGCAACGGTTGCACGTGTGATTTCAGCAGCGATGTTTGTTGCGTTCGTCGCAATGCTTGTCGTGTGGCCAGCGATCGTTGTCTCAGCTGCTTCAAGCCCTGTAGAGTGAGCGTTCAAAATCGTCGTCAAATCCGTCGCAGACGAATCATTTAACGGTGAAGAATGCGAAACACGCGTATAAGCCATGATTAAACTCCAACAGGTGTGATCGTGCCAGGACTCGTGAACTGGTCATACGTTGAGGACGTGTCATACGTCGCCCATGTCGAATAGAAAACGGTGACAATGCCAACGGGTTGCCCATACGTGTACGGGTCACCATACGTAGGCCACGTTGAATAGAACGCGGTTGTTATTGGCGTTGCAGGCGTGATTGTGACGCCACTGATCGTCACGGGGCTGATTGTGCCTGGCGTAGTGCCTTGCGCGGTCGTGATGGATGTGACCGTGAGGTTTGCTTGCGCTACCCGATTCGCCGACGTGAGAGCCGTAAGAATGGGTGTAACAGTGAGATTTGCTGAAGCCGTGACGGTCACTTGCGCGGTCGCTGTCACAGTTGGTGTAACCGTTACCGCAGCTGATACTTGCCATACGGCTCGAGCGGTTGCGCTCACTGACGGGGTGACAGTCAGGTTTGCGGTTGCTTGCCACACCGTTTGAGCTGTAGCGCTGACCGTTGGGGTAACGGTCAGGCTGGTGGTCGCTGACCAGGCACCATCCCACGTTGCGAGGCTTGACCAGGTTGGTGGTGCCGACCACAAGATTGAACCGCTTGAAACACTCCCACCCGTTGCCGTGACGGTCGGAGTGACCGTTAAGGATGCTGAAGCGGGTTTCGTAACAGTCGCCGTGGCACTAACTGCTGGTGTGACCGTTACCGCGCTCGTTGCCGGGTACGTGGGGACAGCAGTCGCAGACACTGATGGTGCAACCGACAACGAGCCAGATGCCGTGTATGTCGTCCCAGCAGGAACATAAGGGACAGCAACACCCACCGCTGACTTATACGACGATGGTGTCGTTGTAACAGTCCGCGTCCCAGCAGTCCCCAAAACTTGCGAATACAAGACAGACGACTCTTGAGTTGGACCCGCTGATTGGACGGTAACCACTGACGACATGCCAGATGGGACAGTTGTCCACGAAACGACGCCACCACCAGCTTGGAACGTTCCAGCATTAACAAGTAACAAGTCACCTGTTGACCCGATACTGGCAACTGTTGCGGTTGTACCTGGTGCAGCGCCAGCGACAGCGGTGAACGTGGGCGTACCAGCGTCTTGGATGGTGACAACGATGCCAGTGATGTCGTTTGAATTACCGGACCCGTCACCGTCATAGTTCAAAACGAAATTATCAGCGGTCGTTGCGGTCGCTGTCCGTTTGTAAACAACAATCCAATCAGACCCACTAGGCCCATTTGTGGCAGCTTTGCCTACTGTCCACCCAGTGGGTGTGGTTGCCCCGAACACCGCCGCATTGTTGTTGTCAGCATTGTTGTAATTGATGAACGCCAACATGAGGTCGCCAGCGACGGATGCGACCGACAAGCTTGAACGGTTGATCGTTAACGTTCCTGATGTTCCAACGGATTGGGCGGCGGTTGCATACCCGCGCACGTTTATAGCCACGACGCCTCCTCACCAATCAACAACGACCAACGACTAACAGGTGAGGGTTATGAGGCGACAGTTAAACCTAGAGTGCTAGCGGTGAGCTGGAGGGTCGCTCCTGTGGTCATCGTGACGGAACTACCAAAGTTCGCTGACCACAGAAAGTTGCCGCCGGACGACGCATCCCAAAACGAGACACCCGTAACCACTTCGTTGTTGGTTCCGGCCCATGATGACCAGGCAGGAGTGTTGCTCAGGCTGATCGAACCAGCGGACGCAGCAGCGAACGTTGCAGCTGGACGCGTCGTCACCGACGAAACATTCGACGTGCCAGCACCACCAGCACCCGTCGACGTATGAAGTTGCACATACACAGCTGATGGTGCCGTGTATGACGTGCCAGCAGCACCACCACGCACCGTATTCAACCAAGCATTAGAAAGCGTCGTGCTAACAGATACGGCCATGTCAGGATTCCTCGTTCTCTTCAGTTACGGGTGGGATAACCGTCGCTTCAGCCGTAGCCACAGCGATCAAAACAGTTTCAGGATTCATCGTTTTCCTCCTTCATCAGCGCACGCGCAAACCCCCGCGTCACACGTACACGCGTCACGTGTCTCCCACGCATCAGAAGGGTTGAACCGCAACGCAGCAACGACCTCTAATGGTGTTTGACACGTTGGACACTGAACACTCATCACACTTTCCCCTTCAGGTTTAGCGGATTGCGCTAACAGCAACCGCAGCGATACCAATCAACGTCGTAACGATCAACGCGATAATCGTCCACGCGGACGTGGGTTCAGGCCGATCAGATTCGATCGCATCCACACGCGCCCGAGTCTCCGCTTGCGACTCTTTAAGGCGGCCCACATCATCACGTAACGCGGCCAGTTCAGAATGCAACGTAGAAAGGTTGACGAGCGCGGAATCAACTTTGCCTTCAAGCCGGCCGATCGCGCTGATGATGTCGTAACTGTTAGGCGTATCCATCACGGACCCATCCAACGTAACTGCATCCATGACGTGTATGTGCCGATGTCAACGCGGGTCGTAGGAGTTCCCGTGCCCACAAACGAGCAGGCCAGACTCACGTAATCGTTGGCATATAAACGTACATAAGTGGAAGTGCTGACAAAAATTGATCGGACGACAGTGTTACCAATACCTACGCTTGAACCGGCTTGGTTAATTGCGGCACCGTTTACCATCCATTGAACATAGAAATGGTTACCTACTGCGCCACTGGCGACACCATACGCGCCTTGACATAAGTACAGTCCTGCCGTATTCACGGTTACACGAGTGTTCGCACTTGTCGAATACAAGTTGTCGGTGTCAGCTACCTCGGTATCCCAAACGATGGGTGTTGCGGTCGGGTTGCCAAGGGTTGTCGTCGTACTTGCTGCTCGAACGTGCACGTAAGGCGGGTTCACGATTGCGTTGAGATTGTCACGCACGTGAGCATTCAAAATGGTGTCAGTCACGGTCTCGTTATTTGTCCACGTTCGTGGAGTTGTCCAAGCCACCATTAACTCCCTAGTACGCGGTTTTCGTGTTCACGCCAAGCTGCGAAACGCCAACTTGCCAAACACCTGTATAAAAATTGGTCACGGGTGAACCAACATAGGAACGCATCCACGATGATTCAGTGATCGAATCGGACCAACCCTCAGCGAACAGGACAAGGCTCGCGCTCGTACTCGTGGCCGTGGGCATTCCAGTGATCGTGAACGTTTGTGTGGGTCGCGTGTTGAAAATGGTTTCTAACACTGTGCGCACCGAGGCTGGAGCGGTCACGAAATCGACACTGACATCACGTAATCGTGCACGCGGTGTTGAGTCACGAGTGGCTCGTCCACGAGCTGCAGCATCAAGCTGTACTAGGTCACTCACGTACACGTTTTCAGACGTGTTTTGACGCCCATATGCGGTGATGCTTGTTGAATCTTCAGCATGTGACGTGTGCCCAGCACCATCAGTGACTGTTACATCGTTTGTGATGAATGTTTGGTCGTGGTCGTACCCGTTATCAGCGTTGATCGCGCTAGCGGGTAGTGAGAATTGTGAGGTTTGGTTGTACCTGTACACGCGGGGTTGGAAGTAGACCGTTCCCGTGCCTAGCGCGTACACGTCGCCATCTTCTGATTGAGCGATCTCGTTGATCAGGTCGAGTAACGATCGGCCTTGCCCTGTCCCATCGTTCAATGGTTGAGCGCTCATAGTGACGGGTTGCGACAAATAGACGCCATAACTGTTCGTGCTTAAGCCTGCATAGTTGCATAAGCGTTGGAACCGATCAGTGGACAATTCTGGTGCGTAACCGTTGATCAGTTTCGCTTGTTCAATGAGGCGTGACGCGTAGGTCGCCGTTCCACCACTGCCGGCGCCACCGTTCGCGTTTGTGAACGTGAACGTTGTTGTGGTGACGCTCAAAATGGTGAACGTGCCGTTTGTGCTTGTGCCCGTATTACCAGCAATCGTGATGCTCTGACCCACAACGAAACCGTGACTTGCGGCTGTCGTTGCAGTAACAACACCACTTGATGGTGCTGACAGTGTGGTGATGGTTTGCGTGTTCCCTAGCGCGGTCGTGTAATACGCGACGTTAGCGAAGTAGCCATATGTTGATGATGTTGCTCTGGTTGTTGACGTTCCCGTCACACTGACCTGGTTATCAACTTGCGCACCAATAAGCATTCGTCCACCAACGACCATCGCTTTGGTGAGCGTTGTGAACGAGTTCATCGTGTACGTGGAGCTGAGGATTGCAGCCCCATTGACGTAAACCGTCCACCTGCCCGTTGATCCCACGCTAGGACCACCTACGTGAACCACGGCGATGTGATACCAGCCAGTAGTCGCAAGGGGAGTGTTTGACGTTTGCATTGAGAGGCCCGCTGAACCCGTATCAATACTGAAATCAGCGTAAGCAAGCGCGTTCACATCACCGCCAGGCGTCACGCCTAACGTGAAATACGCTGAACCAGGTGCTTGCGTTGGTCGCCCATAAACAGAAAACAAGCCACGCTGGACGCTCGATGAATCAGTTGGCTTGTAGTAGTAGAACGACCACGTTTCAGCCGTATGCGACCCTGACACCCAATCCGGCATTTCAGATGTCGTTAAATACTTCCCGTTACCGTTCGTTGACGTGTTTGAGTACGCACACGAGAACGAGTCCAAACCAAACGGGACTGGTGAATCCTGACCGAGCAGCAGATCACCATTACCATCATTGAAATAGTTAAACGAATCAATGGTCAGGTTCCCGTAGTTGCCACTGCCACGGTTCGTGGCGATGACACCAGAATCGTCTAATGGCCAAAACGCGGCTGGTGAGTCCACGAGCTGCTCACGAGTGATCGCGTTTGGTAGTTGCAACCGTTGCCAACGCGCCAACACGTCTGATGCGTTAATGGTGACAACAGGCCGATACCCAGATTCGTATCGTGATGAGACAGTCTCAACGAACCCTGACCACAAGTATCGGGTACTCGTGGAGGTGACGAATGAGACACGAACGGGGACGCGTAACGCCCACCCTGTGGTCACGTTTGGACCGTCGATGCTCCAACGACCTTCAGTCCCACCGAGCCGTGAATTATCAACCGTGAACGATAATGTGCCAGGGCGAGCCACACGATCTGTGTACGTTTTACCCGTTGACATGTTCACGCCAGCACGCAACAAGACTTGGCTTGTGATGTCGGTCCACGTTGGTGACGTGGTTGACGGGTTAGACCCGAAACCAATCTCAAAACGTAACAGTTGAACAGGGTTGATCGTGGTGAGGTCGGTCATGCGAGCCCCAACGCTGCGCCACCAAGGGACTGCTTGTACGCCTTCAACGCGACGGTCAGTTCACGTCCGTCAATATAAAGCTTGTTTTGGATAACAACCTGATCAGCACGGTTCGCTGCGTTACGCGCCGCAACCACAACACCTTTTTGCCGGTTGATCAACGAGTTGTAATCCGAATCCCCGACCATCGTCCCAATCGCGGTGCCCGTCCGATCAATTGCGTTCACCGTGTTTAAGATCTGTTTGAAATCGGCTGGCGTCGCAGTTAACAAGGTTTTGGCGATGTCTTGCCCATCAATCGGCCCCGCATCAATCAACTCTCTGATGAGCGACATGGGTAGGCCACGTTTACGCAACTGCGACAACGACGAGTAGAAACCCTTAATCCCTGCAAGTTTTGATTTCAAACTTGCGAGCAGGTTGGTAGGTGTAAGTTTTGCGGCTGCTTTAGCCTTATCCGCATCAGCGACCGCACGCCTCGACGCTGCCAATTCTTGATTGGCTTGCGCTTGCGCTTTGATCGCAGAATCAAGCTCTTCCGGTGTCTTGGCCTTGTTCACGTCAGCGCGAGCAGCTGCAAACGCTTTTTCAGCATCCGTTTGCCGTTGCCGTGCAGCCGTCGCAGCATCAACCGAGGCCGTGTACTTGGTCATGTCAAATGCGGTTGTAAGTCGAGCCCCAGCAGTGACCTGCCGATCAATGGAGGTGATTTCGTCGGCGCGTGCGGTCTGCAAGTTACGTAGTGCGGCTACTTGCTCGTTCAGTGCGCTTGTCGCATCGTGAAGGTCGCTGAGAGCATTAGAACCCGCTTGTTGATGTGCAGCTTGAGCAGCAGCGGCGGCAGCCGCAGCAGCAGCCTTACGTTGCGCTTCAGCTTCTCTCGCAGCTGCCTTAGCGGCAGCAGCAGCGGCCTTGTTTGCGTCGGCTTGAGCAATCAGGGCAGCGTTCTGTCGACGTATCGCAGCGTCACCCGAGTCAATACTGTTCGCTAGGTCGCTTTGTGCTAGGGCAGCATCATCAACCGCACTGGTGTAACCAGGTAGAAGTTTGGCAGCTTCATCAGCGTTCAAGCCAAGAGCTTTAACAAAACTTGCTGCCTTTTCACCGTCTCCGCTGCTGACCATTTGAGACAACACGTCGTCGTACTGAGCAACCGCCGACTTAGCATCACCAAACTGGCTAGTTACACCAAACAAGCCAGCGAGAATGTTCTCGCCTTGATCCCACCAATGATTGTCACGCAGACGGCTGATCGCATCGTTAAAACCTAACGTGCCGGTTTGAGCATCAACGAACGCGGGACCAAGGGTCGATAGATCACCGTTAAAACTACGAATCTTGTCGGCAAGGACATCGGTAGATTTCCCACTGTTGACAGTGACAGTGTTTAAAGATCCGACTGCGTGCGATACAGCCGATACAGCTGCCACCAACAACCCAAGTTTGGTGGCTGCCTTGCCGATGCGGCCCATCGACGTTTCAACCTCTGGGGTTGTCGTGATGAACGTTCTGAGGCCTTTAACCGATGAGAGTAGGTTGCCACCGAAAATCTTGAACGCGGCCCCGGCAAGACCAACGTAAATGATCATTGATTTGATCGGTTCGGGCATCCCGTTAAAACCAGCCAACACAGGTTGGATAACGCTTGCCACGGTCGTCAACGCGGGGATGAGCTGCTGGCCGATGCTCTCCTGCAAATCTGAGAGTTGCAGTTGCATTTCTTTCATGCCACCAGCGGCACTCTTACGGAACGTTTCGCCCGCTCCACCCACTTGACGGGTCAACAGGTCAGTGATCGTCCCAAAGTCACGTGCCTGATTACCCGTTGATTTGAACTCAATACCCACGCTCTTCAACGCGCGAGCGTTACCCATGAAAGCCTTACCGACAAGGGTTGCGGCTGAGTTCAGATCCATCCCATTCTTCTGCGCCAGATCAGCAACCAGAGGGATGAGAGTCTTGATTTGCGTGCCAGTCAACTTGAACATGGCCAACGTTGCTTCAGCCGAAGCCAACGCATCATTGTCAACCGCTTTTTTCGATTGCAGTTGATCGTTCAGTTTTTGGAACGCTTGAATGTTCACGTTCGCAATGGCTGGGAACTTTTTGTACGCCTCTTCAAGCTCAGTTTGGCTCTTGTTAGCGTCCGCGTAGGCGTCAATGCTGCTCTTAGCAAACGCGGCGAACCCTGCAACGCTGAGAACTTCTAAGCCTTTGCGCAGCAGCTCGTTCTTGTGCCGTAACTCGTCAACACCCTTGCCCGCGTTAGCCAAAACTTTGGACGCGTGGTCGGTGGCTGACAGAACCCACTTCAGGTTACTTGTCGTGTCAGCCATGTTTCGCTCCTGCTATGAGTTCCAAAAAGTCATGGGCGGCGGCACGGTAACGTTCAAACTTTTCCATCGACCACGAGTCGATCACCGTGTCCTCATCAACCCCGTACAACCAGTTAAATAACGGGCCGTAGGTTCGTGCTTGCGTGATGGGGGTTACCCGATTGGGGTCCCCTCCTGGTCGAGCCCAATAGGGCGCGAATCAGGTTCACCAGCCTCAACGGTTGCAGCATCAACGGTGGCTTGTTCAGCGTCGGTAAGTTCAACATCCCAACGCAACGAGGCAAGATCAAGGTCGATATCACTGAACTTTGGTTGTGTCAGGTTGTCGCGTTTACCAGCCAACCACCACGCAAATTTCACAGCTGATGCACGATCTTGTGTGAGTGCTTCACGCCACTCAACCCACGTCATCCCTGTCAGGCGTTCGCAATCTTCCGCATCCTTGATTGGCATCGTGGAAATGTCGAGGCTGCGGGTTTCGTCGGGCGTGCGGATGATCAGTTTCATCGGGTTCTCTCTCTCAGTGGGGTTTCTTACCTTCTAAAGCGTCAGCAACAATCTGCTGGTACTTGTAGATGAGCTGCTGCACGTCGCGTTTAGCTTGATCACGGTTGGCGATGATGACTCGATTCCACCAACCCGCTGGACGGGCTACCTGGTCGAACCATTGAGTGCGATCACCAAACAGGGGGTGCCTGTTTTTGCCCTTGTTGAAATACTTGGGCAGGCGTGCACGATCGCCAAGGGGTCCGTTGCGAACCCTGACCTCAACGCCCGCCTCGTTTTTAGTGAAACGGTTACGGCGTTGCAGAGCGTTAGCGATATCGGCGCGTAACGCTGGTTGATAGTCGGCGCGGCCCCGCTTGATGCGTTTGCGATTGTTTGTTTTAACACCAACGATCGCCGTGCCCATGATCGACTGTTGCTCTTGAGTTTTGACGCGGTTACCGATCTTCAACATTTCTGTCGACAAGGAACGGCTGAGTTTTGTTTGCCCACCCTTATCTAACTCACGCAACGCATCACGCACGTTGAGAAGGTCAGGGATGATCTGAACAGAAACCCATTCCTCCATCAGTTACAGCGTCGTATCAGTTGTCGTGTAAGCAATCGTGGGCAGGTTCGTACCGTCAAAACGCCACTCCCAGTTGAATGTGGCGTTGAGAACGTTACGGTCAGCAACGTCAAACGATTCTGGTGATGGGAACACAACAGATGGGATCGTGATCGTGAACGTTTCGTAATACGTCGACGCAATGAGTGGGCCAACAAACGTGATCACAACACTCGTCGACGTGTTCGCAACTGCACGCGTGTGGAAGTCGGTCGTGTTGATGAAATCAACGCCGAACGAGCCCGTGATCGAGGTCGCAGCGTTCAAGACTGGTTCAGACTTCGTACCAGGCACAGTTGCGCCAGCGTAATAGCCAGCAACGTCCATGCCACGGTTAATCGTTGCGCTCATTGTCTTAACACCAGACACGGCAGCCTCACTGCCATACGTGCCGATTTTCACGGTCATCTGACCACCGTGGAACACGTTCACACCAGATGAGTACGACGGAGTGGCAAGGCTCGTTGAGTTCTCATATGCCTGAGCGTCAAGGGTTGCCGTGGCCTGCAGGACACTATCAACACCAGCCTGAAAAGCGACCGATGCGACCTTCGCACCCTTAAGGGTTGCGGGGGTGACGGTGCCACCACGCTGAGGCAGACCAACCTGAACCGACATTGACTTACCGAACGGGTCAGCGAGCGTGTGCGTCTGCAGGTAGGCGGTTGTTGCACCCTGCTGGACAGGTGACACAGTTCCACCCATGAGCGTGTTCAGAAGCACGCCAAGACCCTTTGACTGTACGTCAAACGTGACAGTGCCCGTCGCAGCGGTCGTTGCTTCAACAAACTGTGAGAGCAGCATCCCGTACACGCCGGACTGGATGCCTTCACCCTGTACGCGGTTGGCGGCTTTCTGAATGTTTGCGCTGCGGTGCCGTACAAACTTTGTGGGGGCGACATACGTGCCATAGGCGGATTCGGCTGAGAAACCGAAACTGCTCCCGAGACCTGAACCGATTGCCATGATTGCTCCTACTTATTCAGCCGGGGTGGTGTCGGCTACAGGGGTTGGGGTTGATGCTTTGCTGCTGCGAGCTGATTGAGCGATGACTGCCTCAAACAAAGGTGTCTCGCCTGTGTCGCCGGTCTGAAAGTAGACCTGAGCGGCGAACTCGTCCGACACGTCAAGAATCGAATCGTTCTCACACTCAACGAGGCCACGATCAGTGGCGACGAACAGGGATTCGCCTGAAATGTTGCGGAACTGCGCCATGAGTGGCCTCTTTCAACTTAGACGGTGGTGAGTAGGCAAGTGGTTTCGATGGTGAACGAGATACGGCACGCGGCACCATCAGCAAACAGGTCGAGGTACACGTTTGCGTCACGTAGTTCAGTACGTTGAACGTCACGCAATCCGAGGTCGTAGTTATTACGCAGGAGAGACTCAACTGCGTTCAAAGTGGTGAACGCTGATGATCGTGCGCTACTCAAACTGGAATCACCGTTTTGGGCAATGATGCAACAGTCAATGCTTACGGTTTCGTCGCGGCTTGAGTTCACGCCAGCGAGATCGTGGTAGTCCTGGCTAATACTTCCCGCCTGATTCGCGGTCGGATCACCAATGTTCCCGACGATCAACAAGTTTGTGAAACGGTCCTCACTGATGGGAATCCCATCGGAGACAGTCACGGTTGACAGGGTTGACGCGTTGCTGAACAGGCTCAGGAGAGCCTCGTAGACGGTGTTCCACCGTGAGGCAACAATGGCCATGATTAGGCCACCGTGGGCGTTGTGAGCAGTTCAGCGAGTTCCTTGACGCGGTAGGTGAGGACGTTGTTGCCGCCGGGGATGAAATCATCATTGCCAGCCATACCCATAGGGCTTGCTCCACGTTGAGTGCGCCACAAATGCCGGGTCAACTCTTTAACAAGCAGCTGCGCGGTCGGGCTGGGGTTGGATTCTCCAGCCACGTAGGTGATCGTGATGTTTTGTTGGCCCGCATACCAGGTGAGTGGGTTTTTGATTGATCCGCGGTAGATCAAACCGTTTGCTAGGTCAACTGTGTAATCATCACCAGCGGTCAACGTTGTCGTGTTTTCCACGATGCTTGTCACCGATTGTGCGGGCGAGTGAACGAGGCTGATCACGTTCCACCCACCGTCACTGACATCAACCCACGTGCGGCGACGCAACGTCAGATTGGTGATGCGTTCAGCGATATCACTAGCGGCTAGAACGAATCCGCGTAACTCTTCATCGTTTGCGCTCGTGGTGATGTTGCAATACGTTTTCGCATCTTGCAACGAGATGACAGGCAACGATGCGGGATCGTCAACGTCGAATACGTCGGTGTGTGCAGCTGCGCCGGCGCCTGTTGTAACGAACCGGACACCATGCCGACCGACTTGTACGGGTAGGTAGGTGACCGTGTAGTTACCCGTTGATGGGTTCGACACCGTACCCGTCGTGGTTGTCCCGTCGGGCAACGTGATTGTTGCTGTGGCCGTTGACGCGTTGGTTGCAACGCCACCTATTTGGACGAGGAAACCGAGTGTGACGACATCGCCGAGGTCGTAGGCCATCGTCAAACTCCAATTAGTTAAGGGACGTGAAGGGAGTGCGGGGGCTCGCTGAGAGAGGACGAGCCCCCGCACAATCAGGTCAGGCTTAGAAGCCCGATACCGGAATCGTTCCCGTGCCAGTGATCTTGGCAATCGAGTTGGCGAAACGGTGCGCAAGCGCAACGTAGCCGTACACCTGGAAACGAACGGTGAGGTTGGCGCTGAGAACGTCGGTGAGGACGCGGCTACGAACACCGGACTCAAACAGGTACGAGTCAGAGAAACGACCAACGAGGATCGCCTGATGCGTCGTGGACACGAGCGGCAGGGTTGCGTCAATGAACACCGGGATGCCCATGATCGTGCCGACGTAACCAGCAGCTGCGCCAGCGTTGTCGATGACACCAAACGCGTTCATCGGTCCACCAGCAGTTGGAACCACAATCGGACGTGACTGACCGTCGACGGAACCGGCAAGCCAGTACCAATGCTTCGGGTGGAGAACAATGGCCTCTGGCTGACGGTAACGGTTGTTGACGATGCCGCTGATGGCCTTAGCGATGGCGAGGACACCATTAGCAGCGGTCGGTGAGGATTCAGTCCACGTGATTGACTGACCAGCAACGTTGACCAGACCGTTTAGGTTGTTGCTCGTACCATCCGAGGCGCTCGTGACGGCAGTGTTGAGCTGCAGGTTGTAATCGGCCATCAGATCGCCAAGAATCAGACGGTCGAAACCACCAGCGAGTGGTGACTGCTCAACGAGCTGGATGGAAACTTCCTCGTAACCCTGAATGGTTCGGACGGGAGCGCTAGCGCTTGCCGTTACCAGGTCACGGTTCGTGGTTGGTGACGTGGTGGACGAGTTGTTACCAGCCTGCAGACCAGTACGGGTACCCGTGGTGATCTGTGGGATGTTGATGGAGTCGGTTCCCGCTGGGAGAGCCATCGTGGTGAGCAGGTCAGCGGTAACGCGAGCTGCACGAGCGAATTCCGCGGCTTCATTCACGAGCCACAATGGTGGCGTGAATTCTCCACCGGCATTGTCGGTGGTGGTGATGGCGCGAGCCTCAACCGCAACCTCTTTGCCGTGACGCTCAAGGCGTTCCCACGCGTTGCCATCGTTGCGCGTGTGCGCACGAATCATGTCCTTAACGAACGAGTAATCGCCCCGCTCCTGGTATGTGAGCGGCTCAGACTTGACGACGGCGGCAGGCGTGTATGCCTGAACGCCAGCGGTCTGACGTGATTCGGCGATCTGTGCTGCGCGCTCTTCGAGCTTTGCAGCGGTGTCGATCTTGGCATCAAGATCAACGATTTCAGCGTGGCGTGCTTCTACAGCGTCAAGGTTCTCGGTGGTCGGATCAGCGGCGAGCAGATCCTGCGCGGCCTTGACGGCGGCGTCGCGTGCCTCGCGGAGTGAATTGGTCATGGTTGACATGACAGTTCTCCTTGTGAGGTGTCTTTTCTGGTCACCGCCGAGGCAGGTTTGCGTCGGGGGTATTCGCTCGCCGTATTAGGCGATTGCGAAAAATTGTGTACGAGCGGCCAACATGCGCGCCCGTAGATCATCAGTGATCGGCGTGGGTTCACCATCTCGCACACCGACGTCGGTGGCATCGTAGGCAGGCCACGTCACGATGGAAACCTCGTAAAGGCTCAAATCGGTAAGTACGCGTAGGTCACCATCACGCGTTTCTCCACCCTGATTCACGGTGAACGCAAACGACATTTTCGTTGCGTCGCCACGGCTCAACACTGAGTGCAACTCTTGAGCGCGTGGGTTCGCCGGATCAAGGCTCGCTTCCATGTACAAGCCTTGTGCGTCCTCGCGTAGGCTCATCGTTCCCGCGCTCGTTGAGGCGAGCGGCAACGCGTCCGTATCATGATTGACGAGTAGGTACACGGGTTGAGCTGATTGCAACGCACGAGCAAACGCGCCAGGCGCGATCATTTCGCGGAACGGCAACCCAGATGCTTCACGGTTAAACATGGCCGCATAGCCAGCGACACGCATTTCACCATCACTGGTGGCGCGCAGCTCAGCATCGAACGTGATCTTGCGACGCTCAACACCAGTAGCACGCGCCTCAGCCATAGGATCGGCGGGCATCGCATCAACGGCCATCGGCATCGTTGGAATATCAACGGGCATCTGATCATCAGGATCAGACAAGCCCAACGCTTCTTGTACGTCCTCAAGTGCTGAATCAGCCGCACAAATCAGGAAATACGCCTGGCTAACAACCGGATCGTTCTCGTACCCCTCAAGCAACGTTTGCGCGGCATCCATTGCTGCATCAGCGGCCATGATCTTATCGGCGAACCGGTCAGCATCAACGCCGTACAAGCCCTGTGCCGGTTCTGCTGGTTCGTTCACGTCGAGCGGTGCGGGCGCTGACGGGTCGGCGCGGTGATCCATGAGTATCTCCTTGAGTTCGTGAGCGCGTGCCTCTAGTTGGGCTGCGATCTTCTGCGCCCACTCGCCAGTCATGCCAGGCGCATTGCGTAGTTCAAAAATTTGAGCAGGGGACACGTGCGAAACAACGACACCTTCAGCAACGACAAGCTTGGGAGGCCGGAATTGTTCAGCCATCAATAACACCCATCGTTGGCGTGGGTGACGCATCAGTGCCCAGTGTGGGTAGATCACCACCAGCGGTGACGGTGCCCTGCATTGCTTGGTGGAAAACGTCACCACCCGAATACGGGTCAAGGCCATCAGTGACGCGCAGTTCGTTAGGTGTGCGCGTACCGCTCATAATGTGCAACTGGCCGACACGAGCGCGGGTTAACGCGTCAGTGCGCAGAATGCCAGCAGTATCAAACGCAACGTCAGTGCCCGGTGGAAGAATCCGAGAAAACGCGATCTCAAGGCGACGCAGCCACGGTGTGATCGTGTGCGTCAGGAAATTCAGGTTCGCTTGTTCAACGTTCTGATACGTCTGCGAATCACCCATGCCACCGATCAACGCGGCAGGAACACCAAAAACTCGAGCCACATCACGGATGATCTGCTCACGCGTCTCAATCATTTGAGAATCAGCCGCGGACTGTTGAACAGGACGCCACTTCAACCCACCCGTCAACACGGCAGGTCGACGGTGCTTACGGTGCTGCGCCTCCCACGTCGCTTGCAACGAGCGCGCCTGCTCCGGGGTCATGTCACGGTCAGATTCCAACACTGACGATGGGGTAGCGCCCTCACCATAGAATTGCGCCAAGTACTTGTCCATCGCTAGTGCGAGGCCGAGCAGTTGCCGGTTTTGGATCAACGGCGAAACACCGACAAGGCTCTGCGGTGGAGTGAACCAGCGAATATGTGCCAGATTCTCAATATCCAGAGGATTACCCAAATGCAAATAGGCTCGACTATTCGCATCAGCGCTCGGTACGACCTGCATCTGATACGGGTGCAACGGCAACAAGCCGATTGGTGCATGACGTACATCCCGATCAATGAGCAGGTACGCGTTACCGTGCAACGCGAGTGAGGCCATCGTCGTGTGCACGAGTTCAAAAATGTTCGACTCAGGATCAGGTGTCACTAGCACGTCAGGGGTGGTGATCAACGTGCGACGGCCCCGTTGCACCTGGTATGTGCGGATCGGTAGTGATGCGACCGTATCGGCCAGCAACGCGACGCAACGCATGACGCCGGACAAGCCAAGCGCGGTGATCTCGTCGACACGTTCACCAGCCGATGAACCAGCCGACGTTTGCCCATACATCAACTGGAATGGGGTCACGTATTGGTTGTAAACACCCACACCAGCCGCGCGTGTGTCGAGTCGTCTTAGCAAGCTCATCGCATACCACCCAGAAGATATCCAGCGGCGAGCGCAAACAAGCCACCCACGATCAAAGCAGCTGCGACACCGAACAACACGAACACACCAGCAACGAGCATGAGAGCGCCAGCAACCTCACAAACCGTGCTCACGAGGTCACGCTGATCGTTACTCATTCAACGCTCCAAGGATCAAGAATTTGTGGGGCAGGACTAGAAACCGAACGCGTCGCCCAATGCGCAAGAGTCGCAGCAACCAACGGGCTGATATCCACTTCAGTCGCTGATTTACGAGCCCACGCCCACGCATCACCAAGCGGTCGACGTTTCACACCCAACACGCTTGCTTTGAGTAGGTCATCGCCAAGATGGTGCAACGTTTGGGATTCAACCGCATCAAAGAACCCGCCACACGCTTGCGCGTACTCACGAGCAGATGTGACAGTCACGTCAACGCGAACGTTTTGCAGGTCAGCGACCAACGAGCCAGCAGGCCCAGCCGCATCCATAACCACTGCAGCAGGTGACCACTTAGCGACGAGTTCAGCGACACGTTCAGCCACCCAACCCGTGCCCTTTTTATGCTCAACCGTTTCAACATGCCGGTGCCCATCAGGACGTAAACCAGCCACAGCAATCGACGCAAACCGACGATCAGGTGACACGTCAATACCAAAACAAACAGGGTCTAACAGTTGTGATGCGGGATCTTCACACGCATCCCACACGGCCTCACTGAAAACACCCATGTTCGCTGACTTCGGCCACACGCTCAACCGTTCCTGGCTAAACATCGCCAGATCATGCGACATGGCAGCATACTCACGGCTAATGAACTCTTCGGTGATCCGATAGCCAAGAGCAGGGTTCGCTTTTGCCCACGTCTCAGGCAATGCGGGATCATCATCCTCAGACGCGGACCATTCCAAGTACGTCAACGACTTATCAGTGCCAAGCAGTGCACGATCACGCAAGTTACGCAGCTGCGACGCTGATTCAGACACCGTGCCCGTATAAATGACTTGAGGGTTGTCACGCGTCGCCAACGTTGGCAACAATGCGGCCAAATCCTCAGTGTCTAGGTCTTGCGCCTCATCCAAAATCACGCAATCACCAGAGAAACCACGACCCGACCGACCGTTTGCCCTGGCAACGAACTGCAACCGTTGACCAGTCTTAAGTTCGATTCCCTCTTCACCATGCGACGTGCGCACACTCTTAACGCGCGCTTTCAACTCAGGTGTTTGATCAATCAGGCCAACGATCCTGCGAAAATGCTCACGAGCGGTCTTGAACTGGTGCGCGCTAAACAGGATCAGTCGCTCATCAAGCAAGAACAAGCCGCTTAAGGCGCGAGCCTCAAGGCACGCGCCTTTGCCCGATTGTCTCGGTATGACGGCAGCAACCTCAAAAGCTGAAAACTTGCCATCAGCCCTGAACGCCAACATTTCATCCATAACAAGCTGCTGCCACGGGTCCAAAAACAGGCCAGCAGTCGCACACAAATCAACCGCCTCAGCGCCAAGAGTGCTAACCCTTGGCGGGCTCCACCGCACTCGCGGCGTCTGCGAGCCTCGCAACACGTCGGGCTCTAAGTTCATCAATGCCATCCGATCGAGCCTCTCTCAACTCGTCGATTTCAGCGATCACAATCACTAACTGACGGGCCAACGACGCTGCTTCACGTGGCTCGCAACCCTCCATATGCCTGGCGAGCTCATCACGAATCGCGCGCAACGATGCAACGCGATCATCACCGGCCAAGACCGCGTGAAACGGCAGGTCAGACGCGGTTTTAACGTCATCGGCTGCCATCAGACCACCCTTGAAATTTTCGTAGAGAGAGAAAGCGTGGA
>Ga0209499_1001159_pt1 | contig 18776 bp, 13 predicted proteins | sample C_130208_EF_Meta_FD_187306 | JGI IMG/M metagenome (GOLD analysis project Ga0209499, IMG submission 187306) | Freshwater microbial communities from Lake Croche, Canada to study carbon cycling - C_130208_EF_MetaG (SPAdes) (version 2) | ecosystem: Environmental > Aquatic > Freshwater > Lake...
CTTTTAGCTTATTAGATAAGTATACTTTATACGGAAGTTTCCGTCGTGATGGATCTTCAAGATTTGGTGTAAACAACCCTTGGGGTAATTTCTGGTCAGTGGGTACTTCTTGGAATGTATTAGCTGAGCCATTTATGCAAGGCAATACAACTATTTCTGCATTTAAAATTCATGCAAGTTATGGTACCAACGGTAATGCTGAAATTGGTAACTACACATGGAGACCTTCTTACGCTTTTGGATATAACTACAATGGTGTAGCAGGTGGTACTTTCAACAACATTGGTAATGAGAGTTTAACTTGGGAGAAAAACAAACAAGTTGATTTAGGAACAAATATTAGTTTCTTTGATAATAGAATTAACTTAAACGTTGACATTTATAAGCGTAATACAGATGGCGCTTTGTTAAACCAAAACTTATCACGTACAACTGGTTTCTCTGGTTATATTAATAACGTAGGTAGCATGCAAAACTCTGGTTTAGAGGTTAGCGTAAACTTAGTACCTATTAAAGTAAAAGATTTCTCTTGGGAAATCAATGCAAGTTATACTGCTAACAAAAACAAAGTTACCAGCTTGCCTTCAGGTGATCAGTTAAACGGTGCTTATTTATTAAGAGTAGGTCAACCTTTCTATAGCTTCTATACAAGAGGTTATGCTGGGGTGAATATTAATACAGGAGATCCAATGTGGTATATTGATAGTACTCAAATTGGTTCTACAAGTACTAAAACAAAAGCAAACTTATATTTAGTAGGTAAGCAAGCCGATCCTAAATACTATGGTAGCTTAGGTAACACTTTCAATTACAAAGCATTGTCTTTCTCATTTGATTTCTACTATAACTTTGGTAACTACTTCAATGAGTCTGCACAAGCTTATGCAATGGATGGCGCTTATTCAACTAGAGGTAAATACGCAATCAACTTAACTCGTTGGCAAAATCCAGGGGACATTACAACCGTTCCTAAATTTGTATACAACGATGCAAGAGGTGGTTCAACAGGATCTGATCGTACCTTGTATAAAGGCGATTATGTTCGTTTAAGAAATATACAGTTGTCTTATAAATATGATAATAAAGCAGTGCTTGATAAATTCCATATCAATGGTATAAATATTTATGCACGTGGAACTAATATATTTACTAAAACATATGCTGACATCATCTTGAGTGACCCAGAACAAGGTATCACAGGTAATAACGGACAACAAGTATTGCCTTCTAAGTCTGTCACTTTTGGATTAAGTGTAAACTTTTAATTAACAACAACTATTTAATATTTTTTATATGAAAAATAATTTCAACAAAATCACTAAAATGTTCTTAGCAATTGGAACCATAGTCATGCTATTCGGTTGCTCTAAAACATTCTTAGATCAAAAGCCTTTCAACTCTGTAGTATTGTCAGATGCTATTAAAACGGAAGATGATATGAGTACAGCATTGACTGGCTTATACTCTTCTTTAAGAGCTACCGATTTTTATGGTAGAACTTTCGCTATTAAAGGCGATTTAATGGCAGACAAATGTTTCTTGTCTTCTTCTAACTCAGGAAGATATGTTTCATTCAATTTATACAATTTCACTAAAACAGATGGTTATGCCTCTGCTGTTTGGTCAAATGGTTATAATGCTATTAAGAATGCCAACTTTATTATTAATGCTGGTTTAGATCCAGCTGCTAATCCGAATGTAAGTCAATTAATGTCTGAAGCTTATGCTATCAGAGGTTTGGTTTATTTTGATTTAGTAAGAAACTTTGGATTGCCTTATACAACCGATCCTTCAAGTCCAGGTGTGCCTATTGTAACTAAGTTTGATGTAAATTCTCGACCTGCAAGAAATACAGTTGCTGAAGTATATGCACAAGTCATTGCCGATTTAACAAAGGCGATTTCTTTAGCAAAATACAACCAAGGCCAATCAATGAGCTTTACATTGACTGCAAAAACAAGAGCCATTAACTCTTCATTTATGACTAAGTATGCTGCTGAGACTTTATTGGCTAGAGTATACCAACATAAAGGAGATTGGGCTAATGCGAAAGCGGCTGCAAGTGATGTTATTGCGAATAGCGGTTTCACTTTAGTGACTAGCGCTAACGTTTTATCTTACTGGAAAGGAGCTTCTCCTTTAACTGGTAAAACTGAAACTATGTTTGAAGTTACTAGTGATGCCAACAACCAAGTATCTGATGGTACTTTGGCTGTATTCTTAATTGGTAAGCCAGGTGGTGGCGCTTATGGAGATATGTTAGCTATTAAATCTTTCTACGATTCATACAGTGCAACAGATACAAGAAAAGGCTTAATTAGTCCTGAAGTAAGATCTGGTCAATTAGGTACAGCGCATTATGTAGCTAAGTATCCAATTGATAACGTAAACTTAGATGACGTTAAAGTGGTTCGTTTCTCTGAAGCCTATTTAATCTTAGCAGAAGCTTATTATAACTTAGGTGATATTACAAACGCAAATGCTACTTTAAATAAATTTGTAGTGAATAGAGATCCTAGTGCAGTGTATGCTAGCACAGGTTCTAAAGTATTAACAGATATCTTAGATGAGCGTGCAAAAGAGTTTGCTTTTGAAGGCTATAGATTCTGGGATTTAACAAGATTAGGGTACACTTTCGTGAAGCCTCAAGGTCAAGATGCTACTAATGCAGTATCTACTAAAATCACTGTTGCTCCAGGAAATGCCAACTTACTTTTCCCTATTCCTAACGATGAAATTTTAGTAAACCCTAACGTTACTCAAAACGCTGGTTATTAATATTTCCTAGTAGAATATTTAAAAAACCTCCCCGTTTATTCGGTGGAGGTTTTTTTATTTTCGGAATCGAATAGCGTATTCAGAAATATAAACTGCGGTATCGGTTTGGTCTTTATAAAAAAGTCTTGCCTGCTCTCCCATTTGCAGTGATGTATATTTTAATTTTGTAGCATTGCTATCACCTATAGGCTGCAAAGAAGGATACCAAATAACATGACCGGGCTTAGTTAATATTAATCTAGGAATCGACCAATCTTGAGAATTGTTATCGTCTAAAACTTTATTTTTATTAAAGGACATATAAATACTAGTTCCTTTCCAAGAAGGCCCTTCCGATTTTGCCATGAGCATTACCCAGGCTTGTAAATAATGATTCCAACTTACAGAAGGCCCCCAATAATATTTACTACTACTATCTGAACTAGGGCCACCGCCATTGTCTTTGGCAATTTGTATATTTTTTATAGGGCTACCCACTCCATCATAGCTTGCTTGAAAGCCTTTGCCATCATATCTTTTAGCCTTTCCTGTTGGATTGTCTAAATCAGCTAATTTAATTCTGGCCATACTAATGCACTGGCCTGCTTGTTCTTTTTCGGCACTATATGCTTTACGTACATAAGTACCAGCATAACCATACTCTCCATAAAATATATACAAGTAATCTCCACTCGCTACTGCTGAAGGGTCACCTACCCCTCCTGCAAAAGTCACTGAATTATTATGTGGTTTTAAAATCATTCTTTCTTGATTGTCTTCTAAGACAATGCCTTTATTTTCCCAGCTATAACCTCCATTGATTGATTTCATAATACCAATTCTGCAAACAGCTGCAGGTGTTTTAGCACCTGTTAATCCCTGTGGCCAATTACTATCTATATAGCCCTTGCCTGTTTTATTATTGAAAGGGAAGGTGTTGGGATAATTTTCATTATGGTATAGTGCATATAAAGTTTTTCCACTGGCGTCTTTTTTATCTTGATACACTGTTTCAAACCAAACGGCTCCATGCAAGCCTTCTTCATTCGGTTTTACATTCAAAGGCATACTAGGTTCTCTAAAGGCCTCATATTTTTTATTAAATACTACCTCGGCATTTTTTCCAGAAGCGTATTTTAATTCATTGGAATAACCCCATAAAGGGTCTTCTCCATATTTACCAGGAAAAATGCGAAAGGTATCGCCCACCCAAACCTCCGCCATATTACAATCTACAAAGGACTTAAAATAAATACTGGGGGCCTTGCTTAGTTCGAAATCCAAATCCTTTTTGGTTTCCTGCTGCGTACACATGGTGAAAAAGGGTAGTAATAACCCTATGAATTTGAAGTACTTACTCATAAATTTCTTTTAGACTAGGTAATTTACCAAATATGTTTTAAATCGGCTATAGCGCTAAGCTTTTTTTAAAAAAATAGGGCTAAATTAGTATTTACTTAAAAGAATTTATTGTTTAAAAATCATTCCTATGAAAAAAATATTCTTCTTTTTCTTATTGAGCCTAGTAAGCTTTTCTAATGTAGCGCATGCTCAAAATATAGCAGACTATCTTGCTCCTGCTTTTCCTTCCGACTTGGTCGCCAATCATAAAGGCGATGCAGTAGCCTGGGTATTTAATGACAAAGGCAGTAGAAATATTTATTATGGCCAACTAGCTACTAATAATTTTAAAGCGCTTACTCAATATAAAGGCGACGATGGTGTAGAAATTGGAAGCATTGTATTTGCACCCAACGACGATAAAATATATTTTGTAAGAGGCAATACGACGAATGCAAAAGGGGAGCCTGCGAACCCAGCACAATTACAATACACTACTGAGCAAAATATTTATAGTTTGGATATTGCTTCTGGCACTATTAAAAAATTAGCAAAGGGTAGCGGTCCTGTAATTAGCCCCGACGGGAAATTATTAGTATACACCCAAGGAGCTAAGGCTTGGAAAATAAATTTAACAGAAGAAACAGTAACTGTTCAACCATTGTTTTTTAGTAGAGGAAGCATAAATAGTTTGGCTTTTAATGCAAGTGGAAAACAAATTTTATTTGTTTCTAATAGGGAAGAACATTCATTTATTGGCGTCTACGATTTGGCTAGCAATCAAGTTTCTTTTATAGACGCATCTACTTATAATGATTCAGATCCAGTATGGAATAAAGAGGGTACGCATATTGCTTTTGTAAGAACTGTGAATGTTAAATATGATATTGGATTCACGCCAAGACCTACTGCTGCTCAGCCTTGGGAGATACGACTAGCTGAAGTAGCTACCCATAAAGCCTATACCTTATTTAAAGCCGACGAAGGTGCAGGCTCTTTATTTGTAGGAGATTTACCTGCAGTAGCCACACAATTAATTTGGACAAATGATAACTATATTGTTTTCCCTTGGGAAAAAACAGGATGGATGCATTTATATAGCATTGAACCTAATTCAAAAAAAATAAATCACTTAACACCCGGTATAGGAGAAGTTGAAAGCATGCGTTTGGGTAAAGATGGCAAAACTATTTATTATGTAACTAATATTAGCGATAGCAATAGAAGACATATTTGGTCGGTAGATCCTGCTAGAAGCAATGCGACTATTTTAACCAAAGGAAATAAAATTGAATACAATCCAGTAATCGTAAACAATGGTTTAGTGTATTTACAAGCAAGCGCTACCAAGCCTTCTTGGCCTGTGTTTCAAACGAATGGCAATGAACAAGCCATAGCTGCTAATTTATTCCCTGCTAATTTTCCTACGAACTTAGTAACGCCTAAAACCATTTTAGTAAAAGCGACGGATGGGTTTAAAGCACCCGCTCAAATATTTTTGCCTGCTAATTATGACGCTAGTAAAAAATATCCAGCTATGATATTTTTACATGGAGGAAGTCGTAGACAAATGCTAGAAGGATTTAATTATAGTTCTTATTATTCTAATGCTTATGCAGTGAATCAATATTTTGCAAGCCAAGGATATATAGTCATGGCTTTGAATTATAGAAGCGGCATAGGTTATGGATTAGCCTTTAGAGAGGCAGCTAATTATGGTATGGCGGGCGGTTCAGAAGTTAACGACTTAATAGGTGCAGGAGAATATTTAAAAGCAAGACCCGATGTAGATGCTAAGAAAATTGGACTATGGGGTGGTAGCTATGGTGGTTATTTAACAGCACATGGTTTATCTAAAAGATCTGATTTATTTTCAGCGGGTGTAGATATTCATGGGGTACACAACTGGAACGACGAAGAGCCAAATTTCGCTCCTTGGTATGATAGCTTACGTTTCCCTGCTGCTGGCCAAGTAGCTTATAAATCCTCCCCCGTTTTTACTGCCAAGGGCTGGAAAAGCCCGGTATTATTTATTCATGGAGATGATGATAGAAATGTTCCCTTTGCAGAAACCATTCATATGGTGCAACAGTTAAGAAGACAAAAAGTAAATGTGGAAGAAATTATTTTCCCTGATGAAATTCATGGCTTCCTATTGTATAAGAGTTGGCTTAAAGTAGATGAAGCAGCTTTTGAATTTATAAACAGAAAATTTAATAAATAGCATTATAAATAATAGTATGAAAAATATAAAAATGAACCGCATTATTATTTTACTAAGTTTTGTATGGAGTATACAAGTAGTAAATCAAACCGCTCTAGCACAAACCCCTGCGAGTTTTTCACCAGCCACTTATCAGGATGCTGATAGAAATAATCGAATTGCCAGTACTTTTCCTATTGCGGAAGAGATGATTAAAAAATATGCAGAAGCGCATCATTTTCCTGGTTATGCTTTTGGAATTGTAGTAGATGGTAAATTAGTTTTTAAAAGTAGCGGAGGCTATGCGAATTTGGAACAAAAAATTCCAGCCAGTTCTTCTTCCATGTTTAGAATTGCCTCCATGTCTAAAAGTTTTACGGCCTTAGCTATACTTCAATTAAGAGATCAGGGCAAATTGCATTTAGATGATCCTGTTGAAATGTATATTCCTGCTATGAAAGGGCAGGGCTTAACGAAAGACGCACCTGTTATTACCATTCGACATTTAATGAGTCATAGCGCGGGTTTCCCGGAAGACAATCCTTGGGGAGACAGACAATTAGCCGATACAGAAGCAGAACTCTTGAAATTAATTAAAGCAGGTATTTCTTTTTCCAATGCAGCTGGTTTAGAATACGAGTATTCTAATTTAGGTTTTACCATGCTTGGATATATTATTCATAAAGTATCGGGCTTAACTTATGATGCCTATATAAAGAAAAATATTTTAGCCCCTATTGGCATGAATGAAACTACTTATGAATTTGCCAATGTGCCAGAAAAAACTTTAGCCAATGGATATAGGTACATTAATAATAATTGGAGAAAAGAAACTTTATTGCATGATGGTATTTATGGTGCCATGGGGGGTATGATTACTTCCATAGATATGTTTAGTAAATATCTAGCCTTGCATGAAATGGCTTGGCCAGAAAGAAATGATGGGGAAACTTTTCCTGTAAAAAGAAGTAGTATTAGAGAAATGCATCAGTCTTCTAAATTTATTGATTTAGTACCAAATTATACTTATCCAAGCGGCCGTAAATTAGCCACCACTAGTAGTTATACTTATGGATTAACTTGGATGCATGACGCCTTAGGTAGAAACAGTGTGGGCCATAGTGGCGGCCTACCTGGCTTTGGTAGCAACTGGCGTATTATGTACGACTATGGTATTGGCGTTATTTTATTTGCCAATGTTACTTATGCGCCTACTTCAGAGATTAACATTGCGGTTTTAGATACCATTGTACAATTAGCCAAATTAAAACCAAGAGTCATTAGCGTTTCTCCTATATTACAGAAAAGGAAAGTACAATTAGTTTCTATGCTTCCTAATTTCACTTCTAGCCTACCTATTTTTGCAGAGAACTTTTTTGAAGATTATCCTATTGAAACTTTGAAACGAGATGCAGCTGCTATCTTAAAAGAAGCAGGTGAAATTATATCGGTGGGTGAAATGGTTCCAGAAAATCAAATGAGGGGTTATTGTATTATCCAATGTCAAGAAAAGAAAATAAAATTAGCCTTTACCTTAACGCCTGAAAACCCAGGCTTGATACAGGAGTATCATTTAAGTATTGTACAATAAGGATCTATACTTATGAACTTAAAAATTAAATATTGCTTCTACATTTATAAAGTTTTATTTTGAAATGGAAGCCATTTTTTACCTGGAAAGGTTGGTTGTTGTGGAGTAATCATTTTTATGGTATTTGCGGAGCCTTGCTTGCTATGGAAACTACACTTACCATAACGCATACAATCCCTTCTTTGTATTTACTTATATTTATTTATGCTACTATACTATTTTATTACAGCTATGCTTATTTAAAAGAAAGTAAAATAGAAGCTTATCAAGAAACTAAACAAACAATATATAATGAAAGAGTAGATTGGTATTTAAATGCAAGGCCTTATTTAATCGCCAGACAATGGCTAATAGCATTCTTGCTTTTGTATTTAAGTATTTATTCGCTTCATTTTTTGCAGCTTATTTATTCCTTCAACATCGCAGAAATAAGTGTAGTGGCTAGTATAGTAGTCATTATTTTACTATACGATTTTCCTCAAAATAATGTATTTAAACAATTGCAAATTAGAAGACTAGGTTTTCTGAAAAGTATTAGTATCTCATGGGTTTGGGTTTTTATTTGCTGCTGCCTGCCTTTAATGGTGGCAAATAAGCAGGGGCTTGTTCATCTATCAAATTCAAATTATATAATTTACCTATTCCAACAGTTTATTTTTATTTTAATTTTAGCTATTTTATTTGATATAAAAGATATCAATAAAGATGCAGATGAATTTGTAAAAACAATTGTAGTTCGTTATGGTGTTAGAAACACCATTTTTAGAATCGTGATGCCTTTATTAGTTTTATATGTTTGGTTGTCAATGTATCTTTTCTTTAGACTACACCCTTCTTTTATTTACCTCTTTTTCCCTTACCTTATAGCAGTGCTTATTATCGTTGTTATTTATTCTATTCAAAAAAGAAAAGAAATTCATGATAATATTTTTTTAATCGATGGGCTTATGATTCTAAAAGCCTGTATAGGCATTCTTCTGGCCGCCTATTTTTAGCCATAGTGAAGGCTTTACTACCTTATCGACCCCCTTTAAAATATATATAATAATTTGTATATATCACCTAGCCATTTTCCCTTCATTTTTTGTTAATATTAGCGATATATATTTCTAAGATCATCTACCATATTTACATTAATTTGCAGCCTCATTTAGCACCTTAATTATAATACTATTATGGAGGAACAAAAACTTAAAAAACAAGCCAATATTCGTAAAGTAGTTATTAGCACTTTATTAGTCGTAGCCCTATATTTTGGGGGCAGAAAAGTAGTTTTTTCTATTACCCATGAAACCACCGATAATGCACAAATAGAAACCTCTATTGTGCCCGTTTTAACTAGAATTGCAGGATATGTGAAAACTATTTCCATTAAAGACTATGATTCTGTGGGACAAAATCAATTAGTGGCTGAAATAGATGATGCTGAATTGCAAATGCAATTAGAAGAACAAAAAGCCGACTTACAACAATCATTAGCAGATGTTTCTAATGCGCAAGCGCAATTAGAAAACGGCATATTAGCTTTAAAAAATAATAAAGGACAAATTGATTTAAAAACAATCAAGCAAAAGAAGTCCAATAATGATTTAACAAGAGATCAAAATTTATTTAAAGAACAAGCTATTACAAGAAAGCAATTAGAAGAAACAGAATTTCAATTATCTTCTTCTACTCAAGAGTTGAGTAATGCGCAAACTGAATTAGCTACAGCGAATAATAGAATTGCCGTATTAAGACAGAACGTGAATAGAGCCAACGCTTTGATTGATATGAAGAAAACTAAAATCAAAGAAACAGAATTGAAGTTGTCTTATACTAAAATAATTACACCTAGTGCCGGTAAAATTGGAAAGAAAAATATTAATATAGGACAGTTTGTGCAAGCGGGAACGCCTTTGTTCTCTATTGTTAACGATAGTACTTATTGGATTGTAGCGAATTTCAAAGAAAGCCAATTAGAAAGTTTGCAAGAGGGTAAAAAAGTAAATATTCGCTTAGATGCCTTTCCAGAGCTACCTTTAGAAGGAACTATATTAAGTTTAAGCGATGCAACTGGTGCAAAATTTTCATTACTGCCTCCCGACAATTCAAGTGGAAACTTTATCAAAGTAACACAACGTATTCCAGTAAAAATTGCTATTAACAATCAAGCTGCTTTTAAAAATAAATTAAGAGCAGGCATGAGCGTATTTATCACCGTTGACAAATAGTTCATATGCCAGCGCTTAAGGGTTTCGCAAGAGCCATCATTGTTATTACGACTGTATCAGCTGCTATTATGGAGCTGATCGATACTTCTATTGTAAATGTTGCCTTAAACGATATTTCAGGAAGTTTAGGGGTAAGTATTGAAGATGTGAGTTGGGTGATTACCTCTTATGCAATTGCGAATGTTATTATTATTCCACTCACTGGTTTTTTAGCTGAATATTTTGGTCGTAAAAATTATTACATCGTCTCGATGATTATTTTTACTGCGGCCTCTTATTTATGTGGACAATCGGATAGTTTAATTGAATTAATTATTTGGCGCTTTGTGCAAGGTATTGGGGGAGGTGCATTATTATCTACCTCACAAGCTATTTTATTTGATGCCTTTGAACCCAAGGACAGGCCCATGGCAGCTGGTTTATTTGGAATGGGTATTGTGCTAGGCCCCACTTTAGGTCCTACATTGGGTGGATGGATTATTGAACACAATAGCTGGCCTTTAATTTTCATGATTAATATTCCTATTGGAATTATAGCTACCTTTTTATCCTTCACTTTTATTGATAAAAAAGTTGGGGAGGGCAAAGGCAAGGATGCTATTAAAATTGATTATACCGGTATTATGCTACTCATGGCAGGCATTGGATGCCTGCAATATGTTTTAGAGAGAGGAGAATCGGAAGAGTGGTTCAATAGTGAAACTATTCGTTATTGTTCTGGAATAGCAGTGATAGGACTTGTCTCCTTTATATTGTATGAATTGAATATCAAACAACCGGCGGTGAATTTGCGGGTATTGAAAAATAGAAACTTAGCCTTCACTACCATTTTTACTTTTGTAGCTGGTTTTGGTTTATTTACTTCTGTATTTGTTTATCCAGTTCTTGCGCAAAGAATTATGGGCTATACGGCTTTTGAAACAGGTATTTCCTTATTACCGCCCACATTAGCAGGTGTGATTATGATGCCCATTATTGGAAAATTAATGAGCAAAGGGGTATCACCTATACCTTTTGTGATTGTTGGTTTTAGTTTGTTTGCAGTATATGCCTTTTACAGTGCTGCTATGCCACTCGATGCAGGCAAATGGGATTTTTTCTGGCCTTTATTAATTAGAGCCTTTGGTATTTCATTGAGTCAATTGCCTTTAATTAATCAGGCAGTGGTAGGTTTAGCGCCCAAGGATTATGCAGCGGGCATTTCCTTAAATAATATGATTCGACAATTGGGTGGAGCCTTTGGTATTGCCATGGCCAATAACTATGTGGCAAGACAATATTTCCAACACCGTACCAATTTAATTGCGAATATACCATCGGATGGAGTACAATGGCAAGAGAGAGTGACTGCGGTTACACAAGGCATTGCTTCTAAAACAGGTGATTTGACTGGAGCTAAACAAACTGCCCTTAAAATGATTGATATGTCGGTGGATAGACAGGCTTATTATTTATCTTATTTAGATACTTTCAGGTTAGTGGGTATTTTCTTTTTGGTAGTAATTCCTTTAGTATTCTTTTTAAGAACCAATAAAAAAATGGATAAGGAGGCTGCAAAAGCGGCTGCAGAATCGCATTAAAATAAAATGTATTTATACTTATAAAGTAAAGAGATATGAAAAAAATAGTTTTATGTATGGTAGTGGTTCTAAGTGTTTACACTAGTTCCATGGCACAAAGTTTAATAAATGGGGAGCTTAAAAATTTATTAAACCAGTCTTTGCAATACTTTCCTAAAGTAAAGGAAGTGCAACAGTCTGTACAATTAGCAGAAGATAAACTCACTTTAACGGAGTTGAATAAATATCCAGACATTACCATGGACGCGAGCTATGCTTATGTGCAACCTAAAATTGAAGTGGCTTTTGGAGAAAAAACTTTTCAATTTGCTCCAGTACATAATGTTTCTGGTGCATTAAATGGTACCTATACTTTATTTGATTTTGGAAGATTAGAGTCTGCTATTCAAAAAGCTAAATTAGAATTGCAAACTTCTAAGCATGTAGCGGAACAATTAAAGCATAGCTTGTTTTTTCAAATAAGTCAGTTGTACTATCAAATTATATATGCTAAAAAAGCTATTGATATTCAAAATCAAGTACTTCAGTTATTGACAGAAAATAAAACCATTATTGAAACGCAACTTAAAAATGGCAATGCGATTCAATTAGACCTACTCACTATTCAATCGAAAATAGATAACGAGTTAAATAGAAAAATTGACCTAGAAACCAATTTGCAAAAATTATTGAATTTATTAAATTATGCAACAGGGGTAAATACAATTAAAGAAACTCAGTTAAGCGTTAGTTTGAAAAACTATACCTCAGAGGAGGCTATGCAAATGGCCTTGATACATAATCCTAGTATAGCCATTGCCAAGGATAAAGTGAATGTTTCAAAGGCAGATGTGGCCATTACTAAATTAAATGAGCGTCCTTATGTGGGCATGAAGGCTAGTGTAGGTTCTAGAAATGGCTACCTGCCTCAAATTAACGACCCTCGTTTCAATTACAATGCAGGTATTGGATTTTCGGTACCTCTATTTAATGGCGGCAAGACCAAGCAACAAATTAAAATACAAGAGCGTAGTTTGGCTTTAAGTGAAACGAATGTAGTTGCACAAATTCACGATTTTGAAAAAGATATTCAAGCAGCTTTAATTGATATTCAAAGCAATCAAGCTAGAATTAAAAATGCCGCTACTCAAATTGAGCAAGCAGCACTAGCACAAAAATTAAGCGTGAGTAAATTAAAAAATGGAACTGTTACGCCTATTGAGATAACTTCAACGAATGCCGACTACCAAAGAGCATTGTTAAATCAATTACAATATCAATATCAACTTTGTAATGCGCAATTAGAACTGATTAAATTAATGGGCGTGGAATTAGTCGATTAAAAATCGGCGTAATCACGAGCGCTCATTAGTACAGTCTCATTTCTATTGACTGAATTTAAATATTCAGGTGCAGCTGAAATCTTTTTCCAAAGTGGAGCCTCTCCAAAAGATTTCCAATGTGCATTTCGGTCTTCCATATTGTTAAAGCTGGTCATGTAAATTAAGTTAGGCATACTGCTTCCTGCAATTACTTTTGAATAAAATACGGCATTAAAATTAAGGCTAGCAAACAATGTCACTTCTCCACCCTCATTAAACATATGTACTTTTCTTAAATGCATATCTTCTGTAGGGCTTTCATAACTTCTATATTCATACACACGACTACTCGATTTTGTAAGTGTCGATTTTGTTACATATTGCGGTTGAAACTTAAAGGCTCTAGTGATAATTTTTTCTATTCTAGTATAAGGCAAACTGCTATCTGCACTTTCTAAATGAATAATAGCGGCATTACCCATAGGGTCCAATGCTTCAATTTTTTGATCAAGCTCATCTAATTTTTGAATATTCTTAAAAGGCACCCACACATATAATTTTTTATCTCTAGCCGTATCGTTATCTAAGGGAGCGAATACACCTACTTTTTGAATACCATTTTCATGTATATAGGGTAGAAATGTATTTTTTAAAAAGGCATCAATATTTGCAATTTGTTTTGCCGTGCTGCAGTGGTATACTTGTATTAAGTAATAATCACGTGCTGGCTCTTTTGTAAAGGTGGAAATAGTTTTTTCAATATTTGAAATAGTTGCAGTAGATACATTCGCGAAAATTATAAGACTTGCGAATAGACAAGTAATACTTAGTAATAATTTTTTCATATGTTTTAATTTGTAAAAGCTATAGGTTTTATTTGCCTTTGATCTGTTTGAATTGTATTGTAATCTTATTTGAAACTTCTTCAAAAATAGGCCTTTAGCTTCTTTTAATGGGATTCTACTAGCTTATTTTTTGCTTAAATGTTTTGGATAGATTATATTTAAATATAATTTATGAACTATGCAAAAAGCTAAATCAGACCTAATACCTTTTATATTAATTACTTGTTTGTTTTTTTTATGGGGCTTTGCACATAATTTAGATCCTATTTTAATTCCTCATTTAAAAAAGTCATTCACTTTAACAACTACTCAATCCACCTTGGTGGACTCTTCTGTTTTCGTAGCTTATTTTTTTATGGCCTTACCTGCAGGTTATATTATGAAAAGATGGGGCTATAAAAATGGTATTATTGCGGGTCTATTATTATTTGCCATTGGCTCTTTCTTGTTTGTACCTGCTGCTATTAACCAATCTTATAACTACTTCTTATTTGCTTTGTTTGTGATTGCTTGTGGCTTAACTATTTTAGAAACTGCGGCTAACCCTTATGCTTCTTCATTGGGCGACCCTAGTACTTCTACCCAAAGACTGAACCTAGCACAATCTTTCAACGGTTTGGCAGCGGCCTTAGCACCTGCTATTGGTGCAAGAATTATTTTAACCAAGGGTTATACTGGGGAGCAATTAGGCTCTATGACAGCTGCTGCTCAAAAAGCAGCTCTTGCAGCAGAAGCCTATACTGTTAAAACACCTTATACTATTTTAGGCATTATACTTTTATGTATAGCCTTCTTGTTTTTTAAAATTAAATTACCCGATATTAGAGAGAAAAATGGAGCTACAACTAATCAAACTATTTTAAAAACATTTAGACATTCCCATTTAACATGGGCCGTGGTGGCACAATTTTTTTATGTAGGTGCACAGGTATGTGTACTTAGTTTATTTATTTTATATGCCACACAGTCGGCGCAAATTTCAGATATACAAGCAGCCGATTATTTAAGTATGGGTGGCCTTGCTTTTTTAGTAGGTCGTTTTTTAGGTACTGCTTTAATGAAATATTTTAAACCTCGTAATTTATTAACTTCATTTGCTATGGTTTGTGTGCTATTATGCTTGGTAGCTATTTTTGCTAAAGGAATGATTACTATTTATGCCTTAATAGGAATTTGCTTTTTTATGTCAATTATGTTTCCTACCATTTTTTCATTAGGTATACAAGAACTTGGTCCGGATACTGAAATGGCCAGCAGTTTAATAGTCATGTCCATTGTAGGGGGTGCAATTTTGCCTCGCATTTTTGGATTAATAAGCGATGCCACAGGTAATATACAAATGGGTTATATAGTACCACTAGTGGCTTTCGCAGTAGTAGCCTACTTCGGATGGAAGGGCAGTGTAATAAAAAAAGCTACTGAATAATTTTATTTTTCTGCATCCAAGTTTTCATGACACTGGTCCATACAATTTCACTGGTGGGGTTTTTCATACCATAGCCATGAGCGCCCTTTTCATATAAGTATAATTCGGCCGGCACTTTATGCGCTATTAAATTATCATAATAATGTATGGCGTTCGCAACGGGTACTACATCATCGTCTTTAGAATGCACTAAAAAGGCAATAGGGGCGTCTTTGGTAATTTGCTTTTCACTACTAAAATAATCAATGGCTATTTTTGTCTTTTCATCATTGGCATTGCCAATTAAATTAATTCTTGAACCTTCGTGTCCTTCAGGCCCAAAACTAATAACAGGGTATATAAGAATTTGAAAATCGGGTCTTAATGAAACTTTAGTAGGGTTCTCAATTTTAATATCGTTATAATGCGTGGCCAAGCTTGAAGCTAAATGACCGCCTGCTGAAAAGCCCATGATGCCAATCTTATTTTTATCAATACCCCAAGTGTCGGCATTGGTCCTTGCTAATAGTATAGCTTGCTGAGCATCTTGTAAAGGTGCTATCGTTTTATCTATTTGATTTTCTGCATTCGGAATTCTATATTTTAAAACAATGGCGTTCACTCCAATACCATTAAAATATTTTGCAACATCGGTGCCCTCATGCCCTGCAGCAAGAATAGTATACCCTCCGCCTGGACAAATAATAACACAAGGTCTTTTAGTATTGTCGGCAGCCACTCTAAAATATTGGTAACTAGGTATAGATACTTTTTCTACAATTAAAATACCCGTACTACTAGATTCAGCTTCTTGATTTTTAGAAGCAATATTATTGGGAATAGTTTTATATAAAGGCTGGTATTGTGCAAGGGAGGTTGTCATGTTAAAAAATATTATACAAATGAGTAAACTAATTTTAGTTGATATTTTATTTTGTATCATAGAATTATTATTTTAAATAACTATTTAATAAGTTTTCAAATATTTATTCGACCTTATTTAGATCCTTGAATTAAGAGTGTATAATAATTAATACTTTTTTGAAAATCACTAATTAATAATCTTTCATCAATACCATGGTATCCTTTTGCATTGGTAATGGGTGTAAAATTAATAACTCCGTCGCTAATATCTCTGTAATTTCTAGAATCGGTGGCGCCTACCATTAACATAGGTGCAACAATAACATCATCCACTATGGCATTAATTACCTGCTCTACTCTTTTAAAGGCCTTACTATTAATATCGGTAGTAGGGGAAGGAAGGGTACTATAATTATGGTAATAAGTAATTTTAATATTGGTATCATTAATTGCTTTTTCTACATAATTGTAAACATCTTGCTGTGTTTCACCTGGTAATATTCTGCTATTTACATAGGCTGTTGCAAAAGTGGGTATCACATTGTCACGCACACCACTATTTACAATAGTAGGTACGATAGTGGTTCTTACCAAAGCATTGGTACTAGGTGCTTCCGATAAATTATTAATGACTTGTTTCTCAAATAACCACATATTAGAAAGCATCATTTTTTTCCAAAAATTATCTGTGTAACCACTTACTCTTTCCAAATAGGCTTTAATAGGAGGAATTATTTTAGCAGGCATTTGATTTTCTCTCAAGTGGTACAATCCCTTACTCAAAATATCAATGACAGTTGTTTTACCTGGAATAGAGGAATGTCCTCCTGCTTTTTGTGCAGTCAAAATTAAAGTGACATAGCCCTTTTCCCCTACACCAATGGAGGCAATGGGTCTTTTCACATCTTTCATATCTTCTGTAGAAATTTCTCCGCCTTCATCTACTACTATATCAAATCTTTTATTAAGTGATTTAAAATATTTAACGACTGCTGTAGCGCCATTACCACTCGATTCTTCATCGGCGCCAAAACATAATAAAATAGTTTGTTTGGGTTGAAAGCCTTTAGCTAACTGCGCTTCAGCCGCTTCTAAAATACTAATCATACTCGATTTATCATCTAGTACTCCTCTGCCCCATATATAACCTTCTTTCACTTCTCCACCATAAGGAACCGCATGCCATAATTTAACAGCCGATGCTTCTACAGGCACCACATCATAATGCGCCATTAATACCATCGGTAGTAAACTAGTATCAGTTCCTTTCCATTCGTAGATATAGTTAAAACTATCTACAATGGTTCTAGGTAAATTTTTATGTATCAACGGGTAAGCGTTTTCTACAAATTTTCGATAAGCTAAAAATGTAGCCGTATCAAATTGATAAGCATCGTTAGGCGTTTCGGTTTGAATTTGAATGGCCTGAGTCATATGCGCAATGGCACTAGCAGGAATGGCTTCTAAGGCAGCACTTTTTTGATGAGCTCCAGGGCTATTGGTGAATGTTTTGAAAAGGACAATGCTTAGCATTACAAGTAGCCCAATACCCAAGATGCCTAATAGCTTTTTCATATAAATACGGTTTAATTATATACTGTAATATACGAAAACTAGGCTATAAAATAAAAGCGCCCCTATTAAATTAGGGACGCTTTTATGATATATTTCAGCGCTCAATAGGGTTCTTACTATTCTTGATCCCAACCTCTTCTTCTGCTTACTTCATGACGCATTTTGTACAAGAATTCTCTTTCAACTCTTAATGCATTATTCACTCTTTCTTCTGTTTTTAATACAGGAAGTAAATCGGTTTTGTATTTTTTTCTTGCATTAAGCATGGCTTCTTGCATTAAAATCTCATCATTCATTTTTGTCTTTATAATTTCTTGAATTGATTTTTTATGTGCTTCATATACAGGCCAGAATCCTTCAGCCTCGCTTGTAGTCAATTCTAAATTTTTAGTAATGAATTGAATTTTGAACATTTCAATTTTTTCTCTTTGTTCAGGTCTCATTCTTTCACCTCTTCTTGGTCCAGGACCACGATCCTCTCTTCCTCGATCGTCTCTTCTTTGATCATCTCTCCTTTGATTATCTCTTGGCGGAGGCGGAGGAGGGAGCTGTCTTTTATCTGGATTAGACTGCGCCATTGCCGCAGCATGAACTAGCATACCTAAAAAAAGAAGGTAGATTATCTTTTTCATTGGGTTATTGTTTTTTTAATTTCTTCAATTTGTTTTTCATCTAAAGAACTTAGTCTTGCATTCTCTTTTTGCATTTGGGTTTGTACATCTATTTCTGCTATCCATTCATTGGCATCTACATAGGTTTCAATTTCTTCACTACTCAGATCCTGTAAGGAGATATTGTTAGCAACAATAGAAGCCTCTGTTTTTTTAGAAACAGAATTATTTAGAAAAATAAAAGAACCACCTACTACAATAATAAAGGCCGCCGCAACAGCCCATCTATTAATAGGTTGCATAAAGGAAGGCAAGAAAAATATTTTTGCGTTCTTCTTTTCTAATTTTTCATTTGCAATCCTACTCATTAATTTATCAGGGAAAGATTCAAAATAATGAACAGGCACCTCTGTCATAGACGCATTTAATTGACTTAGGCTTTGTTTATTCAACAAGCTTTCTGCCCATGCGCGGTCTTGTTCTAAGCTGT
>Ga0209499_1001160_pt1 | contig 18766 bp, 19 predicted proteins | sample C_130208_EF_Meta_FD_187306 | JGI IMG/M metagenome (GOLD analysis project Ga0209499, IMG submission 187306) | Freshwater microbial communities from Lake Croche, Canada to study carbon cycling - C_130208_EF_MetaG (SPAdes) (version 2) | ecosystem: Environmental > Aquatic > Freshwater > Lake...
ATTATTAAAAGTAGATCCTGCTTACCGTTCTATATTAATGGGAGATGAATCACTGAAGGACCCGCAGGCTGCATTGGAATATGCCATTAGCAAACCCTTTGGCGTTTATAATATTAAATTAATGAAATGCGGTGGTATCATGGGCGCTATGGAAATAGCCACCATTGCTAAAAACGCAAACATTCATTTATTCTGGGGCTGCAATGATGAAAGTATCATAAGCATTACCGCAGCCTTGCATGCAGCTTACTGCTGTTCCAATACCAAGTATATCGACTTAGATGGAAGCTTTGATTTAGCAGAAGACTTGGTAACAGGAGGCTTTGAATTAATTGATGGCTATATGCATATTAATAGCCAGCCTGGTTTTGGGGTTACAAAACTATAGTGAACTTGCTACTAGAAATAATGTAGTTTCTATAGAATTCCTTAAATTGTAGAATGGAAGTATTAAAACCTAAAATAGGAGTAAGTGCTGCTACATTTTTAGTAGTAAGTGTAATTATTGGTTCTGGTGTATTTAAGAAGTTAGCACCCATGTCTCAAACATTGGGCTCTCCCTTATTAGTTATTCTTTGTTGGGTATTAGCAGGCCTTATTAGTTTAGCAGGCGCTTTGTCCACTGCAGAAATGGTAAGTATGTTTCCCAATTCAGGAGGGGAGTACTTTTATTTTCAAAAAGTATATAATCGCTTTTTTTCTTTTATGTATGGATGGGCCAGTTTCACTGTTATTAAAACAGCTTCTATTTCAGCACTAGCGTATATTTTTGCGCAGTCCCTAACAAGTTTATTTCCTCTTCCCCTTATGGGGGACAGTGTTATTTTTTTAGGTATAGCTATTACACAGGCTTTATTTATTAAATTAGTTGCTTCCTTTTTAATTATAGCACTTACCATATTAAATTATAGAGGTGCACAGTTTGCAACACAATTAAGTACTGTCTTAACTTATTTAATGTTAATTAGCATTGTTGCATTTTTAGCTATTGGTTTTGGTTCTTCACAAGGAAGTATGGCTAATGTAACAACCCCTAGCCAATTACCCAATGCCCCCAATTTACATGGGTTTAGTTTGCTGAAAGCCTTATTCGTGGCTAGTTTGGGCGCTTTTTGGGGCTATGAAGGATGGAATGGAATTGCTTATATTGGAGAAGAGATAAAAAATCCAAAAAGAAATTTACCACTGGCATTAGGCATTGGCACCTTAATAGTTATGACTGCTTATGTTTTATTAAACATTGTTTTTGTTTATATTTTACCCATTGATTATTTCATACAACTTACCCCTAATAAAATTGCTGCAGTTGAAGTGGCAGGTAAACTAAGTGGACATATTGGAATGGTTTTAGTAGCTAGTTTAATAGTAGTGACTACTTTGAATGCCACCAATAGCACCATTTTAACTTCTGCTAGAATGATGTATGCGATGGCCAGAGATAAATTGTTTTTTTATAAAGCAGCGAACGTACATCCAAAATACAATACGCCCGATATAGCTTTATTCATTCAAGCCTTTTGGGCTATTGCCTTGGTATTCTCAGGTAGTTTTGATCAATTAACCGATATGTTGGTTTTTGCTTCCTTTATATTTTATGGAAGTTCAGCTTTAGGTGTAATTATATTAAGGATAAAGCATCCTGAATACGAAAGAAAGTATAAGGTCATTGGCTATCCTTTTGTACCGGGCTTATTTTTACTATTCTGTGCCGCCTTATTTGTGATTACCATTTTGAATAAACCTTATGAAGCTATTTGGGGCCTAAGCCTTATTGCTACTGGCTTTCCTGTGTATTGGTATTTGAATCGTAAATAACTACTTTCTCCCATAAATGGGCGTAGTTGTTTCTAAATTCATCATGAATAGGATGTCCTTGATACACTACTTCTTCTTCAGCTGTATTAAAAATACATAACCAAGAATAAGTATAATCTCTTTCAATCACCGACCTATTGGTAGCAGCAGGAGTTCCAATATCCGAAAAACGAATACATTCAATGGTGGCTAATTTTTGCAAGCCTTCTAATAATTTATTTTTATCTGTAGCCGATGCGGGATTTTTTAAATAAAAAAGTACATGATGTACAAAAATTTTTTCTGCAATAAGCTGGTTCATAGTTTTAAATATTATCCTTCTAAAATGGTTTTAGCATACTCGAAACATTTTTTTGTTTCTTTCACTGCATCAGAACCTGCTGGAATATCATATTCTAATTCAATAGAAGCAGGTATTTTATATTTTTTAGTTTTTAATAAAGTAAGTACTTCTTTAAGTGGTGTATCGCCTTCACCCCATGGCATATTCTTTGAACCATGCACTTTATTCTGACGGTCCTTTATATGCATACTTGTGATGCGATCATGTTTAGCTTCAATTAAGGCTAATAAAGACGCTGTTGTATTCGCTCCACCTGCTGCTATATAATGGCCGCAATCAAGGTTCATAGCATTGTAAGGAGATTGGCTCAAAGCCACATCCCATGCGGTATCGGTAGCTTGCAGATGTGCATGATAACCCACATATACTTTATGCTTTAATCCAAACTCACCTAATCTTTTTGAATGATCTGCATTTTCTGGAATTTCTACATTCACTGAAGTAGCGCCTAATGCTTTAGCTGCACGCATAGCGTAATCAATTTCAGCGTCGGTACTTTTTACACCTAAAGCTGCATCTGGTTTAAATGCATAAATAGTAATACCTGCATCATTGAATAATTTTCTTAGCTCTACAAATTTATCCATTGAAGCTGTTTCTCTCCAAGCTCTTGCTTTTGCATTTCTTTCTTCCATTGATTTCATAAAGTCTTCACGAGACATGGGAGGTTTTGCAGGCTCATTCGCTGCTGGTGGTCTAAAATTCATTGGAGGCATAACACCTACTGGGCTTCCAGCATAAGCTTCAGCAGGGTCTCCCATTAATTCAATAGCAGTAATACCTGCCTCTTTACAATATTGTATTAATTGTTCTGCACTTCCTGGCATAGATCTGAAAGAATAAGTAATAGCGCCAATTTGTACACCCTTAATGGTAGATAAAGGACTACTTAAGAATAATGAATTAGCAGCAAATGTGTTTTTGCCCATAAACACTAAGCCCAATGAAGCCAATGAACTTTGGTATAGAAAGTTACGGCGTGAACTGCTCTGAATAGTTTTCTTACTGTTTGACATAATATTTCGTTTTATTTTTTTTAATGTATTGACTAACTCATAAAGGCTAAAATACTTTGCAATAAAGTTTTAAATGACCTAATTAATTAGAGTATTAAATTAGGAAAATTATGTTAAAGAATAAAAGAAAAGGGATAAATGGTTGCTATTGTAACCAAGCTTATAACCCTACTATATAATTATATTAGATATCAATGCTATATTAGTATAATTCAATACGCTTAGCTTGCTCAGCATATTGAATAGTAAGCCCCTCAGTGTTAGACAGTGCTATATCCTTTTTAATAGAGCTTTCACAAGTAGCACATGGTTTAATATGGGTAATATAAATGGGCAGCTTTTGTAGTTGGCCATTGGACAGCTTATTTAATACTTTCATTTCTTGCATTAATAAACGAGGGTTTAAATGACCATACAAGGCTTTATCGGGCACGGCATTATCAAACGAAACTTCAATAAAAATGGCTTTCAGTGTATGCGCCATTACTTTGTCTGCAACGGCCTTCCATAATAATGCTAACTGATTTGATTTTTCTACTTCATCGGCACCTGTATCTCCTAAATAAAGTAAATAAATATTTTGATTACGTACTAAAAATGCACTGCTTTCATAAGGGTTTACATGACTTAGAATGTAGGGCGTTACACTTAGTTCCGTATTTGGAATTTCAATTTCTTTACCAGGGGTTAAGTAGTTATAGGTATACTTATTTAATATTGGTTTGTCACCTTCGCTTCCAAAATTGGCCCAGCTCTTGGCTGTAAAATAATTGTTTTTCATTATCTCTATTACCGAGCTAAACCCATAAATATTTTTTGGGCTATCATTAGGTGAATTTAAAATAAGTCCTGCTACATGGTCTAAATGAGCATGTGAAATAAAATATGCCTTGATTTTATTTTTTTGAATTTCTTCAGCACTAGACTCGGTGAATAATTTATTAGCTAGAGCTTTTTGTAATCCAGCATTAATAGTACCTGCGTCTAAACAAATATAATTACTAGAACCTTTAGCAGCCACCATATAGGAAGAGAGGTTGGCTTCGTCTAGCCCACCTTTTACACCAAGGGGAATAACGGTAAAACCGGTTTTCGCATTTTGTGCAGCTATATTAATGCCATTCGTAAGCGAAATAAAACAAATAAATATAATACGTAAATTCATGGTTGTTGCTTGTTAAGTAAATTTAATAAATAGAGATAAAAAACCTTACTTTTATCTATCAAATCTAGCATAATAATTCAATAAAATTTTACAATGTATTTATTTAGAAATTTAACTTCTTTTCTTTCGCTGCTTCTTGTTTTTATTTTTATAGTTGCTTGTAAAAAAACACAATCTTTATCAGATATACCTACTACTAAAATTTCTGTAGATACAAGTACCAATATTATTGCTAACACTAATCTACAACATATATCTGTTACCACGCAACACAATGACAATGGGAGAACAGGCCATAATAATAATGAAACCCTACTTAATACTAGTACCGTGAATGGCACCCAGTTTAGAAAACTATTTTCTTTATTAGTAGATGACGAAGTATATGCACAGCCCTTGGTCATGGGCAATTTTGAAATAAGTGGGGGCAAGCATAATGTTGTATTCGTAGCCACAGTTAGTAATACTTTATACGCTTTTGACGGGGATAATGGAAACTTATACTGGAAGAAAAACTATACAGTAAATGGCATGAGAACGCCTATGGCAGGTGATGTAAAATCGTCTTGGTGTACTCCTTATTTAAACATAACAGCCTCTATTGGAATTATTGGCTCTCCAGTAATTGATTCTCTTTCCAAGACTATTTATTTTGTTGCAAGAAGTACAGATGGAATAATATTTAAGCAACATTTACATGCGGTTGATTTAGTAACTGGTAATGAAAAATTAAATAGTCCTGTTGAAATAACGGCACAAACCGCAGGTAAGGGAGATGCAAGTAATAATGATAAAGTTTCTTTTGATCCCCTTAGAAATAATCAAAGACAAGGTTTAGCCTTAGTGAATGGTGTGGTGTATATATCTTATGCATCGCATTGCGATTTAAATCCTTTTCATGGATGGGTATTAGGCTATGATGCAAAAAATTTACAACAACAATATGTATACAATACCACACCCGATGGCGAAGAGGGAGGTATATGGCAAAGTGGTATGGGCATTGCAGCCGATGAAAGCGGCAACCTATATATAGTAACGGGTAATGGGACAGTGGGCACACCTAGCCCTTATAGTATCATACCTGGAAATGGTACTGCAGAAAATATTGCAAGTATTTTTCCTGAAAATTTATCGGGAAGGTCGGAGAGTGCTATTAAGCTTACGCCATCTGCTAATGCATCTTTAAAAATTTCCAGTTATTTTACGCCTACTAATTATGTTCAAATGAATATGAACGATAATGATTATGGAGTGATGGGTTCTTTATTAGTACCTAATACCAATATTTATTTTACGGGTGCCAAGGACGGCAACCTCTATATTTTAGACAAAGATAACATGGGTAGCTATGCTGCTAATTTTAATAATGTCAAACAAACCATTAGAATTAATGGCAATTTACACTGTCAGCCAGCTTATTATAAAGGCGCTGGAAAAGAGTATGCTTATATATGGTCGGAGAACGATAGGTTAAGAGCCATTGAATTTGATAGAGCTTCTAATAGTTTTAATACTACTCAAACATTTTCTAATGTTCCAGGTCCTTCTGGGCAAACAGGCGCAATGATATCGGTTTCCTCTGATAATGGAAAAGCAGGCACAGGGGTTGTTTGGGCTTCCTATGCTAGTTCTGGCGATGCAGAAAATGGCACCATGAAAGGTATACTAAGAGCCTTCGATGCAAATGATATTTCAAAAGAATTATGGAATAGTAATAATAACCCCGGTGACTTTGTTCCTTCTTTTGCAAAATTTTGTTCACCCACTATTGCCAATGGTCATGTATACTTAGCTACCTTCTCAGGACAGGTATTGGTATACGGTTTAATTAAATAAGTGTAATAATTTTATTGCTGTAGCTTATCTACCTTATCTAAAAAGGCTTTCAAAGTTGCAAGGTATTCTACTTTATTATCTTGCATGGTAGCATGACCTGAATTTTTAATCATCTTAAACTCAGCACCAGGAATCATGGTTTGAAAATGTTGAATAGTACTTGGTCTTGCTTCATCAAATTCACCTGCTACTAATAAGGTGGGCACTTTAATGGAAGAAAGAAAGGCTAAGCGGTTATATTTTAATAAATTACCAGTAGCAGTGAACTCACTGGGTCCCCACATAAATTCATAAACATTAGATCCTGAAAATAATTTAGATGTATCGGATTGTTCTTTTGTTCTTTCCGTTCTTCTTAAAAAGTTTTTATAGTAAAGGGTTACCGCATCTTGATATTTTGGGTTATCATAGGTTTTATTTTTTTCATTTACTCTAATATGTGTTTGAATAGAATCGGGCAGTGATGCAATTAAAGTATCTGCATCCTTGGTCCACATTTCTGTACTAAATAAAGGGCTACTAAAAATAATTGACTTTATATGCTTTGGGTATTTAATATAATAATCAATACCTAGCATGGTTCCCCATGAATGTCCATACAAGTAAAAGTTTTCTAAGTGTAAAGCTGTTCTAATTTGCTCAAGCTGTTCTACATAATTTTCAATAGTCATTAAAGAGGTATCGGTAATTCTTGTAGACCTTCCACAACCTAACTGGTCTATAAATATAACAGGACGGTCATTGCTTAATTCCTTTAAATTTTCTAAGCCATAACTAGAAGAGCCCGGCCCTCCATGTAATAAAAGAAGCGCAGGCTTTGTGCCTGTGCCATTAATACGGTACCAAACCTTACCACCTTTTACTTCCACAAAACCCTCTTTAGGGTTAGTGGAGCTAGACGAGCAGCTCATTAATAGGCTATAAAAAAATGTTAAGATTAAAAGAGGTAAAAAATATTTTATTTTCATGACGAAGATTTTTTATAATTTTAGGTTATTATGATTGATGCTAATAATTTATTTTAAATTCAAACAAACCTTATGAGTAAATTTAAATTATTCCTAACATTTCTATTCATTTCTATTTTGTTTTTTTCATGCATCAAGATGGAAGATACAAGTATTCAAGGTAAGAAACAATCTCCACCTACGCCAATAAGAACTACCTAGGTCTTTCTTCATTAGAATATACTCTATCGTTTTACTTGTTTAATCCATGACTATTGTCATAGAATTGTCTAAATAATTGAATACTATATTTTTAAACTAGATATGAAAGTAAAACCCTAGTTAAGAATGAATGCCATTTATATAAATGACTCCACAATAAATTGAAATTACTCATATTGAATTATCTTTGTCAAAATATTCGGATATGCTTAAAACTAAATTTCGGTCCATTTGTTCCATTGCCACTGGCTTAGATGTACTAGGCGATAAATGGTCACTTCTTATAATTAGAAATATGTTTTTTCTAAAAAAGTGTACCTATAAAGAATTAATGGACAATCGTGAAAAAATTGCCACCAGGGTTTTAGCCGACCGTTTAAAAAAATTGGTAATAGATGGTTTAATTGAAAAGAACAATCACCCCACCAATAAAAAAGTATTTATTTATACTTTAACAGAGAAAGGCATGAGTACTATTGCTTTACTTATGGAATTAATGAAATTTTCTATTCAGCATTATCCGAATCAAATAAAGGGTAAAACGGTAGACAAAAACCGAATTTCCTATAAGTTTACCCATGCTAGTTCAGAGCAGGCCTTTATCAAAGATGCCAAAAAGGAGTACTTAAAGTACAAGAAAACTTTACCTGCTTAGTATATTAAATGTTAAAGTAAACTTTCGTTAAGTATAGTCTTTGTATATTTGACCCGGTTATGAAAAAACTCATTTTCTTCTTTTGCTTTGCTTTTGCTATCTTTCACCCCAATATTACTTATTCAAAGGGGATAATACATACGCATGATTTTAAAATAAGTCAAAAGCAAAACATTGCCATTCAGAACTTCATTCAAGCCGACCTATTTTTCAACGACGATTATATAATATCTGAGGCCGATGATGATATTAATGATGCTGTAAGAAAAACGCTTTTTCTTAATAAGGCTCATTCAAAAACTATTTCTTTTGTAGTTGAACATTATAGCGCTACATTTTTAAATAAGATATGGTCCAATAAGTATCTTTTCTTTTTACACAGTCCGCTTTTTATTTTTATTAGCGTATTTAGACTCTAATTTTATTTCTTGTTAACTGCTTGAATTTTCCAGCATTAACCACTTCTCATTTTTTAATTGATTAAATTAAAATTTAGTGTTTACTATTTTTTATTACACAATTAGATAAAGTCCATTTTCAAAATATATAATGATATGAATAAAACAATCCTGTTCGCCGCCCTTTTAAGTACTGTACTATTTACAGCCTGTAGTTCTAAAAAAGAAGAAAAATTGGAAGAAGGTAAGTATACTATTACGAATCCTTTAATGATGGATACTTCTTTTACCAAAGACTATGTAGCTGAAATACAGTCGCTTCAAAATATTGAAATACGCGCGAAAGTAAAAGGCTTTATAGAAAGTATTAATGTAGATGAAGGGCAGCATGTAAGTGCAGGTCAATTACTATTTACTATTAGACCCAAAGAGTATGAGGCCGAGCTTATTAAAGCAAAGGCCAATGTTAAAAAGGCTGAATTAGAATTACAGAATGTTAAGAAGTTAGCAGAGAAAAATATAGTTTCTCCTAATGAGCTTTCATTGGCTGTGGCAAAGCTTGACGAAGCTAAGGCCGATGAAAACCTAGCTGAATTATACGTAGGCTATACAAAAATTAAAGCACCTTTTGAAGGTACTATTGATAGATTAAAATTTAAAATGGGTAGTTTAATAGACGAAGGCACTTTACTTACCACCTTATCGAATAATAAATCGGTGTATGCTTATTTTAATGTTTCAGAGGCAGAATACCTCGATTATAAATCACGTGCAAAAAATAAAAATAATGCCACTTTATTTTTAGCCAATAATATGCCACATAAGTATAAAGGACAAGTTGAAACCATTGAAGCAGAGTTTGATAAAAATACCGGCAGTATTGCCTTTAGAGCAAAATTCCCTAACCCTGAATTATTACTAAAGCATGGAGAAACTGGAAAAGTACAATTAACTGTTGATCTTAAAAATGTATTAGTAATTCCTCAAAAAGCTACTTTCGAAATTCAAGATAAATTTTATGTATTCGTAGTAGATGCAAATAATATAGTGAAAACAAGAAGTATTACTATTAAACAAAAACTTTCTAATATATATGTGATTGAATCTGGTTTATCTGTAAATGATAAAATATTATTAGAGGGTATTCAAACAGTGAAAGATGATGATAAAATAAAAACCGAATTTATTGCTGCTGAAAAAGCGATAGCGCAAATCAATAAATAAGCGTTTTACCTACAAACAAAAAATTATATGTTTAATAAGTTTATAAAGAGGCCTGTATTATCCATTGTTATATCTGTTATTATAACACTATTGGGTGCACTAGCCATTATTCAGTTACCTGTAACGCAGTTCCCTGTTATCTCTCCGCCTAAAGTGAATATTACTGCAGAATATCCTGGTGCGAATGCCGAGTTGATGATTAAGGCGGTGGTTATTCCATTAGAAAGAGCATTGAACGGAGTGCCAGGTATGAAATATATCGCCTCCGATGCTGGTAATGATGGGGTAACCTCCATTCAAGTGGTATTTGAATTAGGAACCGATCCTAATATAGCTGCGGTGAATGTGCAAAATAGAGTAGCTGCTGTTATTAATAAGTTACCGCCTTTGGTAGTGCGAGAAGGGGTTAAAATTACAAGAGAGGAGTCGAATATGCTTATGTATATTAACCTCTATAGTAAGGATACAAGTTTGGATGTAAACTTTTTATATAATTATGCCGACATCAATGTATTATCTGAAATTAAAAGAATTGATGGAGTGGGTTTTGCAGATATTTTAGGAAACAGAGAGTATGCCATGAGAATTTGGCTAAAGCCCGATAGAATGCTAGCCTATTCTATTTCTGCAGATGAAGTATTAAAAGCATTAGATGAACAAAACCTAGAAGCTGCTCCGGGAAAAACAGGAGAAAGCTCGGGTAAAAAAGCACAAAGCTTTGAATATGTATTAAAGTATCCGGGTAGGTTTAGCACTAAAGAAGGCTATGAAAACATTATATTAAGATCTAGCCCGGATGGACAAGCTATTCGTATAAAAGATATAGCCAATGTTGAATTTGGAAGTACCTATTATGATTTATATTCTAAATTAAACGGAAAGCCAGCCGCGTCTATAATGATTAAGCAATCTTATGGATCTAATGCAAGTGCTGTTATTGAGAATATTAAAAAAAGAATGTCAGAAATTAAAGGAAGCTCTTTTCCTAAGGGAATGGAATACGAAATTAGCTATGACGTTTCTAATTTCTTAGACGCCTCCATTGAAAAAGTAATACATACTTTAATTGAAGCCTTCTTGCTTGTTAGTTTAGTGGTATTTATATTTTTAGGAGATTGGAGATCGACCCTTATTCCTGCCATTGCTGTTCCTGTTTCATTAATTGGAACTTTCTTCTTTATGCAATTCTTTGGTATTACGCTTAACTTAATAACCTTATTTGCATTGGTACTAGCTATAGGTATTGTGGTAGACAATGCTATTGTGGTAGTAGAAGCAGTGCACGCAAAAATGGCAGAGAATAATTTAGATCCCATTGCTGCCACTGAGCTAGCTATGTCTGAAATTAGTGGAGCCATTATTGCTATTACATTGGTGATGGCTGCTGTATTTATACCAGTAGCCTTCATGCCAGGGCCAGTAGGCATATTCTATAAGCAGTTTTCTGTAACTATGGCCACCTCTATTATTTTATCGGGTGTGATTGCATTAACACTTACACCTGCATTATGTGCAACTTTATTAAAAAACACACATGGTGTTAAAAAAAGAAAAAACTGGTTAAATAATTTCTTAGAAAAATTTAATAACGGTTTTGCAACTGTTTTAAGAAAGTATAAAAAATTACTTATTCTTATTGTGAATAGAAGAGTAGTTACTATTATTACTTTAGTTGCTTTCTGTTTTGCTACTTGGGGCTTAAGTTCAAGAATTCCATCTGGTTTTATTCCCAATGAAGACCAAGGTATATTTTATGCAATTATTCTTACTCCGGCGGGGTCAACCTTAGAGAGAACCAATGAGGTTTTAGGGCAAATTCAGAAAGTAGCGAATGGCATGGAGGATATAGCTTCTGTCTCTACTATTGCTGGTTATGAAATTTTAACAGAAGGTACAGAAGCCTGTTCTGGCACTTGTTTAATAAATTTAAAGAGCTGGGGCAATAGAAAACACTCTGTAGAAGAAGTGATGAAAGAATTAGAAGAGAAAACAAAAGATATTAAAGGCGCTAAGATTGAATTGTTCCCACCCCCTGCTGTGCCTGGCTATGGAGCCGCCGGAGGATTTGAGTTGCGTCTATTAGATAAAACAGGTAGCGGCGATTATAAAAAAATGGAAGAGGTGAGCCAAGCTTTTACTAAAGAATTAAATAAGCGACCTGAATTAACCTCGGTGTTTACTTTTTACAATGCTAGTTTCCCGCAATATATTTTAAGGGTGGATAATGAAAAAGCGCAACAAAAAGGAATTACCATTGATAATGCCATGAATAATTTATCAACTTTAATTGGTAGTAACTATGCAAGTAGTTTTATCAAATTTGATCGCCAATATAAAGTAATGGTTCAAGCTTTGCCAGAATATAGAGCCTTGCCTCAAGATATTTTAAAACTATATGTAAAAAATGATCGCGGAGAAATGGTACCCTATTCTGCTTTTATGACGGTAGATAAAGTATATGGTTTAGAAGAAATAACAAGACATAATATGTATAATTCTTCTGAAGTAAGTGGTGGTGCTGCGCCTGGCTATAGTAGTGGAGCAGCCATTGCCGCTATTACAGAGGTGGCTAAAAATAAATTACCAAGAGGTTTCGGAATTGATTGGGCAGGTATTTCAAAAGATGAAGTAGGCCAAGGGAATCAAGCTATTTATATATTTTTAATTTGCTTGATATTTGTATACTTACTTTTAGCAGCTCAATATGAAAGTTTCATATTGCCTTTCCCTATTATTTTATCCTTACCCACTGGTATATTTGGTGCCTTTTTCTTTCTTATAGTTTTAGGCTTAGAGAATAATATATACGCACAAGTAGCCATGGTAATGCTTATTGGTTTGTTAGGTAAAAATGCTGTATTAATTGTTGAATTTGCTGTACAAAAACATAGAGCAGGTATGACCGTATTTCAAGCTGCTATTGCAGGCGCATCTATAAGATTAAGGCCCATATTAATGACTTCTTTTGCCTTTATTGCGGGATTAATTCCACTGGTCTTTGCAACAGGTCCGGGATCAATAGGCAATAGAACTATTGGAGCTGCTGCTGCAGGCGGTATGTTATTCGGAACCATCTTTGGGGTAATAATCATCCCTGGATTGTATTACATATTTGCGCGTATATCTGAAAGACATGTATTGATTGAAGACGAAGAAGAAAATCCATTAACAGAAGAAATTGATTAATATGAAAATAGTTAGATACCATTATAGCATTGTAGTTTTAATAGTAGGCTTATTATATATAGGTTGTAAATCACCTATTGTAATGGAGGCTAGTGATACGAGTAAACTGCCCGTAAATTATGCTGCTATAAAAGACACCACCAATACTGCCAATATAAATTGGAGAGATTTTTTTACTGACAAATATTTGCTAGCCCTTATTGATACGGCTGTAAAAAATAATTATGATGTATTAACTACCCTTCAAGAAATTGAAGTGGCGAGCAATAAAGTGAAACAAAAAAATGGCTTATTGTTACCAAGCTTTTCGCTCGGTGCTAATTTAGGAGTGAGTAAAGTTGGGCGTTATACTTCTAATGGAGCAGGGGATGCTAGTGCAGATATAACGCCTGGTCAATTGGTTCCTGAAAATTTACCCAATATTTCATTGGGTTTTGAAACTTCATGGGAGGCCGATATTTGGGCCAAGTTACGTAATGCCAAAAAAGCAAGTTTCACTAGGTATTTAGAAACTGTGGAAGGAAAAAATTTAGTGACCACTAGTTTAATTGCGGAAGTGGCTAGTTCTTATTATGAACTATTGTCACTAGATAACCAGTTAAGTATTATAGAAGAGACAATTCTTATTCAAAAAAATGCTTTAGAAATAGTTAAAGTACAAAAGGAAGCAGCGGTTGTTAATGAGCTAGCTGTAAAACAATTTGAAGCACAAGTATTCAATTCCCAAGCCTTGGCTTTTGGTATTCAACAAAAAATTGCAGAGAGTGAAAACAAAATAAACTTTTTATTGGCTAGGTATCCACAAAAAATAGAAAGAGATAAGCTGGCCTTTACTAGACTTACGCCAAAATTCATGCAAGTAGGTATTCCTTCGGACTTATTAAAAAATAGACCCGATATTAAACAAGCTGAATTAGAATTATTTGCTACCAAATGTGATGTACAAGTAGCAAAAGCAGAATTTTATCCTTCTCTAAATATCAATGGAGGCATGGGTTTTCAAGCTTTTAAAGCATCTTATTTATTTACTACACCTCAATCATTGATGTATTCAATAGCGGGCGATTTAGTTATGCCAATAATCAATAGAGCAGGCATTAAGGCAGAATTTAATAACGCAAATGCCTATCAAATTGAAGCATTGTATAATTATCAAAAGTCTATTTTAAATGGCTATGTAGAAGTGTCTAATGAATTATCTAATATCCAAAATTTAGAAAAAGCCTACCAATTAAAAGCACAGGAAGTGGGTGCTTTGAATAGTTCGGTGGAATTGTCTAATGAGTTATTTAAGTCGGCTAGGGCCAATTACTTAGAAGTGCTTATGGCTCAACGAGATGCCTTATCGGCAAGGCTAGAATTAGTAGAATCTAAAAAGAACCAATTAATGGCCATTGCTACTATGTATAAGGTATTAGGGGGTGGTTGGAAATAAATATTATTTTAGTTTAGGTCCCATAGGAAGGGTATAACCCAAATTCAGTATAAATTCCATCGTACCAAAACCCTGTTTGGCATTGCCTTTGTATACATCTAGGTTATAATAATAAGCATAATCTAATTTTCCTGCGAACTCAAGAAATAATTTTTTACGAAACGTACTTCTTAGTGCATATTCAAGTCCTGTATTCCAACCGCCAAACTGAAATCCTTGGTTATTTTCTTTACCAAACAATTTATTTTCTACATGTGGAATTAAGGGGCCTATACCTGCTTTGGCTAAACCATCTATTGCAATAAAATCATTCGATAAATTTTTGAAACGCTTTCTTTTTACAATATTGAATAATAAAAAATTAGCACCATTATTTAAGTAATAATAATTTTCAGCAGTTCCCTGACCCGATTTTGTAAAAATAAAACTAGAATCTACCCTAGCACCATTAAAAGTACCAGACATATGAATGAGTTGATTGTCTTTAAATAAAGCTTTTGTATGATCGAAATTTATTTCAAAGGCTAGGTCTTTGTTTTTGTCTAAGAAATACCCAAATCTATAATTGTATTGTGGTATACTTAATGCTTTGGTAAATAAGCCCTCGTCCCAACCTGGGTGGTCTACTAGTTGAGTATTTTTAAAAGTAAAATTATTTTTTAACTCAGGTTGGTTAATAGTTACATTTGAAAGTGTATAGTATTCTTTATTATATCCCCAGGAAAAATAGAATTCCCCTTTTCTTTCTGTTTTTTGAGCAGTGCTAGTTTGTACTATAATTACCGTTAATAATAGCAATAGGTACTTTTGCATAATTTTTGGCTGGTTGGATAATTTTTCGCAAAGTTAGCATTAAAATATTTATTATTTTTATATTAAACTTTAAGCTTACAATCTAATCTAAATAGGGTCTTAGCTATAAGAAAAACTTTACAATTCAATTTGAAAAAATACCCCATTCTATTGCTGCTCATTATTAGTTTTTTTGAGCTAAAGTCTCAGGATAGTACTTTGCACCCTACTATTTTACCAGCCATTGGTTATTCCTTACAAACCAATTGGGCCGCTGCAGTAAATTATAACCTAGGTTTTTATACTGGCAAAATTCACGATTCCAACAATAAAATTTCTAGTATTAATACAAGTCTAACTTATACTTTAAATAAGCAAATTTTATTCCCCTTTCAATCTAATATTTGGTCTAAAAACAATCAATTTAATTTCTCTACCGATCTTAGGTATTTGCAGTACCCATCTGTTACTTATGGCTTAGGACCAAGATCATCGATTGATAATGGGTATAATTTAAATTATAATTATTTAAAACTACATCAAACTGTTTCTAAATATATTACCTCGCATTTTTATGGGGGCTTAGGTTTTTATTATGACCATTACTGGAATATTGAACAAGTAGATAAACCTTTTAATACTAAAACTTCTTTTGAAAGATATGGTTATACGCCTTCTGAGAAAGCAGTGGGCCTTGCGGCAAGTTTATTGTACGATTCAAGGCTTAATTCAATAACACCTACTAGTGGTATGTATGGAAAAATAACCTATAGGCCTAATTTTACTTTTTTAGGCAGTGATAACAATTGGAGTTCAATATTAATAGAAGCGAGAAAGTATATTCATCTTTCAGAAAAATCAAAAAATGTCTTAGCTCTATGGAGCTATAATTGGTTAACGCTTTCGGGTAAACCTCCTTATTTATTTTTACCATCCACTGGCTGGGACGATATGTATAATACCGGACGTGGTTTTATACAGGGAAGGTATAGAGGTAAAAATATGCTCTATTTTGAATCGGAATATAGATTTGGCATTACAGCCAATGGTAAAATAGGGGGTGTTGTTTTTGCAAATGCGCAGTCTTTTTCTAAGGATATTAAATCTGAATTAAGTGTTATAGCACCCGGCTATGGTGTTGGGTTAAGATTTAAGATAAATAAGCATACTGGCACCAATGTTTGTATTGACTATGCTTTTGGTACCGATGGTTCTAATGGTATTTTTGTTAATCTTGGTGAGGTCTTTTAATGTATTGTTAAATTGGGCTATATAATTTACAATTTTCCACCATTAGTTTAAACCTACGAACTTTTTAGTAGTCTAATGTATATGAGCGTTTTTAATCATATACGTTCAATTAATAATTTAAAATTATAGCTATGAAAAAGAGAATTTATCTAACCTTTTTAGTTATTTCCATTTTTATAATGACCATTAGTTCAATTTCCCTTCAAGCACAAAGAGGTGGTAGAGGAGGAGGATTTAGTAGAGGAGGATTTGGGGGTGGATTTAGTGGAGGTTTTGGGGGAGGTGCCCGTTCTGGTTTTAGCGTGGGCGTTAATAGAAACATTTCTTCGATGGGCCGTTTTGGTGGAGGAGGCCAAAGATTTTTAACTCGACTGCCAAGATCTTATCAAACAATAAGATTCCGAGGAATGCCTTATTATTTTTACAATGGTTTATTCTTTGATTATTATGGTGGTTATTACAGAAGTATTTTTCCTCCATTTGGTTTAAGTATTGGATCATTACCTTATGGATATTGGGGTTTTAATTTCGGAGGTTTCCCTTACTATTATTATAGTGGTGTTTATTATCAACAAAATGTTAAAAACTATCAAGTGGTACAAGCACCCATAGGGGCAAGTGTTCCACAAATTCCTAAGGAGGCTAAAGCCGTGGTATTAAATAATGAAAAGTTTTATGAGTATAATGGCACTTATTATAAAGAATATGTAAAACAAGACGGTTCAGTTTGGTATTTAGTAGCAGGCTTAAACGGGGTTTTGAATACCGACGTATCAGATTCTTCAACAGTTAATAATATAGTAATTCCAGAAGTTACCATTGTTAAAACAAAACAATACAATGTAGGAGACATACTAGACGCTCTCCCTGCGGATTGTAAAGCGGTGGTTATTAATAATAAGAAGTATTATGTTTCAACTAGCAACGTATATTTTGAAGAATTTATTGAAAACAATGCCTTGAGGTATAAGGTGGTTGGTAAGTAAAGTATTTTAAGAAGTATTTATTAATAAAGGGTAGATAAATTTATTCATTAACTGCTGAAATTAAATTAATTATTTTAAATAGTCAATATATCATGAGTACTTTTGTTAATCCCTTAGATCAATATAAAATATACTGGAGCTCGAACGAAAATCCTTCTAGCAATAAACAATATTGGGCGAATTATTTTATTGTAGATAATGGTAATTATCTTGCTAAATATGGTAACCCATCAGTAAGGGTGCGTGCAATTAGAGCTTTTTAATTATTTCTTCGCTTCTTGTAGTTTATGAAAACTAATATAAGAGGTAAGTAGTAATGCAAAGAAAATAACAGCCATAATTCCAAAAGGTATAAAGGCGTCACCTACCGCTATATGTGCGTTTAATGCTGTTATATACATTATACCATAACCAACATAGGCCCATTCTTTAAAACGAGCGGGTATAGCAGGTACAATTAAAAGAACGCAACCTATTAACTGACCAATGCTCACTTCAATACCTAGGTAACGAGGTATAAGTAAATGGTTAGCGCCATCAATAGCCATTTGAGAGTTCATTTGTATGGCGCCTAATGAGAATAAACAAATAATACCTGTGCTTATCCAGTAAATAATTTTTGTTGTTTTCATGGTTTGAGTTTTGCTTTGAAATATTAAAATTAATAAAAAGTTAAGCAATAAAAAAGGGCCTACGATAATATTTCGTAAGCCCTTGATAAAATAGAAATATTGTATTATTTCATTAATTCATTAAGTCCAGTAGCATCATAATAATCCCACTCTCTAATAATTTTACCACCCTTTAAAGCGTTCGCTTGGTAAAAAGGGATGACTACTTTTTTATCACCTTTGCTAAAAGTTAATGAGCAATAAATATGTGTATAGTTTACTGCACCAGTTGCTGGATCTGGTACTGTGTTAACTGTTTCAAATGCATTATAAAAAGTATCTAATTTAATAGTAATTCCTTTTGCTTGTATTGCTTTAAAAATATCTACGTTTTCTTGCACAGTTTCTTTGGTAGCATTATCCCAGAAATACGCAGTATCAGCATATAATCCTTTGTAAGTATTTAAATCACCCTTAGAACAATTGATTAATGTTTGTTTTGCATAATCAATATTTGCCGATTTGTCTAAAGTGTAACCAGTATTAGCTGGGTAAGAAGTTTGATTAGCATCTTTGCAAGCTGCAAATACTGTCATTGCAATGACAGTACTAAATAGAATTTTTTTCATTTTGTTTGTTTTGGTATACTTAAATATATTAATAATACTTTTAAAAACACACCAATTCATATTCTTGTCTGATAATCAATAGAATATAAGATTGAAATTGATGTATATTTCTCCTATTTCAACTCTTTTATCTCGTTTTTGGTGAAAATCTGGCCCCTATCATTAAACATCACCTTTTCTATCAAATACTTTTCTAACACGTTCATATCTAAGTACAATTAATAATCCAACAATTGGAGAAAACACAATAGA
>Ga0209499_1001162_pt1 | contig 18737 bp, 11 predicted proteins | sample C_130208_EF_Meta_FD_187306 | JGI IMG/M metagenome (GOLD analysis project Ga0209499, IMG submission 187306) | Freshwater microbial communities from Lake Croche, Canada to study carbon cycling - C_130208_EF_MetaG (SPAdes) (version 2) | ecosystem: Environmental > Aquatic > Freshwater > Lake...
TAAACCTGTAGAAGTAGGGATAGAAGCATTTCTTCTCCATAAGATATTGGTTCTATGGTTTTGAAACACATCAAATTCAAAGGCTAAATGGTTGTCCAAAGTAGTACCTTCTATACCTAAGTTAGCATTGTTAGCTACCTCCCAAGTAAGATTTGCATTTGGAATTCCATTCTCTCTTAAAGTTTGAACTACTGCTCCACCCGCTGTATAACTTCCATAAGCATAAGTAGGTAAATAATCATATTCTCTTAAACCACCACCGAAATATACTTGGTCATTACCCATTTGTCCCCAAGAAGCACGAATCTTCATGGTATTGATAAACTTGATATTGTTTTTGAAGAAGTTCTCTTCTGAAATTCTCCAACCACCTGTTACCCCTGGGAAGAAACCAAAACGCTTTGCTTCAGGGAACATGTAAGAACCATCATTACGCCATAAGAATTCCGCAATGTATTTTTCTTTGTAGTTGTAACCAACACGACCAAAATAGTTTAAACGAGCGCGCTCAAATGCAGCACCACCAGTTTGTTGGTTACTCAATCCACCTGCAAATAATTGATCAATGGCTGTAGAAGCATAGTACTGACGGAAAGCATTGAAAAAATCGGCATTAACCGTTTCTTTTGTTGCACCCGCAAGAACAGTGATGTTATGGCTTCCGAAAGAACGCTCATAAGAACCAATTCCTTCTAACATTACATTCAATTGATCCATTGAGTTTTGACCTAAAGTAGCTTGTGTAGCGGGTCCTTTCATTACAGAAGTCATGATTGGCTCACCAGCTGCATCATTTCCACTCCAGTTATAGATATACCAAGGTTTAACCCATCTTTTACCTACAGACATATTTTTGTCAATAGATGCGTTCAAAGTAAATTTCAATCCTTCTATCCAAGGATTGGTAATTTGTAACTTACCATTGGATTGAAAATAGTTTCTAGTGTCTCTATCATATCCAGTTTGATTGGTAGTAATCACCACTGGTTGCTCTCCATTTTCAATATCTGGAGCTGCTTGACCATTAGGCCAGATTGCATTTTTAGTTGGATAACCTCTCATTAACATTCTGAAAATAGATCCTGCATCTTTAGTTGGGAAGAAACGATTCTCTTGACGAGCAACAATTCCCAAAGAAGCAGTGATGTATTTATTTACTTTAGCATCTATGTTAATACGCATGTCATATTGCTTGTAGCCAGTAGCAGAATTTTTATAGATACCATCCTGAGTTTGTGTACCCAAAGAAGCAAGGTATTTAATGTTTTCAGTACCACCTATAATTTGCACGTTGTCTTTAGTTTGAGGAGACCAAGGCTTAATTACTGTTTTAAACCAGTCTGTATTTGGATGACCCCAAGGATCAGAACCATCTTTGTATAAAGCTACATCAGCAGGAAGAAAAGGAGCAGTAATCGTGTTGCCACCTACTGACTCATAAATTCCAGATGATTTAAATGCCGCACTTGCTGCAGCCCATTCTGCTGAAGGAAGTTTGTACAATTCAATCTCATTGGCCATTTCAGCATATTGAACTGCATTTAACATCTTTGGTAAGACAGTTGGAGCAGCATATCCTTGATTGTGGCTATAAGAAAGTTCTGGTTTACCAGTTTTACCACGTTTAGTAGTAATTAAAATTACCCCATTCGCAGCTCTAGCTCCATAAATTGCAGCAGACGCATCTTTCAATACGGACATACTTTCAATGTCATTTGGACTTAAGCGATCAATACCTCCAGCACGTGCTGGAACTCCATCAATAACGATTAAGGCGTCGTTATTTCCAAGTGTATTTGATCCACGAATACGAATGGCTGAACCATCATATCCTGGCTCACCACTACCGTTAACTGCAACAACACCTGGTAAACGACCAGCGATGGAGTTAGATAAGTTGGTAGCAGGAGACTTTGCAAGTTCAGATCCTTTTACTACTGCAACCGCACCAGTAAGGGTTACTTTCTTTTGAGAGGCGTAACCTACTACTACTACTTCATCTAGTTTGCTAGTAGCAGCTTTAAGAGTTACTCCAATTTCAGTAGCGGTACCAACACGAAACTCTTGAGTTTCGAATCCTACACTTGATACTACTAAAACTGTTCTGTCATTTGGTACTGATAAGGTAAAAGTACCTTTTTGATCTGTAGTAGCACCTTTGGTGGTACCTTTAATTGATACAGATACAGAAGCCAATGGACTTCCGCTTTCATCGGTAACTTTACCGGTGATCTTTTTATCCAGGCTGCTGTTCAATGGATTGTTTGCCTGTGCTGATATTGTCAGAAATAAACTGAACAATACCACTAACCAGGAGCCTAATTTCCATACATTTTTAATGTTTTTGGTCATAAAAGCGAGTTTTTAATTTTGATTATTGGGATGTTTAATTGTTTACATAATTCTAATTGTAGAATTATGTTTAAGAATCATTCATAAGGTAATTTGTCGTTTTTTGTAGTGATTGGAAAATTCCTGGGTTTAAATTCTTATGGAGGGTATATTTTTCTTGAATGTCCGTAGATGCTCTTTTAATCATAGTGGGATTCAAAATAATATTCTCGTATTTTTTGATTGTTTTTTTGTAGTTGTCTTCAATCATTTCTATCAATAGGCTTACGGATTTTTTGCCCATTTCTACCGTTTGTTGATCTACTGTTGAAAGAGAAGGGCTAATGTGTTCGCCAAATATTTCATTGGCAAAACCAATGATGCCAAAATCACTAGGGATAGATACATTTCTTTCTTTTAAACCTTTGATTAAGCCCAGTGCGGTAAAATCATCTGCAGCAAAAACCGCATTAGGTTGATTGTTCAAGCTAAAAAAATAATCCACTGCACTCAAACCACATTGAATAGATAAATCTCCAGCGTAAACTAATTTATTGTCAAAAGGAATGTTATTTGCTCTTAAAGCGCCTTGGTAACCCAAGAGTCTTGTATGAAAGTTAAGTAATTGTTGAGGTCCAGATACATGAGCAATTTTGGTATAACCATTATGAATTAAATGCTCTGTGGCCAGATAGGCCCCTTTATAATCATCAATGACTACAGCGGGTACTTTAAAATCTGCAAAGGTTCTGTCAAATAAGACCAATGGAATTTTTTTTGAATGCTTATTTAGTTCTTTAAAATGGGTATAATCGGTAGTTTCTTTTGCAATAGAAGCCAATATACCATCTACTCTGGCTCCTAGGAAGGTATCAATTGCCTTTTTTTCAAGTAGGGTTTTTTCTTCAGTTTGGTACAATAAGATATTGTATCCTTTGCTGGCAGCTTCTAGCTCAATACCATGTACCACCGATCCAAAAAAGTTCATTTCCGCACTCGGTATCATAACCCCAATGGTGTTCGATTTTCCAGAGCGAAGAGAGGAAGCAATTTTGTTCCGTTGGTAATTAAGTTCTATTGATTTTTCTTTAACCAATCGTCTTGTTGCTATACTAATACGAGAATGATCATTCAATGCTCTTGAAACGGTACCGGAAGTTATTTTTAACGCACGGGCAATATCGTGTATGGTCGTGTTTTTTTTCAAGGGGCGCAATGGTTTGTTATCGAGTAATAGGGTAATATTGTGCAATCGTGTGTTCAAGTTAAATATTCTAGTTCAAAATTCCAAAAAATATTATGTTTTTGTTAACAAGTGAGCACAGTTTTTCGCAAACAAAGAGCAGTTTAACTAAAAAAGGAGTCCTACTTTTCAATAGAACTCCTTTAAAACTTAATAAAATGGGCGTGAAAATTGAAATAAGTATTTGTTTTTCAATAGTTTACTAAAATAAATTCCTTATTGATTTTGTACTTATTTTAAATGCTAAAGTGCCACTACTACCTCCTCAAACAACGGGGCGACTATTTTTACATAGGCTGGCTTCGATGGATCAATGGAGCGAACATACAAAAGCAGTTTTCCGTTCTTACACCTTTGGATTTGGTCTTTAAAGTTTTCTGGCAGGACGCTTGAAGCGTTTTCAGTGCCCAATAATATTACATTATCAGATAGTTGGAAAACAAGTTCTGTATCAGCAAATGGCACCAGATGCCCTTCTTTGTCTTTTATCGTTATGCTAATATGCGCCACTTCACCCTTTGTGACAAATTTTTGCTTATCCGATTCGGCTGCAATATAAGCGGGCTTATCTACGGTTTCAATAATGGAATTAGCCACTTGGATACCTTTATTAAAAGCAACTAGTTCTAGTTTACCCGCTGAATAAGGGATATCCCAAAATAAGATGCCTGTGGTTTGGTCGTAAGATTTTCTATTACCCACTTTTTTGCCATTTAATAAAAGTTCGGCTTCCTCACAATTGGTATATCCCACCACTCTTATTGTATCTTTTTCTTTATAATTCCAAATAGCAGGGGCATTGGTGGAAGGTTTATTTTCTTGCTTATAATGATAAGTTCCAACATAGGCCATAGGGGTAGTAGCCCATAATGATTTTCTAAAATAGCCTTGAGGTTTTAAATTACCAGCCAAGTCTAATTGTCCTGCGGTGGATCCTCTACTAGGCCAAGCGCCCGATTCTCCTAAAAAATCATATCCGGTCCATAAAAACTGACCCATAATATAATCGTTTTTTGTTACCGCTTTCCATGCCTCTAAATCACTGCCATTTTCGCTTCCGTAAAAAATTCTATCTGGGTAGGTTTTATGGTCTATTTCATACCGCCCTTCAGTATAATTATATCCAACCACATCCAATGCTTTTGGATAATCAGTTTCATTGGACATAATAGGCGCAGCCAACGCAGCGGTGGTAGGACGGGAGGTATCAAACTGTTTTACAATTGATACCAATTGCTTGGCAATGATTCCCATATTTTCTGCTCTTGGTTGAGTTATAATATGCCCGGCTCTATGCTTTTGTCGAATGCCTTCTTGATTTAAAATAGGGTGTGAATATGGATCTTGAGGATAATCAATTTCATTTCCAATACTCCACATAATTACAGAAGGATGATTTCTGTCACGGCATACCATGTCTTTTAAATCTCTGCTGCTCCACTCATTGAAAAAAGCAGCACCTCCTTGCAATCCTGGTTCTCCGTCATTCCAACCCGTAAGCCACTTGTGCTTAGGATATTCCCATTCATCAAAGGCTTCGTCAATTACCATAATACCCATTTCATCACATAAATCATAAAGGTAGGGGGCATGCGGATTATGAGACAAACGAACGGAATTGGCTCCCATTTCTTTCAATACTTTTAGTCGACGTTGCCATACTTCTTTAGGTACTGCAGCCCCCAGTGCTCCGGCATCTTGGTGAATGCATACGCCCTTCAATTTTTCACTAACTCCATTTAATGTAAAACCTTTATTGGCATTAAAAGCAATAGTGCGTATGCCAAGGCTTGTGCTTGTTTTATCTAGCACTTCTTTTTCAGTATACAAAGTGGTCTCCAAGGTATATAAGTAAGGCGCATTGGTAGTCCACAAAACAGGGTTAGAAAATTTAATATTTTGAATTATTTTATTTTGATTGGTCACTTGAGCTTTAGTAATGGTAGTAGCTACTTTTTTGCCTGTAGCATCCAGCAATTCTTGTTTTATCATTAATGGGACAATCGATCCATCTATATTTTTTGTATTTACAATATTGGTTTCTATTTTGACATTGGTGCTATTCCCAGTTTGCACAGTGGAGTAATACACGCCCCATAAATCGATGTGCACAGGCTTTGCATAAACCAAATACACATCTCTATAAATTCCTGAACCATTGTACCAGCGTGCATCTGCATCTTCGCTGTGATTTACTCTTACAGCCATTGTATTTTTTTCACCAAATTTTAAATAGGGGGTAAGATCATACATAAATGAAATATAGCCATTGGGTCTTTTACCAATATTTTTTCCATTTATAAACACTTCACTGTTATTATATACCCCTTCAAAATAAACATATACATGCTGCCCTTGTTTATCTAAAGGCACATTAAAGGTTTTTCTATACCAAGCAATACCGCCGGCTAAAAATCCACTACAGCTTGCGTTTTTTTTACTGGCAACTCCTTCTACACTCCAATCATGTGGAAGATCTAATACGCGCCAATTGGAATGATTTAGATCCTCTATTCCTCCATATTCAATATCCCCTAAATGAAATGACCATTGGTCATTGAAAAGTACTTTTTCGCCAAACCCTTGCGCTAAACCCGTTAAGTTGGATTGTAGAAAAAATAAAAAAATAAAAACTGAAATGACACGAGGCTTCTTCATTATTTAAAATTTAAAATGGATTAAATGAGCTGCTAACTCAATTGGTAAGTTACTATTTTTTTTTAAGTTAGGCCCCTCAATTATAAATGGAGACTAAACTTGAAAAAAATGAGTCAAAAAATTTTAATAATCTTTTCTGCTTATATAACGTTCTTAATAAATTTGATGTAAATTGTTGTTCAAATTAATTTTATGAAAAGATATTTCAAACTAGGGGTGTTACTTATTCTTGTATTATTAAATCAAAAAGGAATGGCAACATTACCTTTAGAAGGGGCTAATCCAATTGAAGGTAGATGGGATTTAACAGTGAACATGGGCGAAGGTAGAATGGGCGCTTCTTGGTTGGAAGTGAGGCATTCTGGTATCAAAACTTTGATTGGAACTTTTGTCGGAGATGGAGGTAGTGCTCGTCCAGTTGCCGAAGTTTTTTACAAAGATGGGAAAGTGAGTTTTCACATTCCTGCTCAATGGGATAGGAGCGACAAAGAAATGTTTTTTGATGCAGAACTTAAAGACAATAAGTTAGTAGGAACTATTTTAACGCCATCTGGCAATACTTATACTATCACTGGAGTGCGGGCACCTAATTTAATCAGTGATAAAATTCCAGTTTGGGGAAAACCAATACAATTATTTAATGGAAAGAATTTGGATGGTTGGCAAGCATTAGGAAAAACAAATCAATGGGTCGTTGAAAATGGAGTATTAAAAAGCCCACATTCTGGTTCAAATTTTAGAACTATAAAAACTTTTGAAGATTTCAAATTACATATTGAGTTTCGTTATCCAAAAGAGAGCAACAGTGGTGTTTACTTAAGAGGGCGCTATGAGGTTCAAGTGGAAGACAGTAAAGGCAAGGAGGCGCTTAGCATTTATTTAGGGGGCATTTACGGGTTTATTGATCCATTGTTTATGATGGCTAAAGATGCAGGGGAGTGGCAATCTTTTGACATCACTTTGGTGGGTAGAATAGTTACCGTAGCGGTAAATGGCAAGACCGTAATTCACCAACAACAAATACCAGGTGTTACGGGTGGTGCATTAGACAGCAATGAAGGGGAGCCAGGACCAATTATGATTCAGGGGGATCATGGTCCGGTTGAATATAGAAATATTATTATTACGCCTGCAAAATAATAAGTGAATATTGCTGCATGTAATTTATTATAGAACTAATTTTAAGACCGCTTTTTTGGCGGTCTTTTTTTATAGTGTTCACTCGCCCATTTTTAATGAAAGCTATAAAAAGCTTGATTGATTATCGAAATTTACAATTAAAATTCATTTTTTTCCTTAACTAGACTATTTTTTGTAATTTAATTTTAATTAAATAAATCTAAGATGTACCCAAGAATCATGCTATTATTTTTTATCGTTTATTGCCAAACGTCAGTTGCCCAAACCAGTTATGTATTTACAAAAGGGTTATATATCGAAGGAGTGCATCATTACGGTAGAGAGGCCATTTATTCAGATAGCTTAGCTTACCAATTATATAGTAAAAAATTAGCTCAACCCACAGTAGGAAAATCTTTTTGGAATGGAGCAATAAATCCCTCTAAATCTTGGAAGGAAATTACTGCAAATAAGCAAAATATTTTTGAATCAAAAGGATTTGGAACAGGAGGTTATATCTATTTAACCTATCGGTCGGCGGAGTCTAAAAATGTTCTTTTACATATAAAAGGAAATAGCGCAGTCTATGTAAATGGTGTTTTGCACGCAGGGGATCCTTATGCTGCTGGCTGGTTGTACATTCCAATTAGATTAAAAAAAGGGGAGAATGAATTTTATGTTCGTCAGTATTTTCAAACCGCTGCTTCTTTAATTTTTCAAGAGAAACCAGTTGGTATTTTGACTGCAGATTCAACCGTTCCTCACATTGTTTTAAATTTGCAAAATGGAATTTTGCATGGGGCAGTGGTAATAATGAACACAAGTTTAAAAGATTTAAATCAACTTAGATTAGAAACTTTTATTGCAGGAAAAAAAATGAGTACACTTCTTCCTGCTATTCCGGCCTTGGGTAGTCGTAAAGTTATTTTTTCATTTGACGCAAGTAATATAAATAAAATTGGTATTCAGGAATGTTTGTTGACTTTATATGAGCCCAAAAAAAAAATAATTGATGAAAAAAAGATCCTTATTGAATCGGTAGATGCTTCCGTTCCATACAGCAGTACTTTTATAAGCGACATTGATTCTAGTTTACAATATTTTTCAGTTACTCCACAAGTAAATGGAGTGAAAGAAAATGCTGCTTTATTTTTATCTGTTCACGGAGCTGGAGTGGAAGCAATTGGACAAGCAAAAGCCTATTTGTCAAAAGATTGGGGAACCTTGGTGGCTGCTACCAATCGGAGGCCACGTGGGTTTAATTGGGAAGACTGGGGCAGGTTGGATGCATTGGAGGTATTATCCATTGCCAAGGAAAAGTTTAAACCTGATCCCAATAGAATTTATTTAACTGGGCATTCAATGGGTGGGCATGGTACTTGGTTTTTGGGCGCTACTTATTCAGGCAATTGGGCTGCGATAGCGCCTTGTTCTGGTTATCCTACGCTTAAATCATATGGTTCAGCAGATGGGCTCATTCCGGAAAGTAGTAAAAATAAATTTGAACAATTATTGTTAAGAGCGGGCAATCAAAGTGATGTTATTAAACTTGCAAATAATTACATCCCTTTTGGAGTTTATGTTTTACATGGGGATGCTGATAAAGTGGTTTCAGTGAACTATGCAAGACAAATGAAAAATGTATTAGCCCCCTTTCATTCAGATTATAGTTACTATGAATATCCTGGTGGGGAGCATTGGTTTGGGAATGAAAGTGTTGATTGGAAACCTCTTTTTGACTTCTTTAAATGGCATACCAGGCTAAAAGATAGTGCAGTAAATCAAATTGATTTTACTACCGCCAGCCCGGGCATTTCTGCTGAGTATAGATGGGCTGCAGTAATCCAGCAAATTCATCCACTTCAATACAGTCGAATACAAATTAATCGAGACCCTACGGCAAAAAAAATAGCTGGTACCACTCAAAATTGTAAAGTAATAAAAATAGCACTTACTCAATTTGGAATTAATTCATTGGTGACCATTCAACTTGATAATACGAATCCACTTGTATATAAAACAGTTTCCACAACTGACACCATGGTGCTTGCGTTAGAGCAGGGCAATTGGGTCATTAGTAAACTGCCAAGTTTAAATCAAAAAGGGCCACATCGTTACGGTACTTTTAAAGATGGATTTCGTAATAAAATGGTATACGTTTATGGAACGATTGGTTCGCAACAAGAAAATGAATGGAGTTTAAATAAGGCAAAATACGATGCAGAAACCTGGTATTATCGTGGCAATGGCGCAGTAGAAATAATTACCGATAAAGCATACTCTATTGAAAAATATAAAGATAGAGGGGTAGTTTTATATGGAAATAATACTACCAATGCTGCCTGGTCCGTTTTATTGAGTGAATGCCCTATAAGTGTAGAACGCAATAAAATTTCAGTTGGGCAAAACAGCTGGATAGGAGAAGACTTAGGTGCTTATTTTGTTTGGCCTATTCCAGGCGCTAGCAAAGCTTCCGTTTCGGTGGTGGCAGGCACTGGAATAAAAGGAATGAACGCTGTGCTAGCCAATCAATATTTTGCGGGAGCAAGTGGGTTTCCTGACTTTATGATTTTTAGTTTAGACATGCTCCATGCAGGTGTGGCTGCTATTAAAACGGTAGGCTTTTTTGATAATGATTGGAAAATTTGTAAAGAAGATCAAGAAGAATAATAAAAGAAAAAAACTAATTTTATATTTATTGTATCTTAAATAATACACTAACTCCTAACTTTTCAAAATATGAAAATTTCTAAGGTATTCAACTTCTATTTATTACTAGCCAATTTTTTATTAGTTGCTTGTGGAACTTCTAATAGAGATAAGGCTTTTGAAGGAATTGAAGCTGCTAATTCCGTAGCTATTAAATCTGCTATTAAAGTAAGTATAGCGACTGTTAAAATTGGTGATCAAGTTTGGTCTAAAGAAAACCTAAATGTGAATCAATTTCGAAATGGTGATGCAATATTAGAAGCAAAAACAGAGGAAGAATGGGAACGGGCTGGAGAGATGGGAAGAGCTGCTTGGTGCTATTTTGATAATGATTCTTTAAATGGAAAAAAATATGGAAAATTATACAACTACTATGCAGTGACTGACGAAAGAGGCTTAGCACCTGCGGGTACGCATGTTGCCACAGATGAAGAGTGGACAAAACTTTCCAATTTTTTAGGGGGAGAGGATATCGCAGGTATTAAATTAAAATCGAACAAAGGTTGGCAAGGAAAAGGCAATGGAGACAATGCAAGTGGATTTAGCGCATTGCCAGGAGGATATAGATATTTTAGTGGAATTTTTTTTAATGCAGGTCAGGATGGGAGTTGGTGGACAGCAACACAAAGTGGAGAAGGCTATGCATTACTTCGCTATTTATATTCTGCCAATACAAACATTTTCAGCAATCGACTAAATTTCAAGTTAGGTTTATCTGTAAGGTGTGTTTTAGATTGATTTTTCATTACTTTTTATTCATTTCTATTTATCAAACATGAAATTAGCTTCTTTATTTTTGCGCTCTAGTTTTCTTCTTTTTATAACTATTTTTCAACTATCATCTTGTAGCACTAAACATACTTTATTTGAAAAAATAGAAGCAGGGAAGTCTTCCATTCATTTTGAGAATAAAATAGTAGAAAAACCTGGCTTGAGTATTTTGGACTATCTCTATTTTTATAACGGAGGTGGTGTTGCAACTGGGGATATTAACAATGATGGGTTAGCGGATATTTTTTTTACAGCAAATAGTAAAGGAAATAATAAACTGTATTTAAACAAAGGTGATTTTAAATTTGAGGACATAACCGAAAAGGCAGGCGTAATGGGTTTATCAGATTGGGCAAGTGGGGTTACGATGGCGGATGTAAATGGGGATGGTTTTTTGGATATCTATGTAGCTACCGTAAGTGGTAGGTATGGTTTAAAGGGTCATAATGAACTTTATGTCAATAATGGAAATAATACTTTTACTGAAAAGTCAGCCGTTTATGGACTAAATACTTCTTGTACCTCTACGCAGGCTGCTTTTTTTGATTACGACCAGGATGGTGATTTAGATTGTTTTTTACTCAACCAATCGCATCATCCTCATGCAAACATTGTTGATATAACTAAAAGAAAAGTGTATGATAGTCTTTCAGGAGATAAATTTTTTAGAAATGATTTAGCGACTACAGGGAAATTTACAGATGTTAGTGCTACAGCCGGAATTTATCAAAGCAGTTTGGGCTATGGATTAGGTCTAGCCATTGCTGATTTTAATAATGACGGTTGGGATGACATTTATGTAGGCAATGATTTTCATGAAAATGATTATTACTATTTAAATAATGGGAAGGGTGGCTTTGTTGAAAGTGGGGCAAATCATTTTAAACATTATAGTCGTTTCAGCATGGGGAATGATGCCGCTGATTACAACAATGATGGGCAGATAGACTTAGTAACGGTAGACATGTTACCCAAAGAAGAGAATTTTTTAAAAACATATGGAAGCGATGAGAATTTAGATATCTATAAATTAAAGTTGGAAAATAATGGGTACCAAAATCAATTTTCCAAAAATGCATTACAACGCAATAATGGCTCTGGCGAATCCTTTTCAGAGACTTCCTTATTAAGCGGCGTTTCGGCTACAGATTGGAGTTGGAGTCCTTTGTTTGCCGATTTTGATAATGATGGTAACAAAGACTTATTTATTACAAGTGGAATTGTAAAGAGACCAATGGATTTAGATTATATAAAATATGTTTCTAATTTATTTGCAGAAAGTAGTTTAAAAAATGATGTCAATTACAATAAGAAGGCTATCGATGCGATGCCTGATGGTAGTGCGCATCCTTTCTTTTTTAAGGGGGATGGCAAACTAAGTTTTGAAGAAGTGAGTGATAATTGGGGCACAAGCAAATTTAAAGGGTATTATACAGGAGCGGCCTATGCCGATTTTGATAATGATGGTAAATTGGATGTGGTCGTAAATTGTATCAATGAAAAAGCATTATTATTAAAAAATAATGCCCCACAAAAGGAGTTCATTAATTTTACTTTTAAAGGAAATAATAACAATACAAAAGGGATAGGGGCAAAGCTGTATTTATTTGCAAAGGGAAAAATGCAGTTTCAGCAAGTGATGTCTACTAGAGGTTTTCAATCAGCAGTAGATCCGATACTTCACTTTGGTTTGGGCGAAAAAGGGACCATAGATAGTGTTTTAATTGTATGGTCTAATCAGCAGTGCCAGGTGTTGAAAGGCGTTCAAATAAATAGGACCATTCAATTGGTACAATCAAATGCTACAAAGCCATTTAATTATCGATACTATTTTCCAGAAAAAAAATTACCGCTACAGGAGGTTACTGAAAAAATAAATATTAACTGGAGCCATCATGAAAATACATTTATTGATTTTAATAAACAATATCTAATACCACATGAGTTATCCACTCAAGGTCCAAAGATTACGGTGGCAGACATCAACAATGATGGATTAGATGATTTTTATGTAGTTGGTGCCGCAGAACAAGCGGGTGCTTTATTTATTCAAAAAAAGGAGGGGGGCTTTTCTGAAACCAATCATGCTTTGTTTCAACTCAATTCCGCTGCAGAGGAAGTAGCTGCTTTGTTTTTTGACGCAAACAACGATGGGTTTAAAGATTTGTATGTGGTAAGCGGTGGGAATCAGTTTATTGATGGATCTCCACAATTGGCCGATAAATTTTATTTAAATGATGGGCATGGAAATTTTAAAGACCAGACAAATGCATCTATACCGGCCATTTTAAAAAATAAGTCATGTATTTCAGCCGCTGATTTGGACAAGGATGGTGACATAGATGTTTTTGTTGGAGGGTTAGCAGATGCCTCTAAATATGGAATCGCTCAAGATGCTTATTTATTATTAAACAATGGGAAAGGAGTATTTTCTTTAGCACCCAAGGAAATGATTCAATTAGACAATTTGGGAATTGTAACTAGTTCAGGTATCTCAGATATTAATCATGATGGATGGGATGACTTAATTATAACCGGGGAATGGATGCCACTAGAAATATTTATAAATCATAAAGGAAAATTTACAAAAACATCCATCAATTCTTCTACAGGTTTGTGGCAAAGTATAATGATTAAAGATGTAAATCAGGATGGCTTTGAAGATATTCTTGCTGGCAATTTAGGGCTCAACTCAAAACTTAGTGCCGGGAAACAAGGCCCATTAAAAATGTATGTAAAGGATTTTGATAAAAATGGTTCTATCGAACAAATTATAACTTATACAATTAAGGATAAAGAGTACACTTTTTTAGCAAAGGATGAATTAGAAAGAGCGTTGCCCGTTTTGAAGAAAGCTTTTTTAAAATATGACGAGGTCGCAGGTAAAACGGTTCAATATATGTTTGGTGACTTATTTAAGGATTACATAGCATTAAAAGCAGAGGAATTAGCCTCTAGTTGTTTTTTAAATGATGGCAAAGGTAATTTTACTAAAATAGCATTACCATTAGCACTACAACTGGCCCCTATCTATACCTTTATTTCAGCTGATAATGACCATTCTTTTATTGGGATGGGTAATTTGTATGGTGTGATTCCCTATGAGGGCAGGTACGATGCATTACAACCAGCTAATTTTAAATTTGAAAATGGTTCTTTTATAGTTGATCATCCAAATGAAATAACTGTAAATGGAGAAGTAAGAGATGCGAAATGGCTTAAATCTGCAGGTAACCAACAGTTGCTTGTCATCGCTAGAAATAACCAGCCTTTGGTGTTTTTTCAAGCACTAAAGTAAATTGTAATTATTTCGCTTTTGAAACTTGTTGATAATTAACGTTCAAAAACCACTTCTTCATAAGGCACTCTAAATCTTGGCCCCCAAATACCTTGATCAGTTCCTTTTCCAACTCCAACAATCATATTAATTTCTGCTCCTGCAGGCAAATGCAAAGCTTTTTTTACCCTTACTTCGTCAAACCCTTCCATTGGGCAGGATTCAAATCCTTCTGCTGCGATAGACAACATAAATGTTTGTGCAGCTAATGCGCAAGATTTATGCACCGTAATTCTTTGACCTGCTTTTCCGCCCATTCGAATAAAGGGTTTGGTAAGTCCCATAAAAAAACTAATGCATCTTCTTACAAAAGCAAAAAGGCCAAATATATCTGAACGGTAAGCAAGGGGCATGAGTTTTCCATAATAATCTAATCCTCTTTTTTGTAGCTTATTGGGTTCGCCTTCGATGCCCGCTTTTAACCGGTCATAATTCCATTTCGCTCTTTTTGGCCATAAATCTTTTCTTGTTACAAACACCACAATTTGTTTGGCTGTTTTGGCTGCAGATTGACCAAGGCATAAAGCCTCATATTTACTTTTTTCTGCTTCACTTTTAATCCAATAAAATTCCCAAAGTTGCATGTTACTGCTATTAGGGGATAGGATGGCACGTTCCAAACTTTTTTTAATTACTTCATCTGGCACTTCTACTAAAGGGTCAAATTTTCTGTTGGATCTTCTGCTGTTTATTATTTCTTGAAATTGGCTAGCGTACATTTTAATGCAATTAATTTATTTAAAATTTGAACCTAATTTGATCAGTTGAATAACAAATTTTTATACAAATTGTTGTATCATCCTGCCAATAAAACTAAAGTTATTCTATTGTAATTAAAATAGATCCATTGCTTTTGCAAAGTAAGTAAAAGTACCTGGCAGTGCTACCCAAAAAAACTCTCTTTTAAAAATGATTAAGGCCACTAAAATAAGGGTCCATGTAAAACAAATTATCCAATACTTTTTTGTGTTTTTTTGAGCTTCCATTCTTTTGTTAATATAAATGTTTAAAGAAACTATTTTTTGAATGCGCAAATATACATTTTTTGTTTTATTATTTACCGGTATAAGTAAATTTTAAATCGACTCTCCAACCCGATGGGGAATTAATGACTTTGATTTGATGTGGAATTTTATCTAAAGAGCTTTGGTAGTTAATAATGGATTGATTGCTATCCAGCGCTCTAACCTCGTTAATTTGAATGGAGGCCTGTCTTAATTGTTGTCTACCTTCTTTGTCTAAAGCAAAATAGTTGGTGGATATTTTTTTTAAATAGCTTTGATTTTCCGGATTGTCTAAAAGGTAATGTTTGGCTTTTTTAAAATCACCTTGGTTACAATTTTCTATAAAATAGCGGCCCCCGTCTAGGGCATTGTCAGCTAAATTGTTACTACTGGTATCATCACAACTTGCAAATAAGGAAAGCAGCCCAATAATCCATAAAGCTTTAAAATTTAATTTTAGCATAGGTACAAAGTTATGCCAATTTGTATAATTGGCATCTTGGAAGTATTATATTAATTTTGTATCAATCAATCACACATGGTAAAAAATAAATTAATCAAGGAAATAAATAAAAAGCAATCCTATTTATGTGTGGGTTTGGATACCGATATTGAAAAGCTACCAAAAAGCTTCCCTAAAACTACACAAGGTGTTATAGACTTTAACAAAGCCATTATTGATGCGACTGCCGAACATTGTGTAAGTTATAAAATCAATACCGCTTTTTATGAATCACTTGGTGTAAAAGGTTGGCAAGCCATGGAAGAAACCTTGGCGCATATTCCAACTACTCATTTTACCATTGCAGATGCAAAACGAGGCGACATTGGGAACACCTCTGCTCACTATGCAAAAACTTTTTTTGAAGTAATGCCTTTTGATGCCCTTACAGTAGCGCCCTACATGGGAAAAGATAGTATTGAACCTTTTTTAGCTTACTCCAATAAATGTACTATTGTATTAGGCCTTACTTCTAATGAAGGAAGTCAAAATTTTGAGCAGCAAAAATTAACATCTGGTCAATTTTTATATGAGTCCGTAATAGCGCAAGTAGCTAGTTGGGGTACCTCAGATCAAATTATGTTTGTGGTAGGTGCAACCAAGGCTAAAGAGTTTGAAAGCATCAGAAAAATTATTCCTGCACATTTTATTCTAGTACCTGGTGTGGGTACTCAAGGAGGTAGTTTAGAAGAAGTGACCAAATATGGAAAGAATAAGGAAGTTGGTTTGTTGGTTAATGCAAGTAGGGCAATTATTTTTGCGAGCAATGAAAATGACTTTGCCGAAAAAGCGGCCGCAGTTGCAAAACAATATGCCCAGGAAATGAAGTCTTTGTTAATCTAAATGAATGGCTTCTCCTTCCGATTTTGATATCACTAAGGTAGCGACGCTATTTCCAATAATATTGGTTATTGCACGGCCTTCACTCATGAATTTGTCAACGCCTAATAAAAAGGCCAATCCTTCAATGGGAATTTTTTGAAGAGTGGCTAAGGTAGAAGCCAATACAATAAATCCACTACCAGTCACTCCTGCAGCCCCTTTGGAAGTAAGCATTAAAATTAAAATCAAAGTAACTATTTCGGTAGTATTTAATGGAACATTGTAAAGTTGTGCAATAAAAATGACGGCCATGGATAAATAAATAGAAGTGCCGTCTAAATTAAATGAATAGCCAGTAGGAACAACTAGTCCTACCACCGATTTTGAGCAGCCCATTTTTTCTAATTTATTCATCAGTGAGGGCATCGCTGGCTCTGAAGAAGAAGTTGCAAAAACAATTAACAATTCCTCTTTGATATTTTTAATTAATTTAAAAATAGAAAGTTGATAATATTTTAAAATAAGCCCCAAAATAATTACAATAAAAAATGCCATGGTTAGATACATGGTTCCCATTAATTTAGCTAGTGGAATCAGTGTTTTTAAACCATATTTACCAATGGCAAATGCCATGCCGCCTAGTGCACCAATGGGAGCTAAGTACATGACATATTTTAAAGCAATAAAAACAAGATGCGTCAATTTACCTAATTGATGAATGTATTTTTCGCGTTTTTTTAAAAAGTTTAATACAAAGCCAAGCAAAATAGCTAATAATAAAATTTGCAAATTGGTATTTTGTTTTACAACAGCCCAAAGGTTAAAATGGGGGGCATGTGTATATTTAACCGGATTTTGCATGGGTAAACCCGATTTACTTATATTACCTGGTTGAATCCACAATGCCATTAAAACGCCAATGGCCAATGAAAGGGTACTAACTACTTCAAAATATACCAATGATTTTATTCCAATACGTCCTACTTTTTTCAAATCACCCATACTCGCAATACCTAATGATACGGTTAGAAAAATAATGGGGTAGGTGAAAATTTTAATAAGGTTGATAAAATATTTCGCCAACGGTTCTAGTTGAATGGCGGTGGTTGGAAAATAGATACCTAATAGGATGCCTATAATGATAGCAAGTAAGACGTAGAAACTTAAATGGGTAATTACTTTTCGCATGTTAATTATTGTTGTAAATATACTTTTTTACTACCGTTTCTACTACCTTTGTATGGTATTGTTTATTACCTAAAACTATTCTTTATGGCAGTTAGATCCGACTTATTTGAATCACCCGACTATTATCAATTAGATGAGTTGCTTACTGAAGAGCAACGCATGGTGCGTTCTGCAGTAAGAGCCTATGTGAAAAAAGAAATTTCACCTATCATAGAAGACTATGCGCAAAGAGCCGAATTCCCAACTCAAATTATTAAACAACTAGGGGATATGGGCTGTTTTGGTCCAACTGTTCCAGTTGAATATGGTGGCGGTGGATTAGATTATATCAGTTATGGTATCATGATGCAGGAATTGGAAAGGGGCGACAGTGGGGTTCGAAGCACAGCCAGTGTGCAAGGTTCATTGGTTATGTTTCCAATTTATGCATATGGCAATGAAGCGCAAAAGAAAAAGTTTTTACCCAAGCTCGCTTCTGGGGAATGGCTGGGCTGTTTTGGATTAACAGAACCCGATCATGGATCAGATCCATCAAGCATGTTAACCAATATTAAAGATGCCGGGGACCATGTAATTTTAAACGGGGCTAAAATGTGGATTAGCAATTCCCCTTTTGCACAAGTGGCCGTTGTGTGGGCAAAAAATGAACAAGGAGAAATTGTGGGAGTCATTGTAGAAAGAGGAATGGAAGGATTTAGTACCCCAACAACTCATGGAAAATGGAGTTTAAGAGCGAGTGCTACCGGTGAATTGGTTTTTGACAATGTAAAAGTGCCTAAAGAAAACATATTACCTAATGTAAAAGGACTAAAAGGACCTTTGAGTTGTTTAAGCAAAGCTAGATTTGGTATTGCATGGGGTGCATTAGGCGCTGCGATGGATTGTTACGATACCGCATTACGCTATAGCAAAGAGCGTATACAATTTGAAAAACCAATTGCGGCTTTTCAATTGCAACAAAAAAAATTGGCTGAAATGATCACTGAAATTACCAAAGGTCAATTAATGGTATGGAGATTAGGCGTGTTAATGATCGAAGGCCGCGCTACTCCT
>Ga0209499_1001164_pt1 | contig 18707 bp, 32 predicted proteins | sample C_130208_EF_Meta_FD_187306 | JGI IMG/M metagenome (GOLD analysis project Ga0209499, IMG submission 187306) | Freshwater microbial communities from Lake Croche, Canada to study carbon cycling - C_130208_EF_MetaG (SPAdes) (version 2) | ecosystem: Environmental > Aquatic > Freshwater > Lake...
AAATTCAGATCCATCAAATGTATCAAAGAACTCAACATTATGTTTACCATCATTAGATTCTTCTGGAAGAAATGCTATTGATTGGGAGCAATGATCTACCCAACTTTTCACCCACCGCTTTTTAAAAAAATCCCACACGCGAAATTTTAGTTGTCTTTTCATAGTAATTCTGGATTTTCAAAAATATTGCCTATAACAGTTAATAAGAGTTCTCCTGAGATTGTCGAATAGTGGTTTCATTGTTCAATCAGTTTGTACTTCTTACCATCAATCTCGATAACGATCTTACCAGCACATGAAGAGGGCTTTTTAAGGTTATTGAATTCTTCTTCGGTAAGTTCTTCATCATTCAAATACCATTCCTTAGTTCCATCAGCCCATTCACATGCTGGACCATCTTCACGATGACGTCTATCATTCAAATACCATTCCTTAGATCCATTATAATATTCAATTGCAGGACCATCCTCACGATGAAGTTCATCATTCAACCACCATTCCTTAGTTCCATCAGTACATTCAACAGCAGGACCATCCTCACGATGAAGTTTACCATTCAAATACCATTCCTTATGTCCATCAGCATATTCAACAGCAGGACCATCCTCACGATGAAGTTCATCATTCAAATACCATGACTTAGTTCCATCAGTACATTCACTTGCAGGACCATCCTCACGATGACGTTTACCATTCAAATACCATCGCTTAGATCCAATAGCATATTCACATGCAGGACCATCTTCACGATGACGTTCACCATTCAACCACCATCGCTTAGATCCATCAGCATGTTCAATTGCAGGACCATCCTCACGATGAAGTTTACCATTCAAATACCATTCCTTAGATCCATCAGCATGTTCAATTGCAGGACCATCTTCACGATGACGTTCACCATTCAACCACCATTCCTTAGTTCCATCAGCATGTTCAATTGCAGGACCATCCTCACGATGAAGTTTGGTCATTTCTTTATCAGAATAGTAAAACTTATTACCATATTCATCAATTTCAATATATTGCGGTTTCATTGTAGTTTTATTGTATGCTAATGTTTTAGAGTTATTGATTTGATTGCCGCATCCCATACAGCCTTGGCGAATTCTTCGTCGTTATCGAGGACTAGAGTTGGGCATCCGTTATTTTGATCATTCCACCAATTGTCAAAAGACGCCGTATCCGACGGGCTTTCGCTTTGTTGTTCTATTTTCATATGATTAATTGTAATTTGATATTGCTTATGTGATCATTATATCACAGTTCCTTCTGCTTGCAAAGGCAATAATTCAATTTTTTGCCATATTATATTTCTTTCTATCAATCACTGCTTGAATGCCATCTTGATCATCTTCTAACTGATTCAGAGCATTGATGTAGATATACTTTGCAGCTTCAGCAACAGTTCCGAATTCTCCTGTAGTAAATCCTGCAATGTAATCAGCGATTTCTTTGATTGTGTATGTTTGTTCGTTCATTTGAGTTAAATTTAGGCATCATCACCAATTGCCTCAACGGGACAGCTATCAATTGCTTCCTGACATTGCGCTTCTTCCTCTGCATTCTCTGGTTGTTTTGAGACATAGGAATAACCTTCATCGTCATCCCTAGAGAAATTATTAGGAGCTACTTCACGACATACATTACAGTCAATACATTGACTATCAACATAGAATTTACCTTCGACATTAGGAGCATTTTTATCAGTATTATCAGCCATATTTTTATTTGTTATATTTCTTTTAGTTTTAATAATAGATCTTCGTTCACGCATTGTTCTCCATAAAAAGGATCGGGAGCCCCCAAGGTATATTCAGAACCAGATGAGACAACAATCTTACCATTTCGTTTTCCAACAATCTTAGGTGTTATAATAATACGGCAATCAGGATGTGTAGGATGATCGGTAATAACACCTATTAGGCAAAATTCAGGAGCAGCTGCTGGATTTGTCTTTTTATAAAGAGTGCTCCAATTATTAACGGTCAAATCCTTTGTGATCATACTAAATCAGATTTTGTTAAATGATTCATCAAACATGCTTTACTACAGAAATCAAAATCTCTTTTCTTTTGTAATTCTGATAATGCAGAAGAACCTCCTCTAAACTTCAGAACAATCCAACCATTGAATGGGTGACCACCATAATAGGTTTGCCCTTTATCGGAACATTCCTTTTTACAGAAATCACAAACTAAAACTTGTTCAGAACGGATACTCATAGAACTTGATCTATTATTAAGTCGATAAGTTTATTATATGTTTTCTCAAGTTCTAGCTTTAGAAACAGATTGTCTTCACGAAGCAACTCAATTTGTTCATGCTCATTGCCCGACCAACCTAAAGTTTTATTTGCAAGTTCCTTTGAATGCCGAGTTCCGTTTTTAATATATGTAAGAGCATCTTTAAATTTAGAATTTTCTGCTTTCATTTCCGTTGCAGCTTCAATAACTTCTTCATAGGAATCACATTCAAATATATCAGTTAGTGTATCCTCTACATCACACATCTTAGAATATTCTTGAATATACCAGCCGATTCGTCCAGCAATAAATTCGGGAGTATGATAATCAATATTTCCAACTGGAACTTCCCGCATAATAGCAGCAATAATATCATCTTTCTCATCAATAATAATATCCTGTCTTTCTAGTTCAACAAGGCGAGTTCTATTTTCCTCAACCATATTTGCAATGTGTTGAGGAATGTTTTCTACGAAATGTCCTGGAGATTCATCTCCCAAAAGCGCCTTGAGTGATTTATCTAGGAGTAATTGTTGACTAACAATTACTTTACATAGGTCATAATACTGTTCATTTGTCACTGTGTTTTTCATATTTAATTATAGTTTTCGTTGTTTCTGAATAGAATGTCAATGGATTTCATTTGTTCTAAAATGGTATCTGCATTTAGTGTAATATTTCGAGCGATATAAATTTTATGACAAATATCCTTAAGGATCATAAGTTGACCCAATGTATCATATTTTGTAATATACTTTAGATCTTCTTTTTTAGGATGATTCATGTTTATCTTTCAAAAAGGTTTTACAATCATTCTCAAAGGACTCGTCTATATAATTCACGCCATAATAATCATCACAGGTCATATACCGATCCTTAGTAATTCCGATTAAATCCATCTTATGAAAATTATAGTTCCACGGAAGATTATCTATAAGACAATTTTGTTTACTAGCTAATGCATGGGGAAGAATACCTTCTCCGCTATATGCCATAGAATATTTGTGATTCTCAATTGTTCCACGATGAAGAATATGATCTTCATCAAATCTAAAACCTGCCAGTTCATTTACCTTTAGAGCATAATCTTGGGTCGCAGTGGTAAGAATATACACATTCTCTGATCCAATAAGATCACGAGAAAATGTAATCAAAGCTAATGCACATGGGCGAATAATAGTGAAGTATCCAGTAGGATCATCGTCAAGTATAAAATGAATATGATCTTGATTTGGATCATTAATTTCGGTATAAATCAATGTTTCATCAATGTCCCAGAAGATTCGTTTAATCATATCAATATTATACCACAAAAATGAGACTTTGTAAACAAAATAATGTATTAATTTTTACCCATCAAGAATCAAGGGTTACGACATCCCATTGATGTAGAAAATCAGCGAAACTTCCAACCCACTCTACATTATTAGAATCTCTCAATACGAAATCCCCATCAATATCAGCCGCTATTAGCATAGCCTCCATTTGAGGATCTAGATCCCATGACGAATAATTTCGTCCAATAAGAATTGGATACTTTTTACATAACTCAATTTTGTCAATAGGTTTCATACTAATTTCATATTAACTTCGATTTTTCGTAATTCAAATTCTAGGAAGTTCTCGGCTGCATAATGATCACAATGTTCATTAATACTTTCAATAAGATTCTTTTCAATCAAATCAGAATTATAATAAAGAAAATTTGGTTTCAATTTCTTTTCTAATTTTAATATTATATCTCCATATTTGCCTTTATGGAGATTCACATAATCTCCGGTTGGACGATGCTGATAAACGTAGCCAAGTTCTTTCATATATATTTATGTTTAGCCAATAATGCTTGTGCCTTAACCTGGAGTGCTTCTCTACAATTATTAAATGTTCCATCTGAACGAATCGGTGTTGCAACTAATGAAATGAATTCAAAGAAGTCTGCTATGATTGCTTGTGCTTTAATTAGATCTGCATTCGCTTTATATAGTTCTTCCATATTCATACTTTATAGGAGTTCAAAAGGGTTGAGATATTAGCGCCGCCCCATTCATTAGCTGAGTGAACATACCATTTTGGAAATTGTGTTTTTTCTGTATTATTAGTAATACACATATCAATAAGAAGTTGAGCACATGCAAGCCCTGTCTTATTCTTTAGATTTCCATATTCAACAATACCTGAATTTATAGTATCATTAAAATAATGACGGATGTGTTCGAGATGAAGATCGTGGTCAAATGATACCATAGAAGGAATGCCAGCACTACGGAGCATAAATTCAAATTCATCATAATTACGAACTACAACCCAGTCTACTGGAATTGTACCAGTTAGATCTAATAATGATGTAGTAGATACAATTCCAATATCTTTAGTTCTTACGCCAGGAACAAAAGCATCCTCTGGTCGGCGCATATCATCCAGGAATAATCGGTAGGGTTTCATATATTATGCCAAATTTCTAACTGATTTTTTAATTGCTGGACATTATATTCAAACATATTATATATCGGAATATTATGATCGCTTGCAATTCTTAGAGCTTGCCCTGTACCACCAACTGGTTTTCCTTCTTTAGTCCAGCAAATTACGAATTCCGAATTTGATTCATTATCTCTACCAATCACTTGTCTAAAATTTCGCGCCATTAGTTTTATGGCGCAGCATGGCCCAATGATTTTGGTTTGGGGTGATATTTCTCAATAGATGAATATGCATCTATATCGTCTGTATTAATTACAGCATACTCATGTTTAGGGTATGATAGAGAGAACCATTGATTAAACTCCATCCAAGGCAACCAAATCTGTGCTGCTCTTTTTACCCCCTTTGCGAAAGCCTGGTCAGCCCCATTAGCATTGCCTGAACGAAGCATATATCCCTTATCTTCAAGATATGATGCAATTTCTGTCATCATATCTTGAACTTCTTCAGGAGTCTCACGACTTCCTATTCCTGCATAGAATTTACTCATTGCATAAATATGCAAACTCGTGAGAACTCTGCCCGAATACTTCAGAAATATCTTCTGTTAGATATGACCAGTGTTCACCATTCTCCAAATTTTGAAGTGTAAAATATAATTCTTCTGTATTTTCAAAGGCGTGAGTACAGACAATAAAGATGTCTCCATAGTACTCAGTCCCTTGACTAAGATATTGATACCGATCACCGATCTTAGGACTATGCACAGGATCTTTCTCAAACAAATGTTCTTCGGCTAAATCGGGATTGCAAGTCGGATTCATACAGAGATCCCATAACCATCCTTCATTTTCTTCAGAGAGATCATCACCAAGATCATTTACCAAGAATCTGTATTTTTGATCAATGATTTGATTAAAAATAATTAGTTCTTCTTGAAGTGCTAATACTTTATTTTTTTGTTCTTTATTTAGTTTCATATTTTTATTTAATTTTGATATAGCGATCTGCCACTCCATTCATGGATAAGGCATTGTTAAGAATTTGAATTGTATTTTTATCACAGAGGAATTTCTTTCTGCGGAATTTATACATTTCTTCAGTTTGTTTTTGTGTAATTTCGGTCATGTTTTTCTCTATATGTGCGAATTAATTCTTTAATGGAACTAAGTTTATGAATTAAATCATCCTGATCAAAGATAGCAGTCTCAATACGCAGGCTTGCCTCTATAGAATCAATTAATTTTTGTTCTGGAGTTGGGAATTCAATGCGATTCTTTTTATTCTCAATATCACGATCTGCCCGGGCTTTATCCCACTGTTTAATATTTTCTGTAACCTCGTCTTCGGTATATTCCACGGGATCTTCAGCAGATACCAATTCAAGTGAAACTACCTTTCCCAATAGAAAAACAGCACAATATTCTATCCATCCATATTTGAACTTATAATGAGATTCGTCATCATGTGTATAATTCTTATGTTTCCAGGAATCGTAGAAATTAATAGTTCCGGTGAATCCGATTACATCTTCCCAAACTACACTGGTCTTATTAAAGTGCCCCATGGCTGCCATTCGATCTAACCATGTTGCATTTTCTGGATCGTCGAGTGGTTCACCTGCAATCCATTCACCCTCAACCTTTTCAAATTGAAGAATTCCATCTTCGGTAATTTTATAAGATGACAGATATTGATTCGGAGTATCTTTAGTTTGCCAACCTATTTTATGAGAATTGCCTCCATGATATTCTAGAAATTCTGATGGAAGAGACGGCAGCGCCATATCTAAAAAAATGTTATCATACATGCCCATATTATGTTTTGTTGTTAAAGTATATATTATGTTTATTTTGATGTCATTACAACAGCAATCAATCCTGCATTTGCAGCAGCATAGGAAAACCATACAGATGCCCAAGCCCATTGATGTTTTAGAGTGTATGAAATTCCAACTACAGCATAGAGTACAAAGACTATTGCAACTATAATATTTTCAAGTGTTAATAGATTATTCATAGTAATATTTTACCAATTAACAGGATGGCAAATAGAATTGTAGCTACGATTATAGTTATAATGGTTTCAAGTATTTCCAATTTGATCATATAATTAGGATTTGACGTTGATAGAATATCCTATAAGGATAAGGATACAGCCAGCAATAAATAAAGTTAACTCTATATTCATGAGGCTAGGCTAATTCTAGGATTTGAGATTCTATTACTTCAAAAACATCACCATCTTCATCTTCCATGATATAAAGTTGTGTTTCTTTATCGTAGTCAATAATCATAGCTTCAAATTCAAAGGGGCAGTCGCCATCATCAACGATAACGTTATCAAAAATTTGGTATTTCATAGTTCAATCAGTTTGTATTTCTTACCATCAATCTCGACAACGATCTTACCGGCACATGAAGAGGGCTTTTTGCGGTTTCATAATTTTATTTGGTTCGGCAGGCTTTGCGCTTAGAATCCTTCTTACGATCCTTGAAGGAGAAGGAAGGCGGAGCAACCTTATGGCGAACTAATTTTCGTAGGGCAATAGGTGAGTAGTCAAAGGTTGCAGTTTTCATATTATTAGGAAAAGGAAGGATTTGTGGTGGATGTATTTTGAAGAGCGGCGAACTCCTCGGCGATAACGGTATCATATTCGGAGCAATTTTCAGTGCTCAGCTTAACAGCGGTCGACTTAATAAATTCGCGTTCAGCAGCATGCCGTTGGGCAATTTGCGCGATCAGGTTCTTACGGGCGGAAAGGGCGGTAGTCTTAGTAGGAGTCATTATAGTATGTGGGAAGTGTTGCTTACGGCTTTATTGTACCATAAAATAAGCAGTTTGTACATAACTAAATTCGCTAAAGTTGAAAATAGTTTGGCTATTACAAACCAACCGCTTAGGAGGATGTTGAAATACCGATGTAGGCTGAAATCATGAAATCTTCACTCAAACAACGGAATCCATTAGGTAAGTTGTTGGTTTGCAATAGCCGAATCCGCCATTTTTAGCCTAAACCCATAAGGTCTTCAATTCCTTCATCCTATTGGGGAATCTACCATCTAAGGCCGTAGGTGGCCTCAAATCGGGCTCATCATAATGACCGACAGGCAAAATCCAACGCCCGGGATGCCTCAGTTTCAAGAGGGCGATTTTTGTACCATCCTCCGGTATCTGCATCAATTTCCGAACAAAGGACTGCAATCTCACGAGATGAGATTGGATACCCTCGGCGCATAGCTGATGATGCAATTGACATCATTATTTGATACATCTTTGCATACCAACCACTCTCCGATATGGATCGGTATTCAGCAATAAGTGTACGATTAACGAAAGGACAATCCGAGTATGACTTCCAAGAATATGAGGTATTTGTTAATTTCTCTTTTCGATATGCCATAATACGTTCACGCATTTCAGGCGATAGACTATCGGCAAATGAATTTGAACTCCCAGAAATGAATGGATGTTTTTCCATGAGTTTCTTAGGATCAATCATAGGAGCATCAGCATGGGAGAATATGAATTGATATGAATCGGGATACTGTGCCGGAATGTAATACATCCTAGATAGGTCCTTTGTTTGTGGGTCTCCAATTGATTTAAACTCTTTATTAAGGGCATACCACAGATGACGAATATCAGATGCAACCACATTGGAAGTTAAAGGGAGAATAATTCTAAATTTTGGTTTCTCCTTTGTACTTGATGCAGACGAGTAACAGACGAACCTGTTTGACCGAAATACGTTTACGGCATCTTCAAAGTTTCCAGTATAGTCATCAACATCAATCGCAGCCCAGCCAGACCAGTTTTGAACATTTGCATTTTTCCTGGTTTCTCCGTCTGTGAATATTGCGGGGGTAATGAGGGGGGATCCATTTTTTACATATTCTCCTTTCTTCGGTTTATAACCTGGTTCCTTTGCCAACTTATATAGTAGATTCTCAAACTCATCAAAAGAATCAAATGTCATCTTACGATGCGTTTTATTATCAAATATGGTTTTGAAGATTGTCAAAGAATACTTCATATTAAGCTGTATGATTTAGAGCATCTTGAATTACTCCTAAGTTATCCTTATGGCACGGAGCTTGCCAATCTTCGGGTTTTATCAAATCTGGTAATGAAAGCGGATTCGGTCTACTTGCCTTTATACCCACCTTTTTATTCATATTAGCACTCAATACTGAATTCCATGCTGTTTTAAAGTCAACACCAAGAAGATCGAGAGTTCCTACTGCGACAACAACAAGGTCAATAATGCTATCAACAATGCCGTCTCCGTCCTTTTCATCAATTGCCTTAAGACCTTCATTTACTTCCTCTTGAAGAAATCTAAATCTGAATGAAATAAATTCCTTTAGCTGTTCGGGACTTAGTTTTTCTATTGCTTCATGAATGCCATAAAAAGCATGCATTAATTTCATATCATCTTGTGGTATAGCAGGATTCACAATACTATTCTCCCATGTATCATTTTCAATAAGAGCATCTTTTTTATAACCCCACATTATTTTTGCTTGTTCGTTTGTCATATATTATGTATTAAGAGAAAAAATCCTCAAGTGATGCAATGGGGAGTGATTTCCATCCGATTGCGGTGAGGATTAATTGTAAAGGCTCAATAAAGGTTTTAGTGAATAATAGGTCTCGATCAATATAGGTGTCCAAGCCAAATTCTGGTGGCAGTTTATCAAGGAATGCAATTACATTTTCCCCAGTTGGATTGCCTTTACGAAGGAAGATGTATTTGATTCGGTCACCACCTTTAATATATTGATATTTAGTATTTAACCCCATAGTTTTTATTAAGTGATTATACATAATAGATGCTCTACTATTCATAGGAGTGCCTTTTATATATGGAACCTTACGTCCATCGGCTCCTACCTTCTGAATATATTTTTTAATACTAGTAAGACCACGAGGGAATGCCATCTTTTCAATTGGTTCTTTTTCAAACTCTTCTCGGAATCTTTCAACCTCTGCTTGAATTTCAGATTCGGATACCACCATAAGAAGTTTGAATAACTTTTTAAATTCTGTTCGACATATTTTAGGTGTTGAAGATTTAATAGCCTCAATACCTTTCATAACAAGTTTAGGTTCTTTATATACTACACCTTCACTTGAAATTACATTGAATATGTATCTTTTTTTCGCCTGGATAATTCCAACAGAACAAATTTTTTCTGTTTTCATAACCATGGTATTTTTATATGCATTAGTTATGATTTCTAAATTTTTATATCCCCGAGCAATAATAGGTTCAAGGGATGTCTTACCAAAATTTAAAAGAAACTCATGTGGATCTTTTGGTTTGCATTTATCAATAACGTCAGATAAACCAATCATAACAGAGTTATGCACACATATATTATTACCAAAAAAATTATGATTGTTATCTACTTCTATATCATAAACATCATTTTCTATAATTCCTAAATCTTCAATTGTGAAGTTTGATGTGCTTTGTAATCTCATTTTGTAATCTCTTGTATAAGTCTGTTTTATTTGTATTGTAATCTGATTCCCAGATAGCTATTGTATCATATCCTCGTTCATTGTAAATAACATTTTTCTTTATTTCATCTAATTCCCATACATCCTTGGCAGTACGTTTACCTTGTCCTCTACCTTTTAGAAAATCATTAGGACCATATATCAATGGATTTCCATGATAATGATCCCCTTGAAATTCTATAACTAATTTATAGGTTGAACACACAAAATCATAGAAAAAACCTCTTTTATATTTTTCAGAATAAACCCCATACTCTTTATTATACGTAGCATAATAACATTTAGTATTGTTAAATAAACCCCATGTAATTATTTCATTAAATAATTCTTGGCTTATTTTGGAATACCCTTTACGATTAATATTTTTTATATAATCATCAAATTTTAGATCACCAAGTTCTCCATAAGTTGATATGTAATTCTCTCTAGTTCTTTTGATGAAATGTTTAGATATTTTTTTAAGGTAATCAGTAAATTTTTTATGACCAAGTTCTCCGTATATCCTTATATAATTTTCTAATGTTTGCCCTTTTTCTGAATTAACCTTAATATATTTTTCAGTCCCAAGATATTCTTCACTATTAGTGTATCTTTGTTTTTCACAATACTTATTCCATTTAATAAGTCCTAGTTCTTGCCCATGTCTTTTTACACATAATTCTAAAGTAACTGATCTAGATTTATTAAAATCTAAGAAATCCTGTTCACTAAAACCATATTTTTCTTTTTTATAATCAAATGTATTAGTATTGGATTGTTTTTCACAATATTCTTTCCATCTTATAGAGCCTTCTTTATTACCATATGTAAATGTGAAACTATCTAAGGTTTGAGCTTTTCCGAACTCTTGAGCTTTTCTTAAAATATACTCAAGTTCTATAAAACTGTTAGGTGGTCTATACGTCATTATAGCTTTAAATCTACTAGTGTGTCTCCTAGATAAAATATAAGTAAAATCACAAACTTTCGTACTATCTAAAATAGGATAGTTCTTTTTTATAAAAAATTTTAACAATTTACCACCATCAGATTGAGTCTGTATCGCTTGCATATAATGTATTTATACAAACGGGAGTTTTAATGAAAGTATTTTATGCTTTTGAGAATTTAATTCTTCTGGAGTAATCTCTAAAATTTTTCCATCTATAATATTTTCAACAATAATAGAATGGTCCTTTGTTACAACTACCGTATTACCAGTATCATCTGTAATTTTAAACATTCTTTTTTTAACAGTATGCTTCATAACATACTGTACTTTTTTAGTTTCTATCTGTTTAGTTTTTTTATTCAATGATATTGTATAATCATTATTTTTAGATATATCCTTTACATAATTTCTATTAAATGAATCATTTTTTATCATTAAACCTATGCTAGAATTATAATAATCCTCAATGGTAATATTTTTATTATTAATAGAAATAATCGTATCACCTGTAACGGAATCTGTGTCTGACATAATTATTCGATCTTTTGCAGTAGTATCTTCAAGCGCCAAAGAAAGAAATTTATTAAGTTCACGCTCTGCTGTTTGAACTGCTAATTGGCCTGATAGTGTGATCGCTTCTGCCAATTCAATATTATAGTATCTACACCAAATATTTGCAAGAGCACCATAACAGGAATTAAGTAGAATTTTAATTCCCATCTGCTCATTGGAGGCTCGATCAATTTCAATGAGAAGTTCAGCATATCGGTTTGACTTCTTATCTGTTACTTCTTTTTCTTTCTGAGCCGTAATCATCAGTTGTTTAATAGTAACACGCTTATTATACAACTCTTCCATAAGAGCAGGAAGAAATCCTTGTTTATCTTTTCTAAAACATGCACCATTTGCAGCAATAGCCAAATTGTCTTCTGGATACCATTGATTAATATTAGGATTATCCAAAATCTTTTCAGGTGTTAGACCTTGAACTTTCATATGAGGAACAATAGTTTCTGGACTAATGTTATACTGGACAATTAACATAGGATACAATGAGTTAAGGTCATATGTCACAATCCATTCATGCCTACCTGACTGCGCATCTTTAACAAAACCTCCTGCATATTCAGTCTTAAAGGACATTTTATTTTGAGGAATCGCAATATGTTTCTTTGCAAGATACCTAAAGATAATAGCGTCCCAAATAGCAACAGTTCCTAATGCATCATTATAATTAGTTCCTGCATAGTAAGCCAAAGTAAATACAAGCGCAAGTAGTCCCAGTTTTTCTTCAAGTTTAATAATTAACTCGATATCAACAATATTATAGTCAGCATATAAGGTATGATTTTTTTCATATAGTTCAGTTAAATTGGAATAACCAGATTCACCATAGTTAATCTTTCCTTCTCCAAGAACCAGATCTGCAATAAAATCTAACTTATAAGATTCTTGAGCCCCATATGTATTCAAACAGAATTTCTTAAATAGATCAATATAATCAAGTTGTTGAATACCTGAAATATTAAAGTATGTACATTCCTTTCCTTTAATAATAACTGATTTTTGTTCAATATTATTCCAAGGGGATAATCGTTTTGCTTCATCGCTTCCAAGAATTCTAGATAAGCGATTTACTAAATATGGAATATCATATAGTTTTGTATTCCAACCTGTAATAACATCGGGCGTATTCATTGGGTCGTTCCACCATAAAATAAAATCCGATAGCATTTCGTGCTCAGAATCAAATTGATGATACTCAACTTCAATGTGAGAAACTATAGATTTATTTTGATCAAATGGTTTTAGACCCCATTGGATGTAGTTAGAGCTCTTTGAGGATTTAATGCCAATTAGTGTAATTGTCTCGGTTGCTTCAGTTGCTTCTACAAAGACCCCAGATTTAGCAATCTGTGTTTCAATATCCAGATAGCAGATATCAATTTGCTTTGCTTTATATTTAATTTCATTTGGAAATTCTGCCTGGATAAATGCAGGTATATGATTTGAATTACCGAATATTTTAAATGACTTAATGTCTTCATATTGCTTCATAAAAGCACGGCAATCACTCATCGAGTCAAATCGCATAGGATCGACGGGGACATCATCAAGTGTTTTCCATTTAGCATTTGGATCTTTAGATTCCAAAAACATCTGAGGCCTAAATTTGTAAGTATTATAGATCTTACGACCATCATCATCATATCCTCTATAAAGAAGAGAATTCATCTTTCTTGAAACATCTGTATAAAAGCCATTTAGCATAAAATAATTATAACAAAAAAGGTCACATTTGTAAATAACAAAGTATAAATAAAATTGTGGTTCACTGATCTATCAAATCCTAACCACTTTACACTAGCCAATTACAACTACTATGCAACAAGAAAAAGCATTAAAATTATTTATACCTGAAGGATTAACCTATAAAAGCCCATTCACATATTTCGTAGAACTGATACCACTAAAACTTCTATATTACGGGTGTAAATGGGCCGATTATAAAGGGAGCCCATGCGATTCCTCTATATTTATGACGGAATCTGGTTATCAAACTTCATCGGTTCAAATGAAGGAGTTGATAAAAGAATACGGACTAGATGCGTTTAATGTTCTTTGTATTCAACACTATACAACTGGGCAAGAAGCTCGGGAAGCAGAAGAAAAACATCTTAAGAATGTTAATGCTAGAACTAACCCAAGATATATTAATAAATCTAATGGCGGAACTAATTTCTACGGCGGCCCACATTCAGAGGAGACTAAACAAAAACTGAGTATAGCTGCTAAAAATAGACCGGCTATAACAGAAGAAACAAAAACTAAAATAAGTATAGCGTTAACTGGAAAACCGGGGCATCCACAAACAGAGGGTACAATAAGAAAAATAAGTGAAAAACAAAAGGGTGTACCAAGGGTACCTTTAAGCTTAGAATCTTGTGATAAAATATCTAAAAAGTTAATGGGTAGACCAAGGCCTGAAGAGGTAAAAAGAAAGATCAGCAAAACTAAGAAAAACAAAATAGCTTTTAATAATGGTATTAAAACAATTTTTGCTGATAAATTACCAATAGGAGATGAGTGGGTTCCTGGTGTATTTTTAATAGATAAATTAAGAGAACTTTGTGGTAATTCAACTAGAGGTAAATTATGTTTCAATAATGGAGTTAAAACTATAATATCTAAAGAAAAACCAGAAGGAGATGAGTGGGTTCCTGGTAGGCATAAACAAAAATCCTTAACACAAGAAGAAAAATTACAAAAAAAGGCAAATAGAAAGAAACGACCTATTTGTAAATGGTATACTAATGGAATCATTAATAAGCTTTGTGAAAATCAACCGGAAGGAGCAGAGTGGAAACCCGGTATAACTAAACACAAACTTATTATTTCTGATCCTTCTTTACAAAATTCTTAAAACTTAAAAGTTTGCGGCTAGAAATAATCTCAAAGAATGTTTTATTGGTTTCATTAGATAATTTATTATAATCAAATTCTACCTTAGAAAAGATAGGACGGTAATGCAAAGTACATTCGGACGGTACTAATAGTAGAGTACCTGTGGTGCACATATCGCCTTTCTTAGGATCTCCCATACGAATAGGATTCATGAATACGTCCGTATTAGGAGATTGTGACATAGCATCGAGAAGACCGCTTGGCTCTACTATTTTGGTATCACGTAAATAATTATTAACAATCTTCCATCGTTCTTCTGAACTAGCTCTTGCCTTTTTTACACTAGGATCATCGGAATTTTCAGAATAACCTAACATAGGCATATCAATACCATGATTGGTACGAACAGCATATCTATCCTTCTTTGTAATCTCCTTAAGATTATAGACATACTCACGAGGTACTTCCTTTGTAGAAGCTGCTTTCTTTATAGTAAAGCCGCCTTCTAATAGATAACAAGTATCACGATTAAATATAAAGGTAGCACCTGCAAGTTCATTATCAATGAGATATTTTGCAGCCGTTTTTGGATCTTTGAGTAATAAAGCACTACGTATTGCAAGACCATCAGGAGAAACCATAGGCTTCTTAGATTTTTTCTTTGAAAGAACCTTCTCTCCTTCTTTTTCATCAGACTTTACTGAGAATGATGCAGATATAATAGAAAGCCCGTGTTCATTAATACCCTCAGTCCAACGGGTCATCTGGTCATCAATATATAACCGTTGAACATCATTTCGGTTAGAATTGATTACTTTAATTTCCGTTGCATAATTTCTGTCCCTATTTTTGGAACCGCAAAATCCGAACCCCTTAATATATCGAATGGCAACTACACACATATGTTATATTTATACATATTGATATTTATCCTAGTACTTTAGATGCCGATTATTATGTATAGGTGGGGAAGTATGACACCGATATGGAGAATTATATAATTCATATCGAGTGCGGGTATGACCAAAATCATCATACGGAGAATAGTATCGTCTTGGGGAATAATAGATTGGAACTACAATTGGAGTTGGCCCATAATAATACGGGTCAATTTCACAGGATACTGATGCAAGGATTAATGCTGTCAAACAGATTACTTTTTTCATACTTTTTTGGTTCCGATACTATATTTTGGACGAAGGTCCCATTCTTTCTTTTCCTTATGAGGAATGATCTTAATTCTTTTTAGGTCTGTTACTTCAGACAGAGATGCAACATTAACAATCTTTAATAGTCCCCAATCTGATAAGAGTATTGTTATAGTATTACGTCTCGCTAGATCATCCTTAGTAAATGTTGAAGGTTTTTCATCAAGTAAGAATAATTCTTTAAAATGAACTATATAATAACGTCCTCTCTTATGTAAGATATGACAGCTCTGAAATAAAACGTTTACCTCTCGCTTTGATTCAACACCAATTCGAGATAATGTTTCCTTCACCTTAAGAAAATCATCAGGAGTTTCAAGATACACCTCCGCCATATCTGCTGGAGTCCATTTAATAATGTCAGTAGGATCAATAATATTCATATTATATACTATTATTTATCGGCCGCCATGATCAACTCTCTTCCGCAATTGAACCAATTGATCTTCTGATAATAGAGTTAATGCCTCTCGTGCTTTTACAGAGGAGTATTGATATAACTCAATTAGCATTTGAACATCCTTAGAATCATCTCCTGCTTTACCCCATTTTGCAAATCGCTTACATGGACGAATAATATGCCGTAGAAAATCATATTGCATTTTGGTAGGAAGCGTTGGATATTTATTCATTTCATTTACCAAAAGAACCGTATCTTGAAAATTAGAAAACCCTCGATTTATGATAAATGAATTATACAACTTTTCAATTTCATTTTTTACATCTTCGGATTTATCTGCTTTACAATTATCAAATAAATTCTTACCGCGGGCACCTTCATTGATATTATTAATAATATCAAATACACCCATTGGTTTTATTTTTGGGGGCAGTTGAATTTTATCTTTTTTTACAGCCATAATAATTTATTTCCAATTAATATTAGCAGCAAGTTCAACACAGGCTGCTACCATATTTAATTCTCGGTCCGTCATCTGACCTGATTTAAAACTATACTCAGCAAGGATTAGTACAGCTGATGGGATTGAACCGGGTTCTACAGCATTAGATAGCGCATCATAAATCTTATGAAAAATGGCTGTGCTGTCCATTGAAGAATTAGTTGTCACCCAAGAGCGCATATTTTTGAAATCCTTTGTTTTCAAAAAACCAATAAGTTCATCCACATTCTCATCTGAAGCACCAATAAGAATTTCTGTTGGAATTTCTCCTGTTACTGAATATCTTTGACATTCTCCAATTACCCGCCTCCAGTCGGGAGCGTGACGAATAATCAGTTCTGCGATAGTTTTATCTTCATGTTTAATGCCTTCATTTTTAAGAATAAATACAAGGCGCTTCATAAATAATTGAGCAAGAACTGCTAATTCCTTTTTTGTTGTATTAAATTCAATAATTGAACATCTACTATGAAGGGCTTCAATGATCCTATTTTTAAAGTTACATGTAAAGATGAACCGACAATTTGAAAATTCTTCAATAAAGCCGCGCATTGCTACCTGTGTAGAATTTGCTTGTAAATAATCAGCCTCATCGAGAATAACAACCTTCAATCCACCTGAGAGGGAAACTGTTGAAGCAAATTGACGAATCTTATTTCGCAAAATATCAATGCCTGAATCTTCACTTGAATTAATAAAAATAGAATCTAAATTCAATTCATTGCATAATGCTTTAGCGGAAGTAGTTTTACCAAGACCAGCAGTTCCTACCAACATAAGATTTGGCATATCGTTAGATTTTACAATAGCTAATAGAATATCCTTGATATTTCTTGGTAGAATACAATCTTCAATTATTTGCGGTCTATATCGTTCGACCCACAATGATTCATTTAAGTTAATTTTTTTCATATTGTTTGTATAAATAGATTATATACTAGTTTATGTGATTTGTAAATAACATTTTATATAAATAGAATATAGATGCTGACCGCGATACTACAAATATCCGCCAGCTTTACACTAGCCCATTACAACTACTATGCAACCTATAAAATTATTTATACCTAAAGGATTAACATGTAAAAGTCCTTTTACTTATATTATCGAACATATTCCATCCTATAGACTATATTTTGGATGTAAATATGGAAAACGGGTAATAAAAGAATGTGATTCATTAATCTTAATGACTGAAGAAGGATATCAAACTTCTTCTAAAGCTATTAAAGAATTAATTAAAGAATACGGAATAGATTCATTTAGAATTCTTTATATTCGCCATTATATGACTGAACAAGAAGTAAGAATAGCAGAATCTAAATTTCTTCATACAGTGAATGCAAAAAATAATCCGAGATATATTAATAATTCAAATGGAAACGAAGGATTTTATCGTAATGGACCGCATTCTGAAGAATCTAAGAAGAAAATGAGTAATGCTAAATTAGGTAAAATATTATTGCCGTCACATTGTAAAAATATAAGTCTTGCAGTTATAAAAAGATACCAAGAAATGACTCCTGAAATAAAAGAAGAATTATTTCAAAGTATGAGTATTGCTCAATTAAAACGGCGAGAAATCGAAACTATTGAACAAAAAGAAATGGCTAGTAAAAATATAAGTATAGCTAAAATAGGTTCAACTTTATCAGATGCTCATTGTCAAAATATAAGTATTGCCCATCAAAATAAATCTCCAGAACAAAAAGAAAGAGAACGCCAATTTAAAAAATCTAATGCAACTGGAAATAAACTTTATGATAAGATTGGAGAAAAATCCAGAAGATTCAAAGAACAACCCGAAGATCCTTTATGGATTCCAAGAATACCTATATGACTGTGACAGTCATAAGTATATTTATTATTAGGGCTTAATAATAGCACCATACAAATTCTTTATTTGTCCATAAGAAAATGTATCGGGTGCGGACTGGAGAAGCCCCCCCCCCCGACTCTGCATGATTAACCCATTAATATACAGCATTAGATATTTCTCATCAAGGAAGAGTGATTGCAGAGTACAAATCTGTAATCTCATTTACTTCTTCGGTAAAAGCAGCTGCTG
>Ga0209499_1001167_pt1 | contig 18636 bp, 19 predicted proteins | sample C_130208_EF_Meta_FD_187306 | JGI IMG/M metagenome (GOLD analysis project Ga0209499, IMG submission 187306) | Freshwater microbial communities from Lake Croche, Canada to study carbon cycling - C_130208_EF_MetaG (SPAdes) (version 2) | ecosystem: Environmental > Aquatic > Freshwater > Lake...
AGACAAGTACAGAAGATGCTTGAAGATGTAGGTCAAATGCAAGTTAAAGAATTACCAGCATTGGTATCAAGTATTGAAAGTGAAATTGGTGTTAACGAAAGTCAAGCATATAATGATGCCGTTTCTGCTCAGTTAGACACATTGTCTGCTGCTCTAAAAGAATCTACTGCTGCATTAAAAAATGCGTTGAACGGTGTTACTGGTCAAGCAGTTGATGCTGCATTTGATGCTGGTGCTGATATGGGTGCTGAAGCAGGCATGGATGCTGGGTTGGATGCTGGTATGGGTGCAGGCGAGGAAGAAACTAATATGGGCGATGAAATGCCTGCTCCGGCTGCCCCAGAAGAACCTGAAATGCCACCGTCAGGCGGTGTAGGCAGAGCAAAGAGATAATATGTTTCTATTTGAACTTGCTGATCCGGCGAGTGCTAAACTTATCGTTCTTGTCAATCAACTTAAAACTGATTTAGATAACGGTATAATAGATCCTAGTAGTTACACGACGGACGAGTTTTTAACTTACCTACAAGATAAAGGTGATATCGTTTTAGATGTCACCGACTTGTATAATATGATAAAGAACCCTCCACTAAACACCGTTATATCTAATATTCAAGGTGATAAGGTTGTGTTTAAAGGGCATGATGAAACTCAACCGTCAGCAGATCCATCACAAAGTCAACAAGTTGTACAACAAATGGCACAAAGTGCTATGCCAACACAATGATAACAGTTACAGATAAAGCAACAAACAAAGTAAAACAAACTCTTGCTAAAAGAGGTAAAGGACTGGGAATCAGAATAGGTGTCAAAACAACAGGCTGTTCTGGTTTAGCCTACGTACTTGAATACGTTGATAATCCAATGGCAGAAGATTTAAAGATTGATTGTGATGGTTGCTCACTATATGTTGATCCAAAGAGTAGTGCTTATCTTCAAGGGATGACAATAGATTATGTCCGCAATGGACTTAATGAGGGTTTTGAATTCTTGAACCCTAACGAACGTGACAAATGCGGATGCGGAGAAAGTTTCCGAATATAATTGACATTAGTATTATAATCAACTATAATTGACTATAATGTACAATCCAAACAAATACAACTATATACCCATGAGTAGGGTAGAAATCGAAGGCAAACGTAGATATGCTACACCGGATGGTGAAAAACTTCCAAGCGTTACAACAATATTAGACGCAACTAAATCAGAAGAAAGTAAACAAGCATTACAGAACTGGCGTAAACGAGTTGGTGTTCAAAAAGCACAAGAGATTACAACCGAAGCAGCAGGACGTGGTACACGCATGCACAAGTTTCTTGAAGATTATATCAAGACAGGTATAGTTACTGAACCCGGTTCTAATCCCTACAGTATTCAAAGCCATAAGATGGCAAAGCAAATCATTGAACAGGGTTTAGTGAAATGCAACGAATATTGGGGCACAGAAGTTCCTCTATACTTCCCTAAAATCTATGCCGGTACAACCGACTTGTGCGGAGTACATGATAGTAGTGATGCTATAATGGATCACAAACAATCTAACAAATTCAAAAAGCGTGAATGGATTGATGATTATTTTGTTCAATTAGCAGCATATGCTAACGCACATAATGAAGTCCACGGGACTAAGATACGCAAAGGTGTTATTTTTATGTGTACCGCTGACGTTGTTTATCAAGAATTCATCATTGAAGGTGCTGAATTTGACAAGTATAGTGACATGTGGTTTAAACGAGTAGAGCAATACTACATGAAATTCCTATAGCGGTTAAGTCAATATTATGATAAATAAGTGTAAACGTGAAGAATTACACTTATGGCCATAGTACAAATTTCAAAGATACAGCAAAGAGCAGGCAACCTAGTTGACTTACCGCAATTAGACAACGCTGAATTCGGCTGGGCAGCCGATGAAAATAGACTTTTCATTGGAAGAACGGGAAACACTTATTCAAGCGAAAACATTGAAGTATTAACTTCATATTCTAATATAAGTTTTAGTCAAATTGAAGGCAGCGATGGTGGCAACTTCAATATCACTAGTCCATTGAATGGACAAATATTAACCTATGTATCAAGTACCGACACATGGGAAAACTACAAAGGTACCACTGCTCAATTGGGTGGTACTAAACTTCAATTAGGCAATGTAGGGAATATTTCAATGACCGGTGGTGCCATCGGTTATGTATTACAGACTGACGGTTCTGGTAATTTATCTTGGACGCCGCAGGGTACATTGTATACAAACATAGTATCATTATCAACTGCTACTCCTATCATTATGACAGTAGCAAATACTACGCCATATGTTAATGGTAGTTCAATAACAATTACCGGTGTGAATGGCGTAGCTAATGCGAATGTTAATGGTATAACATTTTATTTGTCATTATTAGCTAACTATGCTTCTAGTGGTCAAGTAGCTTTATACACCGATGCGTTAAGAACAATCGGAGCCAATGGTACTGGTTTAACTTATACTAACTCTCCAAACGCAATCGCTACTTCTTCAACTGGAAGCGGCGGAAGCGGAAATGTAGGTGGAGCAAACACCACAGTTCAATTTAATGACTCTGGTGTATTACAGGGTGTTGCTGGATTCACTTTCAATAAAACTACAAATATACTAACTGTTTCAACTGGAAGTGTTAATACTGCTAGTATCAACGCTTCAACAAGTGTTACTGCTCCTGTATTAGTTTCAAATATTGCTACTGGAACGGCCCCATTAACGGTAACAAGTACAACTGTTGTGCCCAATCTATATGTTTCTCGTTCCAATGTTAGTGATTATGGAGTTATAACTAATCAAACCACAGGAACTTACTATCCAGTATTTGTAAGTAGTAACGCAACTGGTAATTATGCACACGCTGCCAATGGCGCATTTAGTGCTAATATTGCCAATGGTGCTTTAATTGCTACAACATTTGTAGGCGCACTAAGTGGCGCCGCTACAACTGCCGGCACTGTAACAACCGCCGCACAACCAAATATCACAAGTGTTGGAACATTAACATCACTTGGTGTTAGTGGTACAATTACTGCGGCAAATATCACAGCAAATACAGGCGTGTTCACAGGTAACGGCAATGGACTAAATTCATTAGTTGGTGCCAATGTAACAGGTACGGTAGGTAGTGCTACTACAGCAGGTACAGTAACAACTGCTGCTCAACCAAATATCACTTCAATCGGTACATTAACTAGTGTAAGTGTTACTGGAACAACAACTAGTGGTAATTTTGCTACAGCCGGTAATATAACAGCAAGCTACTTAGTAAGTAATGTAGCAACTGGCACAGCACCGTTGACAGTAACAAGTACTACAGTAGTTCCTAATTTATATGTATCAAGGTCTAATATAGCAGAGTATAGCAATGTTCAGACTACTGGTATTAACGCTACTTGGTACCCAGTGTTTGTAAATGCCAATACTAGCTCTAATTATCAATTAGCAAGTAATATTAGCCTATCATATAATTCAAGCAATGGCGCATTATATGCTACAACTTTTGTTGGCAATGTTTCTGGTAATATATCTGGTAACTTAACTGTTAGTGGTAGTAATACTCAAGTATTATTTAATGATGCTGGTCTAGCTAATGCTACGTCTGGATTTACATTTAATAAATCGACCGGCGTAGTTTCAATAACCGGCAATCTTTCTTCAGGTAACGCAAATTTAGGAAACGCTGCTACTGCTAATTTCTTTATTGGGGCAGGCAATAATTTAAGTAATATACAAGGTGCCAACGTAAGTGGTGCTGTAGCATACGCAACAACTGCCAATAGTGTAGCAGGGGCCAATGTGACCAGCACTGTATCACAAGCAACTACTGTGATGGGTGCTACTCAAAATAATATTACAACATTGGGTGCTTTAACCACATTGAGTACCGGAGCAAACACAACAGCAGGAACTATTACAGGTAATTGGTCATTAAGTACAGGTTCACAACTAAGAGCCACATACGCTGACTTAGCTGAATACTATGAAGCAGATAAACCATACGAGCCGGGTACTGTTGTAGAGTTTGGTGGTGAGAAAGAAGTTACAATAGCTGAAGATGGCACAACCAGAGTAGCAGGGGTAGTATCAACTAATCCAGCTTATGTAATGAATTCACAATGCCAAGGTGAGCATATTGTAGCACTGGCGTTGCAAGGTCGTGTACCAGTTAAAGTTCGTGGAACTATACGTAAAGGCGATATGCTTGTGAGTGCTGGTGAAGGATATGCTAGACCAATGATTCATCCGTATATTGGCTCAGTAATTGGTAAAGCACTAGAAAACTTTGAAGGCGAAGGCATTATTGAAGTAGCGGTTGGCAGACTTTAATAATAAATAAGATATAGGAATAATAAAAATGACAACATACGCATATACAGCAAACATTGCAACCCCGGCAGCTTCGGCAAATATTGCAACCGATAAAGTAAGAATAGCTACTTCTAATGCAGCTATTCAATATACTACTAGTTTCCCTAATGTAGCATTAACTGGAAATCTAACATGTGCTACAAATAGTACTACAGTAACCGGAGTAGGAACGTTATTTCTAACAGAATTAGGAATTGGTTATTGGATTGGTAATACTACTGGAAACTCAGCTGGCATCGTTAAATCAATTGCTAATAATACTAGTTTAACTCTAACAGCAAATTCCTCAGTGGCGATAGCAAATACTACAGCAAGATATAGTCCATACGGTGTTCCTTATACAGTAGCAAATGCTAATAGTCAAGTCATTCCAGCAAATACTGTAGAAAATAGTATCATTGTAGGTCAAGGAAACATTGTTTCTTACTTGTCATTAGCAGGCGCCAATAGTATATTCTCTATCACGGAATTAGGCATGCCTCATTCAAACACTGGAACATCTGGTGTTAATCCAGTTGGAATTATCCCGTCTGGTGTTCCCAACTACTAATTTTTAATCTTTGAGATAAATATATTATACATTCGCATTCGGCGAGTTTATGCGGTCCCCGCCGCGTAGTGACTAGAACTCACTAATATTTCAAGGAGAAACAAATGGGACGCCCTCTAAAAATCGCAAAGGCTCAAGCAGTCTTAACAATTACTGATACAGCAGCAACTGGCAGTATCGTCACAGTATCAGGTGGAAATCTAACTACAAGCCCTACAGTAGGCATAGCTAAAGGTATGTCATTTATAGTTGCTACTACCGTTGGTGGATTAACAGCTAATACAATTTACTATGTAAATAATATATTATCAAATACTACATTTGATGTATCACAAACTCAATTAAGTGTACAACCACAAGTAATACAAACATTGACAGACACAACAGGTCAATCAGTTAAAGTATCATTTAATGTTGTAGATGCATATTTCAATAATCCAACAGCAGGTGCCGGTTTCCCAGCAACAAATGCTAACACATACAGTGTAGTTGGTGGTAATACAGCAATCATTGGTAAACAAGTATTAGCACAAGTTGCTATTGGTATCAATGGAACAGGTACACTTTACGGTGATACAGGTAACTTGAATGTATATGGATCTGGAACAGACTTTGCTAACACATTATCTGTTGGTTCTGCTATTCAAGTTGCTTCTGCAAATATTAACGGTGGTACTGATTATACAACAGTAGGTTTTGTTGGCACTAACACTGGCTATGTTACTGTTGCAGTTGCTAATACAAATGCTACAGGTAACGTAATTGGTACATCAGGTAATGCACAAACATTATTTGTTGGTGCACCAGTTATATTCAGTGCAAATACAGGTGGTTTGGTTGCAAATTATCAGTACTTTGTTAAAACTATTGCTAACGCAGCCGCATTTACAGTATCCGATGAACAATACGGTTCCCCAAAAGGACTTACAACTGGTAGTACAACTGCAAACGCTAGAATTGATGTAACTGTGTTGGTTGCAACGCCTACTGCAAACTTTACAAATGCTTCATTTGTTTATGCTAATGATGAAGCAGGTTATATTGTTCGTCAAAAGGGCAAACAAAAGTACCTAGTAACAGGAACAGTAACTGGTTTAACAGCACAATGTTTTACAGCAAACGTAGCAAACACCGCATTAACACCAAACTCAATGCGTATCCTTGCTACATACGCTAACAGTTCTACTCAAACAGTTCAAAGCCTTTCTGATCACACTGGTGAGTTGTTTACTACTACTTCAGGTCCTATTGCTACAGGTAACATCGTGTTTCAAAATGCTGCTCCAGTATTCGCAACATTTAACTCAGCAGCAGCAGCAAATGCGACCGCTGGTCAACCGTATGAATTAGTTACTATAGCAAGCGCATAATATGGCAACTGCGTCAAATAAGGTTAACAAAATGCAACCTGAAACTGAAATTGCGGTACTTCAGATCCAAGTTAAGAACCTTGAAGAAAAAATCGGGGAACTTAAAGTGGATCTGAAAGCACTACATGATATGATTGAAGCCAACGCAGAAGAAACTAGAAAAATGCTAAAATCTATGCGTGAGCAGGATGTCAAAGAACACACTGAGTTAGCTGGCAAGATTTCAGTATTAGAGAAATGGCGATGGATGATGATGGGGGCCGGTATAATAATCGGCTCAATGGGTTTTCCCACAGTGTCAGCACTGCTAAAATAAAAAAAAGAGACCTAGGTCTCTTTTTTTGTAAGTGTCGTTAGCTTATCCTGTACTACATCAAAGTTTACTGTACTAAATAATCCAGGATGTAATGGCTTAGGATATTGATTGTCACCTACCCAAGCATACCCACAATGTTCTTCATTTAATACGGGAACAAATTCATCAAATACTTCACAAAAGAATGTATGATATGTGAATGTGTGATTGATAAATTTTTGTATAGGTATTAATTTCGCATTATTTGGAAACATTCCTATTTCTTCTTGGCATTCTCTAGCAATACCCTCAAATAGAGTTTCATTATCTTCTATTTTACCGCCCGGTATTCCCCAGTTTCCTGGGTTTTTATTATCTGTTCTTAGTAGATAAAGGTAGCGATTTGTTTTATTGCTATAAAAGAAAACGCCTGCGGATGTATTGCTCATACTATGATTTATCACAGTATTAGATGACGATAGAATAATCCCCTTGATCATACCATCCTTCGTATGATTTCATCCAAGTATCATCTACAAAACGATATTGAACGTTTGTAGTAAGATTGGTCACATATTCTAATGTAGTATGAGTTGCCGCGGTGCTATCAAAACTTACAAACCATTGACCAGTACTTGAATTATATTGAATAATGTCATTAGCATGTGCAACTACAGTTCCCCATGATACTGTACTTTCTCCCGGAGCACCTATATTATCTACTAGTAGATATCTACGTCCGTTGATTGGCCCTGGCAAACCTGCGTTTGGCCCTGTCAATTGAGGATTGATTACCCCATCAACTGGATCCAATGTATTTTGTGGCAATGTGTCTGGATCAATGTTATAGATTAATAATCTGTCATCATTTGGATTAGGTACAATAGTACCTACAATGTCAGTACCCAAGTATGGATTTTGTAGCCATATTTGACTAATACCCGGTTTAACAGTTCCGTATACATTTAATACACTTGACCAATATATATCTGTATTGGGATTTGGCGGCAAATCTAAATTATTATTGCCGGGGTAAAACGCAATTGCCTGCGGTAATATTTGTAACGTATTCCCAATCAATAATACTTTATATCCGTAAGGTGTAATTTTCTGTCGTGTGCCTAACAATAAATCATCATCTTGTATGTCAGTTAATGCGTTACCTTTAAAGATAGATGCAATGATTTTCTCAACAACTCCCATCTTCTTAAGTTTGGCTGCTGTGCTAATCCATATTGGCATAGAAAATTTCCAACTCATAACATCAATTGGATTTCCTGTACCTACTGGTATACTACGACTACTAAACGTTAATCCTTCTTGGTATACAACACTCAATGATGTCCAGTCAATAAAGTTATCAGTACTTTGTATTTCTAGTGCTGGATTGAATAATGTGCCTAATTGTTCAATCAATTGAAGTTTTTGATTGTAATTAGTAGTCCAAAAATCTACTGTGATCTTTAGGGTATACGGTACAGGCATTAACCTTTCAATAGTAAATGCTTGACCCTGTGTAGTTTCATACTGTCCTGTCTCAGAGTTATATGCTCTTTGTCTTACATTTATTTTATCTACAAAGGTAGGATCTTGCGTCCACTTTTGATTATATTCTAATCCTCCAATATAATATGTAATTAGTGGTGCGCTTGGTAAATTACTTGCGCTATTATTGGCAATGATAGTTGCTGCTTGCCTACTGCTATCACCATACATAACAGGGACACGAACTAATATTTCATTGCCTGCCGGGTCTTTACCTTTTGTAACTTGCCAGTTACTAAATATTTTCGCAAATTGAATTAAGAATCTGCGTATCTGATTGTCATAGAAAAAATCTGCCATTATATACTCTTTAAATTACTGGTGGAAATGCGTCTGGTTTTAATGCTAATATAGTTGACAACCCTTGCTTCTCTGGTACATAGGTTCCGTCTGTAAGTTTTGTTTGCCCTCTATCGTTAATGAATCCAGATAACAATGACCCATCAGCTTGATCAAATCCAGTGCCCGTTCTTACACTAGATGATATTCTAACCCACATTCTACCGTCCCAGCGATATAGTAATTGTGGGAAGTAATCAATGCGTAAGAAGTAATCTCCAACTTGTGGATTTTGTGGGAAACTTATTCCAGCGCCGGAAAGCATTGCTCCATCTAACCCTACATTTCCCAATGGGAATCCGTTTGGTGGAGTGCCGTCACCTGTCATATAGCCACCACTATAGCCAAAACTACGTGGACTACTACGTGCTATAAATTGAAATGCTGGATCACAATCTGCTCTCCAATCCATTGATTGACTAATAGTACCAGTAAAGCCTGGTAATTCAGGATTAGCATCAGCAGTGGCATATGTATTATCAGCAGTACCGTATGGTCCTGTTATTGTTCCACTGCTAACCACAGTTAATATTGTATCACCTCTAACAGGTCCTGAATTAGTGTCTGATCTTTCCGGTGATAATGTTATTGTTTCTAAGTGAGTTGTATGAAAAACGTCTAACTTGTCATAACCCATATCAGCAGTCATATCCCAAATACTTTTTATCGCTGCCTTGGGTATCTTGATTACTGGACTAGGATTTCTAAACTTGGGACTACGTAGCATCATTACTGTGCCGGTTGTAGAAGGATTAGGTGCCCCGCCATCTGTATTAACATTGATAGGTGGTGCGGGATTATTAACTGCCCTGGATAGAACTCCGTTACTTGAATACTCCCCGTATGTAGGCACAATATAGAAATTATTGCTATTGTATCCTGAGTTAGGCAAAAGACGTTCTGCTTCAACAAGCGCCGCATTATTAATTTCAATATTCTTATTATAAGTAGCAAGAATATCTTTAAGGTTATCTGCTGTATCTAATTGCCAATATGTAGGATCAGGGGGATATATCCCTGCAGGAACATCAATCAATGCTTTATAATTCTTATCACCATATGTAATTACATATCCGGCTGGATATGGTTTAGTTTTATCCCATATACCAAGATATGTGTCTTGGTCAATAGGAGCACTTAGTATCTGACTAAATTCTTCACTATCAACCAATGGTTCACATTTAATACGCCATAAGTGAGGGAACCAAGTTGGACTAAAACCTTCGCTAGCATAGTTAGCATCAGTAATCTGCATAAAACGTTTCAATGCTGTTGGGATTGTTTCTTTCAACGGATTATAATCTAATAAGTGAGGCAACTCTATTACATCCCCTACCATCAATTTTCTACCAATCAATTGGATCATGTCATTGTAGTGAACAGTAATAAAAATGATATCGTTATTTAAGAACAATCCAAACTGACTTAAATCAAAATCTAAATTCTGTACATTATAATGTCCACGTAAACGGTAGATATTTGGATCATATGATCTATCACGATTTTCCAAGAATAATAAGTCTTGTATATTAGTTGGATTTAATACATCGTATTCAGGTTGAGTAGCATCAATGGATGGACCTTGATTTGTAGGACCCATATACTTATGTACATACAAATCCGTGGAACCTGCGGTGAACTGTTCTGATATTATCTTATCAAAAAAGTTATAATCATTAGTTTTATTGGGACGCCAAAGTGAAAGCCGGGGCATAATTAACCTACCTTATTACTTATTTATCGTAAATACAGACGACGGCGTATTACCAAAAACTTGACACTAAATGGTTCTTGTGCTATAATACGTATTCAATTGAAACTTTGGAGTAATTCATGGCTACACGTAAGCAAACAGATGACCATTTTGTCAAAGCACTAAACCCTAGGGACGCTGACACAAAATATATGGGTGAAGAACCATTCTTCCCGACCCAGCCCGAACCCGAAGCAAGATTTTCAGCACTTGCTAGAAGTTTTACATGGTATACCCGATTCTATACTAAAAAAGACGCAAAAGAACTATTGTGTCAATATCTGGATTACAATAAACGAACTGATGAAGCTAAACAAATTCGTAAGGTCCATGAAAGCGAATTTATTATTACATTGTGCTGGGTAGCACGTATGACAATGCGCGGTTTGGAATTGACTGAGCATGAAGAACTTACATTACAAAATGATATTGGACGACTTGTCAAATCATTGACGGAAACAGAGGTAAAAACTAGTGCGACTAGTATTGTAAAAGAAGAAGTGGTTGCCGCACGCCCTAACATTCAGGAAATTCTGAAAGAAAAGGCACGAGATGCCGCGGGTGAAATGGAAGGGATGATTGACGATTTTGTTACTAAAGGCAAAGCGTCGGAAAAGACAGTTGATATTGTTGCAAAATACAATGTCATGCCACAGCATATCCCAATCATCGTTGAAATCTGGAAGCGTAAGCAAGATGAATTCCAACGCCTAAGTGACGGTGACGAGTCTCTAAAAGAGGGCTATGCATTCTTAGGTAAGATTCAGATTCGTAGCATTCTCAAATTCATTGAAGGTGTGCTAGGTGACTTGAACAGTTACATTAGCATTAAGAAAGCAAGCAAGGCTCCACGTAAGCGCAAAGCAGTTCCTGTTGAGAAGATTGTTGCTAAACTGAAATACTTGAAGTTGTTCAAAGATGTTCAAGCTAAACTTGATTTAGTTAGTGTACATCCTACAAAACTTCACGGAGCAAGTGAAGCGTGGGTTTATGATACTGGTAAGCGTAAATTACATCACTACATTGCTGACGATTATAGCAAGGTGTTTAGTATTAAGGGTAACACCTTGCTAGGGTTTGATGCCAATACTAGTGAGATGAAAACATTACGTAAGCCCGGTGAGCAAATCAAAGAAGTGATGGGGAGCAAGCCCGCGGCACGTAAGTATTTCAAAGATATTAAAGCAGTCGGAGCAGTCCCAAATGGCAGATTCAACGAATCTATGATTATTTTGAAAGCATTTTAAAATGAACAGACAAGAGGTACAACAACGAATGACGGAGATCATGGTTATGATTGACCAGTCAATAGCAATGACTGATGACAGAAATGAAATATTGATGTTAGCCTGTGCCATGATGCAGAGGGCTAAAGAGATATTGGAAGCTGAATTGGGTGTAGCAGGAAGAAAAGAAATGTTTAAAGATTACGTATAATGTATGAATTCATAAAGGCATTTGAAGATTCATGGGAAAAGATATACGAAGAATATCTTGGTATAAAAAATAACATGAAAGATTGGCCTGAATATAACATTTATAATAATGGGTGGGAAGTGCACGGGATATTCAATTGGCCAAACGGTGAAGAAAAGAAAAATCATAATTGTCCCTTCACCGCTAATCTAATAAACGAAGTTTTTCCCAATGGTCACGGTACTGCGGGATTTAGTAGATTAAAACCTAACACTATAATATACCCTCATTTTGGTCATAAGGGTAATTTTTTAAGAGCACATTTGGGCTTAGAAGTTCCCGAGGGCGATTGTGCTTTAGAAGTTGAGGATAGAACTATTATTTGGGAAGTTGGTAAAATGGTAATTTTTGACGATAGAAAAATACACAATGCTTGGAACCGTACCAACAAAGAGCGAGTTGTACTCTTGTTGGATTTTTATGAATAAAGGAGTTAGTATGACAGATAAATTTTTTATATGGTTTGATCGTAACCGTAAAACGATTGGATATACAGTTGCTGGTTTGAATATTTTAGGCGGGTTAAGTTTACTTTTTGGTGGACAACTAACAAATGGCTGGCTACAGATTTTTCTAGGGGGTGTCATTGCAATTGACACCGCAACAACACCATGAATATTGATTTAAACAAATACAAAGATTTTGTAGAAGCCGTTACAAGTCAAGCTAGTAATGACTTGACTACATTCCATGATACAATAGACCGTTTAGATGCCAACTACGAGTTAATTGACGGTGAAATGAAACATGGACCGGATGTTAATATTCCATTACTAATTACAGCATGTTTTGGATTAGCAGCAGAAAGTGGTGAGTTTATTGAAGTGCCCAAAAAGATCATTTTTCAAGGTAAAGCATTGACTGACGATAATGTTTTTCATATGAAGCGTGAACTCGGTGACATTATGTGGTACTGGATTAATGCATGTCGTGCATTGAATCTTGACCCTAATGATGTGATTGCTGAGAATATTCGTAAACTAGAATCACGCTATCCCGGTGGAAAGTTTGACGCATTTTACAGCGAAAATCGTAAAGACGGCGACTTGTAATACACGAACCATAGTGTTACCTGATAAATAGTATTATTAGGTAACTCTTATGTCAACATATCCAACCGCTTCTGTTCTTTCAACTCCAACTGGGTTAACTTTATCAGAATTAAAAGAGGGATTATTCAGTAATCTTAGATATCGTCTTGGCGACGGGATGATTGATATTGAATTGGATCCTCAACATTACGAAGCAGCATACAACTACGCTATCAAGGTCTATCGTCAACGGGCACAAGCCGCTACGGAAGAATCTTATATTCTAATGACCATTGAAAAGAATGTAGATACTTATACTCTTCCTGCTGAGTTTATCAATGTAAGAAGTATTTTCCGTAGAACAATTGGACTAGAAACTGGCCCGTCAAGCAGCAGTTTTGATCCGTTCAGTAGTGCTATTCTGAATACATATTTGCTTAACTATAACTATGCAGGTGGTATGGCAACATATGACTTTTATGCAGGTTATGTTGAGTTAGCAGCACGTATGTTCGGTGGTTATGTAACATACACATTCAACCCAGTATCTAAAATATTGCGTATTGTTCGTGATCCAAAAGGATCTGGTGAGCGTGTATTAATATGGGCTGATGTACAAAAGACAGAAGAAATATTACTACAAGACCCTGGTGCTGGTGTTTGGATTGGTGACTTTATCTTAGCTAACCTTAAAGTTATGATCGGCGAAGCCCGTGAGAAATTTGGAACTATTGCTGGTCCCGGTGGCGGCACAACATTGAACGGTACTGCTATGAAAGCAGAAGGCAAAGCAGCGATGGAATTATTGATTGAAGAATTGAAGAAGTATGTAGATTATTCCCAGCCCTTGACGTGGGTTCAAGGTTAACCTAAATGCTTTCTATTGTCTTGTTCCTGTAATATAATAAGTACTTATAGGAGCATTGTATGATTATAGGTATCACTGGTTTAATTGGTTCAGGCAAAGATACAATTGCTGACTATCTTACTACACATCATGGGTTTAAACGAATCAGTTTTGCATCCAGTCTTAAAGATGCGATAGCAGTAATCTTTGGGTGGAACCGTGAATACCTAGAAGGCACTACTAAAGCCAGCCGTGTATGGCGTGAACAGAAAGACGAGTGGTGGAGCAATCGTTTGGGTATGGACATTACCCCACGATGGATACTACAATATTGGGGAACAGATGTATGCCGCAATCACTTTCACAATGATATCTGGGTAGCAAGCGTAGAACACAAACTATTAAACTCTAATGAAGATATTGTAATTACTGATTGTAGATTTGCCAATGAGGTAAATGCTATTAGAAATATAGGTGGTATAGCAATTAGAGTAAAGCGCGGCCCTGATCCTGAATGGTATGATTCAGCAGTAGCATATAACAGAGGTCCAAATGGTAATTCAACGTGGGCTATAGGTAAGAGGAAGTTAGACAACCTACATATTCATGCCAGCGAATACAGTAGTGTAGGGTTAGACTATGACCATATAGTAGATAACAACGGAACCATTGATGAGTTACACAACACTGTGTATAGTATTATTAATAGTCAATCTGTAGATCACCGCGCCGCCAAGTAACTTCTTTCTTTTTGACAACTTCTACGCAGTTTAAGCAAATACTGCGTAGATTAGTTTGTTCAATATGTTCTAAGTTTCCATCAACATGAAACACAGTTATTTGTGTTGTGAATAGACTTTTAAAGCCACATAAATCGCATGTGGCTTTTTTCTTGTATCCACTTTTAGTCCAGTTAGCAGTTCTGGCTTTCAGTTTATTTTTCTTCCTGCCACACTCATCACATGTACTTCTATAATGTGTAACACCGTCACGCTTATAATTTATAGCGGTATGATTTTTATTACATTTTGTACAGATAGGGCGTTGATTGAGCATATATTATTTAGTAGCAGAACCTTCGAAGGTACGGTAATACCGACTTTTTTCAATTTATTAATAAATAATAGTATGCAATCAGGTTGTAAACCTCAAAATTTTACTAAAGGAAAAATAAAATGGCATTAACATCACCAGGCGTAGAAGTAACGATCATTGACCAGAGTCAATATTTACCAGCCCCAGGCGGCACTGTTCCGCTTGTAATTTTCGCAACAGCACAGAATAAAGCAAATCCATCTGGTACAGGCGTTGCTGCCGGTACTACTGCAGCTAACGCAGGTAAACTATATCAAATTACAAGTCAAAAAGACTTGGCGGATTTCTATGGTGTGCCATTCTTCTATACAACAACTGCTGGAACACCAATCCAGGGTTATGAATTGAATGAATATGGACTATTAGCAGCTTACTCATTATTGGGTTCTACTAATCGTTGCTACACTTTACGTGCTGACATTGATTTATCAAGTTTAGTTGGTTCAGTTGGACGTCCTTCAGCAGCCCCAGATGACGGAGCATATTGGTTAGATACTACTAATTCTACTTGGGGTATCTTTGAGTGGAACGCTACTACTGGTAAATTTACAAACAAAACTCCTATAGTTATAACTGATGCTGCTACTTATATTAGTGGTGGCAGACCAGTTGCTAGTTTGGGTAATATTGGTGATTATGCGATAAACGCTACTATTGAATATCCAACTACAAATAATCAATATTTTTACAAAACTCCATCTAATATTTGGAGAACAATTGGTGGAACTTCATGGTCACAAGCATGGCCGACCGCGCAAGGAACTAATTCTAATCCTTCTTTAACAGCAGCTAATACATTTACTATTTCATTACTTGGATCAACTACAACAATTACTGTTCCCGCTGGCCCTAATAATACAGCAGCAGGAGTTGCCGCTGCTATTAATGCTAAGGGATGGACACACTTGACAGCTGGTGTAACATCAGGTAAATTATGTATATATTCATCACAGCCTAATCTATTAACTGCCGATGCTGACGCAATGATAACAATTGGTGCTGGAACTGGAACAGTGTTAGCTGATTTAGGAATAACTGCAGGTGATTATTATCAACCGGCAGTAGCCATTGGTACTTCTTCAGAAATGCCATTATGGAGTTCAAGTCAAACAATGCCTCACCCAACTGGCTCAGTATGGGTTAAAGTTGGCGCATCTGGATTAGGTGCTAATCCTGTAGTCTCTAAATATAGTGCAACTACCGGATCATGGAGAGCACTAAATGTTACATTGGCTCCAAATGATTGGAGTAATACTTCCATGTTAGATGCTACTGGTGGACAAGCTGTACCAGCTGGAACTATATACGGTCAATATTCAAATAGTACTGTTGCTGGTTATCCATTGGCAGTTATGTATTCTACATTTTTGTTTGAAAGAGCAGTAACTGGTCCTACTGTAGCAACTGGTACAACAACTGATTTTGCTATTAATTTAAATTATAGTTTATCTTCTGCGATTCTATATGTTCAAACAAGTATCCCAAATAGTGATACTTTATCAAGTACATATGAAGTTACTATCCCTGACAATTGCACACCAACACAGTTTGTAACAGCATGGTCAGCAGCTAACATCACTTATACAACTGCTTTAGTAACAACTGATGGTGCTGTACAATTGATACACACTGAGGGCGGCGAAATAGTGATGAATGACTTGATTCAAACTACCGGTGCGAATCACGGATTTTCAGCTGGCATACTAACTCAAGCAGGGTTTGTTGCTAATGAGACAACATACTGTAAGTATGGTGATGGTGTATATTCTTATTTTAATGCAGCAGCAAGCAGCACCTCTGGTACTGGTGTAAATGCTGTACTAAACATAGCAATTGAAAATGGTATCTATATACCGGATGGAGTAGCTACCCCTGGCACTGGTTATGTTGTAGGAAATACTATAACGGTTAACGGTGCTACTTTAGGAGGAAGTACTCCTGGTAATAACTTAATAGTAAGAGTAACTGCAATAGATGGCTCAGGTGGCGTAACTGGTTATGTTTTTGTTTCCGGCGGCCCAACTCTTACAAATTGGCTTGGTACACAAATCAGTAACTGGGTTCCACTAATGTTTACTGCTAATGAAGGTGCTCCAGTAGGAATGCCTGCTAATGGTCAAAACTGGTTCTGGAGTGTTGTCGATCAAGTTGACATCATGGTTCAATCAGGTGGTCAATGGAATGGATATGCTAATATTGGTTATGATACAAACGGCTTCCCATCACCGTCAGCTACACCTGGTCTAACAGATCCAAATGGTCCTATCATTGCTGCGTCTGAGCCAACTACGCAAAGTGATGGCACAACAGCATTAGCATATGGTGATTTGTGGATCAATACAAGTGATTTAGAAAACTATCCAGTATTAAATCGTTGGCAAAGTGTGTCTGGTGTGGATCAATGGGTATTGTTAGACAATGCTGACCAAACAAGTTCAAGTGGCGTAGTATTTGCTGATGCTCGTTGGGCAACAAATGGAGACACAAATCCAGTAAATGATCCTATACCAACAATCGTAAGTTTGTTGTCAAGTGATTATTTAGATTTAGACGCACCTACTGCGACACTATACCCAACAGGCATGTTGTTATTCAACACACGCCGTTCAGGTTATAATGTTAAGTCATATCAATCTAACTACTTCACAAGTACTAAGTATCCAGATGATTCATTACCAACAGTAACATCTACTTGGTTAAGTGAAAGTGGATTGAAATCAAATGGTAGTCCATATATGGGTCGTCAAGCACAACGTAACATGGTTGTTAAATCATTACGTTCAGTTGTTGACACTAACTATGACATTCGTGATGAAGATAACTTCTTCAACTTAATGGCTACTCCGGGTTATCCTGAACTACAACCTAACATGGTTGTATTGAATGCTGATCGCGGCGAAACAGGTTACATCATCGGTGACACACCAATGAGATTGCCAGCAGATGCTACAGCAATTCAAGCATGGGCAACTAATGCCGCAGGCGCAACTGCTACAGGCGAAGATGGATTGGTAACACGTAATACATACTTAGGATTGTTCTATCCAAGCGGTATCACAAGTGACCTAAGCGGTAACTTAGTTGCTGTTCCACCAAGTCACATGATGTTACGTACATTTATCAGAAATGATACTATTGCTTATCCTTGGTTAGCAGCAGCAGGCACACGTAGAGGTACTATTGACAATGCTACAAACATTGGTTATATTGACAACGCAACGGGTGAGTTTGTAACTACTAAAACACGTATTGGTATTCGTGATGTATTGTATATCAACTTTATCAACCCACTAGTATTCTTTACTGGTATTGGATTGTTGAATTACGGTAACAAGACAAGTTTCAATAGTTCTAGCGCATTAGATAGAGTTAACGTAGCACGATTAATTGCGTATGTACGTAGACAATTAACATTAGCAGCAAGACCATTCGTCTTTGAACCAAACGATGCGTTGACACGTAATCAAATCGCAGGCGTTATTCAAACATTGATGGTAGATTTGGTTGCTAAACGCGGTATCTATGACTACTTGGTAATTTGTGACGAAAGTAACAATACCCCAGCTAGAATAGATAGAAATGAACTTTGGGTTGATGTTGCGATTGAGCCAGTTAAGGCAGCTGAATTCATCTACGTTCCGGTTCGTGTTCTAAATACAGGTGAGATAGCAGCATTATAATAAGCTAGGATAACCCCGAAAGGGGTTATCTGTTTATTTAAGATAAATAAGATTAACAGGAGATATATAAAATGGCAACAGCCTCACAATCATTGTTCAACATGACAGTAGCATCTGATAATGCCGGTGGCAATCAGGGCTTACTAATGCCAAAACTACAATTCAGATTCAGAGTTAACTTTTTGAATTTCGGAGCAAGTGCAAGTACAGTAGAATTAACTAAACAAGTTATTGATTGCTCACGTCCACAAGTACAATTCCAAGA
>Ga0209499_1001168_pt1 | contig 18629 bp, 20 predicted proteins | sample C_130208_EF_Meta_FD_187306 | JGI IMG/M metagenome (GOLD analysis project Ga0209499, IMG submission 187306) | Freshwater microbial communities from Lake Croche, Canada to study carbon cycling - C_130208_EF_MetaG (SPAdes) (version 2) | ecosystem: Environmental > Aquatic > Freshwater > Lake...
TCAAAATCAAAGTGGGCAAGTTGCGTGGTGTCGAGAGCGAAGGCATGTTGTGCTCTGCCAAAGAATTGAAAATTGCTGACGACCACGGCGGCTTGCTAGAGCTAGCAAGCGACGCGCCCTTGGGACAAAACATCCGTGAGCATTTGCGATTAGACGATACCTTGTTCACCTTGAAGCTCACGCCCAATTTGGCGCACTGCTTGAGCGTGTTTGGCATTGCACGCGAGTTGTCTGCTTTGACGGGCGCACCGCTCACTACGCCCGCATTTCCAAAAATTCAAACTTCGCATACAGACACATTGCCCGTCAAGATCGAAGCGCCTGACTTGTGCGGACGTTTTTCTGGCCGCATTGTGCGTGGTGTCAATCCAAAAGCGACAACACCTTCTTGGATGGTCGATCGCTTAGCGCGTTGTGGCCAACGTAGCGTGAGCCCGTTGGTCGATATTTCTAACTACGTGATGTTCGAGTTGGGTCGCCCCTCACACATTTTTGATCTCGACAAAATCCATGGTGGTTTACAAGTACGTTGGGGCAAAGCGGGTGAGCAACTTGCACTGCTAAACGGCAATACCGTGACTGTTGATGAAAAAGTCGGTGTGATTGCGGACAGCAAGGAAGTTGAATCGCTTGCCGGCATCATGGGTGGACAAGCCACGGCGGTTAGCGACAGCACTAGCAACATTTATATCGAGGCTGCTTTCTGGTGGCCCACTTCTATTGCAGGGCGTTCACGTCGCTTTAACTTCAGCACCGATGCAGGTCATCGGTTCGAGCGCGGTGTAGATCCGCAATTGACGGTAGAGCACATTGAGCGCATCACACAACTGGTGATCGATATTTGTGGAACGCCCCAGATAACAATTGGCCCCATCGATGACCAACAGGTCAATATGCCGAAGATCGAGCCTGTCACCCTGCGTGTCACGCGCGCGGTTAAAGTGATTGGTATGCCTTTGACGCAGCAGCGCATCGCAGACGCTTTGCGTGGCTTAGGCCTGCCGGTTGAAGAGGGCGATGGCGTGGTCAAGGTCACACCACCATCATTCCGTTTCGATTTAAAAATCGAAGAAGACCTGATCGAAGAAGTAGCGCGCATGGTGGGTTACAACAACCTACCCACAACACCACCCAAAGCCCCCATCACCGCAAAAATTCGCACGGAGAGCCAACGCAGTGCGCACGCAGTGCGCCGCCAATTGGCCGCGTTGGGTTACCAAGAAACAATTAACTTCAGCTTTGTCGATGCACGTTGGGAGACAGAATTGGCGGGCAACGCCAACCCGGTTGCTTTGCTCAACCCCATCGCCAGCCAAATGGGTGTGATGCGTTCATCCTTGATCGGCTCATTGCTGCAAGTAGTGAAATTCAATGCAGACCGCAAAGCGCATGGTGTGCGCGTGTTTGAAATCGGACGTGTGTTTTCAAAAAACGCCAGCGTGTCTGACAGCGACACCACCGTCAAAGGTTTCGATCAACCGATGCGCGTGGCAGGCATGTCCTTTGGAAATGCGGCGCCGGTGCAATGGGACGTGAAAGACCAAGCCGCAGACTTCTATGACATGAAAGCTGTTGTGCAAGCATTACTCGCACCTGCTGTGCCTAGTTTTGAAGCAGATACGCATCCCGCTATGCACCCAGGCCGTTGCGCCAAAGTTTTGCTCCATGGTCAAGCGATTGGCCACATCGGTGAGTTGCATCCCAAATGGCGTCAAAGCTGGGACTTGTCTAGTGCGCCTGTAATGTTCGAGTTGAATTTAGATGCAGTTACCGAACGTGCGGTGCCAGTAGCGCAAGCGGTAGAGCGCTTCCCAAATGTTGAACGAGATATTGCGGTGATCGTCAAAGAAAGCGTTGCACACGACCAAGTGATGGCTGCCGTGCATGCTGCCAGCACCCAAGGTTGGTTGCGTCATGCTGTGTTGTTCGATGTGTACCGTACAAAAACTGCCAATGCATCTATGGCAGCTGACGAAAAAAGCCTGGCGATTCGTTTGACCTTGAATAGCCACGAAGCCACCTTGAACGACGCGCAAATCGACCAAGCGGTGCAAGCGGTTGTGGCGCAATTGGCACAACAGTTCAATGCGCGCTTGCGTTCGTAAAGCCTTCCTACTAGAGTCTTCCTATGGAAATTTCTTTTGAAAGCTTAGAAACCCCTGCGTTGACCAAAGCGCAGCTGGCAGATTTATTGTTTGAGCAAATCGGTTTGAACAAGCGCGAATCGAAAGACATGATTGACGCGTTTTTCGATCTCATCGCGCAAAGTTTAGTCAATGGTGTGGACGTCAAAATTTCGGGTTTTGGTAATTTCCAAATTCGTACCAAAGCACCGCGCCCTGGCCGCAATCCACGCACCGGCGAGGCCATTCCTATTGAAGCCCGACGCGCGGTGACCTTCCATGCCAGCCACAAATTAAAAGAACAACTGCAGTCGTAAGCCTTATCTGGCGTATTCCGCCGCCGCTACTTGTCAAAAAAAGTAGTTTTTTCTGTGGTTTTTATGGTTTTGCCCTTGCAAACCTTCCCCAACAGGCCAAACTTCGTGTAACCTCTGCGGTCCCGTTTACAAGCCAATGATTTTCATGGAGAAATCCCTCCTTCCATCTATACCAGCCAAGCGCTACTTCACCATTGGTGAGGTGAGCGACCTATGCGGCGTCAAACCGCATGTGTTGCGGTATTGGGAACAGGAATTTACGCAACTGCGTCCGATGAAGCGACGCGGCAACCGCCGTTACTACCAACACCATGAAGTGTTGATGATTCGCCGCATACGCGATCTCTTGTACGACCAAGGATTCACCATCAGCGGTGCACGTAACAAATTACAAGAATTGGTGCAAGGTGAGCGAGATAAACGCCGCGTTGAAGATGGTGACGTTGAATTCGATACAAATGGTGCCAACACCCCCTTCGATATGCCCGCAGCCTTAGAAGCGAGTAAGAGTATTTTGGTGTTTCAGCCGAGCAATGAAAGCGTGAGTATCTTGCGCCAAGAGCTCACGCAGATTCGTGATTTGCTCTTCGAGGCAAGGCCCTAGCGCGCTATAATTTCACCTTTCTTCGGCGTGTAGCGCAGCCTGGTAGCGCACTTGCATGGGGTGCAAGGGGTCGCGAGTTCGAATCCCGCCACGCCGACCAATGAATACGAGGGTTAGTAGCAACGTAAGTTACTAACCCTTTTTCATTTTATAAAAAGGTTCGACGGAATATGGGCGATTATTCGAACATGGCAAGTTATTACGATGTGATCATGACGTCTGGTTATTACGACTACGGCAAGATTGTTGACAGCTTAGTTCTACAAGACAGTGTCGAAAAAGTTTTAGAAATTGGTTGCGGCACTGGCTTGATTTTGGAAGAACTGGCTAGGCGCAAACCCAGTATTCAAATCTCAGGCATTGATTTAACGGCGCCTATGTTGGCCATTGCCAAAAAACGTCTAGAACCTTTTAAAAACGTTGCCCTATCTGAGCAAGATGTTTGCAATTTAAGTTTACCCAGTGCACACAACCTAGCCTTTTCCTACGGTGGTGTTTGGTACTTTGTCATCGATGGCGACAAAGAACCTTTCTTGGTTAGTCACATTTCTGACCATGGGGCCAATCTACAAGGGTTCGAAAAAATGGCGCAACACATTGCGCCACATGGCACTTTGTTGTTGGGCATTCAAGGCCCGCACCATGACTACGAAACAGTTATCTCCAACGGCATGAAGTATTCCCAAAAAATAGACCCAACAGATATTGGATTTACCAAGCACTACTACCTTGCCGATGGCCCCCAAACATTGATGGCGCAAACTGTCAAATACAGAACCTACAGTTTTGAAGAAGCCAAAAATATGTTGTCTGCCTATGGGCTCTCTTACGTTCCAGAAGCACGCGATAACAAACTGTTTTTGCGGTTCAGTAAGGCTTAAAAGATATTCGCACCCGCAAACCTATGAATTCCGAAATGAACGTTTTTGAGAAAAGAAAGAGTTTGCATGCTGTCTAAGCCACGATTGTTTTTTGTAGGTGTGGGCAATATGGGGAACCCCATGGCGGCAAACCTCATCAAAGCCGGATACCCCACTACCGTTTTTGACGTTTCTCATGACAAGGCAGAGAACCTGCTCGCACAAGGCGCGCATTGGGCTGACAGCTTGGCACTAGGCGCAGAAAACGCGGATGTGGTGATGTGCTCACTACCTGGTCCCCAGCAAGTGCGTGAGGTCATGTTGGGCGATCAAGGACTTATTGCGCATATCAAAGCAGGCGCGACCATCATCGACACATCTACCAGCGCTGTAGATTTAGTCAAAGAACTCAATCAGTTGACCCATGCAAAAGGTGTTGATTTTTTGGAAGCGCCTGTTACCAATGCAGTGGACTTTGCCGTCCTTGGCAAATTGTCTATTTTTGTAGGCGGCAAGCAAGCGTGTTTTGACAAACACAAGCCCTTGTTTGAAGTCATAGGCGAGAAGATATTCTTTGTAGGCGCGCCAGGTAATGGCGCTACCATCAAACTGCTGACCAATTTATTGTGGTTTGTGAGTGCTGCAACGATTGGCGAAGGTTTGATGTTGGGTGCAAAGGCTGGCATTCCTTTAGAGACCGTGTGGGAAGCTATCAAATCGAGTGCTGGCAACAGTTGGGTAGCACAGCACGACGTGCCGTCGATTTTTGCTGGGCACTATGACCCCAGTTTTTCTCTAGCGCTGTGCGTGAAAGATCTCACACTGATTAACGAAGTTGCCCAATCGCAAGGGTACGATTTAAAAATGGGTGGCTTGGCCAAGTCTTTGTTTGAAGAAGCCATGCAAACCTATGGCGCAGATGCCGGTGAATTGCATGTGGTGCGCTTGCTCGAAGAACGCGTGGGTCTTTTGCTTCGCCCTCCGTTGGGTCAGGCCATTTAATACATTCCACAAGTTCTTGCAAAATACGCAATATGACACGCAGTAAGCAACAACAGTTGATGATGGAAGCCCATCTGCATATGCCGCAGGGCGTTGCAGAGAACTACCGCTATTGGGGTGATGACCAGACTGTTTTTGTTGAGAACGCCAAGGGTGGTGGTTTCACTGATTGCGACGGTAAAACCTATGTCGACTTCCGTTTAGGTTACGGCCCCATCATCTTGGGCTACCGCGATGCGCGGGTAGACCAAGCCGTTGTGGAACAAATCACCCAACGCGGCACCCTGACGGGTTTTTCTACCGCGCTCGATATTGAAGTGGTCAAACAAATTAAAACCCTGTGCCCACAAATAGACAAAGTACGTTTTGCGAATTCGGGCACAGAAGCGGTGATGGGTGCGATACGCACCGCACGCGGATTCACCCAACGCGATCGCGTGGCGATTGTGGAAGGTTCTTTCCACGGACTTTTTGACGAAATGATGTGGAAGGCCGACATCGAAGCTTGGGACCCTGATAGCAAACTCGCACCGCGCGTGATCCCATTTGGTGTTGGTGTACCTGAACGCGCGCGCGCATTGCTAGATATTTTTAGACTCAATGATTTTGAAGGCTTAGAAGAACTCTTCGCCACCAAACGCGAGCAACTTGCTTGCGTAGTTCTTGAACCCATCATCGGAAATGCAGGCAGTATTTCAGCAACGCATGCGTGGCTTCAACGCTTGCGTGATTTGTGTACCGAACACGGCACGATGCTGATCATCGATGAAGTAAAAACCGGATTTCGTGTTGCCAAAGGTGGTGCGCAAGCGCTCTACGGTATTTATGCAGACCTCACCAGTTACGCCAAAGCCATGGGCAATGGCTACCCGGTAGCTGCTTTTGGTGGTCGTGCGGTAGTGATGGATAAAGTGGGTTCCCATGCGGGCGGTGTAGTGCATGGCGGTACTTACACGGCCAACTTGGTGGGATTGAGTGCCGCCCACGCAACGTTAGATATCTTGACCCATACACCAGCACTGCAAACGATTGATGGTGTGGGTGAACGGCTTCAAGCCATATTGGGGCGGGTTTTCAGCCAAGCAGGGGTAGAGCATGCTTTTGCAGGGCCTCCCGCGATGTTTGGCATTCACTTCACCCCCACTGTCCCCCAAAATTACCGTGATTGGCGTGTCACCAATAGTGATCTCTACCGAAGCTTTGCTTGGAAATTGATCGACCTTGGCGTTATGCTTGAGCCTGATTCACGCGAGCCTTGGTTTATTTGTGAAGCGCACCAGCACATGGACTTTGCGTGGCTTGAAGACATGTCTACCCAAGCAATTCGTTTTGCACTCGATAATCATTAATCCACAACCCATCATTTCTTAGGAAAAGGAAAATCATGGCAGACAACAGCCCAACCAGTAATAACCTCGTCATTGGAGACGGTGTTACTTTCAAAGGTTCCATCTCCGCACCTGGCAAAGCCATCATCAATGGTGTCGTCTCAGGAGAGTTAATTGCAGACGATTTGTTGATCGGCCAAAAAGGCAAAGTCTCTGGCATCGTGCGAGCGCGTGAGATGGATGTGCATGGCGAACTCAATGAAGATATCAGTTGCCGCTCGCACTTGCTGATTCACAGCACGGGCAAAGTGACAGGAAAACTGGAATACCACGAGATAGAGATTGAACGCGGCGGAAAATTCAAAGGGACGATGAGTCAGAAATAAGCAGCACCTGATGCGCGCCTTGGTCTTGCTTGCAAAAATTTCTGCTGTTCTTGCAGGGATTTTGCTAACTTTCATCACTGTCATGACATGCGCAAGCATTGTGGGGCGCGAGTTATTCGGTAGCGCAATAACAGGTGATTTTGAACTCTCTGGCGCTGCTACAGGTGCTGCCATTGCGATGTTCATGCCCTGGTGTCAAGCCAAACGCGGCAACATCATTGTTGATTTCTTTACTGCAGGCTGCTCTCCAAAAACCAACGCAGTCTTAGACCGTTTTGGTGCCCTCCTATTAGCCTTTTGTTTTGGTGCGCTTGCCTGGCGTACTGGGTTGGGCGGATTAAGTTCTTATATTTCTAACTCCGGCACCATGATCTTGGGTTTTCCAGAGTGGATCGTCTACGCATGTATGGCACCTTCCTTTGCCTTGACCTGTTTGATTGCGTTGGGCCAGGTTGCACTCGGCTTTGATGATTCATTGCGAGACACAGCATGACCAGCATCGAAGTTGTAGTCGTTATTTTTGGCATCATGCTGGTGCTGATGGCGGTGCGAGTTCCTATTGCTATTTCGATGTTCATTGCGGGTGCCTACGGCTACATAGTGCAAACAGGGTGGTTACCTTTTGCTAGTTTTTTAAATAACCAAGCTTTCGCGCGCTTTGCAAGTTATGACTTGTCGGTCATCCCATTGTTTATTTTGATGGGGCATTTCGCCACGCAGGGGGGTATCAGCAAGTCCTTATTCGATTTTGCTGCGGGCGTGATGGGGCGTTTCAAAGGTGGTTTGGCGATGGCAGCCGTACTAGCTTGTGCTGCATTTGGTGCTATTTGCGGTTCCTCTGTAGCAACTGCAGCCACCATCACGGGTGTGGCTTTGCCAGAACTCAAGCGTCATGGTTATTCAGGACGTTTGGCCACTGGTACCTTGGCGGCAGCAGGCACCTTGGGCATCTTGATTCCTCCTTCGGTCCCTTTGGTGATTTACGCCATCTTGACGGAGCAAAACATTGCCAAACTCTTTGCAGCAGCCATGGTGCCAGGCATCATTGCGATGCTGGGATATATGACAGCAATTGCTATTTATGTGCGACTTGTTCCGGGCCATGCGCCGGAAGTTAATGACAATTTTTCGCGTTTGACATGGCAATCATTTAGGGGCGTTGCGCCCATCATGGCCATCTTTATGGTTGTGTTCGGTGGTATTTACAGCGGCCTATTCACACCGACCGAGGGTGCTGCAGTCGGTGCGGCAAGTACTTTTGTTGCGTCGTTGTTCAAGGGTGAAATCAATTGGGACAAGTTCAAACAGTGCTTCTATGCAACGGCCGACAGTTCCGCCATGATTTTTTTGATCTTCATAGGGGCTGACTTAATGAACGGGGCGTTGGCACTTTCCCAAGCCTCTGTGCAACTGACGGAAATGGTCACAGGGCTCGGATGGCCGCCTTTGATGGTCGTTGCTGGCATTTTGTTGTTCTATGTTGTTTTAGGCGCTGTGATGGATGAGTTGTCGATGATTTTGTTGACCATCCCCATCTTTTTTCCCATTGTGATGGGCATGGATTTCGGATTACCCAAAGAGTCTGTTGCCATTTGGTTTGGCATTTTGGTGTTGATGGTGGTCGAGTTTGGATTACTGGCGCCACCAGTAGGACTCAATGTGTATGTGGTCAACGGGATGGCCAAAGACATACCGATTGCAGAGAGTTACCGTGGTGTCATGCCATTCTTGGTAAGTGACACCATCAGAACTTTGTTGATACTCTTCTTTCCTGGAATTTGTCTTTGGCTGGTCTCGGTTATCACCTAGTAATTACTTGGTGTACTTGGCAATCAAGCCTTGCGCTTCGTGGACTAAGTTTGCGCCATCAACGCCCTTCTTATCCATATCGCTGATCCACTCGTTACTTAAGCTAGCAGATGCACGTTTCCAAACGTCCAATTCGCTTTTGGGAATAACGGTAATGGTGTGACCACCCGCAATCATCTTGGCCTTGCCTGGAACATCGTTCTCAGCTTGGGTCTTGCCCATATAAGCGGAGAGTTCGCGACCCGAGTTTTTGTCGATCACCTTTTTCAAGTCTGCTGGTAAGGACTCGTATTTAGCTTTGTTCATTGGCAGCACAAACACGGTGGTGTAGAGCGCGTTTTCGCTGCGATCGGTCTCTGCGGTGAAGCGTGCAAGTTCTTCAATCTTCAAGGTTTGCGCAACTTCATAAGGAATGACAGCGCCATCAATCGTGCCTTTAGACATTGCATCAGGAACTGCTGGCACAGGCATCCCCACAGGGGTTGCCCCCATACTCGCCAGCATCTTGGTGGCCAAGCGCGTCGGGCCGCGCAATTTCAAACCTTTGATGTCCGCTATGTTTTTGATTTGCTTTTTTGCAGTGAAGATATTGCCAGGACCGTGCACATGCAAGGCTAAAACTTTCACGTCTTTGAATTCGTCTTTGGCAAATTTTTCGTAATAGTCCCACGCTGCACGGCTTGTTGCCTCGGCATTTGTCATCATGAAAGGCAATTCGAATACTTCCATTTTTGGGAACCTGCCTGCGGAATAACCGGGTATGGTCCAGATCACATCGGCAACACCGTCACGGGCTTGGTCAAACAACTGAGGTGGCGTACCGCCTAGTTGCATGGCAGGATAGATCTGGCATTGCAAGCGGTTTTTGGAGTCTTTTGCGATGTTGTCGCACCATGTGCGCAGCATCGTGGTGTGCTGAATAGAGGTGGGGCCTAAAAAGTGGTGCACCTTCAAAACAATCGTCTCTGCTTGTGCAGAGCCGATAAGGCTTAACAATGCTGCAGCAATTGCTACGTGGGCAAATCTTCTTTTCATAAAAACTCCGAGGAATAAGAGGGAAACCAGTGCATAGTAATCTGACCAAGTGGTCGTTTAATCAAGGGTTTACTCGATATCGACTTGATGCAAGGCAAAGTCTCCTGACTTCATATCTGCAAAAAGGCACTGCAATGTCAGCTTAACGGTACGAAATGCAATCTCATCCCAAGGAATGTCTTGCTCGCTAAACAAGCGCGCCTCCATGGTTTCATGTCCAGGGTCAAATACGTCGCTGGTGAGGCGGGCGCGATAGAAAAAATGCACTTGGCCCACGCTCACAACATTCATGATGCTAAGCAGCCCTTGCATTTCAAACTGCGCACCTGCTTCTTCAACAGTTTCACGCGCGGCACCTTGGGCTAGTGTTTCGCCGAGCTCCATGAAACCTGCAGGCAGAGTCCATTTACCCAAGCGTGGTTCGATATTGCGTTTACACAGCAAAACTTTGTCGCCCCACACGGGTACGGTGCCCACTACATTGAGTGGGTTTTCATAGTGGACGACATGGCAAGCAGGGCACACCGCACGTAGTTTGGTGTCACCGTCTTCTGGTAATCGATAAGCCACTGCAACGCCGCAGGCCTTGCAATGTTTGATCTGAGCGCGGTGCAACATAGACGCGAGCTTTAGTTAACGTGTACTTTGATCTCACCCAAGCCAGCGACAGCACCTACCAAGGTGTCGCCAGTCACCACAGCCGCAACGCCTTCAGGCGTTCCAGTGAATATCAGGTCACCGTGTTGCAATTCCCAGGCAGCAGATAAATGTTCGATGGTTTCAGCGATATTCCAAATCAATTTACTGACATGACTGCGTTGGCGGTCTTGGCCATTGACCTGCACATAGATTTCTGCGTTTTCTACATCACCCGCTTGTTCAGCAGGTGTGATGGGACCCATGGGCGCACTGTGGTCGAAACCTTTTCCGATGCACCAAGGGCGGCCTTGTTTCTTCATGTCGTTTTGCAGATCGCGGCGCGTCATGTCTAGGCCGACGGCATACCCGTAGATGTGTTGCATGGCGTTGGCAGCAGTAATGTTTTTGCCGCCTTTTCCAATGGCGACCACCAATTCGATTTCATGGTGGAAGTTTTTAGTCAAACTGGGGTAGGGCATGTTGACGGTCTGTCCACTTGGCGCAAAAACCAATGCGTCCGCTGGCTTTAGAAAAAAGAAAGGGGGTTCACGTCCAGTGAAACCCATTTCTTTGGCATGCTCTTCGTAATTACGGCCCACGCAATAAATACGGTGTACGGGGAATTGTTCTGTTTTTCCGACTACGGGAACGCTGACAACGGCAGGAGGCGTAAAAAGGTATTGCATGTTGGGGTAAGGATGGATGAGAAGTGATGAATTGAAATATAAAACCCTCCCTAGTCTAATGCCTGCCAGCTATGAAGCGCTGTTAGGCGCCATGGACTCTTAGTAGATTTACGGTGGCAGTATCCTTGCCGCTTATGCAGATAAAAGACTGGCAACTTCCAACCGGCGTTCAAGCTATTTGTTCTACACGGATGGGCGGCGTATCGCTTTCGCCCTATGCCAGTTTGAACTTAGGCGACCACGTTCAAGATGACCCGCAACATGTGTCGCAAAACCGAAGCCTTTTGAAGCAACAACTCCATGGCGCGCGCCCCGTATTTTTAAGACAAGTGCATGGCGTGGATGTTTTGAATCTAGAACTGTCGACTCAGGATGGCGCTATTGCTGATGCGTGTTGGACACAAAAAACCAATTTGGCTTGCACCATCATGGTCGCTGATTGCTTGCCTATTTTGTTGACCGATTCGAAAGGCACGACTGTGGCAGCCGCCCATGCTGGTTGGCGAGGATTGGCGCATGGGGTGATTGAAAACACTGTAAAAACTCTTTGCCTGCAAAGTGGCGCGCTACCAATCGACTTGCTGGTGTGGCTAGGGCCTTGCATTGGCCCCAGCGCCTTTGAAGTGGGCGCCGAAGTGCGCCAGGCTTTCTTACAAAAAGACGAAACGGCGGATAGTTGCTTTAAACCGCATCGAGATAACCCAAATAAGTACTTGGCAGATTTGCCAGCGCTCGCGCGCAAGCGTCTGTATTCTTTAGGCGTTCAAACGATTGCAGGAAACAACAGCAGCGATGCATGGTGCACCGTGCACCAAGCGTCACGGTTCTTTTCGTACAGACGAGACGGCGTCACTGGACGCTTCGCCGCTTGTATTTGGCGCAGAGATTGAAGGCTCGGATGCCCTTTGTTCTGCGGCTTGTCGTGCTTTGCGTCTGGAGGGGGCGCCCATCACATATCCCACGATAGCCATGGGTAGCAGTCCATACAGGACGAAGGTGAAAAACGCTCCAATCACAGTGCCCACCGGACTGGTAGCTTCCGCAATGGTCATCATTAAAGCCACATAGAGCCACGCGATCAAAACAATATACATCTAGGGGTTTTCGCTTGTGTTTGAGTTTTATCAACGAAATGAAGGGGTTTCACTGACATACTTGAACCATATCTCAATCCTATTATCAGGTAACGGAATCTCACCATGGATCAAAATCCCCACCAATTTTGGTCGGTAGCGCAAGAAAGTTGGGGCAAAGCCTTAGCAGCATTTAGCCATTTGGGTAAAGCCGATGGTGGTACGTCTTCGCTGAGTTTTGACCCTGAAAAAGTCAAAGAACTACAAACCCAATACATCAACGAGGCCACGGAGCTTTGGAACGAAAGCCTCCAAGGGACATCCCACTTCAAAGACCGGCGCTTTTCAGCCGATGCTTGGTCCTCCGATCCTATGGCCGCTTTTGCTGCTGCCACCTATTTGTTGAACACACGCACCTTGATGGCACTCACCGATGCGGCGCAAACAGACCCCAAAACCAAAGCGCGAATTCACTTTGCGGTAGAGCAGTGGGCTGCTGCGGTTGCACCTAGCAATTTTTTAGCCTTCAACGCTGAGGCACAAAAGAAAGCCATCGAGACACAAGGCGAGAGCATTGCCAAAGGCATGCAAAACTTGCTGAAAGATATGCAGCAGGGTCACGTATCGATGACCGATGAGAGCGTATTCGAGGTCGGTAAAAACGTGGCCACGTCTGAAGGCAAAGTGGTATTCGAGAACGACTATTTTCAACTGCTTGAATACAAACCATTGACCGGCAAGGTCTATGAAAGTCCGTTTTTGTTGATCCCACCTTGCATCAACAAGTTCTACATCTTAGATTTACAACCCGCCAATTCCTTTATTCGCTATGCGGTGAGCGAAGGACACAGAACCTTTGTTGTGAGTTGGCGCAATCCAGATGCGTCCATGTCTTACACGACGTGGGACGACTTGATTTCACATGTCGCCATCAAAGCTATCCATGTGGTGCAAGAGATCGCTGGCTCTGAACAAATCAATGCCTTGGGCTTTTGTGTCGGCGGCACCATTTTGTCTACTGCGTTAGGTGTATTGGCTGCGCGCGATGAACACCCTGTTGCCAGTGCTACTTTGCTAACTACCTTAGTTGATTTCCAAGATACAGGTGTGTTGGACGTTTTTATTGACGAAGCGTTTGTCCAATACCGCGAAGCACAGTTTGCCAATGGTGGCTTGATGAAGGGCCAAGACATGGCCTCGACCTTCAGTTTTCTGCGCCCCAACGATTTAGTTTGGAACTACGTGGTTGGCAACTACCTCAAAGGTGAAACGCCACCGCCATTCGACTTGCTCTACTGGAATAGCGATGCCACCAATTTGCCCGGCCCCATGTATGCCTGGTATTTGCGCAATACCTATTTAGAAAACAACTTGATCAAACCCGGCAAGACAGAAGTCTGTGGTGAAAAATTAGATCTGCGCAAAGTCAATCTGCCCATGTATATCTATGGATCGCGCGAAGACCATATCGTGCCCATTGGTGGGTCTTACGCCAGTACCCAAATATTTCCTGGCAAAAAACGTTTTGTCATGGGCGCTTCTGGTCACATCGCCGGTGTGATCAATCCGCCTGCTGCTAAGAAGCGCAGTTACTGGACTGGTCCTGCAGGCAAATTCCCTAAGTCTGCAAAAGCATGGCAAGACACCGCATCTGAGCATGTGGGTAGCTGGTGGCCTGATTGGTCCGCTTGGTTAAAGTCCCACGCAGGCAAACAGATTGGTGCTCCTAAGACGTATGGCAATGTCAAACACAAAGCCATTGAAAATGCGCCAGGTCGGTATGTGAAAGCACGCGCTAGCAACTAATTTTTAAAATCAACTTTTTTATACACGAGGAACCCATGGAAGACATCGTTATTGTTTCAGCTGCGCGGACTGCGGTAGGTAAGTTTGGTGGTTCGTTGGCCAAAGTGTCAGCGACCGAATTGGGGTCGATCGTGATTCGTGAAGCTTTGGCACGCGCCAAGATCGACCCAGCGATGGTCGGCGAGGTCATCATGGGCCAAGTCTTAGCAGCAGGTTCTGGACAAAACCCTGCACGCCAAGCATTGATGCACTCCGGTGTTCCTAAAGAAGTTCCTGGTCTCACTATTAACGCTGTTTGTGGCTCAGGTTTGAAGGCTGTGATGCTGGCCGCACAAGCCGTTGCTTGGGGTGACAGCGAAATCGTGGTGGCCGGTGGTCAAGAAAATATGAGTGCTTCGCCCCATGTTGTGATGGGCTCGCGCGATGGCCAGCGTATGGGTAACTGGAATATGGTGGATTCCATGATCGTGGATGGTCTATGGGATGTTTACAACCAGTACCACATGGGCATCACCGCTGAAAACGTAGCCAAAGCGCATGCCATCAGCCGCGATATGCAAGATGCTTTGGCCTTTGGCAGTCAACAAAAAGCATCTGCTGCGCAAGATGCAGGTAAGTTCAAAGACGAAATCGTGTCGGTCTCTATTCCCCAACGCAAGGGCGATCCGATTATTTTTAACACCGACGAATTCATCAATAAAAAAACCACGGCTGAAGCGCTCGCTGGGTTACGTCCTGCATTTGACAAAGCAGGCTCTGTTACCGCTGGCAATGCCTCGGGTATTAATGATGGCGCTGCTGCAGTCGTGGTGATGACCGCGAAAAAAGCCGCGGCACTAGGACTGAAACCTCTGGCACGCATTGCCGCATTTGGTACTAGCGGACTTGATCCCGCCACTATGGGTATGGGACCCGTGCCAGCGTCGCGTAAAGCATTGCAACGTGCCGGATGGAATGCCGCAGACATAGATTTGTTTGAGCTCAACGAAGCCTTCGCGGCACAAGCCTGTGCCGTGAACAAAGAACTTGGCATTGATCCTGCAAAGGTCAACGTCAACGGCGGTGCCATTGCGATTGGTCACCCCATTGGTGCATCCGGATGCCGCATTTTGGTGACCTTGCTGCATGAAATGCAGCGCCGTGACGCAAAAAAGGGATTGGCAGCCTTGTGTATCGGCGGCGGCATGGGCGTGTCTTTGGCGCTTGAGCGTTGATGCACTAGACCACTTGCAAACCTAATTGGCCTGATTTTCGAATTCACGTCAGTAATCAAACCACCATAACAGGAGACAACTCATGAGCAAAAAAGTAGCGTACGTCACAGGAGGCATGGGTGGTATCGGAACCGCCATTTGCCAACGGCTGCATAACGACGGTTACACCGTCATTGCAGGATGCGGCCCTACGCGTGATTTCAAAAAATGGATTGACGAACAAAAAGCCTTGGGCTTTACCTTCTACACCTCAGTAGGTAACGTCGCCGATTGGGACTCCACCGTTGATGCGTTCACCAAAGCCAAAAACGACCATGGCCCGATTGATGTACTGGTGAACAACGCTGGTATCACCAAAGACCGTGTCTTCTTAAAAATGACGCGCGACGATTGGGACGCCGTGATTGACACCAACTTGAACTCGATGTTCAACGTGACCAAGCAAGTTGTGCCCGACATGGTCGAAAAAGGCTGGGGACGCATCATCCAAATTTCATCGGTCAACGGCAACAAGGGCCAGTCCGGTCAAACCAATTACTCTGCTGCCAAAGCTGGTATGCATGGCTTCACCATGGCCTTGGCGCAAGAGTTGGCTAGCAAAGGTGTGACTGTCAATACCGTGTCACCTGGCTATATCGGTACCGATATGGTGCGCGCGATTCGCCAAGACATTTTGGACAAAATTGTGGCGACTATTCCTGTCAAGCGTCTAGGAACGCCCGATGAAATTGGCTCTATCGTTGGTTGGTTGGCTGGCGACCAGTCAGGCTTTACAACCGGTGCAGACTTTTCTTGTAATGGTGGATTGCATATGGGCTAACCATTATTTCTTTGCGGTGGTCTACTTGTGGCTGCGTTTAAAAGCCCGTAGATCACTTGCAGAGAACATTTGGTTGCGACCAACGGTATGCGTCGGAAGCAACTTGTTCGCTTGAACATAACGGCGCAATGTTGGCATAGAAACACCTAGATACTCAGCAGCTTCTCCTGTTGACAGGGGTTCTCGCTCTAAATGACCAAATACCTGATCAAAGCTGAAATCGTCGTCACGAAAAGCATTGTTACTAAGGAGTGAGAAGAATTTGATGCGCTCAGTTGCAGGCATACGCCGCATCTCGGAAAAGAGGTCTTGCGCTGTAAGTGATGGGTTCATTTTGTAACTCCTTGGGTCTTTTCCTGTCGTAAATACTTTTTTAAATCGTTATAAAAATTCTCGTATACACCCACTTGATAGAAATCTATCACTAAAAACTCCATAGGCATGTCTTTTTTAGATGCCCGATAGGCTAGCAAATATTCTTGCCGACTGAATCGGAATTTGTGAACTCGAATTCCATTTAGATCTCCTAACTTGGCTTCTCCAATTTCGGGAGCAGCGCAGACTACTTCGACCTCATCTTGGATCGCCAACTGCAAGGGCTTGTGTGACTTTTTGACAAACTGCGCAAAAGACCGTTTAAAGTTGGTTTCCATGATCTAATTATGCATCAATTATGATTCTATGTCTAATCTATTGTGAATGGGGTGTGATATTCTTGTCTTAATTTTCAAAGCCTTATTCCGTGTGAAATTTTTGAAAAAAATGGCGTAAGTGCCACCATTCATGGAAAAAAAATATTTTACAAATCAACAACTTAGCCCGTGGCGAGTAAGTGTGGCCCCAATGATGGACTGGACCGACAGGCACTGTCGGTACTTCCATCGTCTTTTAAGCAAGCACACACGTCTCTACACGGAGATGGTCACCACCGGCGCATTGCGCCATGGGGACGTCAAAAGGCATTTACGCTTTAACGAAGAAGAGCATCCTGTCGCCCTGCAACTTGGCGGCAGTGAAACAGAAGAACTCGCCTTCGCCGCCAAACTCGGTGAGCAATATGGCTATGACGAAATCAATCTGAACTGCGGCTGCCCCAGCGACCGCGTGCAACGCGGTGCCTTTGGCGCATGCTTGATGAACGAGCCCCAAACTGTTGCCGATGGCGTCAAAGCCATGCGCGATGCTGTGAGTATTCCAGTAACGGTCAAGCACCGCATTGGAATTGACAAGATCGAAAGCTACGACTTTGTACGCGACTTTGTGGGTACTGTGAGCAGCGCAGGTTGCGAAGTATTTATCGTCCATGCGCGCAACGCTTGGTTGCAAGGCTTAAGTCCAAAAGAAAACCGCGAAGTCCCACCATTGCGATTTGATTTGGCTTACCAGCTCAAAAAAGATTTTCCACAGTTGACCATCGTTGTTAATGGCGGTATCAAAACTCAAGAAGATATCGCACAACATTTGGAACATGCAGATGGTGTGATGTTGGGTCGCGAGGCTTATTACAACCCGTGGTTGATGACGCAGTGGGATGCGTTGTATCGGAAATCCAACGCAACGCAACTCAGTCGTGAATCAATCGAAGAGGCCATGGTCGACTACATGGAGCGCGCCCATCAAGAAGACGGATGTCCTTGGTACGCCATCGCCCGTCACATGCTCGGCCTGTATCACGGTCAACGCGGTGCCCGTTTATGGCGCCAAGTTTGGAGTGATCACAGGCTAAAGCCTTTGCCACCACGCGAGGTCTGGGAAAGGGCGAGACGAGCTTTTGTGGAGTTGGAAGTAGGCAAAGTTGATGATTCTGAGATGGCAGTGGTGCAAAGTCGCGCTGATATAGTTGCTGGCTGTTTCGTTCAAGAATCTCCCGAGGCCCATTTGTCGCGATTGAGTGGTATGTGACCACGACACGGTTTACCAAGACTGCACACATTGCAACCTGACACCCCTCTGGCATCTTCTGAGATCCCCAACTCTCAAATCCAACTCGCCAAACTCATGATTTGGGCGATTCCTTTCTTTTGGACCGTGAACCACATCGTTGCGCGCAAAGCGCCTGGGGTGATAACCCCGCATGTATTGGCGATCTGTCGTTGGGCGTTGGTGGGTATTTTTTTAGCGTGGCTGGCCCGCGTTGAGCTAAAGGCAAACTGGCACATCTTGCGCACACAGGTATGGCGCTACATCTTGTTAGGTGCTTTGGGAATGTGGGTGTGCGGTGCTGGCGTGTACCAAGCAGGCGTGAGTACCAAGATGATGAACATCTCTCTAATTTATGCCTCCTCACCCGTCATGATTGCCGTGGGTTCAGTGCTTTGGTTACGCGAGCCTTTTTCTAAACGCCAAGCGCTTGGCGTGTTCATTGCCATATTGGGTGTTGTGCATGTGGTAGTGCAAGGGGAGTGGGCGCGTCTTGCAGAATTTGTCTTGGTCCCCGGCGATTTATGGGTGCTTGCCGCTTCTTTGGCTTGGGCCGCATATTCATTGTTGCAAAAGCATTGGCGCAGCACTTTGAGTGCTGGTGCGCAGCTGGCCTGCATCTGTGCGGGTGGCGTTTTGGTGATGGTGCCATTCACCATTTGGGAATTGCTGCAAGCCGATACACCAACGATAGGTCATGATGCATTGATGCTCGTTGCGCTAGCCGCACTCTTTCCTGGTTTAGGTGCCTACTGGCTTTACGGCTGGGTACAAAAAACCATAGGTGCAAGCCGTGTCGCGATGACGCTTTATCTCGGACCTTTGTATGCCAGCGTGATGGCGTGGGTAGTCCTGGGTGAAAGCATTGGTTTGCACCATGTGATGGGTGGTGTGCTGATACTCTCGGGTGTTGGCTTGGTAATGAGTAAACAACACGAAACAACCTGAAGGAGCAAGATATGCACAACGTTATTGGCGCATGCCCGCACGATTGCCCAGATACATGT
>Ga0209499_1001171_pt1 | contig 18597 bp, 35 predicted proteins | sample C_130208_EF_Meta_FD_187306 | JGI IMG/M metagenome (GOLD analysis project Ga0209499, IMG submission 187306) | Freshwater microbial communities from Lake Croche, Canada to study carbon cycling - C_130208_EF_MetaG (SPAdes) (version 2) | ecosystem: Environmental > Aquatic > Freshwater > Lake...
ACAAAGTAACAGGTTTACAAGACACAAGCACAAATGCAATTCAAGATGTTTCAGGATATATGGACATTTGGCTTTATAAAAATGGTTCAGAAAATCCAGTAAACAGCACAACAAATGCTATTTCAGTCATGTCATCAACTGGTTTGGTTTGGACTTGGGCTGGGTCAAACTTAATGTCTAATTGTGCCTTTGCAATTATTCACATCAAATATAGTCAATCTAGGAATTTAACTGGATTAAATCAAACACGCTTTCAAATTACTAATTCCCGTAAAGCACCAGGCGATTGCTTTTTAGATTACATGACAAGCGAAAGATATGGCGCGGCTATTCCATTGACGCAAATTGATACTGCATCATTGACAGAATTAAATACATATTCCAATGAAATAATAACTTACAATCTTTATAGTGGTGGCACAGCAACGCAAAAACGCTATGAATTTAATGGCACGCTAGATACCAATATAAAAATCATGCAAAACTTACAAAACATGGCTGATTGCTGTAACGCATTAATTAAATTTAATGAAATATTAAATGTTTGGGGTGTTATTGTTCAAAAACCAACAAACACTATTGCTATGGATTTAAATGATAGCAATATTGTTTCAGCCATTTCGATTACTCCAATAGATTTATCAAACAGTTTTAACATTATTGAATGTAAATTTCCTGATTCAAGCAATCAAGATTCATTTTCAAGTGCAAGTTTTGATTTAAGCGTTATTAATCCATCACTTCTTTTCCCAAATGAACCTGTAAACAAACAATCAGTTAATCTTTATTTGGTCAACAATAGTGTAACAGCGCAATATTTAGCTAACATTATGTTGAAAGCGGCGCGTGAAGACTTGCAAATGAATTGTGATATTAATTACACAGGGCTTCAATTAGAAGCAGGCGACATTGTAACTGTGACAAATACCAATTATGGTTGGGCGGCAAAAGAATTCCGCATTGGCAAGGTGACGGAAAAGTTTAGTGATAGTGGTCAAGTAACTGCCACACTTAATTTAATGGAATTTAATGGTGCTGTGTATAGTGATATGTCAGTTACACAATTTACGCCTGTGCTAAATAGTGGTCTTGGTAATCCATCAATTTTTGGCACTGTGCCAGCCCCAACAATAAGCAATATTTTAACGGCATCCGTCAATCCAGCATTTAGCGTTAATGTCACCACATCAACTGCTGGCATTACACAATACGCAGAAGTGTGGTATTCGGCTTATCAATTCCCAACATCAGACCAATTAATATTTGGTGGCACAACTGAAATTAAAGCCAATGGCAATCCTTATGGTCAAAGCGTTGCTATGCCTGCGGTTCAATTATTTAATATTCCTGCTGGGAATTGGTATTTCTTTAGTCGCATGGTCAATAGTATTGCTACATCATCATACAGCCTTGCATCAGCCGTTTTGCAATGGCGACCAACAACATTTCAATTTAGCAATCGCTGGTTAAGTGTTGCGTATGCAGATAGCATTACAGGCACAGGATTTTCATTAACTCCAACCAATAAAACTTATTTTGGTTTGTTAGAACAAGTTAATACATCAACAACACCATTGGCGGCATCAACAACGCCAAGTGATTATAAATGGTATCTTGCACAACCTGATTTTCAAACAAATAAATATTTAATTTATATTAATTACGGAAATCGCAAGTTTGCTTTTGATACAGATTTTGCTATATATGCTGGCGGTTCATCAACGCAAGGTATCTTTGTGCCAACATCATCAGGATTTGACCCAAGATTATGGACTGCTTTAGACCCAGCCGCCGCCGCCGCAAATTCATTTGCTAATGCTATTGATTTAGACCATTCAACTGGGCAAGTTATTCAACAAGGTTATGTAACAGGCACGACTCCGCAAGATGGAATTTTAAATATAACCAATTCAACTGATGGTCGTGTTAGTGCAACCTTGGCAGAGTTATTGCCGCAAATTCCAGCGGGTCAATATTTAACATCAACTGCCGCAACTATTACAGTTGACAGATATGGGCGGATTGTTGGATTTACAACGCCTGATGATTTCTTTTTTAGTTTTCAAAATTTTACTGCAACAGCTAGTCAGACTGTATTTACACCAACAGCGCGTGTTGCTGGATATATTACTGGTCAAGATTTAATCTTTAGAAATGGTTTGTTACTTGTGCCAACATCAGATTACACAGAAACATCAACCACATTTACGCTTACAGTGGGTGCAACTGTTGGTGATATTATTACTTGCATTTCAATGCGTGCAATTTCATCAGCCGCATATTATTCTGATACATATTTAAAAGTGGCATCAACATCAACCAACACAGCAGTATGGACATCATCGCAAAATCCATACCAATTAATTAATATTGGTGACAAAATAACATTTGATAACACAGGCACGCCAACACAATACACAGTTACAGCAGTCAATTACACAACACGCACAATTACATTTAGCACAACTGTTACTGGCGTAACGGCAGGCGCGGGTATTTATAATTATCGTGCGGCGGCATCATCATATCCAGCGTTTAGTCGTTATGATTTTGATTTAACTGCCGCAACAACTTACACGCCAACAACCTGGGCAGTTTATAGCGGATTTGAATTATTGTTTATGAATGGCGATGCTATGAATGAACAAGATTACGACATTATAAGTGGGGCAATTACAAATTTTCCGTCAACGGCAACTGGTAAAATGACAATGATTCAATTTAATAACAGCAACTTGGGTCAACCTGTTGGTTCATTGTCAAATGTTTTAACATTTACAACTGCGGCTCAAACTTTATATTCTTATATTTATTCATCAGCGGCGGCTTTAGATATTTATGCTAACGGATTGTTATTACAACAAACAGTAGATTACACAACATCAACAAATGCTTATACACTAGCAAATTCACCAACCAATTCATCCACAGTTTTATTACAGCAATCATTTGCACGCGCTGGCGCGGCATAGGAGATAAAAAATGACACAAGCATGGAATCTTTCGCAACTTGCAAACAATGTTAATTCATCAGGAAAGCTTGATGTAACTACGGGCGTAACTGGCGCAACACCAATTGCTAATGGTGGCACAAATAACACAGCAACGGCAACGGCTGGGGGTGTTGTGTATGGCACAGGCACGGCAATGGCAACAACAACGGCTGGCACAAGTGGTCAAGTATTAACATCGGGTGGCGCAAGCGCACCATCATGGACAACAATATCTGCTGGTGGTGCATTAAACAATATTCAATATTTTACTGCGGGCGGCACTTATACAGCGACAAGCGGCACATCATTTGTTGTTGTTGAAGTTGTAGGCGGTGGTGGCGGCGGTGGCGGTGGCGGCACATTTCCTGGTCCAGGTGGCACAGGTGGCACATCTTCTTTTGGTTCGTTAGTTAGCGCAACTGGTGGGGCTGGTAACAATGGCGTTGGTGGTGTTGGGGTAAGTGGTGATTTAAATATTCGTGGTAATTATGCACCATCAAATTTAGTAGGTGGAACATCTATGTTTGCTGGTAGTGGTTATCAAAATGTCGCACCATATCCAAATTCAGGGGCTGGTGGTGGTTCATCAAGTGGCTCGGCTGGTGCTGGTGGTGGATATGCTAGAAAAAAAATTACATCAGCATTTAGTGGCGTTACAGTAACTGTAGGGTCTGCTGGCACTGTTGGTTCAGGGTCAGGACAATATGTTGCTGGCGCAACTGGCATAGTTATTGTTTACGAATACAAATAAGGATTAATTATGAATAATGCTTTAATAAGCCCACAAGAATTAATTTATTCTTATGATGGCACTTTAATTGGTGTAAGAATTGCTGAAACTTCACAAAATTCATTTCCAATTGCTGAACCTTTATATTGGATTGAATGCGCTGATGAAGTAAATGCAAATGAATGGTATTTTCAAACTGAAACTGGCTCTTGTCAATTAATTCCACAAGAGCAGGTTTTGTAGTAAAATAATTAAAAAATAAAACATTTCCGCCTTTGGTGAGTGCATCAAGGCGTTATTTATACCTAGTGAGGGAAACCAAATGGCAGTCTTTAATAAAAATACACTTACGCAAGTTTCGGGATTTGACAATCCTATCATTGCTGGCGAGTTAGTTTATAACCAAAAAACATTTTGGAATTTAACTATGCAAGCATCAGATGGCACGCCAATTAGTTTAACGGGTGCAACAATAGATGCGTCAATTATTCGCAGACAATTATCCAATATTCAAGACACACGCTATGGCTTAACTTTTGACATTGCTGATTATACTATGTCAACGCCAACGGCTATTACGCTAACAATTAGCAATCGTGTTGATGCTAATGGCACATTTACCCTAACAATTGATGATTCAGCATGGTCGTTAATTTCAACAGACACTCAACTTGATATTAGCGCATTAAATCCTGCTGGCTTTAGTGGTCGCATTAAAATTAGTTTTCCCGCATCAGGTTCAACACCAGCCCAAGACAGCATTGTTTTTTTACTATTCTTGGTGCGTAGCGATGGAGTAACAAACTAATGGACATCAAAGTTAGCAAGGCATCAGGCAATGATGTAACGCTAGTCGTTACACCACAAGCCAATCAAACGATTACTATTGATAGAAATATTAAAGGCGATACAGGCGCAACTGGCGCAACGGGGGCTACTGGCGCAACTGGCGCAACTGGTTCTGCGGCTACTATTGCAGTTGGCACGACAACAACAGGTGCGGCTGGTAGTAACGCAAATGTTACCAATAGCGGCACATCATCAGCGGCAGTTTTTAACTTTGCTATACCGCAAGGCGCAAAAGGTGACACAGGAAACACAGGCGCAACAGGTGCAGGCGTAGCGACAGGCGGCACGACTGGTCAAGTATTAGCAAAGGCAAGCAACACTAATTATGATACTGCGTGGGTAAATCCATCAACAGGTGGTGTCACTAGCGTTACAGGCACAGCCCCAATTGTTTCATCAGGCGGTGCAACACCAGCAATTAGCATTACTTCAAGCGGTGCAAATTCAGCCGTTTTGCGTGACGCAAATCAAAACATTTCAGTTAATGCGGTTGATGAAGCATTTGTATATCAAACTGCTACTACGCCAATTACATTAACAACATCATCCCCTAGACTTTATTCAATTACTGGTTCAGGTGGGCAAACAATTAAATTGCCTGATGCAACTACTTTGGCAAATGGCGCAATATTTCAATTTGACAACAATCAAACAAGTGGTGCAATAACTGTAAACAACAATTCAAACACTTTAATTGTGTCCGTGCCAAGCGGTGGTTATGTAATTCTCACTTTGCAATCAAATGCAATTGCGGCTGGAATATGGGATAGACATGACATTGCCCCATCAAATGTTTCATGGTCAACTAATACTTTAGATTATGCTGGTTCAATTACATCAGCCACATGGAATGGCGCAACTGTGCAAGTTAATCGTGGCGGCACAGGCGCAACAACTTTAACTGGATATGTTAAAGGCACAGGCACTACAGCAATGACAGCAAGCGCAACAATTCCCGTTGCAGATATTAATGCTACTGGCACGCCATCAAGCACAACTTATTTGCGTGGTGATAGCACATGGTCAAGCATTCCCGCACAAGTTTACCCTGCCGCTGGCATACCAAATTCAACAGGTAGCGCATGGGGAACATCTTATGGCGTTACAGGCACAGGAAGTGTTGTATTAAGTGCAAATCCTATACTTACAAGCGGTGCAACAATTTATGGCATAGCGCAAAACATTGATTTAGGTTCACAACAATCTACTGGAATAATAACAGTTGGTGGTATTAGTGGAACAGGTTCAATAAATTTAGGGCAAAGCCAAAATACACAAACTATTAACATAGCAAATTCAACACATGGTGTTGGTAAAACAAAAAACATTAATATTGGGAATGGTTATGGAAATGGAACTACCAACATTAATCTTGGAACAGAATCTGCCCAAGCAACAAATATAAAAATTGGTAGTAATGCTGGAGTTAATAATGTTCTTGTATCGGGGAATTTTCAAGGCGAATTTCAAACTGGATATCTTTATACAAATAGTGGTGGTTTTACAATTCAAGGATTAGGTGATGGAACAACAATTGGTGCTAATAGTGATGGAGCAATTATAAATTTAGCATCCGATTCTTTGATTTTAGGTGGAATTTATCCTATTAATGTAACATCACTTGGAGCAAATCAAGCAGTATTTACAGATTCAGGACAAAATTTAGTAAGTGTATCATCAACAGGTTCAAATAATGTTGTATTAAGCAATAGTCCAAGTATTGTAAATCCATATATTAGTAATGGCGCAACAATTCAAACAACAACACAAGCAATTAATATTGGCACTACGCAATCAACTGGCAACCTAACAATAGGCGGTGCAAGTGCTACAGGTTCAACAACGCTTAATGGCAATGTTAAATTAGCCACAAAAGCAAGTTTACCTACGGCATCTGCTGGACTTGTTGAATATGATGGCTCTGCTTTTTATAATTCAGTTGCCGCTTCAACTCGTGGTGTTATGCCATCTGAGCAATTTGTAATATTAAACACGCCATACACATTAACATCACAAACAGCCGCACAAAAAATATTTAATGCCTCAACAAATGGGGCTGTAACTTTGCCCATAGGAACATATCAATTTCAATGTGCATTTGCATTAAGTAATTTATCAACAACTGCTGGTTCTTTTGGTTTTGAAATGGTGGCTGGAACTGCTGTAATTGGTTCTCAATTATGGAATTCTTTTGCAATTAAAAATTCTATTGCAGGAGTTTCCGCAACCGCAATAATGTCATCTAACACCACAGCAAATACTGCCATATCAGCTACTAATCTTTTCGTTAATGGTGCGGCTTTTATTAGTGGAATTATTAAAATTACTACGGCTGGCACAATTATTCCATCCGTATCAATGACTGTGGCTTCTGCGGCTGTTGTGGCTACAAACTCATATTTCAAAATCTCACCCGTATCAGGAACAAGTGCGGTTAATATCACAGTAGGAAATTGGAGTTAATCATGGCACTATTAAAAACAGTAAACACAGTATTTGGCATTGATGCTACTTATTGGAACATTTTTTCTATTAGCGAGGACTTTAAAAACAAATCACTTGAAGTGGTTATTAATGGCTATGTAAGCAAAGAAGTGCGTGACGATAATCACAATCCTGTTGCATGGCAAAACCTAACATTTACAGGCGATGAATACATTAAAGATGCTACCCGTGAAGCCGTGTATTTAGCATTAAAAGTTAAAGACTTTGTGGATGCACAAGATGACTAAAAAAACTGACCAGCAATTGGTAGAAGAATACTTTAATCACATGATTGGCAAAAAGATTGTTGGCGTTGCCGTTGAAAATGAAGAATTAGAATTAACTTTGGATGATGGAAGCCTTGTTATTGTTTACTCAAGCGAGGATTTATCACTGTTTATACAATACGCGAAGAAATTGAATTGAGAATAGCATGGATGACCAAACAACACGACTGAATCGTATTGAGGAAAAGCTGGACAAAGTGGGCGAGGCAATTATTTCACTAGCCCGTATGGAAGAAAGAATGATTACTTTGTTTAAGCGCATGGACACATACGATATGCAACAATCATTGCTTGAGGTTAGAGTAAATAAGATTGAAGTAACATCAGCATCAGGCGCATGGGTTGAAAGGGTTGTTTGGTTGATTGTTGGCGGCTTAATTATGGGAACAATTTATTTTGGTAAATAGTAGAAGCCTGACAGACTTAAATCCTAAAGTTGCGGCATTGTGCAGTGAGTTTATTAATCAATGCAAAGCGCAAAACATTGATGTGATTATCACTAGCACCTATCGTGATTCAGAATCACAAAATGCGTTATACGCACAAGGGCGCACAACTGCTGGAAAAATTGTGACAAACGCAAAAGCGGGTCAATCATTCCATAATTGGAAAGTGGCATTTGATTTTTGCCCAATTGTAAATGGCAAGGCACAATGGGCAGATACAGACTTATTTGTTAAGTGTGGGCATATTGCAGAAAGCGTTGGTCTTGAATGGGCTGGTCGCTGGGCTGGCAAGTTTAAAGAAATGGCGCATTGTCAATTTACTGGCGGTTTAACATTGCTAGACTTTCAATCAGGGAAAACATTATGAACAGCATCTTATCTTTAATATTTCCTGCCGTCATTCCTGTGCTGGCTGATGGCGTGCGTGGAATCTTTGCCAAGTTTAGTGGTGGGGCTGGCGGCACACCGCAGAATGTTGACGAAAGAATTAAACTGATGGAAGCAGAAACTGCCCGCTTACAAGCATTGGCAGACATTGACAAACCATCAGGCGAACCAAGCAAATGGGTTACAGACTTTAGGGCATCATTTAGATATGTGGCTATTCTATTGATTTGGATTGCTACGATTACCGCAGTTTTCACATCAACTGTAACTCCTAACATTACACTGATGTTATTAGATTTAAGCGGCGCGTGCATGAGTTTTGTAATTGGCGAAAGAATGTATTTAACGCTTAAAAAATGACCAAATCCTGTAAGGAATGCAAAGTTGAAAAGCCATTGACGGAATATTATTATTCCAAGAAAGGCAATCATGGCAAGTTATATCCTGACAGCATTTGCAAATCATGTAAGAAAATCAATAACAAAAAGTGGTTCAAAGAAAACAAACAGAAAGCAAAGGCTTTTGGTTTAAAGTCAAAACTTAAAAAGCGTTACAACATGACAGTGGAAGAATATCATGCACTGTTAATCAATCAAGATGGTCGCTGTAAGATATGCAGTAAGCGTCAAGCGCGTAGAAGTTTGGCGGTTGACCATTGCCATTCAACCAATGTTATTCGTGGCTTATTGTGCGATAAATGCAATATGGCACTAGGGCTTATTCATGACAATCTTGATATTCTTGATGGCATGAAACAATATTTAATTAATAGCAGGCTTAAATCATGATTTTCACTATGGTTTGTGTTTAATATTTAGCACATTATTACAGACAAGCAATTTTGCTTTGTATATGTTAAGGACTAAATCATGTGGACATCACCAGTAGCAACAGAAATGCGTTTTGGCTTTGAAGTAACAATGTATGTTATGAACAAGTAAAAAAAATAGGGGCGTTTTAAGCCCCTATACTGGCAGTGGAGAGTCTGCCAAAAATGCAATTAAGCGGTGTTAATTATCAACCACCGAATCATATATGTCAACAATCCAAAACCATATAATCACAAATGGCAACCATATTGGAAAGGTTACAATTAACAAGCATAATTTTTGTTTAATTGATAACTTCATTTAATTTTGTTGTTTACTCTTTTGATTGAGTGCAAAACTGCGGCAAGAATAGAAAATGGAATGATTGTTAAAAAATACCAATAATTATCATATTTAATAACCAACCATATTGCTGTATTTTGACTAATTAAATCAATAATTGTGTAACGCTTGAATAGTAATGAATCAATCATAATGTTGCACCATCATAAAGCGAAAATGTTGAACCTATGCTGACGGCTGTGTGTTTGCGTTTAGGGCGTTGCCAGGCATAGTCAGACCCTTTTCTGCCAAGATTTAAATAAGTCGTGATGTGTGGGTTTTTTTCATCAACGATAATGTGTTTGTGGTCATGCAATTCTTTTGGTAATTCATTAATTTTATTTGGATGTTTCTTGCGACTGGCATCATTAACAAAATCAACATTGTTTGCCAATATTACTTGTTCATTAGTTGCTTTAATATTTGGCATTGGATAGTTTTTGTTTTTAGTAATGTAAGCAAAAACAGGTTTATTAGCTATTGGGCAATATTGTTTTTTGCGGCTTAAATATCTTTGCAAGTATAGTTTTTTCATTTCTGATTTTACAACCAAATAAGAATCACATATTTGTTCAGCCGTTTGGCTAACACTTAATTGTTGGTTTTCAAGCAAATCTAAAATGACTAATTTTCTTCTGTAAGCAATTAATCTATTTACGGCATTGGCATTCATATTGTTTCCTTTGTATTGGGTTGGGCTACTAACGAATTACGATTAATAAAGTGAGCACAATATATCGTGCGCTTTCGCCCAATTTAATTAAAACGGAATATCACTTTCTAAATCATCAGCAATACTGCTATTGCCTGCGCCCCTATTTTTAGGAGTGCCGCCTGCGCCATCTTTTGGCAATGGTGTTCGCATTTGCAACCAGCCATCAAAATTAACAGGCAGTGATTCAATGTTTAGCGCAACGCCACCATTTTTGGTGTCCATTGCAACACCGCATTTGTGCCAGCGCACTTTTGTTTCACCATCTTTAGTTGTGTATTCGCCTGCTTTGGCGATTAAATCATGTGTTATAGCCATTACTTGTTTCCTTTTAATTGAGTGTGTAAATCATTTACTTCGGTTAAAAAAGCCCGAACAGCGGCTTCGGTTTCAGCAATATATTCATCGTCACGATTGACCCGACAAACATACAACGCTAAATCATCCCCAACATCAGGGCAATAACTAATAAAATCGCACCATTTGTGACCAGTGCAAGCCATTTGCCATTGCATTTGTGGGTAATACTTTGTTGGCGAGTTTCCTGCCAATAGTGTTTCAATATGGTTTGCCGCAGTCGGACATTTAATTTCAATCTGCCCATCAGGAAGCATTCCGTCAGGTGATGCGCCAGCCATGTCAATTGTTGGGTGCGGAATAAAACCTATTTCAGTTACAAACACATCATTCTTGGCTTCGTATAACGCACGGGCAATTGGTTCTAAACGCACGCCCCTTTCCATGTGATGGTTGCTATAGGTTTCCTCTTTTATGCCCGTCAGCCTTTCGCAAACAAGTTGAATGCGGTAGTTTCTACGGGATGTGGCTTCACCTGATTTAACTGTGGCTAATACATCAGCAACACGGCTGGCGGTTACTTTGCCAAGCCGAATGTTAAACCATTCATCAGACCCTTGTTCAATGTTTTCCATTTGTTTCCTTATTGATTGGTTGTGCTAACAAATACTTGTTACCTAGCAAAGCAATGGCTTCAGCAAGTTTGCTTTCAAATTGAATTACACTTGAAGCACTAGGTGGGGTCATTCCGTAAAGTGATGTGATAATCATTTTGGCATTCCCTCAAATAATGATTTCATTTCATCCTTTGCTTTAACAACAGCATTGGTGGCTTCAACATTGCCCTTACAAAGCGATACAGCGCGTTTATACGCTGTTTGCAATTCCGCCAATGTCTTTGTATCAGTTACCAATTTAACAGCCGCTTGAGTGTCCACAGCGTTAATTGGGTTAGTGTATATAGCACCAACGCCATCATCATCATCAGCATAAAGACCACAAATAGCGGAAAGGCTATAACGGCGCAAATAAGTAAGGGCAGACCCAAGCCCTTGTGGGTCTTGTTTTTGTAATGGGCATGATGCTGTGTCTTCAATCCATTCCCCTGATTCGTGAATTAAGCGTGTGGTTAAGTTTAAGCGACCATCATCATTTGGCGATGGTGTTTGCAAGAATGCAATGCCGTTTTTGTTTAGTGCGCCTTTGACTGCATCAATCACCGACTGCAAGTCAGCGTATTTGCTTTTTAGGTGCGGATTTTTGGCATTCTCAATTGCGTAGGTAATGCCCATTTGTGCCTTGACTAATGCAGGCGCAATTTTAATTAATGATTCTGATGTTTTCATGTCTTATCCTTAAATGAGTTTCTAAATTCTTTTCTTGATTTTTTATATTCAGATTGTAAAATTCCAATCCAATCGCCTAAAATATCCATTTGCAATAATGAATGTAAATTTTTCCAATCTTGGGGAAAGGATATGTCACCTTCCCCACCTTCTAAATGTGCAATTAATCTTGGCAGTTTCATGTCTTAATCCCAATTAAAGATTTTAGCTAATACGCCAGCAACCATCATGATGGTCAGCACAATAATAAATCCCAAGATTACGATTGTTAGGTTGTCCATGTTAAGCCCCAGTCACGATGTCAAGAATTTCGTTTTCAATTTTTTCAATGACTGATTCGCATAAAAGTGGAATCAAATTGATGGTGTCGGTTGGTGATTCAACAGCAACCAATTCAATATTGTGATGCGTAGGCGAATCGCCTGTGCCGTATGGGTCTTTTTCAACTTCATGATTGAAGTAAACATCAAGAATGATGCCGTAAATTTCTACTGTTTCTAATGACATAATAGTTTCCTTTCGTTTCCGTTAATATAAGTCACGATGATAGTCAGCGTTTTCACTTTTTAAAAAATCAACGCTTACAACATCAATGTCCATTGAATCAATGTGGCTGGCTAATGTCAAGGCATCAATTTCACTAATTGGTTCTGATGCAATTTGACCATCAACCATTACAACAAACTGCTTTTGTGATTCGCGCATTTCAACATCTAAATTGCTAAAATAACCCATGATTGTTTCCCCTAGTTTCCTTTAAGGGGCTTTCGCCCCGTTAAGTTTAATTATTAATAAATTTTAAATTTGCTTCAGAATAACCACACACTTTTAAAAATGCTTTTTTAGCATCTTCAAAAGATTTAAATTTGCCGCGCCCTTTATGTTGTTTTCCAGCACCTTTGCACATCCAATTCCAGCCCTGAACAATTTTAACAATTCTTTCACCTGTAAAAGAATCATATTCAGCTTCAGTCCATGCGGTTGTAAAAATTGAACCAATTTTCCAATTTTGTCCATCTAATTCTGTAAAAATTTGCATAATGTTTCCTTTGTGTCCGTTAAGGGGATTGCGCCCCGTTGAGTTTAGTTTGCTAAAGTTAAGTAAACTTGTTTGCGTTGGCAAATTGAAACAGCCACAAGCATATCGTTAGTCATCCATTTTGCAAAAACTTTGTTAGCATCACTTGATGACATTAAGTTGCCATTAACATAAGGCAGTTTTGTGCCATTGTCAAAATGTGCAATTTGAACAACAACTGGTGTTTCACCAAATTTATTAACATAGTTAGTTTTTACAATTTTTGTTGGTTGCATATTAGTCATGTTAGTTTCCTTTTCGTTTCCGTTGTATGCAAAGCGCATGAGTGAATAATACGCCTTTTATACATTGTGTCAACATATTTTATACATTTTTAATGATTTGTTTTAATCAATCACCAAAATTTAATAAGTTTTATTTATGAAACAACAAAGGGGCTTGCGCCCCCTTGCCTATTTATACTCCCCTAAAAATATAGCACCATCAACCTGTGGTCTGTAATGGTCAATTTGATATTCTGCTATCTTAATGTCTATCGGCACATAATAAAGCCAAAAATGTAATTCGCCATATCTACCAGTTTTTGATGATTTGCGAATTTTTTTAAGCACGCTTTCAATGTCATCGCCAGTCATCCATTCCAACGCATTTGATGCGTAAAAATGAAAGTCTTGTTTCATGCCGTAAACTTGTTGGGAGTCGTCTGTGATTCTCATATTGTTTCCTTTGTTTCCAAGTTAATGTTAAAGAACAGGTATTACATTTACAATTATACACTAATTATACATAATGTCAAGTGTTTTTATACATTTATGATTGTATTTTTTAATTGATATACAATAGTTAATAAGTTTTATTTATTAAAAATCACACCAGGACATTTTATGAATGAACATCAGATACAAGTTGCCGTTGTCACATGGTTTCGCCTGCAATATCCCAAATTGATTATGTTTGCCATCCCCAATGGCGGAATGCGTAACATAGGCACAGCCATTAAATTAAAAAATGAGGGGGTGCTGGCTGGCGTGGCTGATTTGTTTTTGATGTCATCTAACAAAACGCATCATGGGCTGTTTATTGAGATGAAAGCGGCAAAGGGCAAAGTATCAGACCAGCAAAAATACTTTTTAGAACAGGCACAGGCTCAAGGCTACGCAACTTGCGTATGTCATTCGTTTGATGAAGCACAGGCGGCAATTCTTTGTTATTTGCGAAATGTGTAATTAAGATTTAAGATGTATTTGCATTGCTTGGCGGCAATTTAGAGTAGCCATTAGATAAACCCCTGCACCGACTCGGTGTCCGCCAACAAAACCAAAAGTTTTGAGGGGTTTACCTAGTGGCTTTTTTTTGGACAAAATTATGGAATGGTTTAAGCACGATTCAAACGCTAACCTTGACGAAAAGTTGCAAGAAGTGTTGTTGGATTATGGTTTAGAGGGATACGGGCTTTATTGGTATTGCATTGAATTGATTGTTGGCAAGGTATCAGCCGACAACATCACATTTGAATTAAAGCACGATGCAAGGGTGATTGCACGCAACACAGGTTCAACTGTGCAAAAGGTTGAAGAAATGATGAAGCGGTTTGTTGATGTTGGGCTGTTTGAAAATAAAAATGGCGCAATTACTTGCATGAAAGTTGCCAAGCGTTTAATGACATCAGCAACTAGCAATCTTAAAATGCGTGGTCTTATTCATGATATAAAAACCAATCATTCAATACATCTTGATACACCAATAGACGATATGAAACAATCATCGTCATGTCGGAGTCATGACGGCGTCATGCAAGATAAGAATAGAATAGATAAGACTAGATTAGATAAGATAAACCCATCTAGTGCTATCGCACTTATTGTGTCTGACAACTTTGATGTGTTTTGGAATCAATATCCAAAAAAAGCTGGTAAAGATGCCGCAAGAAAAGCATGGGATAAAAAGCAACCGCCAATTGCTGAAGTATTAAAAGCATTGGAATGGCAGAAGCAATCTGACCAATGGAAGCGTGGCTATATACAAAACCCAGCAACTTATCTTAACGCTGGCTCTTGGCAAGATGAACCGCCAGTTGAGGAGTTATGGTAATGGTTGATTCTGAAAAAGCACAATTTAAAGCAATGATGAAAGCATTGACCCAATTGTTTAACAAGCCTGATTTAGACATTGAGTTACTTCGTATTTGGTGGCATAAATTACAACGATTTGATTTTCACATTGTAAGCAAAGCATTTGACACTTGGGTTGATGCCAATAAGCGTATGCCAACGCCAGCGGATATTCTTGAATTATGTAAATCGCAGGAAGCCCGTCATATACCAACAATGATTGGTCGCAAGATTAGCGATGAAGACAAACAGCGCAATCAAGAAAGATTGCACGCAATGATGAAACAATTAGGTTGGGATAAAAGATTAAATAAAACACACATTGTATAATGTGCTATATAATCTTATACAAAGGAGTAATAAAACATGACAGGTGAAGAATTAAAGAAGTTACGAAATCAACTTGAATTGACCCAAACGCAATTGGCGTTATTGGTTGATAGGACAAGGGATTGTGTTGCTAAATGGGAAAGCGGCAATTATCCAATCCCGCAAAAGATTAAACAGCGCATTTGGGATATGAAAAATGGCTAAATGGGAAAAGTGGGGCAGTTACGCAATTAAAACTGCTGGCTATTCAATCAGCAAATCTTACATACAAGGCGGCTGGCTATACACTTTATGGAAACTGCCTAAAACAATGCTTGGAAACTACAGGGATTTGAATGATGCAAAAAAAGCGCATTTGGAAATTGTCGGAAGCCAATCGGCAGAATCTAATAACCTTGATACAGGGTTTAGACTGCCAAAAGAATTGGCAAGTGACTATTCAAGAATCAAATAGCAAAGACCAGCGCACCCTTGACCAAAATAGGCGTTATTGGGATTTGATGCGGCATGGTGGTCAGTTTCTTGGCTATACCGCTGATGAATTGCATTTATTGATGGGATACAAGCATTTAAGGCAACACAAGTATGTTGGCAATACGCTGGTGGAATATATACAAAGCACGACTGAATTGGACACAGCGCAAATGGCTCAATATCAAAATCAAGTAGAATATTGGCTTACACAAATGGGATGGTCATGGGATGATTAAGCATCAAGGTTACGCAAACAAAGTTATAAACTTTAATAGCCTGCAATTTGGCAACATATCCCCGACTGACATTGATGGGTTTATTGAATACAAAGATAAGTGGTTTATCTTTATTGAAACAAAGTTTAATCAGGCACAAATGCCCCGTGGTCAGGAATTAGCACTTGAAAGAATATGCGATGCAATCCAATCAGAAACTAAAAACGCTATCGTCTTTTTTACATCGCATCAAGATGACGGCATAGATGTTGAAATTGATATTGGACTATCATTGGTCATTAAATATCGTTACATGGGCAAATGGGTTAAGCCTAAAGCCCCTATTAATTTACATGATGCAATTGAAAGGTTGATACCAAATGAGTGTGCTAATTAGTGATATTAGGGAAAAGTTTGAAAAGTGGGCTATTGAGAATGGACACAATTTAACGCGCCATCCCAATGATAATGATTTTTACTTTAATCGTGATGTGTCTATGTTATGGGTTTGCTTTTCAACTGGTTATGCAATGGGAACAGAAGACCAAGTTGCCAGTTTTACTGATGAATTGGAAAAGCTAATACCAACAGCGCAGGAAATATTAATTGAAAGGGCTTTGGAAGATGATTAAAGACAAAGTATTTTTATGTATTTTAATGGATGATATGTGGGTTAAAACTAACATTATGTCCAGTATGGTAATGAATAGGAAAATGAAATGGCAAATAAAATTCAAAAATTAGAAGAAAAAATATTAAAGGCATGGTCTTTAAAAGAAGATATTAGCACTTTAACAGAAGCCGCAGATTGGACAGCCATTGACCCAGTGTTTATGGATAGACTTTTAAGCATTGCCTGTGTTTATGAAATGCACATGGAAGCATTGTGGGGTTTATATGAAGAAGTAGTTGATGAATATAATGCTTATAAGCCCCGTGATGTTGATTTTGAATGGGGCGATGAATCTAGGGTTGATGTTGTAGGGCAAAATGGTAACAATGGCGAACATTACGAATAATGGCTACTAAAGCAGAAAAACAACGATTTGAAAAGTTAGTTGAATGGGGATGTATTGTTTGTTTAAGAACAGGGCATGGTTATAGCCAGCCTGAAATACATCATGTGCGGTTTAATGCTGGAATGGGGAAAAAATCAAATGATACGATTGCTTTATGTCCTAACCATCATCGTTTGGGTGGTTATGGGGTTGCATATCATGCGGGCAAACGAGGGTTTGAGAACAACTATGGAACAGAACAAAGTCTGTTAGAGTTTACAAATCAATTATTGGGGGCAAAATGAAACAAACATTTAATGTGGTAGAAATTAAAGAAGCGCAAGTGACAGTTGGGGAATATTTCTTGACCCTATTTCACAGCGCAACAAACACGCACTTATTACACTTACAATCACGCAGTTATTCACAGCACCAAGCATTGGGCATTTATTATGATGAAGTGGTGGATTTAATTGACAGTTTGGTAGAAGCATACCAAGGCAAAAATCAAACGATTGTGGAGTATCCTGCTGGTTACAAACCGCCAGTTAGTGATGCGCTGACAGAATTAAAAAGCATATCTGCTTATGTTATTGCCAATCGTGCGGTTGTTGGTAGTGATACTGAATTGCAAAACATTACCGATGAAATACAACAGTTGATTGATTCAACAATTTACAAACTTACTTTTTTAAAATAGGGGAATGACATGAATGCAGAATTAAAAGCGGCAGTTGAAACATTAAAGGCAAGTTATGGCGATATAGATAGGGAAGCCGCAACCTATGGCAATCTTAATCCATTAGACATTCAGAAAGCATTGCAAGCGGCACAAGTTGATACTGCGGATTTTGTAGTGTTAGCATTATTGGCTAATCACTTTCCAGCAAACAATGTCAAACAAATGGTTGTCAATGATGTAGTGTTGCCAACATCAGTCATCAATGAAAGCGTGCCAGTTGCCGACAGCACCGCTGAATAAAGAGTGTAGGGAATTGGGGTGTCACAGCCCCAAGACTGGTCGTTCAACCTTTTGTGTTAAGCACGGCGGTGGCATTACCGAAAAAGGTAAGGCTAACAGCAAACTATATGGTCAAGCTTATTGGCGCAAACAAAGGGAAGCACAGTTAAGCAAAGACCCATTATGTGCCGCCTGTTTGTTAGATGGTAAGGTGGTGCAGGCAGAACATATTGACCATGTATTTCCACATAGGCAGGATGCTACACGCTTTAGGCTTAATCACTTTCAAAGCCTGTGTCAGTATCATCATGTAATAAAGACACAATTTGAAAGCCGTGGTGTTTATATATGGTATGCCAAGCACGGGGCTGTTAATTACACCGAAAGCGATTACGCTAGAATATTTACAGGAAAATAATGGTGGGATATATGAAGACGATAAGACAAGATATATTAAACAAAGCATCACAAAACATCATGGTTGATAGGCAAGCAACACATGGCGATGCCGAGAACAACTTTACGCGCATTGCTGATATGTGGTCATCGTATGTTGATTGTAAGGTTGTGTTTGATGCAAAGGATGTGGCGGCAATGATGGTGTTGTTTAAGATAGCACGCTTTAAAGCCAATCCGCACCACCTAGACAACATGACAGATGCTTGTGGCTATGCCGCCTTTGCTGGTGAAATTGGCGCGGCTCAAAGCCATCTTACGCATGATAGCGACATCATTGATGCGTAAGTCATTGATGAATAACTTAAAATTTTAGGAATTGCCTACACAG
>Ga0209499_1001172_pt1 | contig 18597 bp, 29 predicted proteins | sample C_130208_EF_Meta_FD_187306 | JGI IMG/M metagenome (GOLD analysis project Ga0209499, IMG submission 187306) | Freshwater microbial communities from Lake Croche, Canada to study carbon cycling - C_130208_EF_MetaG (SPAdes) (version 2) | ecosystem: Environmental > Aquatic > Freshwater > Lake...
CGGGTCTAAAACCAAAGTCCCGTGATTTAGCTATACCTCCTCTATCCGCACAAGACCTTACCAATTCACGGGTAAAAATAGGCCTGCCATAACAGGGCGAAGCCATTAAGCGGTCGAGTCACAAATAGGCGGACCAATTCTACATAATAATTCCATGTCGTTTATATATGAAGTAAAATTAGTATGTTTTTTCATGTCTCTCATTATATAATTGATACCCGGTCTTGTATAATTTAATGATCCACCTATTTTATTCCACCAGAACCATTCAAGCCTCGAAGCATGACCACGATTTTTACATGTATAAGTTGCTAATATAATCATGTTCCAATTATTCCAACCTCCATGATTTCTAATAAACTCATATACTTTTCTATAACTTGTTTCAGTCTCTATCATGTGATCCATGTGATCCATCTTTCTTTTTTCAAAGTTTGTTGTATGACCTATCTTCAATTGTTTCATCTTTACACTGTATCTTATATATTGATGTATTAACATATCTATCATCATTAACATATCTAATACGTTTACATTTATCATCACCATGTTTATGAATACTAATAATTTCAAAATCCATTATATTCACTGTACTTGAAAACTTTATTCAGGATAAATAAATACTATTGGCGTTTGCTAATGAACCTCCAACTTGAGTGATCTTATTGTTATTCATATTCTAAAAAATAAAATTTATTATTCTGAGAGAAATACTTACTAGTAATTGAAACATGTATTTTTTAATAAATCTTTTTTAAAAACTAAACCATGTTGGCAATAGTCTCAGCCATATCATAGCATATAACATTCTGTAAAAGAGATGTTATGTAAATATTTCTCATCTCTTTTACAGTCAAGTAATAACCCAGACATTCAATAATATCAGGTTTATAATTTTCAAGCTCTTCAGACCAAGAAGATTCATATAACTCGGTTAGAATAATAGGAATGTTATTACGGTCATGATCATATACAGTAGACATGGCTAAACACGCGTCACCACAGTTATCTTCACCACGAAACTTATAAAGATTAGACATCCAAGTGGATTCACGCATTTCATAGAAGATAGCATAGACACGATCCATTTTTCTTCTTTTTTACTAGTACTTTAATTACAAACTAAGTTAATTATAAACATGTATTTTTTAATAAATCTTTTTTAAAAATTAGTTTCAGATTCATGAAACTCTTCAAGTTTATCAAGTTGATTCATTAAAAGTTTATTTATTCGTTTCTCATGAGCAAGGTTATTCTCATATCTCTTAATCTGAATCTCTAATTCTTTTATTCGACGAGGATATTCCCATACCATATGGATATTACTATGATGATGTTCTTTCAATGTATTATTATTTTTATACATTTTGTTATTACATGGACAGACAAGACACTTGGAAATTTCCATTACTTACTTACTTGTTAATAGATCTATTTATTACTTTATCTATTCATATGTTCTAAAATAAAAAATAATTATTATTCTGAAAAAGAAGAGATGATAGTACTATTGATCAATCAAAACTTTTTTTAAAATACAAGAGATGATAGTAGTAGTAGTACTACTTGTTATTCATATGTTCTAAAATAAAAAATAATTATTATTCTGAAAAAGAAGAGATGATAGTACTATTGATCAATCAAAACTTTTTTTAAAATAAAAAATAATTATTATTCTGAAAAAGAAGAGACACTATGTTGTTATTGTTATTCATATGTTCTAAAATAAAAAATAATTATTATTCTGAAAAAGAAGAGATGATAGTGAAGGAGGCAGCGAACGTGGGACATGGAATGGAAAAATAATATTTTTTTTACACACAAAACTATTTACTACTACTAATCTAAATCCGAATAGACCTCTTCCTCGTCCTCGTCCGATTTAGCTTCCTCCTCGTCCTCTTCCTCATCCTCTTGGTCCTCGTCCTCGTCGCAACCACCACCAGCTGCAAGTATCTCGCGAAGTTTCTTATCCAGATCAACCTGGGCGCCATCAAGCTCAGCTTCGATCGCCTTTTCATCACAGTTGCCACAGAAATTATCATCATCATCAGCCTCGGATGCAAGCATCTTACGAAGTCGAGCCTCGACGCTATCACCTTCCTCGAGCTCATCTTCCTCTTCGAGAAGTACTGGAGGAGGAGGTGGTGGTGGCGGAGGAGCAGCAGCTTTACCCTTCTTAGGAGCCTTGGCCTTGGGAGGAGCCTTGGCCTTGGGAGGGGCCTTGGCCTTGGGTGGGGGTGGTGGTGCATCGTCGTCCAAAGCCCGAGCCTCCTTGATGCGCTCCTTGAGCTGGGCGACAGTTCCCTCGGAGTCGATATCACGCATCTCACACTCGGAAACCAGATCACCCTTTTTCATCTTGCTGAAAGCCATGAGGGTCTTCTTAACAGCCTTGGCGGCGGCGGCGGCAACAACAACAACCACCGGAACTGGAACCTCGGGAACAGCCTTGGCGGCGGCAACCACCGGAACTGGAACCTCGGGAACAGCCTTGGTCGCAGGAACACTCTGCTCAAAGGAACTCGCGCCACAATAACGAGACTTCATCTCATCATAATTGAGATTGTAATCATTCGCAATCTGACGAAGAATCTTAGCCACGAACTTGTCGCCAATAACAGCAAAGAGAGCCATTGTGGTGGTGGTGTTCTTTTTTACTAGTACTTTATTTATACCCTGAGTAGCAATGAGACACGTTTTTTATTATAAACAAAAGTTACAAATTTTCAAATTATATATATTAAATATTGTCTTATATTATACATTACGTCTGATATTTGTTATATAACCAGTTTCAACTTGTCTAAGGCCTCTGAGCATGGTTAATGGGTTATTGGCATTTGATCTAAATTTATTAGAAACTAATGTATTAAAAGTAGATGTATTTAAACGAGAATTTCCAAACATTGATAAAAAATCATGAGAATATCCAACGCATACACCAATGCTATTTCTATTTCTCTCTTGTAAGTTTCTTCCATTGTACATTTTTAGTTCCCTTATTCCAATACGAACAGCTAATTCACGTGCAATATTATCAGATACTGGCAATCTATCTCTACCCCATGGATCAAAAAAATATAAACACCCATTATATTCTATAGCAGATACAAGATGACGACTGTGAGTACCACTCGTAGAATAACCATTAATAAGTATAAAGTATAAAGAATTTTTTCGTGGCCTACCTCTTATATAAGTTTCTGGATGAGATGGATCACGAATTAATAAAAACCCATGTTTAATTTCAACTTTATATACTTTTTTTTTTGTAAAACGCGATCTAATTCCACTAATTGCAGTATTATTAGTATTACACTGTCTTATAGGAACAGGTTCATATGCTATTTTTCGTCTCTTTAAACTTGCTTGACGTTCTAATCTATTTCTTAATGTAATTCCAGTATTAACCGTTTTTCGTTTTCTAGTTGTTATTACATTAATGTTCATGTTTAATTATTAGAAATATTTTATATTTATATTTTTAAAATTTTCATCGTCATGTGTAATTTTAAGATTTGAAAATGTTTTAATTTTTATTGTGTTAATATAATCAAATAATGATTTAATATAAATTCTCATTTCATTGTCATTATTAATACATCTGAATCCAAGTTTATAATAAATACTTTCAGTTGATCCTGAATAATCACTACAATCATCAAGTTTTATTTTAAGTGGTCTTCTTATTTTTTTACCAAAGTGAATTAGCATACACTTGATAAGAAGAGTTCCATATCCTAACTTTCTGAATACATCATGAACATGTAATACAGTTATATGTAAACATGAGTTTTTATCACCTGGATTGTGCCAACATATATACCCAATTTCTTGATCATTAATAGTATTAATTGTAATTGTATTCATATCTACATAGTGGACATCTTTTTAAATTATATTTCAACATTTGTTTCATACAATCATAACATGTATAATGTCCACATCTTGATATTCTATCAGGTATAAAAAGTTCAAAACATATAGGACATTCATCTTGGATAAAGACACGACCACTGTGATAATGGACAGTACTATTTATACCTTTTGAAACAGATTCAATATAAAACTCAAATATCTCATCTTTGGAAATTTGACATGATAAAAAAAACTCACCATAACTTTGACCAATTGAAAATATAGTATTTGATCTTCGTATATTTTCAATAATGGCGTGACTATCTTGACTATAAAACGTAATATTCATTCAGACATTTATTTTAAAACTATTTATTTTTTTAAATTAATTACTACATCATCATCATGAGACCTTTGTATATATTTTATTTTTATTCTTTTCATGTCTCATCTGATTTTCAAGTTCAATACGAATATGTTTCTTTGATGCATAAATTAAGCCCTTGTCCTTCTTCTTATCTTTGGAAACATGCTTTGAACGAAACTTTGGATCAAACTCCATTTAATAAGCGCTTTTATTATTAGTTTAATTATTACTTGATTACACTTGAGACATGTATTTAACACGATACACCAAGTTTAAAACCAAGTTCAGTATTTACTGCTATATCCGAACAAGTATTTTTTAATAACAAGAAACATGTCATGGAACTATACACGTTTAGACATATTATATAAAATTTAAATCTATGTAAAAACTGAATCATTCTTGTAAGTGCTATGATACAAGAAAGAAGTACATGTCCAATGATAGAAGTTAAATCACCTGTTATTACTCCATAAAATCCAAACCCTTTTAAGAAACATACTAAAAGTGCTTCATAGTCTTCAAATGTTAGGTACACAATAAAGTTAGCAGCAATGTCTAAGCCAACGAGACCTAAAAGACTCTTGTTCATTTTCAATTTGCTTCTTGCTTATATATGTTAGCAAAACTCTAAGGTCTTCGATAACCTCTGAAACTCTTCCTAATGTATATGGATCACCAACTGATAAGTGTTCATATGTATGAATAAGACTTTTTATAATTTCACTTGATACAATTGTATTTTTATCAAATCCATCTCTACCAATGAGTCCACGGTTAAGTAGTCTCTTGATGAGTGGATCTTCTTGAGAAAAGTTTCCAATTGTAATCATCTTGTAAAGCAAGAGTACCACTTGGGGGATGGTGGAGCAACTGGGTTCTTAATAAGATAGGTTAGTAAAACTCTAAGGTCGTTCACTGTTCGGCGGCGAAACATTTTCATTTCCATGTCAACTATATTATATGTAGATGTATCATCATACTTGACACGTTGATACTGTATAATCTGGTCACTAACAAGTTGCGCAGTTAGAACTGTATCAAGTGTAATCTTCTTGTGTCCAACCCATAGACTTTTAACAATCCTTTTAACACTTGGATCACTTTGAGGTAACTGCATTATTGTTAACATCTTCTTATTGTAAATAAAGAGCTTTATTTTTAAATGAACCACCATTTTTTAAGTTTTGTAGATGGTTCTTCTTTTTTAATAATATATGATAATACAGTTTTAAAATCGTTGACTAGTTTGTGGGCTCTTACCATATCATACATATTTGCACCTCTGATACTTTCAAGATAATAAATTTCCTGACTTATAATTTTTGATGTTATGATTGCATCTGGAGTATATTTCCATTTCCAATCAATAACTCTTTTAAAAACTGGATCGTCAGCTGGTAAATCAGAAATTGTCAGCATTCTTATTATATAAAATATCTTATTTTTATCCTACAAAGTGAACAATGATTTGGATCTCTTGTATCGATAATCTTCATTAAACAATCAAAACAAATATCTCGATTTATATCTTCTCGACAGTAATAACATTCAGTTAGTTTTTCAGTTAATCGTAAACAAGAGTTGCACAATGGGGGGTGGGGGGTTGACATGAGTTTCTTCCCAACTGAAATCCAATAATAAAACAAATAACTTGAGCAATAATATTAACTGGTGGAGGAGGTATCATTATTAATAAGTTAATATATCTTTTAATTAAGCGATGTATTATGATGATGGTTAACTTGAATAAACTGGGTATCAATTAATTGATCCAAGTGGTCACAATTTGTATATGCGCATGCAGATCTAATACTTCCAGAAATATCTTTTATTGTATCATCAATAGAACCTTTTATAGGGATATAGACAGCTTTACCTTCTGATGTTCGGTATCCATTCATGCCTCCATTATACTTTTCATTAGCTTTTTGAGATGACATTCCATAAAATGCTTTATGGGTTCCACCGTGTACAGTTTCTCCGGGTGATTCTTCGTGACCGGCAAATATACTTCCACACATGACAAAATCACTACCACCTGAAAAAGCCTTTACAATATCACACGGGTAAACAATTCCACCATCAGACATAATACGACCACCCGCCTCGTGAGCAGCTTGTGAACATTCCAATACTGCAGATAGCTGTGGGTATCCAACACCCGCTTTAAGTCGTGTTTCACACACTGCACCACTTCCAATTCCAACCTTTACAATGTCTACACCGCAATTTCGAATCAACTCTTGTGTCAGGTCAGGTGTGACAACATTACCAGCTGTTATAACAATATCTGGGAATAATCCTCGCATTTTACAACAAGTTTCTTGTAGAGAATTCATGTATCCATTGGCAACATCAATACATAAAAACTTTGGAACTATATCAACACGACTGAGACCTGTTAAGAGATTAATCATGGTATTACAATCGTCTTTACTTGTTCCACAACTCAACATGTAATGATCAGTATCAACCAACTCAATTGGTAATTGTGATGAAAATGATGCCCATTTTTTATTAAAATGTTTTGGAAAACATGAGATATAATTGTGTTGTTTCATTATATTGAATGTATCAAGGTTTGTAACTGTATCCATGTTAGATGATATAATAGGAACACCTGTCCATGTGACATTATCATTAAACTTTATTTTTTTAATGAGAGAAACTTCTTTGCGACTAGTTATCCTAGTCTTCTTTGGAACTATAAGAACATCTCTAAAGTCGAGTTTTATTTCACGTGATAAAAATTTAGTCAACAACATTATTGTAATTATAAACACTGTTTCTTCTAATTACTTTGTAATTTTTAAAAGAGATTGTTTAGCTCGTGCACTTTGTATTTTACTTGTTCCATACTTGTGTAGCAACTTTAAATAATCATTTACCTTAAAACGATTATTTTTTGATATATAGCCAGATGTACCATTTTTTTTTCTTTGAAATTCCACATTTATAATATTAGGTTCTCTTCCTATTGGATACGTTGGTAAATAACCTGGGGGTAATTTATATATGGCTTTGGTTCCAGTTCCTTTTATTAATGTTTTTGGCGGATCTATACGAATATTGAGTACTTCTTTGTCAAATATTGTAAAAAAGTTTTTTGGATTACAAACTGCAAACTCATCTTGATTTATTACATTTCGAATACCATTTAAATTTTTAATTTTAGAACATAGAATTTGTCCCAAGATCATATTATCACCTGAACCTTCTTTAAAATTTGTAGAAGTTACATTGTTTTGATTTATAGTTCCATTAAACATTTTACCCATTGCCTTCATTGTTTGTTTAGGATTATTATATGTCATACCTAAAATATTATTTGATACATGTTTAGGTCGTGATGTTTTATCAAAAAGGATTATATTCACATGTGATTTTTTTGGTTTTAATGTGTATACATAAATTTTTGAGTCAGTGACGTTTTTAAACATATTTCGCATTTTTGATCTATACTGTGACAAGTGTAAAAAAGCCTGTGCTTTACTAAATGAAACATAAAATATTCTATTTGGTGTAAATTCACTTAGTGGTGTTGTAGACATGTGATATACAACACTTGGCATTTTAAAATTTTTTAACACTGGTACTTTTTGAATACGATTATTTAGATTATTTGGCGCGGATACACCCGCTCCTATTTTTACGAGTCCATTTCTATCTGTTTTAAAAGGAAGACTACCATATGGAATTTTAATCATTTATATTATTATAAAATATTTTAATCTACAACTGACAATGTATTATCAACTGCAACAAGTGTTTTCAACTGACTTTTAAATATAACAAGAAATCCTCTATAACATCTCTCACCAGGTTTTGAGCACTTATCAAAGTGTACGTGAGAAATTCCGCGAATTTTACACTTGTGTAAAATAGTTAATAAATTTGGAAAACGCAACTCTTCTCTGGGCATTGCATCTACAAGTGAAACGTCATGATATATAAGTATTCCGTCTGGGTTAAGTAATCTATCGTACACATAATCAAACCATTTATCTGTATTCCAATGATCCGCATCTGAAAAGATGAAATCATATGTCGTTCGAGCTGAAAAAACAAACTCCATTTCATTACTCATGATGACTGTACAAAATTTTTTGTAATTTTCAATACACGCGGGGGGTTTGCCATTTAAATCAATCCAGTTATCAACAAGTGTAATAGATGGTTTATTTGCGTTATTATCAGCCGCCTTGATTAACATTCGAGTTGTTCTCCCAGATCCAACTCCCATTTCAAGAATACTTTTTGGCTTGTGACTAACAACAAGTCCATATACCAGATCAAGATGACACTTATCAACCGCGACATTATCTCCACCTAGGCCGCTTTCCATATCAAGTGTATCCATTATAAATACAATGGTATCTTCCTTTTAACTATAATAAGAAAGTTTCCAGCTTTATTAAATGTTGGATCTCCTTTTTTCAAGTTATAATTTTTTGCAAGATGTTCATAGTGATAATCTATAGTTTTTTCACTCATAACTGGTTCGAGTTCTTTTTTTGTATAACGAAGTGGAGTTGTTGTAATCAACTATTTTTTTATTTTGAATTGATATTAAACAATATAAGTACTAAAAAGTTAAATGAAAGTTTGTATTCTTGGTTCAAATGGATTTATAGGAAGTAATTTATTAAAGTGTGATCCAACATGGGTTGGAATAACGAGACAACAACTTGATCTAACTATTCAAGAAGATGTTGAAACTTTTTTTAAAATAAATACATTTGATGTTGTTATTCATTGTGCAGTCATTGGAGGAAGTAGACTTCAAACGGATAATGGAGATGTTTGTTTTAAAAATCTTTTAATGTTTGAGAATGTTGTTAGTTGTTATCATGGTACTTTGATTTATTTTTCAAGTGGAGCTTCAAAAAGAGGTGATCCTCCAACTGATCCATATGGTTTTTCAAAGTGGTTAATTGATAAACGTATCGAGACACTTGGTGAAAATGTTTATTCATTATGTATATGGGGGTGTTTCGGGTCGGGTGAATTACCAACAAGATTTTCAGCAATATGTAAAAGAGATGGTCACGTGATTATACCTCGAGACTGTTATTTTGATTTTATAAGTATCGAAGATGTAAAGGATATTGTACAAAAATACTGTTTAAAAGGTGGTGACAAGTTTTATAATCTTACATATATACATAAATTTAAACTATCTGAATGGGCAAAAATATTTGGTGCAACTTGTACAGTTGAACATAAAGAATTAGGAGACTCTTATACAAGTTAACACCATGAAGATTTCCGATTTTATAGCTGAATATCTTCTTAGAAATAATATAGATACATGTTTTTCTGTAACGGGTGGTTTTGCTATGCACTTGAACGATTCATTTGGTTCTAAATTAAATGTAATATATACACATGGAGAAGGACCCGCTGGTTACTCGGCAATTGGATATTCCAAGATTGATCAAAATCCGTGCGTTGTATGTGTAACATCTGGATGTGGAGAAACAAACGCAGTTACTCCGTGTATGATTGCGTATCAAGACAGTGTTCCAATTTTTTTTATAAGTGGGGGTGTTCCTCATAAAGAAAGTATTCGCTGGAAAAGGTTAGAGGAAGATACAAATGTTAGAATATTTTCTGGTTCTGATCATGATGTTGTTGAAACTGTGAAAAATATAACCAAATATTCATGTGTAGTATGGGATCCATCTCGTATTGTAGAGTACCTGGATACATGTATTATAAATCTAACTTCGGGTATCCCTGGCCCTGTATGGATGTCTATACCTCTTGATATTCAAAATATTCACATAGATTTTAATACATCTGTACCAGTAAAAGTTCCTTTTATTAAAAGTAACTTTGATAATTTTCCAATTGAAAAATGGAACGCATCAAAGAGACCTGTTATACTTGCTGGCAATGGTGTCTATCTATCAAAGTCAAAGTCTCAATTTGAAAAGTTTATAGATTTTCACAAAGTTCCAGTTGTATCAACATTTTTTTCAACTGATATAGTCCCTGAATATAACATGGGTAGAGTTGGAATAATAGGAGATAGAACTGGTAATTTTGTTATTCAGAATGCGGACTTTATATTAAATATTGGATCTAGAATGGCTAAATCAGTTGTAGGATATCGACCAGACTGGTTTGCAAGAGATGCGTATATAGTTTCAATAAATTTAACAAAAGTTGATATAGGTGAAACATGTGTAATGGATATTAAAAACTTTTTTGAAACTGAACAGTTTCCAAAAAAAGAAACTTTAGAATGGTTAACCAAAACGAAGAGTTGGAAAGCCAAGTGGTTTCGCGAGATACCAAATCCTAGTATGGATACATGCCCCTATACGTTTCTAAATTTATTTTATAATAAAAAACCTGACGGTGGTATATGCGTTGCATCATCTGGATCCATATTCTGTGTCAATTGGCACCAGTTTTTAAATAAGGGACGTGATGAATTTATTATATCGAGTCATGGGGATATGGGTTTTGAAATACCTTGTTCCATAGGATGCGCACTTAGTTGTCCTGACAAAACTGTATACTGTATAGTTGGCGATGGTTCTTTTCAGTTTAATTTTCAAGAGTTACAGACTATAAAAGACTTGAATATAAATGTTAAAATATTATACTTTAACAATGGAGGTTATGGTGCGATTAAGATTACGCAAGATTCTTATTTTAAAAGACGTTTTGGTGTCGATGTAAAGTGTCCAGATGTTAAAAAGATTTGTGATGTATATGATTTAAAGTACACGACTAATATGGATGAAATGTTAGAATATCCCGGACCGTGTCTCATTGAGATTGTATGTATTGTTCAAGCACGTTGTCCCAAACTTGTTAATATAATGAGAGACGATGGTACATTTGATAATAGACCACCTGAAGATATGTTTCCGTTTTTAGACAGAAATGAGTTTTCAAGTGAAATGTGTATTAAACAAGTTGATTCTTTATAAATATAAATGAATAATATACTTATACTTGGAAATGGTTCAATCGGTAAACATATATCAAAGAGATTTATAGAAAATAAATATAATGTTATAACAGCTACAAGAGACTTTGATGTTCATTCCATTCCAAAAGTTAAAAGTGTAATTTGGTGTCATGGTATAAACTGTAATGATTCCATAAAGTCTTTAGATTATTCGACGTACATGAATACAATAGATGTTAATCTTCATTATATTACACGTACACTCAGTAGTCTTATCAAATATGATAAACTTGAGGATTGTGCAAGATGTCTCATAATAAGTTCATTATGGCAAGAATTTTCTAGAGAAGAAAAGTTTTCATATACTGTATCTAAAGCAGCTATAGGTGGTATTGTTAGAAGCTGTTCAGTTGACCTTGGTAAAAAAGGTATTTTTATAAATGCTCTTTTACCGGGACCGTTAGATAATGAAATGACTCGAGCAAATCTGACTCAACTACAGACCGATACGCTTCCAGGTTTTGTAAATGTAGATGATTTATGGTATCTTACAGATTATTTATGTTTACATAATACATCTACGAATGGACAGTCGATAATAGTTGATCTTGGATTTTCTGTGAAGAAGATGTGATAAACTCTACATGCCCAGCTGATTTTGGAACAATACACGTGATTTTTTCACCGAATCTTTTTTTATCTTGATCGATAATTTTTTTTATACACGAGTAATCAAACTTTGGCATTGGATCATTTACAATAAGCTCTAAACAGTATTTTTCAAATAAACTATTTTTATAATCAAAAATTTTATTCATCAACATCATTCCGTGAACAACTGCAAGCCCGTGTGGAATGGTATAATCTGTTAGAACTTCTAGAGCATGTCCAATTGTATGTCCATAGTTTAAACCTTTTCGAACATTTTTATCAAAGAGATCTTCTTCTATGACTGATTTTTTAATAAGAAGAGATAGTTTTATAAGAGACTTGAGATCTAGACTCTTGTACATGTGTAACGCATTTCCAATCATACACATTTTAAGTATTTCACCCATTCCAGATTTAATTTGAATATCATCAAGTGTTTCTAAAAACATCATGTTAATGTAGACACTATTAGGTGAACAGTATGTTCCAATTTTATTCTTGACACTTGTAGTATTTAGACTCGTCTTACTTCCTATACAGCTATCAGCCATTGATAACAATGTAGTTGGAAAATATATCCATGGTATACCTCTATGATATACACTGCTTACAAATGATCCTATATCTTGTATTAAACCACCTCCAATAACAACAATACGTTTTATACTTGGATCTATAACTTTTATAATATTCATAGCAGTTTCAATACTCTTGTTATTTTCAGTTGCGACTATATAAAAAATATTACTGGTTCCGAATATTTTTTTAAAACGATCATCTGAAATTATAAAATCACCTGGTTTAAAAAAAGAATGAATATAATCACTGGTAAATGATACTGTATAATCACAAACTTTTAAATCATCTGATTTTAAATCATTTACATTATAACACAACGTCTTGTTATTAATTATAAACGTCTTGTTAATTCTTGTCTTTGCCATCTGTATACGATCATTAAACTGCGTAGACATGTTGAAATATTTTTTATACAGATACTGCATCCATTCGTGTTCAAACCCATGTGATGCGACAATAGCTTCATCAAATGTATCAAAAAATGTAGAGTCTAATTTCATAATAATATAACGAGTCTCTATATAATCAAGTAAACCTTTATCATAGAGACTTTTTATAAACTCTTTAGACTTTGAACTAATAGAACCTCCTAGATATGTCTTTTTATTATGTCTTTTAATTTTTTTAAATGTATCTTCAATAAGAGCCTGCGTTGGAAGACTATCAATATTGTCCCTTGATTGCCCAAGTGATCCCATCAAGTCAACTCTTCCAATGACAAAATAATCAATATCAGACAAGTACTGTGAACTTAATATTAAATCAATGTTATCAATAGCCTGGATAGTCTCAATGTTTACACCTTTTGTGACTGTATCAATATTTTTACACGACTGTACATATTTTTCAAATGCGTATTTAGATTCTATCATAGGTCCAACAATTGAATCACAACATAAATCAACTGAAGATTTTATATCAGTTTTGGCCTCGGCTCCGCCAACTTTTATAGAAAGTTTAATACCATTTTCAGATGTAAGCGTTCTCAGTTTAATAATATCATTGAATTGAGCACCTTCATCTTCAAATGATGTCTTAATACCAACACATTTATATTTAGTATTCAAAGTTCTTACAGTGTGCGAGAGACAACACCGCGCAATGACAGCCATTTTATTAATAAATAGTTTTTTATTTTTAAGTACCATATGAATTATTCTTGGAAAAATATTCAAGTTTAAAAGAACAAGTTGATAATAAAGAATTTTGGCATGAACATATAAATTTTTTTAATTTAGATAATTTTTCAAGTCTGTTTAATAATAAAACAGTAATAGCAAGTCGTACAAATAATACTATTATCCAGTTACTATTAAAGAAAAACTAATATAATAGTCTAGGAAATGAAGATTACTTATACTATTCAAGTGTGCAATGAATCCAGAGAACTTTATTCTCTTTTAAATTTTTTAATAAAAGTCAAAGATCAAGAAGACAATATCGTTGTTGTTGTTGACTCTTTACATACAACTGAAAAAGTTAAACGCGTCACCGAAAAGTTTAGTCAAGATATAACACTCTATGAAAGACCATTTGATAATTTTAAAGATAATTCGGATTTTCATCGTGAAAAGGCAACGGGTGATTATATCTTTGGCCTTGATGCCGATGAAATGCCTCAAGAAAATATGTTTTTTTATCTCAAAAAAATTATTTTAGAATCTGAAGCAGATGTTATATATATACCTCGAATAAATATACACCCGGGTGCAACTCAAGAGTTTTATAAATGGGTAAATCTTCCAGTTAATGAGTTTGGATGGATCAACTGGCCAGATTACCAGGGACGTATCTATATAAATAATGGAAAAGTGAAATGGGGAGGCGACAGTTTACATACAACATTAACTGGCGGCGAGAGAACTATACAGTTGAAGCCTGATCCACAAATTGCTTTATGGCACATCAAAGCGATTGAAAAACAAGAAAGTAGATGGGATGAATCTAAAATGATAGCATCCCCAACTGATAAAAATTTATATGATTTGTTAATGTAAATAATAATGAAGACAGGCGACTTGTTATTGTTCAGAGGTAAATTTTCATCATGGTTTATAATAAGTTTTCTGATAGAATTTTTCACATGCTCGCCATGGGTCCATGTAGGAATAGTTTTAGAAGATCCAGTGGGTCTTAAAGGTCTTTATCTATGGGAAAGTGTATATGGTCTTGGTACACTTGACCCAGAAGATCACAAAAAAAAGTTTGGTGTTCAGTTTTCTAGTCTTCCAGATCGTTTAAAAAATTGTAATGTATATATACGAGAATATCAAGGTCTTGATTTTTCAACAGAGGAGATTGAAGAAGTTCATAAACAAGTTCATAATAAACCATATGACATTGCACCCCTTGACTGGATAGAAGCCGTTGTAAAAGTAGACTTGCATCCCAGAAAAGTTAATCGATTTTGGTGCAGTGCTCTAGTTGGATACATTTTGACAGAACTTCACGTTTTACATGGTATTGATTGGAGTATTCTATCACCAAAGTACTTTGCAAACTTTATTAATAATAATTATGGACCATTAAAATATATAGGCTAATCTTATTATATTAGGTTACTATATGGAGCCCATGACCATCGCAAAAAAACTTGGAGTTTCTTGTATTTCTAATAGAACTGTTTTTGAAACTGATGCAGTCATGTTTGATATAGATGAAACACTTATTCATGTAGATGGAACCCCTATACCTGAAATGATTTTACTTTTACAAATATGTAAATCCCTTGGGTATACTGTTATTGTTATAACAGCTCGACCAGATACAAATGATAACCATTATTATACAAAATTTCAACTCATTTCGTTTGGTATTTTTCCAGATCAAGTTTATTTCGTATTACCAAATGAAAAAACAAAGGTAAAGGAACAAACTGGTCTACATTATATTCTGAGTGTTGGAGATCTTGAAACTGATTTAGGAGGAAGTGATTACTGGATAAAACTTCCAGATGAAAATGATAAAAATATATATAGCAACGTAAATTATTTTTAGACATTTTTTTTTTCAAAAATATTTTTTTTTATTTTGTTTTTTTCCTACTATTTAGCACATAACATATACTACAACCGTAATCCCCATGTCATTCTTAGAAGGCACGCGCGGTCCAGATCGTTTGTTTCGAATCATGTTCTTGTGCTTCGAAACAAGCAAGTTTTTTGGAATGTTATCATCTTCTATCCAGATTGATTTATATGGTTCAATGAAAACATACTCGAGATTTTCAAGGTATACATCAAAGTCCATTCCCATCTCCATCGCCTTTTGGTAATCCTTCTGGAGACATTTGATTTCCTCAAGTATAAACTCACCATAACAGTTGAGAGCCGGAACAGACCATAGAGATGCTGCTGATACGGGTACTTCAAGCTCTGTTATATCGAGACTTGTGACTTCTTCGGTAGACACGTCGAGCTCATCCATTTGAGACCCGCCCCACGTTTCCCAAGAGACATCGGATTCTGCATCAGACTCATCATCCGTAGTATTCTCAGTTTCTTCTTCACTGTAGTCATCGTCTACGTCCTCAAAGATTTCATCAAATGCTTGATTGAATATCTCCTGATTCTTCTGATCAATGCGCTCTTGTTCCCATTCGGAAACAATCCTGTGCATACCCTTGAAGTACATGGCGCGACGGCACATTGGACACGTAGGATCATCGCTTTTGTGATACCACTCCTTGACACACCCTTTGCAAAATGCATGTTTACATACGAGCTTACAGTTGGCAACACTGCTGTAGCAGACGGCGCATTCACTGTCCATTTTATTTTTAGTTTCTTCTTTTATTAGTAGTTTAATAGTATCCTAATTTAATTTCAGACATGTTTTTTAAAAAATATGACGAGTTGCATCTACTGCATTGGAAAATGCCATTAAGCGACATCCCCATGTTGTACTTGATATGATATATGTCATGATACAACAAATAATACAGGATATTGATATATATATACCATATATAGCAATTCTAGCTGGGGAAACATATTCAGATTCAATAGCAACCTTAGTAGGTATTGCTGGATCAAATAATATAGAAATTTTTTGACCATTTGCGTAAATATTATTTGAAGATGTTAAGACTGCTGATACATTAGATCCATACACTACATTCATAACAACTGAATACTGGACATGTCCTTTATCATCAACTGATGATGTTGTAACAACATTTGATAATGTACCGGTAGCCTTACCTGACATGCTTGACTTGTCTTTTACATTTAGAACTGCTATTATGAGTATAATAACTCCAATAATTCCAAGCACGACACTTGATATCTTATGATATGTACAGTCCAGTGAAACAAGATTATTAATAACTGAACTCATTATATTTAACTTATATAATTATTAAAGGGTATTAAAGAAAATATACTATATATAGGAAGGTAAGAAAGATCTCTTCTTAGCTCAGAGGTAGAGCATCGGGGACTCCCGTAGACACCTGTTCGAATCAGGTTGAAGAGAAAGCAGTGTGGCGCAGTGGAAGCGCATTGGGCTCATAACCCAAGGGACACATGATCGAAACATGTCACTGCTATAGAGCTACAACTCTATAAACTGTACCCATGCTCTTATAACTCAGTTGGTAGAGTGGCAGGCTGTTAAAAGCAACATGCGACCTGCAAGTCATAGGTTCGAACCCTATTGAGAGCGAATCACCATTTATTATTAAAAAGGTATCCTTTTTAATAATAAAATATTTTAGTATATAAAGATGAAGTTTAAACCATACATGATTTTGATTGCTGTTGTAGTTTTATTTTTTTTATTTTTTACAACTTCAGGGTATGCGTCATCTTACTATCAGTCTATGGTCTCAGCTCCATTAGCTGCAGCTCCATCGGCAGCCGCAGCATCAGCTAGTATGACAGAAACAAGTGATAGCACCATGGTTCAAGCGGATGGAACTATGAATAGTGATAATGGCATGGTTACATGTAACTGTAAAAAATCATAAAAGAAAACATCGTTAATACTAAATGGTCAAGTGTGTTTTAATTTCAGAAGAAGATGGAAACATATCAGATGTAGAAATAAATATTGTGGGGAATGATCTATACCGTATTCTCAAAGGAACTGGTACATTTATAGGTCAATTTCCTGACACAAATATTGTCATTATGAAATGTGATGTTTCTTATTTCGAATTATTTGAAAATCGAAATAAGCTACCAGAACCATTTCACGAAGAAGTTGTTATAGGTCCTATCTTATTAATATATATGGATGAAGATGCAGAACCAAAAGATTTTACAATTTTAGATTATTTTAGACAGTTTTCGAGTGAGTCGAGTCGATACCCGTGTGCTTCCTCTGTATAGGAACCCATGCTTTTCCATCTAAAACACATGTAGAATACTTCATGGCAAGTATAAACTGAATATTGACCCATTCAAGTACTTCTTTGGAACTAACCTTAATACCAAATGGATTTGCGTATAAGACTTTATCAACTGATTTTTCATTTATAGTTGCGAGATGAAGACTTTGGAACCACATGACATGAGATTCATTCTCTGAATCAAAGGCGGCAGAAAACTTTTTAGTTATTGTTGGTTGAGGAGTTTCCATTGTTATTATAGATAATAATCTTTTTAAGTCTAAGAATGGTGGAAGAAGAATGTTCTATATGTCTCTCACCACTCGATGGAACTATAACAACAGTCGGATGTTGTTTCAAAAAGTTTCATACAGAATGTCTCATAAAATGTACAGCTATAAAAAATGAATGTCCATTGTGCCGCGCAAATAATTGTATTCCAAGTGAAGAAACTATACTTTTACTTCACGTGGAAGATCCACGTGAAGTAATACAACAACATGCTAGATTAAATTTTTGTTATAGTCCATTAACATTTAGTATTCTTACAATTATATATATAAAAGTCAATCACCTTATATAAAATATGGATGAATGTCCAATTTGTTTAGAAACTTTACATGATGAAACTACTATCATGATAGTTGGATGTTGTTCGAAACAATTTCATACCGAATGTTTCATGAAATGTATAAAAAATGAATGTCCAATGTGTCGCGCTCCACATTATAGAGTACACGGAGTACACGGAGTACACGAAGAAGAAGTACACGGAGTACACGGAGAAGAAGTTATTAGAGTACATGAAGTACCGGCGGTTCGGGTACAATATAAACGATACATCCTTATTTTTTTATCATGTTTCACTGTTTTTAC
>Ga0209499_1001173_pt1 | contig 18596 bp, 22 predicted proteins | sample C_130208_EF_Meta_FD_187306 | JGI IMG/M metagenome (GOLD analysis project Ga0209499, IMG submission 187306) | Freshwater microbial communities from Lake Croche, Canada to study carbon cycling - C_130208_EF_MetaG (SPAdes) (version 2) | ecosystem: Environmental > Aquatic > Freshwater > Lake...
ACCGCTGGTTGATGGATTTTACAGAGAGCTTAATTCGTGCCGCCGCAATGGATGCACAAGGTACCGCTGTTCTGACCCACCAAGGTCGTGAACTGGATCTGAGCAAACCTTTCCAGCGCCTTACGATTACTGAAGCCATCCTGAAATACTGTGGCCAGTCAAACAAGAGTTATGAAGCTGCTCAATTGGATGACATTGAATTCATACGCGCTGAATTGAAAAAAGGTGGCGAGAATCCAGACTCTCCTACGCTCAAAAACGCCGGCATTGGCGCTCTTCAATTAGCTTTATTTGAATTGGTTGCCGAGTCACACCTATGGGAGCCAACCTACATCATCGATTACCCAATAGAGGTAAGCCCTCTTGCCCGCGAATCGGATACCCGCCCTGGCATTACCGAGCGCTTTGAATTATTCATTACCGGTCGTGAAATCGCTAATGGCTTCTCAGAGTTAAATGATGCGGAAGATCAAGCCAATCGCTTCCGTAAACAAGTAGAGCAAAAAGAAGCTGGTGATGAAGAGGCGATGTACTTTGACCATGACTTCATTCGCGCACTGGAATACGGCATGCCGCCGACTGGTGGTTGCGGTATTGGCATTGACCGCTTAGTTATGCTGCTAACTGACGTACCCAATATTCGTGATGTGATTTTGTTCCCACACTTGCGTCGCGAAGAAGAGTAAGTAGTCTGATCAGCACTGTGTAGGAATACAAAAGCCGCAGAATTGAACTTCTGCGGCTTTTTTCTTATCTACATCACAAGAAATTAAATGGCTGGATATAACTTCGTACCCTCGCTGTCAATGACGGTCACATTAACTGGAATGCCTAGGCTCACACTAGAAGATACAGTGCAAAAATCCTGAAACTGTGCCAATACACGCTCGAGGTTTTCAAGGGTATTACCTGGAACACCAATCCGAATCTCTACATGGATCGCCAGAATTCGTAAACGGTTTTCTGCATTTCTACCGATTTCGCAACTCGCTTTCGTTTCGATTGGCTCAGGATTTTGCTTAAACTTTCTTAGCGCAAAAAGGAGTGAATCAGATAAGCAATTAGCCACGCCTGCCAGCAAGAACTGAGATGGGGTTGCACCTTGAGATCCACCTAATGGTGGCGGCTCATCCCCATAAATAGGGTCGCGCTCCTCGTTGTAATAAATCGCAAAATGGTAATCAGCTTGCTGCACTAGTCTTACGGAAGGCTCGCTACTCATGAAAACTCCAATAACTTAAAACACCATATTAATAGATAGCAGGAATCAATTTTTTGACTCTCAGTTGATAGTCTCGGTAATCTGGAAAACGCTCTATTAGCCAAACCTCTTCCCGCCTTGCTTTGATATCAAATAGGAAGAATAGCCCAATGGTGTAGATCAATATATAGAGTCCAGGGAAGATGAGTAGCCAAGCCAGTGCCGCCAAGAGCACTCCAAAGTAGATCGGGTGCCTTACAAATTGATATAAGCCATTTTGAACCAGAACAGCATTGTCTTTTGGACAAGGTAATGGGGTGAGATTTTTACCCAGATTAATAACGGCAATCACCATGATTACAGTAGCTAGCAAGCCGATGGCAATACCACAGGATTGGAGAATCGAAGTAATTGGTTCTGAGCTAACGAGCAGAGAGCCTGGAGGGCCAAATAAAATGAGGCCAATCAGAATGCCCTGCACCACCACATACCATGCACCCCTCTCAAAGATCGATTGATGTGGCGATGAAGTCATGGCGTGGCCCTATTAAGATAAGACCACAGTCTAGCTTGCTTTAGAAGTTTAGAGCTTTATTAAAGTGCTCATCAATACTGTCCTTCTCTTGGGTCAAGACATGTTGTGCAATCAAGAAAACACCTGAAATGAAACTCAGGCAAACCAGTACCCCAAAAGCATGATATTGATTAAGGCCGCTTTGATTCAGGGCATCAAGATACAGGGCACTTTCAAGGGCTAGGTGGGTGGATAAGCTCAGTAGAGCCAAACCCAGAAAAATCTGGATGATAGTCAAAAATAAGGGCTTTTGAACTGTAGGTTTAGCGGACATAGGATTCTCTCGATTAGGCATAAAAGAATCATAGGGGGCATGCCGGCATAAGTAAAAGACTCCCTTTTTATATGCTAAATACTTTTTTATCTATAGAACCATCCCTAGAATGAGGATAATTAGAATTTACACCTTAACAATTCGCATTTATGGCAGCCTACAACACTGAAACCGTTCTTACCGTTCATCATTGGAACGACACCCTTTTTAGCTTCACCACCACTAGAAACAAAGGCTTACGCTTTCGTAGCGGCCATTTTTTGATGATTGGCTTGGAAGTCGAAGGTAAGCCATTGGTTCGCGCCTACAGTGTGGCGAGCCCAAATTATGAAGAGCATTTAGAGTTTTTAAGTATCAAGGTTCAAGATGGCCCCCTCACCTCCCGTCTTCAGAAGATTCAGATTGGCGATCCTATTTTGGTAAGCGAAAAATCTGTTGGCACGCTAGTTATTGATGACTTAAATCCAGGCAAGCATCTTTACCTTTTTAGTACCGGCACTGGGTTAGCCCCTTTCATGAGCATTATTCGTGATCCGGATACTTATGAGAAGTTTGAGAAAGTAATTTTGATCCATGGTGTTCGCTTGGTAAGTGAACTGGCTTATGGTGATTACATTAAATATGAGCTCACTCAAGACGAATACATTGGTGAAATCATTCGCGAGAAATTAATCTACTACCCAACAGTAACGCGCGAGGCTTTTAAGCACACTGGTCGCTTAACTACTGCGATTGAATCAGGTCAACTATTTAAAGATATTGGCTTACCCCCATTAGATCCAGCAGTCGATCGCGCCATGATCTGCGGCAGTCCATCCATGCTCAAGGAAACTGCTCAGATGCTCGATTCCAAGGGTTTTAAGGTATCTCCTAGCCTTGGTCAATTAGGCGACTACGTATTTGAGCGCGCATTCGTAGAAAAGTAAAAAGCTTATATACCCAAAAGTAATGTAGTTATCGCTATATGTTTCTTGTCGATACATAGTCACCTTGGTAAATTAGCTCTTAGAAGATATTTACTTAGGAATTGGGATGTCACCCGTACGAGAGCACTATAACCCGATCATTACGCAGTTATTACGTGAACATGATCGATTACCACATGAGAATGTGGCTGAACGAAAAAACTTCCAACGTAGAATTCTGTTTTTGATGACCACAATTAAGATGGAAGAGTTTGAGGACTCTTACGCATAAGCCAACTCAGCCCAGATGCCTACTTTACGATTGGAATAAACCCATCTCGATTTGGCATCTTTACCAACGGCAATGACTTTGCATTCATTACCTCATCCTTTGAAACAATCTGATTCATATACAAGATGTAAGCAGTTAGAGCGTACACCTGATCATCTGTCAGAGATTGCGGCGCCTGATGTGGCATAGCCCTCTTCACATAATCAAATATAGTTGTAGCGTAAGGCCAAAAACTGCCAACCGTTTTAACAGGCTTATCAGTATTTAAGCCACCCCCACCAACCAAACGGTTAGAGATTCCACCCTGCCCCTTATCACCATGGCAGGATGCGCATTTTTGCTGGTACATGGTTTCACCACTTGCAGCCGAGCCAGATCCAAGGGGCAAACCTGCTCCACTTGGACCAACATCAATATTCCATGCTTTGATTTGATTTTCGGTAACTGACTTACCAAGACCAACTGGTTCAGTAGCGTGATATCCACTCGAGCAAGCCACTAAAGCTCCAGACAATGCAAAAGCCAGAGGCAGTTTCACAAAAGATTTAGCGACCATTTGTAATCTCCCCATTAGCAGCAACACGCCATGGCTGAATTGCATTGTTGTGATAAAAGCTATTAGGGCTTTTTGCCTTTAATAAAGCCTCCATGCTGGGCTGCGTGTCTCCACTAGAATCAATCGCTCGACTCATGAACACAGTCGGCTCTCCATTCCAAACCCAGGGATAGCGGAAGCGCACCAAAGACTTATCCATGACCGGCTCTTGCAAAATAGCATCAGCCCAAGACTTTCCACCATCCGTTGACACTTCGACCCGTTTAATCTTTCCGTTACCAGACCAAGCAATGCCTGAAACTTCATAGAATCCCTTGGACTTGAGCTTCATCATGCCGGATGGTTGCGTGATTACCGACTTCACATCCATAGCAAAAGTAAATTGAAGGGCTTTGCCATCAGCTTGTAAGTCGGTATAGGCCGATGTTTCTTCACGGGTTTGCCAGGGTTCAGAGCCTAACTTAAGGCGTCTTAGCCACTTAATACTCATATTCCCTTCAAAACCTGGCAACAATAAACGCAAAGGATAGCCCTGCTCAGCCCGCAACATCTCACCGTTCTGGGCATAAACCAAGAGCGCATCATCCATCATTTTGCTAATTGGAATACTGCGAGTCATTGCAGCGCCATCAGCACCCTCTGCTAGGGCCCAAGTAGCTCCAGGCTGAACTCCGCATTCTTGAAAAATAGTCGAGAGACGAACACCAGTCCATTCACAACAAGAAAGAAGTCCGTGAATTTCCTGGGCGGTTTTACCGGTTGCCTTCTTTAATTCAGCCGCACTATTACCGGAACATTCCAAAAAATAAATGCGGGATTCTGACGGAAAACGAACGATATCTTCCATAGTCAACATCAGGGGCCTATCAACCATGCCATGAATGACTAAGCGATGCCGATCGGGATTGATATCGGGCACACCAGCATGATGCCTCTCAAAGAAGAGACCGTTTGGTGTGATGATGCCATGCAAATTTTGCAATGGCGTTCTGGAGCCCGTTAAGAAAATGGGAGCAGGAGACGGTAAGACTCGAACAACATTCTTTTCGTATTTTGAAGGGAGACCATAGGGTGGATTGATGAAGGTAGACCCCTGCACTTTCGTCCAAGGATCTACTTCTAAAAATTCACTAGCCGATGCTTGAGCCAAAGTGGTACCAGAGACCATTGCAGCACTAAGACCCACGCCAACGCCAGCAGAACTTTTTAAAAATCTTCGACGGCTAGAAAGATTGCCTTTATCCGACATAGGTAGTTCACCTTTTTAAAATACACGCATTACGTATGAGTACTTTTTTTACAGAATACCGCCAAAATAAATATTGGCAATCCCGTTAAGCGAGATTGAGAATAAATATTAAGCCGATTAAAGCGATAAATAGGGTTTCTACTAGCAACATAACTACTGGTTGCCAACCTAACTGCGCCAACTCCTGAAAGTTTGTTTTCAGTCCAGCCGCGGCAATAGCAATCACTAGCATCCAGCGTGATAACTCACCAATAGATTGAGTTACGGAGCTTGGCAAAATCTGCATAGATGCAACGACCGATAGCGCCACAAATCCCAATAAGAATGTCGGTATCAGACGTAGGCTACCCCAACCTAGACGCTGAGATGATTTTTCAGCACCAAAGAAAATAGAGATAAATAAAACGACAGGTAGTAAAAGAGCGACTCGGAAAAGCTTCACGACAGTCGCTACATCACCCGCCTCAGGGCCAAACAACATGCCTGCGGCAACCACCTGGGCCACATCATGAATGGTGGCTCCGAGAAAGATGCCTGCAGGTAAGGCAGTAATATTGAGCAACTGTAATGCGAAGGGATACACCACCATGGCAATAGTGGAGAGGACAGTTACCCCAACCACTACCAGTAGAGTAAATCGCTCACTCTCTTTTGTTTTTGGCAGAACTGAAGCTACCGCTAAAGCTGCTGAAGCCCCGCAAATACCAACGGATCCTCCCGCAATCAATCCAAAGTCTGGGGATAGCTTTAAGAGCTTAGCCAGGAAGAACCCTAGGGCTACCGTGGCAGCAACTGCAAACATCACCATTAATCCAGTATTCAAACCGATTGCGCCAATATCAGCAAACGTAATTCGAATACCCAGAAATGCAACGCCCAAACGCAGAACTGTTTTGGCGCAAAAATCAATTCCTGGCTTTACTGCCTCATTGAGATATAGAAAATGGAGTGATAAACCAATCAGTAATGCGTATAACAACTGTGGGCCACCATAGTTCTCAGAAAGAAAACTGGTGGACATGGCAATGACCAAACAAACCAACAGTCCGGGTATATTTTTCCGAGTAGCAGTCAACATCAAACTAAGCTACTAACTCACTGAAATACTCATGTTGAGTAGTATTTAAAGTGGAGACACGCCACTCTAGAGGCTCATCCTGAATACCCAGCGCTACCCTTCTGATAATTAGCACAGGAGACTCTGGATTTAATCCAAGCCATTCAGCATGTTGCTTCCCTGCTAAGCCGGCACGCAAACGCTCACTACTTCGAACAACGGTCTGACCGTATTCCATTTGATACATTTGGTAGATGCTACCTTTACGATCAATAAAGTCTGCTCGGCTTAAATTTTTAAACCTTTGTTTATCTAGCGTGATCTGATCGATCATGACGCACTGATCTTCCAATGACAGGCGATTGGTAATTCTCCAAACGGGGGCGCCTTCTTTTATCTCTAGCTTACTTGCCTCTTCTTTATTGGCAGTAGCGCTATTCAAGGAGACTAACTCAACTTTGGGGTAAACCTTTTTCTCAGCATCGTGTTTAACAATGTGGAAAAAATAATATAGAAGTCTTTTGAGATCATGCTCAACAACATAGGTGCCCCTGCCTTGGCGTCGGACTACAATACCTTCCGCAACCAACTCGTCCACCGCTTTGCGCAGGGTACCTATAGATACATCTAACTCTTTTGATAAATCCTTTTCGGCAGGCAATGCCTGCCCCATAGGATATCGACCCCTAACCAAATCCTCGGTGATCTTTTGCTTGACTTCCTCGTAAGCGGTCAGGTTTCTCATGCTGCAGTCTTATGCTGATTCGTATAAACGAGTCAATACAAACTCACGGTGACCAAGAATTTCAGAAGCAGTCAATTCACCATCAGCTGTACGCTTCAAGCAATCCAACAACTTATCTCCCGCTTGATCCATATTCTCTTCGCGACGCAATAAGCCAGACACATCAACGTCGATATGCTCACCCATAGTACGAACAGTCTTTGGATTAGCGCAAATCTTAATCACCGGAAGAATTGCATTGCCGATCACATTACCCTGACCTGTTGGGAAGAAGTGAGCAGTAAAGCCGGCAGCTGCGCATAAGGTCACCATTTCAGCTGCAGCTGATGATGAGTCCATGAAATGCAGTCCAGGAATCTTTGGCTCCTCACCCTTATCCAGCACGCTATCCACAATACATTTCTTACCAATTTTCTGGATATTACCCAAAGCCTTCTCTTCAATTGTTGTTAATCCACCTGCAATATTGCCTTTGGTTGGCTGAGAGTCAGAGAGATCACTCGTCTTATGACGCTCAATCACATCCTGGTAGCGATCAAACATCTCGCGGAACTTTTTCTTAACTTCAGGAGTGCGGCAACGCGCTTCAACCAAATGTTCGCCACCAGTTAACTCGGTAGTTTCACCAAACACCATGGTGGAGCCAATTTCATACAACTTATCAAAAGCATCGCCTACGGTTGGGTTTGCACCACATCCAGAAGTAGTATCGGATTCGCCGCATTTGGTAGAAACCCATAACTCAGATAATGGAGCGGAAACACGTTTTTGCTTAGATGCATGCTTCATCATGTTGTAGGCGGCTTTACTAGCGGAAGCAATGGTTGCTGTGTCGCCATTACCTTCAATCCAGAATCCCTCAACTGGCTTGCCTGATGCCTTGATGCCATCAACGATAATTTTTGTCCACTGCGGCTCAATACCGATAACCACTACAGCGGCTACGTTTGGATTGGAGCCTGTACCGATTAAGGTGCGAAAGTGTAAATCCAAGTCAGCTCCGAACTGTAAACGACCATAGGAGTGAGGGATTGCCATCGTTCCCTTGATGTTGTTTGCAACTGCTTCACAGGCAGCATTGGATAAGTCATCCAAAGGCAAAATCAATACGTGATTACGAATACCCATGCGGCCGTTTTCACGGCGATAACCTAAAAAGGTCGCGTCTTTCAAATTAGTCATTTTTTATATCTCTCTCAATGAGTAGGTAGGTCAGGTGCCGGATTACCAGCGCTTAGTTTTTACGTTTTGGACGTGAAGGTGCTCGCCCTTTTTGATTGGGGCTACTACCTTGCCAATATCAACGCCGTATTTCATGACCGTGTCACCTGGTTTGAAATCGTTCAATGAAATTTTGTGACCAATAGGAATATCACTTTCAGACTTGATATTCAAAGTAAGGTCGCCATCCATTACCCAACCAATTAAGTCAGTTCCGGCCTTGACGCCCTCAACTACTACTACACCTACGCCATCTGCTGGCTCATGCACGACAAAGTGGATCATTACTATCTCCTCAATAATCTCGTTTATAAAAAACTACTCAGTCCATGACTGGCGAATGCCAGTCTGAATTTCTTCCACAACCACATCTGAAACTGTGACGCCATTACTAAATCCTGTAGCGCGCTGCTGAAAACGACGTTGTCCAGGAAGACGAGTACCAGCATCGGCACTAAGAACCTGTAAAAAATCCCGCATACGGCTAGCAAAAATAGATGCGCCCGCTAAACCAGGATCAATGGTTAATATCAACTGACCAATACGTGGGCGATTGCCTTTAGGGTCAAAAAAGGAATCCGCTTCATAAGAAAAGCGGCTACCTGAAAGTCCGACTACCAGCAACTCAACGATGAGGGCAAGTAAGGCTCCTTTATCACCACCCAAAGGAAGCATTAAGCCCTTCAAGCCTTCTTGTGGATCAGTGGTTGGCTTGCCCTTCGCAGACAATGCCCACCCTTCTGGAATAGCTTGACCATTTTTTGCCGCAACCAAGAGTTTTCCGCGAGCTACTGCAGAAAGCGACATATCTATAACTAAAGGGTCGCTGCTAGTAGGAAAAGCTGCGGCCAGGGGATTAGTTCCAAAGATGGCTTTCGTACCGCCAACCATAGGCATCGCAGCTGGCGTATTTCCGAATATCAGAGAGACGTAACCTGCTCGGGCTGCAGCCTCAACATAATGCCCAGCAACGCCAAAATGATGGCTGTTAGTTACAGCTACCAAACCAAGACCATTTTTGGAGGCTAGATTCACCGACAGGTCAGTTGCGAACCGAAGCGCAGGAAAAGCCAGGCCATCACGTGCGTCGACCAAAGCGGCTGCCGTTTTAAATGGACGTACCCGTAATTTAGAGTCCAATTCGATACGGCCATTTTTTGCATGCGCAGCATATTGGGGAACTCTCGCTAAACCATGTGAAGCTAGCCCATCTAGCTCCGCTAGCGCTAGAAACTGCGCAGTCTCAAAAGCCGCCTTTGAAGTGATCCCAGCGGCCTGAAGGCCTGAATTTGCCAGTGCAAGAATCTCTGAATAGCTTAAATTCATCGATGACCCCTCTGTATGAGGTAGCCAAAACGCAGGGTTTTCAGGGCTTGACTAGATCTAGCTTTAGGGAAGAGAATAACTGACATATCTGAATCATATAGATGATTTAGATATCTTGCAATACCCAATTCTTAGTGCAGCGCAGAGAGTGTCTTGAAATGCTGCAGGATTGATGGGGGAGACAGCAACAATGAATAAGCATATAACTATTAAATAGCAGTTGAGTATATTTTTTACATAGCGAAGTAGCTAAGATATAAAGATTAAATTACCACTGGAGGTCACCGATGTTTGAGAATAAAAAATATAAGTTCAGTAGACGTTTAGTTTTACTTGCAGGAGCGCTTACCCTTGCATTACCTCAATTAGCAACAGCGCAATCCTGGCCAACAAAACCAATTAAATTAATTATTCCTTTTGCAGCTGGTGGAACCACTGACATTCTTGGTCGACTCTTAGCCCAGCAATTAACAAAAGATCTGGGACAGAACGTCATCGTTGAAAATAAAGGTGGCGCCGGTGGTAATATCGCCGCTGAATTTGTAGCCCAATCACCCGCAGATGGCTACACCATCATGCTTGCCTCTGGAAGTATGCTTACCGTAAATCCTAGTTTGTATAAAAAATTGCCAGTTAATTACAGCAAAGATTTTGTGAACATTACCAATGTTGCTAGCGGACCAATGCTGCTATCTGTTAGCAACAAAATTCCAGTCAAGAATTTAAATGAATTTATTACCTATGCAAAAACTAAAGATCTCAATTTTGGATCTGCGGGTATTGGTAGCCAAGTTCATATGGCTGCTGAAAACTTAACCTACTCTGCCAACATTCCGGCGACCCATGTACCTTATAAGGGTGAGTCTGCTGCCATCAATGATTTAGTGTCGGGACAAATAGACTTTATGGTTGGCAACCTCACTGCCGCAACAGGTTTTGCAAAAGGTGGTCAGATTAAGCCGATTGCCGTTACTAGCGCTAAACGTGTCAAGCAACTTCCCGATGTTCCAACGGTTGCCGAAAGTGGTATCCCTGGATTTGAGAGCACGGGCTGGTTTGGTTTGGTGGCACCGGCCAACACTCCAAAAGTCATTACGGACAAAATCTATGAGGCTACTGTTAGGGCTGTGAAGTCGGAAGCTATGCAAAAGAGCTTAGAACTTAATGGCTTAAGCCCGGTGATGAATTCTCAGAAAGACTTTGATGCTCAGATTAAAGCTGAGCTTGCTAACTGGGAGAAAGTGATTAAGGGTCGCAACATTAGCGCCCAGTAATCATTGCTAGTGAAGCACAAAAAGTGAGGATTTATCCTCGCTTTTTCTTTTCCAATAAATTATTTTTATGTAATCTGCCTAATTAATAACATCGAACCAGCAAACACCAATATTGACCCATAGGCGATACGCATGGAGGCATTGCTCAGCCTAGTATGAACATTGGTGCCTGCCCAAATTCCCAAGAAAGTCACAGGCAATAAGCAAACTGCAAGGCCGATTACCTCCCAACTCAAGATGAGTCCCGTCACCAGCATTAAGGTGAGTCGCAAAAATGTCAGCATAAAAATAGCGAATGCCATCGTTGCGCGAAGTACCTTGGGATTATTAATTCTTAAACCGAGATAAGAGACGTATACCGGCCCGCCAGTCGCAAAAAGAGCTGTAAATACACCGCCAAAGAATCCAAATGGCATTGCCCACCATTTATTAATTGGATCTCGAGACTCGACATTTCGCTGTACTAAAACACGGATACCGTTAATGGCTGCAAATGTCCCAAGAATTAGCAGCAAGGGTTCGCTTGGCGCCTTTATCAATAAAAAGATACCTAACACCATGCCGATTAAGCTAAAAGGAAATAGCCATTTCAATTCTTGAATATTCGCGTCGCTTGATGACTTCCTGCCGACGTAAAGAGAGGCGCAAATATCAATGATGACCATCATTGGTACCACGACCTTTAGCGGATACATCTGAACCAATAGAGGTACGGATACTATTGACGAACCAAATCCAGAAATTCCAAAGATGAAGAATCCGCAAAGAACTATTAAAGCTGCTAGCGCAAATGAGGCCGGCTCGATCAATTCAAAGATATTAAGCCTCTACCAAAATAGTCTCGCCCGGCTTGACCATCGTAAATTGAACGGGTCTATTTTCAATTTCTAAACCTCGAGATTGCAGATGGACTGCCGTGAAATAAGAATCCTCCAAAGATCCTGCATCAGGAAAATCCTCGCGATAGTGCGCCCCTCTGGAGTTTTCACGAGAAAGAGCAGCCTCTGTGACGGACTTACTCACCAAAATGAGATTGTTTAGATTCATCCAATCCTGCCATGTAACACTGTACTGCCTTTGGATATCACCCACTCCCATTTGGTCTAACTGCTGACCTAACTGATCTAACTTAGTACGGGCACGCAATAAACTGTCTTTAGTTCTAGATATACCTACGTCATCCCACATGCACTCTGCAAGAGCATCTCGAATCGATTCAATATCGCCGGCCGACCTCTTTAATGGAGCCTCATGCGCCTTGATGCTAGCGCGCACCTCATCCATATTGCACTCTTGAAGACTCTGGGATACAACCCAATTTGCCATTTCCTCACCAGCAATGCCGCCAAATACTGTGGAGTTAGCTACACCATTGCCACCTAGGCGATTGGCTCCATGCACCCCCCCGGTATCTTCACCTGCAGCAAATAAGCCTGGCAATTCTGTGCTGCAGTCCGCCTTGAAGATTAATCCACCCATCATGTAATGCGCAGTTGGAACAACCTCTACTAGATCTCCTGCCAAATCAAAGCCGCTGTCTGCACATCGCTCGACCATGCCTTTAAATAGCTTGCGCACATTATCAGGGCCAAGGTGACTCATCTGGATATAGACGCCGCCATTAGGAGTTGCTCTACCGGCTCTTATTTCAGAATTAATAGAGCGAGAAACAATATCTCGAGTAGCGCGTTCATTGCGTGGATCATAGTTACCCATGAAGCGCTCTTTATTGCCATTCAAGAGATAGCCGCCAGCGCCACGTAAACCCTCCTCTAAAACTGTACCTGTCATACGTGTGTCTGAGCCAGCGAGAAGTCCAGTAGGATGAAATTGCACCATCTCCATGTCACGCAAAGTCAGGCCTGCACGAAGCGCCATGGCTAAGCCATCACAACTCTTATCACCCGAAGGCGTGTGGTACTTGTACATAGTGGGTCCGCCACCTGTAGCCAACAGAACCGCTTTAGCTCGCACCAGAGTGAACTGACCAGTCGTCATATTGAGCATCAATACGCCAGCAAGCGACTTTCCATTAGCGCTATGAATTAACTCAACCGCCCTATGCTCCTCAAGACGATGAATTCCTCTAGCCCATACCTGCTCAGCCAGTCGACTGATAATTTCAATTCCGGTTAAATCGCCTTTGTGGACTGTGCGGTCAAAAGTTTGCCCAGCGAACGCTTTTTGATGAACCGTGCCATCTGGATTGCGATCAAAGAAACAGCCAAGCTCATTCTCAAGCTCACGAATGCGTTCAACCGCCTTGTTTACCAATGTCCAAGCTAACTCTTGGTCCGATAGCCATTTGCCACCTTCGATTGTGTCCATGAAATGACGTTCAACAGAGTCGCCCTCTGCCAGCGCCACGTTATAACCACCCTGCACCATGCGAGTACAGCCGCATTTGCCCAGCAAGCCCTTTACGGCAATGGTGATGTGTAGATTGGGGTTAGTTTGGTGTGCGTGCAGAGCGGCAAAAAGTCCTGCACCACCAGAACCAAGAATAAGAATGTCTGTCTCAAGTGTGGCGATATTCATAAGGAAATTCCTAAGCTCTTTAATACGGCCTCTTTATTACGTGCAACATCACTTTTCACTTCTTGATAAATGCTGCCGCCATGACTATCCATTGCCACTAGCAAGGGGCCAAAGTCTTTGATCTTGAAACGCCAGAGGGACTCTGGGTTGAGATCATCCATATCCACATCTTCAATCTGCTCAATCCATGTTGTCTCTAACGCTGCTGTACCGCCAATAATTGCTAGGTACACGCCGCCAATTTCCTGAAAGGCTGCTGCAGAGTCATCGCGCATACCGCCCTTACCTACAATCATTCGAACGCCATTTTCAGTCATCAATGGACGAGTAAAACGCTCCATACGATCTGAGGTGGTGGTGCCAATGCAGATTGGCTGATACCCGGCTGGGAATTCTTCACTCACCGCTACCTTGCGTACATTAGGAGCCGTATGAATCACTGCATGACCATTGAGATCAAAGCGAGTTTTTCGACCCTTATCAAACATATGAATTTGCGTAGCATCCCGAATACCAAATAAGGTGTTTTGCAGGGTCACTGTGTCATTAATGCGCAGCTTACGAATATCTGATTCGCTAACAGGAGTTGGAAGCTTGTAATGAGCCATCTTTTTCCTAGAATCCGTAAGTCACACCATCAGGCGTGAAGGTTGCCCGCGCTCTACGAGCTGAGTGGCACTGCATATTGACGGCTACTGGATTTAAAGTGATATGAGTATGAGCGAGCTCCACATGAACAGCAAATGCTGTGCCGTCACCGCCCAAACCTTGGGGGCCGATACCTAATTTGTTCACGGCAGCAGTTAATTCTTGCTCTAACTTGGCACCTTCTTCATCGCTGCATACGCTACCTAATGCCCTTGTAGCAGCGCGCTTAGCCATCGTGACACATTGCTCAGAGGTGCCGCCGATGCCAACACCAACAATCGTTGGTGGGCAAGTCTTGCCTCCCGCAGACACAACGCTCTCAATCACAAAGGCTTTAACGCCATTAATTCCATCAGCAGGAATGGCCATCTTCAAAAAAGAATTGTTTTCTGAACCGCTTCCTTTGGGAACCATCTCGATTTCAATCATCTCATCATCATCACAAAAATCGATGCTGATTGCAGGCATATCAATACCGCAGGATGTGTGATTGTTCTTGCGTGTGATCGGATGCACTACAGAGGATCTCAATGGGTATTCAGTAGTTGCACGCTCGCAACCTTTACGAATCGCCGCCTTGAGCTCCATGCCATCTAGCTGGACATTACGGCCAATTTTGACCTTGTAGATAGGTAAACCAGTATCTTGGCAAAGTAGATTGTCTTCGCGCTCTGCAACAGCAATATTGGTGATCATCGTTTTGAGGACCACCTGTGCACGTGCATCTGATTCGCCCTGATTTAAGCGCTCAATACCAGCCTTAACATCGTCTGGAAGCACCTTTAAGGCGCGAATGTAGAGCTCCTTACAAGCCTCTTCAACTACTTTCATTTGCAACTGCATAAATTACCCAATCAATCTGCCAAATACAAAAATAGAAGGCCGCAAGCAATGCCAAACAAAACAGCTACTTGAGTCCAAGCCTTACGTAATCCGCGCCATGGACCAAACTCAATCATGATGAGTCGAATTCCACCTACTAAATGGATCGCTAGCAAAATAACCAGCGCCCACTCACCGAATTTAAAAACCCAAAAGTCTGTTAAGCCCAAATAGCGCTCAAACTCGCTAGCGCCTCGCAATGACTGAGAGAGCATTAAGAAATGTAAGGGGATGAAGCAAGCCAACAGTAATCCGGAAAAGCGATGGCATGCATATGCAAAGTAAGAGAGATGAGACTTAGCACGTAGATCGAGCTTTGGCCTTGGGCTCATAACGTACCTCCGGTATAGACACCAATTACTGCAGTGGTTCCCAGAATGAGTATGAGAACTGCAAGTAAAGAAGATAGAGCTTTAGATATAAACCCCTTGGAAAACGTTTCCTCGAGAATATTCGCCAAGCCAATCGGCGCATGTACAAAGCAGGCTAAAACAAAAATCTCATAAAAAACAGCAAAAGCAATATTGCCTTGAGTGCGTCCCAAAATCTCTTCAGCAGTTAAGCCACCGCGTATTGCATAGAAAATAATGACGAGGTGGATGCTGACGCAGAGGCCTAAAACCATAGCGCTGATTCTTTGGGCATACCAAAGCTTTGCCTGCATCACAGCTTGACTCATAACTTACCCCACTTGCTTCCTCGTACAGCAGCTCTTGCTACTAACTTTTTTAACCCAGAAATACTGGCTGTAGGCTCTAGCTTCTTAGGGCAACGCTCTGTACAGGATCCCTGTGTATGACACGCATGGCAACCTTCATCACCAGCAACAGCACGTAGGCGATCCAGTTGCTGCACATCACGTACATCATTTGTTAAGGTCCAAGCACGATTTAAGGCGGCTGGCCCGAGATAGTTTGGACGACTCTGAACAACCTCACAAGAGGAATAACAAACACCACAACCAATACATTCAATTCCAGCATTAGCTAATTGACGTTCAGGTGACTGCGGCTCTACTCTTGCAAAGTCATCGTGGCGGGTTTTATCGCCTTTGAAGAAACCAACTGCACCCTTCCACTTATCAAAGAACTCTCGCATATCAGTAGCAAGGTCTTTAATGACTGGTAGATTATTCAGGGGGGCAATCTCCAAGGAGTCGCCTTCAACAATCTGGGAAACGTGAGTACGACAGGTCCAGCGAGCAACGCCGTTCACTGTCATGGCGCAAGAACCACACATACCCACCCGACAAGCGAATCGGTAGCTCAGGGTTGGATCCAACTTACGCTGAATAAAGGTAACGACATCCAGTACCGTTTGATTTGGATTGCGAGGCACCAAATACTCAACAAACTCACCCTCTTGAGCACCGCGCCAGACTTTAACTTTGAGATCTGAATTAGACATAGCTTGATTATATCGATAGATAGTAAAAAATAAATCGAATATAATTTTCTTTGAGATAAATAAATACTTTATATTAAATTCCATGTCCAGCATCAAAGTACTCAAGAATTTTTTAGCCATTTCTCGCCATAAGAGCGTGGCAGCTGCTGCACGTGAAATAGGCCTTACCGCTGCTGCCGCAGGACAACAATTGCAGCAACTAGAGGCAGATATTGGAGTGGAGCTATTTGATAGAACCAAACGCTCTATGACCCTCAATCACTATGGCAGATCCTTGGTTGAGCCAATTCAAGAAATCATTGCTCGCTATGAGGCCCTAGGATCGGACTTTAAATCTGAACTTAGCGGCACCATTGTTCTGGGCGCACTGGTCTCAACCCTAATGGGCGCCTTTGGAAATACCTTAAATGAGCTCAAGCAGAACTACCCAGAACTTGAAATTAAACTGATTGCAGGTCTGTCCAGTAACTTTCTAGAGCAAGTCATCGATAGTAGTCTAGATGCAGCAATAGTGACTGAGTCACCTTATGCATTACCCCAAAATGTTCAATGGACCGAGCTATATACAGAACCCATGATTGTGATCTACCCGACAAGCAAAAATAAAAAGGGATTTACACCAAAAGAGTTAGCCGCTCAATTTCCATTTATCCGTTTTGAGCGAAACACCTGGACTGGCCATCTCGTAGATCAAACCATTCGGGCGAATAAATTAAACATTAAAGAAGGTATGGAGCTTAATTCAGTAGAGGCGATCATTGAGCTTGTTAGGCAGGGGCTTGGGTATTCCATTGTTCCCAAGCTAGCCAATGTCTCTTGGGAAAACGACCGTCAACTGAAGATATCTGAATTGCCTGGAAAAACAATTTATCGCAAAGTTGGCTTACTAGAAAAACGCAAACACTCTCGTGAAAATATCACCCAAGAAATTAAGAAATACTTCTTAGATGAAGTTATTTCTAAAAGAAAAACCACCCCTTAGGGTGGTTTGAAAAAAAATCTATGGAGATAAACCTAAGAATGAACAAAAAGTTTATCGCAGTCAATTTAAAGTCTGGGGTGTAATGCCAAGCCAGCAATCAGTGATTTTCTTTGGCGTGATTGATAGAGTACTTCGGGATCTCAATGACTAAATCCTGGCGCGCCACAATAGCTTGGCAAGATAAACGAGACTGGGGATTGAGGCCCCATGCACGGTCTAACAAATCTTCTTCGTTCTCATCAGGCTCATTCAGGCTCTGATAACCCTCTTTCACAATCACGTGACAGGTAGTGCAAGCGCAGACCATATCGCAGGCATGCTCAATTGGAATATTGTTTTCTAGTAAGGCTTCGCAAACGGAGGTGCCTGGAGTCACTTCAAGTACAGCACCTTCAGGGCAATACTCGCTATGAGGGAGAACAACGATCTGAGTCATTTGGGTAATTTTCTTTTCTTAAATTTCTGCCACATTCTTACCAGCCAATGCCCTCTTAATGCTGGCATTCATACGCTTTTGAGCAAACTCGTCGGTAGCCTTGGCAGCATGATCGACTGCTTTTCTGAGAATGGCGCTATCAGTTTCTTCTGTAAGTATCTTTTGCAAGACGGCCATTTCTTGATCAACCTCAGCCTGTTCTTGAGAGTCCAATAATTCACGATCAGCATCTAAAGCAGTTTGTACGGCATCCAATAAACGTTGTGCATTTACCTGTTCTTCACGCAGAGATCTGGATAGCAGATCTACTTTGGCCGAAGCAAAGCCATCTTGCAGCATGCGGGCAATCTCGGCATCCGTCAAACCATATGATGGCTTAATATCAATTGAGGCTTGCACACCCGAGCCCTGCTCCATAGCACTTACAGAGAGCAATCCATCCGCATCTACTTGATAGGTCACCCGAATACGAGCAGCACCAGCAGCCATTGGTGGGATGCCACGCAATTCAAACTTGCCTAAGGATCGACAGTCTTGTGCCAACTCTCTCTCGCCCTGCACTACCTGAATCGCTAAAGCAGTTTGGCCATCTTTGAAGGTCGTGAAATCCTGAGCGCGAGCTACCGGAATAGGTGTATTGCGAGGAATAATTTTTTCTACCAAGCCGCCCATGGTTTCAATACCGAGAGACAGTGGAATGACATCTAATAAGAGCCACTCATCATCCTTACTTTGATTACCAGCAAGCAAGTCGGCCTGCATTGCAGCGCCTAAGGCAACAACCTGATCTGGATTGAGATTGTTTAAGGGTTTAGTGCCAAAGAGTTCGCCAACGGCACGCTGTACATGAGGCATGCGAGTTGCTCCACCAACCATCACGACACCTTTGACTTCATCAGCCTTCAGGCCTGCATCGCGCAAAGCCTTCTTCACAGCAACCAAGGTCTTGTTGATTAAGTTCTGGGTGATCTCAAAAAACTGCGCCTGGCTAACTCCTACATTAATTACAGTTCCATCTGCAAGGGTTTC
>Ga0209499_1001174_pt1 | contig 18594 bp, 19 predicted proteins | sample C_130208_EF_Meta_FD_187306 | JGI IMG/M metagenome (GOLD analysis project Ga0209499, IMG submission 187306) | Freshwater microbial communities from Lake Croche, Canada to study carbon cycling - C_130208_EF_MetaG (SPAdes) (version 2) | ecosystem: Environmental > Aquatic > Freshwater > Lake...
ATAGAGTCTTCGACTGTATTACGGCTTTAGCACTAATAGAGTCTTCGACTGTATTACGGCTTTAGCACTAATAGAGTCTTCGACTGTATTACGGCTTTAGCACTAATAGAGTCTTCGACTGTATTACCATTATAATAAAAATTGATTTTTATATTATTTATACTATAATATATAATTTAAAATGAATACCAAACGGATTCTTAAAGACATTGAAAGTGTCTCTTTTAATAAAGATAGTTGGGATGGAAAACAAACCTATTATTATCATACTGAAGAAAATATGATGAAAGGCCACGTATTAATATTAGGCGTTGAAAACTCACCATATTATGGTGGATTTTATTTTTTTGATAATACATTTCCAGAAGAATATCCCTTTGTACCACCACAATGGAAATTCTTAACAAATGATGGTCGAACACGTTTTAATCCTAATTTATACCAAATAAATGGTAACGGCAAAGTTTGCTTATCTATATTAAATACTTGGGGTGAATCTACATGGTCTCAAGTTCAACGATTTTCATCTGTCCTAGAAACAGTTCGGGCGCATTTATTTCACGATAAACCTCTAATCAATGAACCTGGATACTCAGATAAAGATCCAATGAATGATATTTATTCAAGAATGCTATATTATCAAAATTTAAATTTTAATGTTTATAGTAATTTGATCGAAACACCTAAATACGCTATGCCGTTTAAACAAATTATGATTGATAATTTTAAATTTAATAAAGATTATTTTCAAAAATATATAGATGAAAATAAATATTTACATGGAAAAACTGAAAGTATTCGATATGACTCACAGACAGTAAAATATGATTTTGAAACTCTATCTAAAAAATTTAATGATATTGTTAAATTATATTCTTAATTTATAAAAAAATAATATATATTAATTATAATGTCAAGTTCTGAATTAGATTTAGATTTATCTTCTAGTAGTGGAGGTTCTGAACAAGAAGGTGGTAATCCAATGAATGATATTATGTCAATTGCATCAGTGGCATCATCATGTACATTATGCGTAATATTTTTTGTATTAATTGGTGTTATCTCTAATAAAAATTATTGTAAATAAATATATATTAAAATTTTATATATTTATATTATATAGTAAAATGCCAAGTCCATATATGATGATAGGTGGCGCCGTCTTATTTGCAGTAATGACAATTGTTTTAGGTGGTATGATTGGTGCAATTACACAAAAAACTGGCTGCTAATATTTAAGATTTTTCAGTTCTCATCACAAATAAAAATATAACTAAAAATACTAATACACCTCCACATACTACATAACTAAAATTCCATAAACTTAATACTACCTTTGTTTGACCAAATTCTGCAATATTTTTTAAATATGGTACTTTTGCCTGTATTTCATCATTACTTACTATTACTCCTTTATCATTAAGACATTGAAATTGTAATGATTTTGGATATGGATCTATATCAATGCATGGATAAATTGTATTAATATTAATCTTAGATATTCCATATTTACTTAATGTTAATCCTTGAAAATTTAATTGTTTATCTATTTGTAAAACATCATTATCCGGTATAGAATTTTCTTTTGCAAATGTTAAATATAAATATATTAATTGCGCAATAAATTTTGGCGAATACGATTTATCAAAATATACATAACTATTATCCGGATCTGCATAAATATAATTTTTTAATTTAATATCTTTATTATTTACTCTATAAAAAGACGTATTTGTTATCGTTCTAACTGTTTGATTAATATTATCTAATACTACAATTTGCCAATACCCATTATCTAATTTATTTGCTTGTACTACTTTACTCGTCATACTTTAATAAATATATATTTTTTATTAAATTATATATTTACTTACTATTTTCTTTAAACAAACTAAACACTAATGCAAACATTATTATTACTAACATAAAATTTGTCGCTCCTAATCCATACATATAATATCTATTATACTCTATTTCTGTATTATTACTATTACTTATATTATTACATACTATCTCTGGAAATTCTCGCGAACCTGGTGTATATTCAAAATTTTCTTGATTTACAAACACCGAAATACAATCAAATTCATTATATAAATTCGCTTTTGCCATTTGCATCCTCTTAGTTTCTAAATCATCTTCATACGCTAATTCAAAACAAAATGCAGCTGGTACTACATAATTATACACTTCTATACTTTTTACCGGATTAATTGATATCTCAAATAAATCATTATTATCTAAATTATTTAATTGCGCATATCTACTATATCTATATAAATTATTGTAATTATGTTCTGGATCTTTATTATCTAAAAATAAATATTCATCATCAGGTGATATATTAAAAAAACCAACTTTCTGATTATTTTTTAATCCTGTTTCATTTACAATTCTATATTGACTTCTAATTATAGATTTATCACTCATAGTTAAATCATATAATCCAGATGCACTATTAAAATTATAATCTACAACATATTTTTGATTTATTATATCACTCATATTATAATATAATAAAAAAATTATTTAATAAAGTTTTATGTACGTGAATTTAACATCAACTGCTCAATCGTATTCTTCATAATAAATCTTAATATCTTCACATTCTTCTTCTGCCCTAATCTTACCGCTCGTCCAATCGCCTGCTTCTCTACTGTTTCTCTCTCCACTGTATTTTCTATTAAATGCGTATCTAATAAGATTACATGACTCGCTTCAATTAAATTTGTACCAGAATTGGCCCTATCTGCCGATAATAATATCACTTTCTCCTCCCCACTCTTAAATCTTTTTAATTGCTTACTTACTACATACGCATTACCTTTTAGATTTACAAATTTAATACCATTGTCTGTCATAACATCACCAATTAAATCTAATGTCTGTTTCTCCATCGCAAATACAATTATCTTATCTTCACATTCTTTAATATATTTTACAATTTCAGATATTTTTGTGCCACCATTTGTCATATTCACTTTCTCTTCTTCTTTACTTTCTATCTTCTTTTTAATATCATCACCCGTTATTAAATTTAAATTCTTATCCACAATACCATTCACTTCATACCTTGCTAACGGATGACGACACATCGGACACTTAATATTTGGTGTTTTCTTAAACATTTCATCAATACACCTACCACAAAACATATGATTACAAATTGTTATCATCGCTGTATCAAAATTACCAAAACAAATCATACATGGGTCATTTAATTTTTCTTCTAACATCCCATCAAAATTATTAATCATCGTCTCTTTCTCTTTAATTAATTTTAATTCTTTCTCTAATTGTACCATATATTTTTCATTAGTATCTAATTTCTTTGTTACCTTATCAATCATATCTGCTATTACATTTGCATCTTTACTAGTTAATGCTAATGAATAATAATCTCCCGTTATAATTGTATAATTAATTCGAATATGTTCCGGAATTGTAGCCCTATCTGTATAAAACCAATCCACTAATTCTTTAATATATGCATTATTCTTCTTCTGACTTTCTATCTTATCCATGTGCTCTTGTCGTTTTTTATTATGCTGAGATAACATTTTATCCTTTAATTCACTCACAGTTGCAAACCCACTTAATATTGCATCTTCTGACGATATTTTATAGTTTGTACATAACGCAATCATTCTCTTTTTATCACCTGTTGCATTATTATACATTAATTTCTCTATCTGCGACATCTCCAATTCAATAATCTTTTCTTCCGATTCCGGTATATTAATCTCCGTACTTACCTTTTTAATTTCATTATACCTATAATAATTATTTACAAATTTCCAATAATCACTAATATCAGTCGTTATCCTATACCTATTTAAATCATGAATCATTTCATTTGTATAATAAATATTATTTGTTAAAAATTCTAATATATTATTACAATTTGGATTTAATGATGGCGTAGCCGAAATACCCCATTTATATACAGCTTTAATATCATTAATCGCTAATTTATTTCTCCTTGAATTTGCATCCGGAGTAAATATCTCATGAACTTCATCTACAATAACACGTTTCCATAAAATATTTTGTAAATCATATTCCTCTGGATGTATCTTCCTCTTCTCATTTTGTAAAAATGTTATAGAAATAATAACAACTTGATACTTTTCAATATCCTCTAGTTTTAATTTGTAAAAATCTCTTACCGTATTAATTACATATACTTTAGCACTTGGTAAATATCGTTTAATTTCAGAATCCCATTGATTTAGTAACCTAACCGGCACAATTAATAAATTTGCATTCGTCTTTAATTTGTAATTATTAAATAACATCTTGTATTCATCATCTAACAAACTCTTAATCCTATCTACATGCGATAACATCATTTCTGTTACACCACTATTTAGTGATTCTTTATAATCTACTAACATCTTACCACGCTTCATACAAATTGCATTAATTTTTGTTGTATCATCTGTAAAATGTACTGTTAATGTCAATGTTTTACCTAAACCAGTTGTGTCACATAATAATCCACCTTGAATATGCACAAAATGTTTTAATTTTTTATAACATTCTGGTTTAATAATATTCCTATTGTTCATATATAATACATTGTCATTCATAATAAAATATGAGTCTATTTTAGTCATATCTTCATATCCTCCAATTATTTCTACACTCTCTTTTTTATTAATATTATTTTCTACATTTTTACACCAACTAATATTCTCTAACTGGTAGTTAAATGGTACAATATTGTATTCTTTGACTAATTTATATACTTCACAATTATTATTATTAATATTATTCATCTTTAATTCTAATAAACTTCTATTCCCATTTAACATATAACATAAAATATCTTTCACATACGTATATTCTAAATTTGTTTCTGTTATACCCTTATATATTTCATTTACATTATCTTTATTAATATACATATATAACGATAATACATACCTATTAATCATATATGTCGATTTTGTAATTTCAACATACTTGGAAAAATATTTATCTTTCGATAAATAATCTAATCTATAGGGTACAAATAATGTATAATTTGGATTATCATTAATAATAGGTATTGAAAATTTAAAATCATCTTTGGTATTTTTAATACTTAATTTTTTTTGTACTGTATCATATAAAAAATTATAACTATTCTTAATTTTATTTATTTTTTCCGAAAGTACTGCTTCTGTAATATTAAACATCAAATCATATTTACCAATTAAAATTATATTGTTATCATCTGTACTATTTGGATTATTTTCAAAAAACATTTTCTAATATTATAATTATGTATAAATTTTTGTTTATATTGCTATCTTTTATTATACTAGACGCAATTTATCTCAATTTTTCAAAAGATTACTACCAAGATGAACTCAAAATTGATTATAGCCAAGTAAAATATCAACCGGCACTTGTGGCATGGGCATGTATTGCGGTTGCTTATTATTTTACAGTTCAAGAACCATTTAATAATAAATTTATACGTGGCTTAGTTTTAGCAATTGGTATGTACGGTGTTTATAATTTTACTAACTATTCTATCTATCCAAATTATTCTCTAGATCTAACTTTACGAGATACAACTTGGGGTACCGTTCTTATTACATCTGTTACTATATTAACTATGATAATGGGATTTGATTCACAAACTGTTTATGTAAATCAATAAATATATAAAATAAAAAATTTACTTTTTCTTCTCTTGATTCTTCATAATTGCACGTGCCCCCTTTCCAGCACGTTTATGTTCTGCTGCATTCTTATTTTTATTAATCTTTTGCTTTTTTGTCTGTGGGTTATCCATCTTAATTAATTACTAATATATATATAAGTAGTAATTAATTTTTCAATTTTAAATTTTCTTTATATATAATATATATGTCAGGTTTTCCAGAATATACAGGTTTTCCAGAATATACAGGTGCTACAGGTAAAACAAGTTTTAATCTTGTAATTAACAATGTTACTAATCCCTATTCTATAGATTTAAAAAATGTTGGACAAGAATTGTGCCCTAGTGTAATGACATCGTCTAATGATCCTAGTACTAATACTGTTACTAATACATGCCTAAATATTCTTCCTAACATGCCTGAAAATATCAATGATGATACTATTATTAATCCTAATATTAATACTGATATTAAAATTTGTAAAACTGGTTCAGTCGCATTTTCTAATGGATTTATATGTGTTAATTCTGATCCAGTATGTGGTGCAAATAGTTTATTAGATTCAAATAATAATTGTATTACACGACCAGATCCTACAGGAACTGATGCAACTGAAGATAATGGAACTTTTTCATGTAGTGATGGTGTATTAGATAATAATGATAATAAATGTTATACTTGTCCTTCTGGATTTGTATATAATAAAAATAAAAAATGTTACCCAGATTGGTATGCAAATATATATTAGTTAGTATTTTAAAATTATTTACTATAAATAAATCTATTCCTCAAACCATGAAGAATCCATACTAATATTACTCTTTTCTTTCTTTACTATTTTCTCATTTAATTTCAAACCTACACCAGATTTCTTATTCCTAAATTCATACAAATCATCCCACTTATTATTATCCGTCAGATAATAATTTTTGCCGTTATCTTTACTAATAATTAATCCATACTGAGCCTCAATTATCTTACTTAAAAATTTAATCTTGTCTTTCAATTCCATTTCCTTAAAATTCTTCTTCGGAAATGAAACTCCGAATTTTATCACTAGATATTCTAATTTACTCTCAACGTCTTTAACCCAATCTTCATTGAATAAATCTTCCATTATTTTTGTCGATAATCTAGTTTCCAACTCTGTTAAGCTAAATCCTAATGATTTAATTATATTAATTGCCCATTGATGACGCACATACGAATTCTTAATTGTTAAATCTGAATACGCGCCCATAATATACTGATTATTCACTCTCTCTAATCTTATATCATCTAACCTAGTTTCTATTTTTTCATCTTTAATCGGCAAGATAACACTTAAATTATGATAATGCTTCATTTTAGTATGATCTTTATATTTGCTTAAAATATCTTTATCCACACTATCTAATACATAACATTTCTTAAAATTTCTCTTCTGAATTTTATACAACTCTTCTTGACTTAATTCTTCCCTTCGCTTACTCATTAATTCTTTAAACTCGTCGTCAGTTAAATCAGGTGCATTAAAAATACCCTCGATTTCTTTACTCTCCTCCTCTTCTTTCCTTAATTCCCGAATCTCTTTAATCTCATTCTTAATAATCTCACCATCCTCCCAATCATGTTTTACTAATTTGTATCCCTTCATCTTAAAATATCCAAACAATTGATTGCCGAAATTTAATCTATCTAAGACCAATTCCTGTGCATTTTTTAAAAAGACTTTAAATATTGGCTCATCTTTATACGGATAGATAAACTTCTTCTCCTCAATATATTCAACATTATTATTACTATTTACTTCCTCTTCTTTTAATATAACTATACTACCTCCTGATCCATCCAGTAATTTACTAATATTATCTTTCTTAGTATTTGGCAAATATTTCTTTGGTATCAAATTATTATGCAAATTAAAATGTGTCAAATAATAATCATAACACATAATCTCATTCACTTTAGATATATCTATATTATGCCGATCTTTTTCATATTCCACATACTTATCTAACGCAATATAAATACTCGTCTCTTTCGGATTTCGCACACGATGCAACATCTGACAAAATTCCTGTGAGCCTAACGAGTTCTCACATCCATACGCAAAAATACAATCAAAATAATCTTCATCAAATGAAATACCCATACACACCGACGGCGTATAAATCACTACATTATAACTACTCCATTTCTCATTTACATTGATCACTTGATCCATCTTATCCGTATCAGATGTTTCTCTATGAATTAATAATACTTTTATATCCGGATACCTGTTCTCCAATAATAGTTTTAAATCTTTCGCATAATTATTACTCGCCATCGGCACTACAACCTTTTTCTTATTTTCTATCTTATCTGTTAATACCTTCAACCACGTCGAATAAGACATATACTTGATTTCATATTCACTATACGGCTGATATTTATTCACTAATAGTTTAACATCTTTCTCTTCACTAATATTTAATAATTCTTTGAAATAATTAATACTTCGATCACACAAATCCGCATCCATAATAATCACTTTTTCCGCTTCTGCAACTCTTGTCTCAAAATTGCTAACGATTAAGGTAGCACGATTATTTTTCGTAAAATGACTAGATGTCATATATCGCATCATGCTCTCACACTCATCGATAATTATGTACTTAAATTTGTCATTGTTCAACCGTAAGATAGAATCTATCTGACAAATCATTTTATCATGATCTATCTGATATTCCTTCATTTCTGAATATAACTTGAATCCAAACTTTTTAATATCCCCCAATAATTTAATTCCAAATGTTCGACGGCTACTAATAAACAATACACTATCGTCTTTGCTTAAGAATTTTTCATCAAACAAATACTTGAATAACGTTGTTGTCTTACCCGTACCCTTTTCACTTTGAATACCAATTAATTTATGCTTTAATAATTCTGGCATCTCCTCAATAGGCACATATCTCTTATTAATTTCTTTATACTCATGACTAACTTCTAACGTCCTAATCGGATACTCACTAATCATCTCTTCTAATGTCTTATCTTCTGAAAAACTAATCTTTTCGTTCTTACACCATAAATATAATGTACCAACACTAATCTTATTCTTCCTATTATCTGTAAATGATTTCCAATGCTTCTTAATATCATCTTTACTCTTGTATTTACCAGTAGATTGCATACTAAATTTATTAAATAGTTCAAATAATTGCACTTGATCACCCACACTATTCCGTAATATCATCCCAATTCTAGACCAATAAAAATAATCATCGAAATATTTATTAGGTAATTGCATTATTACTTTTTCTAAATGTGCAATATCAACTGGCTTACTATTATAATTAACTTGTATTTCTTCTTCTTTTTCTTCAGCAAAATATACAATTTCATAATCTTTTACATTACATATTAAGGTATTCTTCCAAAATTCTTTTAAAGATGAATAATTATTTTCATTATCGGTTTTTTTCTTACCAAATTCTAATATCTTTGGTACCATCGTTTGATTTTTGGTTATCTTAGATGAAAAACATGTTCGAAAACACGTTTTGCGATAAATACTCTTATCACAACCAATAAGATTAATTCCCTCTAAATCATCAAAGAACTTGTCAGCTGCCAAATAATTCTCCATCACTAAACCTCTAAAGATTATATGAAATGAATATTTATCTACATCTTCTTTAGATTGATTTTCATTCTCTAATACTACAACGTTATTTAAGTTAATTTCAGTTATATCAGAATTATTTACAGCTAATAGAATACCAGTAATAATCTGCTTAATATTTAATACAACATCTTCATAATTAATTGAATCATCTTTCTTCATATCTACATCTAATGCAAAATGAATCGGTTTATCTTCCCATGATTCATACAAATGATTCATTCCAGGTTTTAATAATTCCCATAGATTATCAAGCGATCCAACAATAAATTTCTTGGCATTATTTTTTACATTAATATCTATTTGAAATAAATGTTCATCTTTATTCTTATTCCAATACGATATTGCATCTGATTTTTTATTAAAATATGATAACTTGCTCATTTGTTATTTATTAGCTTCTAACTTTTATATTATAGTATTTACATATTTCAATATTTATATTATCAATTTTTTAAAATAATTACATTGAATTTAATGCTAAAATGTAAAATAACAATTTACTCGACCATTCCGCAAATAACTCTTATCATTGGTATTAGCCTCAATAACATCTTTCGACAAATTTGATGTAAGAATAAATATAGTGTTTTTACAATGAATCTCTACATCATCCAAAAATCTATTAAAATCTGTCTTGGATCTCACTGGTACTGGTACATGTTTATGTGTATCTATTTTATTATCATGAATCTTATTAATCATGATATCTATTTCATCTAATAGTACTATCAAAGGTTTATCCGGTGTCGGATTTGCCGTTCTAATTAATTCTATAATTTCATCACCAGGATCTGTAGGATTGAACGTTTTACATATGCATCCGTTTAGTTCTTTAGCCAAAAAATATGCAATAGTAGTTTTACCTGATCCTGGAGCACCACTAATAAAACTAGTACAATAATTATTATCTCTATAAAATTTAATAATAGCATGTACTATGGTATTCTGATTCGACATAATATTCTTATTGAATGAAAACGACGATTCCTCATAACTAAGATGAAAGAAGTTACCTCGCCGATTATATATTGTAATCTTTTTGCTATTATTAATTTTTCCTGTAATCGGTACAATCTCATCTTGAGGATCTTTCATCAAATTATCAATATACTCTTTGGTTGTAATAATATATATCTCAGTAATCATCCTCCTGTTTATTTCCGTTAAATATATATTACCTATACAATACCACGAAAAGAATAAACTATGAGGTTTAAACTCGCTATTATAATAGACTAAATTAGCACTTATTACATTGTTATTTAACTTACGTAATATCACATCTGTTTTACGCTCATCTATAATTCTATATAGCTTAATGCTAAATACCTGGATAATAAGGCATACTGGAACCAGCAGCCATACAAAGCTATTAATAAGATTAAATAGAATGGATCCAAGAAATAAGGTATCCATTTTTTTGTTAATAAATTAATAACTGTCAATAATAAAATAATTTTCAATTTTTCTCTACATTTTGATTAATCTCATTACTATCATTATCAATAATAATATCATCATACTTTTTCTTCAAGCTCTTTTCCTTATTTAGGCATACCCGATACTCATGATAGATTGCAAATAGATTCTTATATTGCTCAATAACATTAATATTTTTAACCCTATCTAGTTCATCAAATAGATTTGACAAAAAATCTTCATCAACGTCATCATCAGACACAATATACTTGTCAAGCTTAAGAAGAGTTTCATTAAATTCATCGTGTTTAATATCCGCTTCAATTTTAGCTTTCAGATATTCCATATTTGCTTGATGCTTTTTCTCATGCAGAGAAAGAATATCATCGTATTTAGTACGCTTAGCTGGTGGTGGTACCACCACAGCTTCTTCTTTATCTTCTTTATCCAATTCACTCCTACGAATATCAATTAGTTTTATTAGCATTTTAACCCTTTGTTCTGTATTATTAGGGTTTTTATTTGCTTTAATATTTTTAATTAGTTCTTGCAGATCTTCCTCATCTTCTGCAATCTTAATACGTTCTTCATATGTTGATTTAGGCATTCTTTATTTTTAATTTATAATATGTTATTTATAATAAATTAAAATTTCAATTTTTTATTTTAGCTAAAATTTAAATTTTCTTTAAACTTACATACTAATTCACTATAATCTACTGGTATTTCATTATTAACTGATATAACATCTCTTGCCCATACACCCACTAAATATTCATCAACACCATGATAATCTCCCCCACCATTACCATTACCTTCTGCTGTTAATAATGGTAACGGATGTATTTCTGTTTTATTTTTATCTACATATTGTTTTTTAGTATGATTTATAATATATTTATATAAATTTGGTATTGTATTATCATTATAATCTATCTTTTTAACCATTTTATGTAAATTTATATCAGTAAAAGGTTCGTCATCAGCATAATCACCTGCCCATACTACACGACTTTTATAAAACATTCCCTCTGGACTGATTATATTCTCAACTGCAACAACAAATTCATTATTTTTATATGAATGTTCCATTAATTTCATCCCATTGTTATAATAATGTGGATGTAATGAATAACGAATAAATTCTTCTTGTTCTGTTTTTTCTGCTAAAATAAGCGCTAAATAATATTGTCCCATAATTATTATAAATATATTTTTTGCGTCTGCTCAAACCCATTAAATGTTGTAGATGATGCTGTTGTATATGCTCCCATATTCCTAATTCTAAAATAATCACCAATCTCTAACTCCGGTAACTGTGTTTCTATAATTTTATCCGCTGAATCACAAGTCCTACCAAATACCACTGAATTATATAAAGTTTTATCTTCTGGTTCGTTCATTAAGTCTAATTTAGGTTTTGCAACATCATACGTTATATTTGAAAAAGAAGAATATAAACTTTCATCTATTACATATACATTTTTTCTATTTGATCTTTTTTTAGCAATAATTGGTACATATAACGTATGAGATTTAGTTGCAAAATATCTTCCTGGTTCAGATATAAATTTTAATTTATTATCTTTAAACAAATCTAAACCTTTTTTAATTTGATTTGCTTGTTCAATAAACTTCTCATCACTTTCACCATTAAATCCTCCACCAATATCTACTATTTTATAATTGTGTTTTAAATCTTTGGTTTTATTCATTATATCATATATCATTTTAACGGCATCATAATATTGTACTGGATTATAACAACCAGAACCAACATGAAATGAAAACCCAGATATATTTTTCTTGTATTTTTTTGCCAATTTTAATATATCAATTGTTTCTTCAAAATCTGCACCAAATTTTGAACTAAATGGCATTAACGAGTCTTTGTCATTCACTTTAATTCTTACTAAGACTTCAAGATTATTATCTCTTAATTTATCTAATTCATTTACTGAATCAACGACAGTCATATCTATATTTTGTTTTATTGCATGTTTAATATCAGATATACTTTTATACGGATTTGCGTATATTATTCTATTACTGTTAATATTTAAATTAGTTATTTGATTTATTTCCCCTGGACTTGCACAATCAAAATTAATATTATTCTGTGCTAAACTTTTTATTATAAAATTGTCATTATTGCATTTTATTGCATAAAAAGGTTGAATTGTAGGTAAATGTTTTTTCCATAGATTAACTTGGCTTATTAATGATTGCTTGCAAACTGTAAAGAAAGGCTTTTGGGCTGTGACGAATCTGTTGATTTGTTTCAGTATAAGTACTATTTTTGAAAAAAAAAATTAAAATAAACCTAAAATTTGAAATTATTAATTAAAGATATAAATTCTAATTAATTAAAGATGGAATCCACTAAAGATAATCTACCATGGGTAGAAAAATATCGCCCTAAAAATATCAACGAAGTACTCCACCCACCAATTACTAAATTTATAAATGATCTTATGACAAATGATTACCTACCTCATATGATATTTTATGGTGTGGCTGGTACTGGTAAAACATCTACCATTTTTGCCATCGCCAACGAATACTTCAAAGGTGAAGCTAGTAAATATGTTTTAGAACTAAATGCATCTGATGATCGAGGTATTTCAGTTGTCCGATCACAAATCAAAGAATTTTGTCAATTGCAAATTATTAAAAAACCTGATATTAAAATTAAATATAAATTAGTTATTCTAGATGAAGCGGATGCGCTCACCGACGACGCACAAGGTGCTCTCCGAAGAATTATAGAAACTTACACTTTTAATACTAGATTTTGTTTGATCTGTAACTACCTTTCAAGATTAATCGATGCAATTCTATCACGTAGTTTGGTTATTATTTTTCCAAAAATTTCGGACAAAACTATGACAGAAGCCATAACTAAGATATCTACGAATGAAAATATTAAATTAACAAAAGATCAATTAAGAAATATTATATTTTCGTCTAATGGTGATTTACGTAAGGGTATTAATCTGTTACAAAATATGAGTTTATCGGATAATTATTCGGCTGTTGGATTACAAGTTGCAAGTGTAGCGCACATTGTTGATTATGTAAAAACTCATAACGTACAAGATAGTTATAATGAAATATGTAAAGTAAGATTAATAGAAAACTTTTCTATTTCAGATTTTTTAAACAAACTATTATATTATTTATTAGAAAACTATATTACAAATCCAAATTTAAATAAATGTATTCAAAAATTAGCTACTATTGAAAGAAATGTATTAATTGGATCAATTGAAAAAATTCATATTTGTGCAATTATATCAATTCTTAAAGTAATAAGCCATTAAATATTACATCTTCTACTTTTTTATTCAATGATAAAAGATATGCTGAAATCTTATCTTTTTTTAATTCAAAATGTGTTTTAATCACATCTTCAAATCCTTCTTCAGGATATTTTAATTGATTTATAATCGCATATTTAATTGTTGCATCTTGAATCTGCTTATTATAATCATTTGCTGTTACATTTGCTTCCGCTTTGTCTATATTGCGCTCTCGACCCGGTTCATTAAACCATGGATCTTCACTAAATACCATCGAATAAATACTCATAATCACTTGGAATAATGTTGATCCCGTACCTTCTGCATTCGGCGGAATCCATCTCTCTGATGCAGATTGACCGCCCCATGTACCCAATAATGACAAACATACCTTACCACAATCATATAAATTCGGATTAAATCTATATTTATTCTTTCGTGAAGTTGAATGATTTACTTCTGGTGGTGCATTAGGAAAAGTTGGAGGAATATGCGCCTCAAATACAAAACATCCATATTTATACGGCGTATCTTCATTCGGAATAATTAAAAATTTAAAAATAGATAAATCACTGTCATCTTGTCTAAAAAAGATAGCACTTTCATTACTAATTGGCAATGAAGATGATATTATACTATAATGTTTCATAATCAGTTTAGCAGTATTTGGTTTTACAAATGCACCACCCTCTTTCATTTGTTTTGTAAAATTATGTTTTCCTTTTGCTGCATATGGATATGATCCTGTTTGTAAAACTTTTAATTTATCTATATAGATAGTAGATGTTTCTACTTTTTCTTCAACTAGTTTTATTTTATTAATGTATTCAATAATCTTACTATATTTATCATTATATAATTTAATAAAATCATCAAAAAATGGTATTTTAAATTTCAAATTAAGATGATCTACAATATACAAAATATGATAAATACTATCAAAATAAATTTCATCTGTTAATTCATACTTTTCTATTAAATCTATCCAAAATGTTTTTAATTCTAATTGTTCATGAATACTATTAATATCTTTATTATCTTTATTATCTACTAAAAAACTATATATATTTTGTAATAAATCCTTATTCTCTGTTTTAATTCTAATAATGTCTGTTAAATAGGCATTAACATCCCATTTAGATACTGCTCCACCATATCCAACACCCGATTTAACTGTCTTGATAACGTTAGTATTTACTTCTGTTGTTTTTATTTTAAAATTATTATTCTTTAGTAACAATAAAATATAATTTGTAATCTCAGGGTTTAATTTACATTCGATATCATATTTATCTAAAAATGAATTAACAATATTGACGATATATTCAATATTCTTAATCCTACTAGTGTTTCGTGAATCTAGATCAGGATGCGCTAACATTTTATAAGTAAATACTGGATCTAGTGACGGATAAATAGAAATATCTGGCGTAACTAAAGGATAATAACTTTTATTCATCTTTAACATTAAATTATATACTGGCTTCTTTTCATTAATACTATTAATTGTTATATTATACACATCTGTTATTACAAATTTTGTCTCAAAATCTTTTGTTTTTTCTTCTATTTTTTGTAACTCTTTTATAATTGCGTTAGCAACTTCAACAGGAGATAAAATACTATCAGATTTTTTACTCTCAAATACAATATCAGATAATAATTTATCTACATCTATCTTGCTCTTTTTCTCTGATAATATGTCATCTACTAATGCATAAAACACAAACTCAGAATCGGTCATTTTTATAATAATAATATATATTTAATATCTATTATTATCAATTTTTATTTGTATTCTATTATTATAGAGATAATGGATCCTTCTTACTGGGGACGATCTACATGGCTTTACCTTCATACATTAACCTTTAATTATCCTACTTCACCTACTCCTGATGATAAATCTAAAATGTATAACTACTTTAAACAACTATCGCAATTCCTACCTTGCCCCAGTTGCGCTCAATCTTACGAAATATATTTTAATTATATCCCAATCACCGAATATTTAGACGATGTCTATGGACTAACTTTCTGGCTCTACACAATTCACTTTCTCGTCAATACAAAACTTAAAAAAAGTAATTCTTCGTTTTTATCTATCGTTAAAACATATCTTTCCCATAAAACACAATGCAATATCCAACCAGTAACATCAAAATGCTCTGCTACTAAAACAAAACCATTATCTGATATTTACCTCAATTTTAAAAATATTGCCGAACAAAAATACATGGAAAAAACTAAATCTTACACTTCCAAATTATTATCTGACTATCCCACTCTCCAATAATTTTATATTTATTTATATATAAAATTATTATTTTCACGATGAAGCTGCTGCATTGGTGTTGCCACCGCGGCCACGTGTAGCACCACCACGACCGGCACCACGACCACGTCCGCCACGACCACCATCGCCACGAGGAGCACTATTGACCGTTACATTTGTGACTGGGCTATTACCTACAACTGCACTGGCATAACGACCACGCACAGAGTTTGTGTTGCGCGCAGGTACTTGTTGCCATTCACCCTCTTGTCTGCTATTACCCGCATAGTTACGGTTTTGCACACGAGGAACGTTTAGTGGCGAAAAACGGTAAAAACTTACATCACCTGTATTGCCTTTGAGCGTATTGTAGTCATTGAGCTTATCAACTACTAATTTTCCGGTGTGGTTATTTTCATCCACACGTACATATAGTACATTTACATTTGCACATAGATCTGTTACTAGTTTTGTTAGTTGCTCAACTGTTAGTTCATCCTTAAAACGTACAAATGTCGAATATGAGCATTGTTTGTATTTCATTTCATTTTCATCTAACACTTTTTTAACACCAGTAATTGATGCAACATCTGCAACTTCTACATAATTTACACTTTCATGTTGGGATACAACAGCATTGACTGCAGCTAGTTTTGTCTTTACCTCATCGGTTAGGTTAAGTACTCGAAATGTTCTAGAATTGTCACTAGTTTGGCTCATTTTGGTAATAATTAAGTAATTGATTTATCTTTAAGTAATTTTGTAGAAGTTTCCGATAATTTTTCTGAATTTTTATAATAATCTTTTTTAATTTGATCTATTTTATCTTTTGATATTGATTCTCGTACTCCATCTATTTCTAAATAATATAATTTATCTACTATTCCATTTATGTTCTTCTTTTCATATATTATGTATTTCTTATCATCTATTTTATATCTTTTAATTTCTCCATAACTACTACTTACAACTACTTTATTATTGTTATAATTTTGAACATATTTTTCATCAAAATCATATCCAAAAAATGGTATTTTAAACATAGAAAATATATTTCTTTTTTCTAATAATGAATCATATTTTCTTCTTCTATGATAATCATTTAATACATAAAATGCTTCATCTATTTTCTTATTGATTTTATTATTTTCAACTAAATTATGATATAATGTATTTATTTCATTCATTGTAGCTGTTCTTTTTATACCTAAAATATCGTAATAATTACTCATATTCTTTTTGTAGATTTTTATTTTTCTTTAAATATTTTATTTAAAAAGAGTATCTATATTAATTTTAATAGTTACTATAACAGATAATTCATAACCATATTTAGCACTAATTTTATCACCATACATATTTAAATATTTTAAACATTCTGTTTTAATAGCATTTGCCTGTTCTTTCATTTCTTCTTTATCTGATTTATAATCATAATAATTTTGATATACATCTTTAAATATTTCAGATACTTCTGTAATTAATTGTGTTAATAATTTATCATTATCATCATCTTTTCTTATAGAATCATTTGTTCTAATTATTGTTTCTATATTATCTGCTTTAATTGTAACTATTTTTAATTTATTAAATAATTTTGTTATAAATTTAATTTTATTCCTAGTTTTATTTAATTTATCTTGTACTGCTTTATTTAATGGTTTAACTGCAAAAAATAATCTTTGATATAATTTATATAATACTCTATTCTTTTTAATTAATTTATCATTAATATCATAAATTTCATCCAATGATTTACTATGTAATAATTCTGTATTTAATTTATCTATTTTACCTTCTTCTATAGGTATTAAGTGCTCTGTTTTATCTATAGGTATTAAATAATAACATTCATCATTAATAGAATCTAATAATATATCATCTAAATTAATACGAACAAAGATTTCTGACGCTGGTATTCTTGAAAGTTCTGAAGTTAAACTTGCAATTTTTTCTTGTTTTTCTACTAATTCTCTTTCTGCTGATGGGATATCAACAATAGGTGATTTTAATAAATCTGATAATACTCGTTGTATTGCTAATATTTTTTGTTTATAACTATCATGTGTAACTGTTTGATCACTAATTTGTTTTATATTTTTATTTTTTTCTTGTTGTAATAATGATAATTCTAGATTAAAACTGCTTAAATCTGCACTGGAATTTTTATTTACTAACTTTCTTTTATCTTCTAATTTTATATCATATTTTCTTTTACTTTCTTCTAAATTTGATTTTAATGTTAATAAAAGTTTATCTGATTCATTTATTACACCTTCCCAATCT
>Ga0209499_1001175_pt1 | contig 18584 bp, 27 predicted proteins | sample C_130208_EF_Meta_FD_187306 | JGI IMG/M metagenome (GOLD analysis project Ga0209499, IMG submission 187306) | Freshwater microbial communities from Lake Croche, Canada to study carbon cycling - C_130208_EF_MetaG (SPAdes) (version 2) | ecosystem: Environmental > Aquatic > Freshwater > Lake...
GCTACGGGATTCCTGATTTCAAGATGGAAAAGTGGTTGATCGATCGTCGTGTAGAGCAAATGCAAGCTGAAGGTGTGAAGTTTGAGACTGGTGTATTTGTAGGTAAAGAGGCGATTGGTGCTGAAGTAAAAAATTATTCCACAAAAACAGTTTCACCTGATCAGTTGATGAAAGACTTTGACGCCGTAGTGATTAGCGGTGGATCAGAACAGCCACGTGACTTGCCAGTTCCTGGCCGTGAATTGAAGGGTGTTCACTATGCTTTGGAATTTTTGATTCCACAGAACAAAGAAAATGCAGGCGATTTCAAAAATGAAATATCTGCATCCGGTAAGCATGTGGTCGTGATTGGTGGTGGTGATACTGGATCTGATTGCGTAGGAACATCCAATCGTCATGGCGCTGCCAAGATTACTCAGTTCGAATTATTGCCGCAACCACCAGAGACTGAAAACAAGCCTTTGGTATGGCCATATTGGCCAACTAAATTGCGTACATCTTCTTCGCATGAAGAAGGTTGTGAGCGCGATTGGTCTGTTGCGACTAAGCGTTTTGAAGGTAAAGACGGCAAACTTGAGAAGTTGATTTGCGTGCGCTTGGAGTGGAAAGACGGCAAGATGACAGAAATGCCAAACTCTGAATTCGAAATTAAGGCGGATTTAGTATTTTTGGCAATGGGTTTTGTATCCCCAGCGGCTCAAGTTTTAAATGCCTTTGGTGTTGAAAGAGATGCTCGTGGTAACGCAAAAGCTACTGTTGATGGCCAAAAAGCTTACCAAACCAATGTTCCTAAGGTATTTGCTGCTGGCGATATGCGCCGTGGACAGTCTTTGGTGGTTTGGGCGATTCGTGAAGGCCGACAAGCTGCCCATGCAGTAGACGAGTATTTAATGGGGTCATCCGTTCTGCCGCGATAATATCGAGGATATGAACAGTGGCCACGCCAACTCGGTGGAAGTAAAGCAAAAAACCTCTAGCGGTGGCCATGGCGAAGTTGTCGTTTCAATCAAGGACGTCGACTTCTCTTATGCTCCTGGCGAGCGGCAAATTTTATCCGGACTCAATATGGAGTTCCGTCGCGGCCAGGTGGTTGCCGTCATGGGCGGCTCTGGTTGTGGCAAGACCACTATTCTCAGACTCATTGGCGGTCAGTTCACTGCGCAGTCAGGTCACGTTTTATTCGAAGGCCATGACATTGGCAAAATGAATGGCGCTGAATTAATGGCTGCTCGTCGTCGCATGGGTATGCTGTTTCAGTTCGGTGCACTTTTTACTGACCTTAGTGTTTTTGAAAACGTCGCCTTTCCTTTGCGTGAGCACACCAACTTAAGTGAAGATCTATTACGTTCTTTAGTATTGATGAAGCTGAATGCAGTTGGCTTACGTGGCGCACGCGATTTAATGCCGGCGCAAATTTCTGGTGGTATGGCACGTCGTGTTGCTTTAGCTAGGGCGATTGCGCTCGATCCCCCTTTAATCATGTATGACGAGCCCTTTGCAGGTCTTGATCCCATCTCTTTGGGTATAACAGCGCGCTTGATTCGGGATTTGAATCAGGCTTTGGGCGCAACCAGTCTTTTGGTTACGCATGATGTGGAAGAAACTTTTGAAATTGCCGATTACGTGTATTTCATTGCCAATGGCCGCATTGGTGCCGAGGGAACGCCGGAAGAGTTAAGTCGCTCAACAGATCCTTTTGTGCGTCAGTTTTTAGATGCCTCGCCAGATGGCCCAGTACCGTTTCACTATCCAGGGCAAAGTCTTGAAGAAGATTTTGGGGTGAGCCTCAAATGAGTATGCTGCGTAAAACTATAGATCTCTTCGGTGATCTTGGATTTTTCATGCGTCGAAACTTGACTAGCCTTGGGCTTGCCGCACGGATGTTTGCAGCCGTCATTTGGCGCTCTGGTTTTTTATTAAAGAGACCTCGTTTAGTTTCTGATCAAATTTTATTTTTGGGTAATTACTCATTTGTGATCATTGCGGTATCTGGTTTGTTTGTTGGTTTCGTTTTGGGTTTGCAGGGCTACTACACACTCAATCGCTATGGCTCTGAACAGGCTTTGGGCTTATTGGTTGCCTTATCGCTCACCCGTGAATTAGGTCCTGTGATTACCGCCCTCTTATTTGCCGGTCGTGCTGGTACTTCATTGACTGCGGAAATTGGCCTGATGAAAGCCGGTGAACAGCTCAGCGCTATGGAAATGATGGCGGTGGATCCATTAAGCCGCGTGATTGCCCCACGACTATGGGCTGGGATTATTGCGATGCCGATTTTGGCAACTATTTTTACTGCGGTTGGCGTGATGGGTGGTTACTTTGTTGGCGTTCCCTTAATTGGAGTGGATTCTGGCGCTTTCTGGTCCCAGATGCAGGGTGGGGTGGATCTCTTTTCCGATATTGGCAATGGCCTCATTAAAAGCTTGGTATTTGGTGTGGCAGTCACTTTTATAGCCCTGTATCAGGGTTATGAGGCAAAGCCTACGCCTGAGGGGGTATCGCAAGCAACTACTAGAACTGTGGTGATCTCTTCTTTATCGGTTTTAGCATTAGATTTCTTGCTCACCGCGATGATGTTCTCGAATTAGAAAGAATAAACTGGGACTCTTATGAGAAAAAGTGCAATTGATATTTGGGTTGGAATTTTTGTAGCCATTGGTTTGCTGGCTGCTTTGTTTCTTGCATTAAAGGTTGGCAATATGAATGCCGTTTCATTTGCACCCACTTACAAAATTTCTGCGCGTTTTGACAACATTGGTGGACTCAAACCACGTGCGCCAGTCAAAAGTGCGGGTGTAGTTGTTGGGCGTATTGCGAATATCTCTTTTGATGACAAAACATACCAAGCAACTGTCACCATGACCATTGAGGATGCCTATAGGTTTCCTAAAGATTCCTCTGCCAAGATTCTAACTTCAGGTTTATTGGGTGAGCAATACATTGGTCTTGAGGCCGGCGGCTCCGATGATATGTTGGCTGCTGGAGATAAGATTACTCAGACTCAGTCCGCAGTGGTACTAGAGAATCTCATTAGCCAGTTCTTATATAACAAGGCTGCTGATAGTGGCCAAGACAAGGGCGCAGCAAAATAATGTTGTTACTAGCAAAGCTCAAGCGCATCGTGTTACTCGGTTTGATTGGGGTTATGGTGGGTTGTGCCTCCATCCCTGCCGGAGTGGCGCATTCCCCGCACGATCCTTGGGAGCCGTTTAATCGCTCCGTTTTTGAATTCAATGAAGGCTTAGATGCCTATCTACTTAAGCCAGTAGTGGCTGGCTATCGTTTTGTCTTGCCAGAGTTTGTGCGTGACGGTATTTATAACTTCTTTAGTAATTACAGCGATATCTACACTGCATTGCAGAATCTTTTGCAGGGCAAGCCCGACTATGCCTTTAGTGATTTGATGAGGGTGGTAGTCAATACCACCTTTGGTTTAGGTGGCTTAATTGATATGGCAACCCCAGGGGGGCTGCCCAAGCATAAGGAAGATTGGGGTCAAACTTTTGGTGTTTGGGGTATTCCTTCTGGTCCTTATGTGGTTCTACCGTTCTTTGGACCAAGTAGTGTTCGCGATACCTTTGGTACGGCGGCAGATTTGGAGTCTGACTACCTATTTAGATTGCTGCCAGATGTTGCTTTACGAAATAGCTTGACGGGCTTGCGTGTGGTTAACGCGCGTAATACCTATTACGAAGCGGGTGATCTATTGGATGGGGCTGCAATCGATAAATATAGCTTTGTGCGGGACGCTTATATTCAGAGACGTGCTTACCAGATCAATGAGGGGCGCGACGATGAAGAGCCTCTCATGCCAGTTTACGAGAACCCTTACCAATAAAACGCCTGAGCCTCACTGGATTTACTTAAGGAGCTAAAATGGGCTCCAATGATTAGCGTTGATCGAGGACTCATGAAAAGCCATAAAACCATTCATAAATATTTTTCAGTATTGCTATCAAGCTTGTTTTTGTGTGCTGGCAGCGCCTCTGCCCAAGCAGTCGATCAATCCACGCCAGATGGTTTGATCAAGACAGTGGTCTCTGATGTGATGGCTTCTGTAAAGTCTGATCCAGAAATTCAAAAAGGGAATATTCCGCGCATTGTAGATTTAGTGGAAAAGAAAATTGTTCCTTACACCGACATGCGCCGCACTACTGAAATGGCGATGGGCCAAAATTGGAAAAAAGCGACTCCAGAACAACAGACCCAATTAGTTTCTGAGTTTAAGAATTTACTAATTCGTACATACTCTGGCGCTCTCAGCCAACTGCGTGATCAAACAATTCAATTTAAGCCTTTGCGTGCAGCTCCAGACGACAAGGAAGTGGTTGTGAAGACTGTAGTTATTGGTCGCGGTGATCCAGTGCCGCTTGACTACCGCCTTGAAAAAACAGCCAATGGCTGGAGGGTTTACGACATGAACATCATGGGTGTCTGGTTGGTTGAGGCTTATCGCAATCAGTTTGCCAATCAAATTAGCCAAAATGGTATCGAAGGTTTAGTGAAGTTCTTGCAGGATCGCAATAAGCAGCTTGCTGCTGCGAAGCCGGCAAACTAAAGACCGCACAAGATCAATCAAAGATAAATAGTAGATGCCATTTTTGTTACCTCATTCAGTGACGCAAGACAATGTATTGCAGTTGGAGAAAGATGGCCTCTTCAATCTTGCAACATTGAGAGTGGTAGATTGCTGCAACCTCAAGGATTTTGACTCTACCGTGCTAACGGTCTTATTAGCATGGCAGAAGAAATTACAAGCCGATGGTCAGCAGATGTCAGTGCAAAATGCACCTGAAAAGTTAATCGTATTAGCAGGCGTATATGGTGTTGCTCAGTTGCTAGGTTTGTCATAGCATGCACGCCGCAATATCAATTAAAAACGTATCCAAAAATTATGGCGCATTACAAGCGCTAGATGATGTTTCTTTATCCATCGAGCCAGGTGAGTTCTTTGGTCTGCTGGGCCCCAATGGTGCTGGTAAGACAACGCTTATCTCTATATTGGCGGGTTTAGTTACTGGAGATGGTGGTCACGCTGCCATCATGGGGGCAGATGTTCAAAGTCAATTCCGTGATGCTCGCCGGATGCTAGGCGTTGTACCGCAGGAGTTGGTGTTCGACCCCTTCTTTACCGTTAGGGAAACGCTGCAATTTCAGTCTGGTTATTTTGGTATTCGGCATAACGATGCTTGGATTGACGAGATCATGGCCAATTTGGATCTCACTGGCAAAGCGGATAGTAATATGCGTTCCTTATCTGGCGGTATGAAGCGCCGTGTATTGGTAGCGCAGGCCTTAGTTCATAGGCCGCCAGTCATTATTTTGGATGAGCCTACTGCTGGAGTTGACGTAGAGTTGCGACAATCGCTTTGGCAATTTATTAGTCGCCTAAACCAAGATGGACACACCATCGTTTTAACTACACATTACCTTGAAGAGGCTGAGGCATTGTGTCAGCGCATTGCCATGCTCAAGCAAGGAAAGGTTGTAGCTCTAGATACCACTGCTAATTTATTGAGTCAGTATGGTTCGGTTAAAAAAGATGGTGAGGGTAAGACGGATCTCGAAGATGTGTTTGTCAACATCATGTCGGGAGGCGCTCGATGAAACCTATTTTGAATAAACTACCAATCTCCTATGGCAGTGGCTTTCCGACCTTGCTCCGAAAAGAAATCAAACGTTTTTATAAGGTTGCTTTCCAGACGGTCGCTGCGCCAGTGCTTACTGCTGTTCTGTATTTAATGATCTTTGGACATGTGCTCGAAGGCAAAGAGGTGTATGGCCGCTTAAATTACACGGCCTTCTTAATCCCTGGTCTAGTCATGATGAGCGTATTGCAGAACGCATTTGCAAATACCTCTTCATCACTCATTCAGTCGAAGGTGACTGGTAACCTTGTCTTTGTACTGCTAGCCCCTTTTAGTCACTTAGAGTTTTATGCTGCCTATGTCTTGGCTGCAGTGTTTCGCGGCATTGTTGTGGGCGCTGGCGTATTACTGATTACCGCCTGGTTTGCCATGCCGTCTTTTGAATATCCCTTGTGGATCATGGTATTTGCTTTGTTGGGCGCTGCAATTTTAGGAAGCATGGGTTTAATTGCTGGTATCTGGGCAGATAAATATGATCAATTAGCGGCCTTCCAAAATTTCATCATCATGCCAGCAACAATGCTGTCAGGCGTGTTTTATTCGATTCACTCTTTGCCAGCAGCATGGCAAGTTGTATCGCACTTCAATCCATTCTTCTACATGATCGATGGTTTCCGTTATGGCTTCTTTGGAGTGTCAGATATCTCCCCTTGGAATAGTTTAGCGATTGTGGCCTGCTTCTTTATCGGAGTGTCAGTGATTGCTTTGCGTTTACTGCAAAAAGGCTACAAGCTTAGAAACTAAGTTTGTAAAGCGTGTTTCAAAATTAGTATTTAAGAATACTCAGAAATTAGAAATCAGGAGATTGTAATGTTCCCAACCCCAGAACAAATTGAAGGCTATATTCAGCAAGGTCTCTCATGCACCCACGTTAAAGTTGAGGGTGATGGCCAGCACTTTTTTGCGACGATTGTGAGTTCAGAGTTTGAGGGCAAGCGTTTGATTCAGCGCCATCAATTGGTATATGGCGCTATGGGTGACCGTATGAAGGCGGAGGTGCATGCTTTATCAATTAAAGCATTTACTCCTGAAGAGTTCGCACAAAACACCCTAACTTAAAATACGATATTAGCTTTTTACTGGAATAGATTCATGGATAAATTACGGATGGTTGGCGGCACCCCCTTGAAGGGTGAGGTGTCAATTGCTGGCGCCAAGAATGCGGCACTACCAATTTTGTGCGCTTGCTTGCTCACGGATCAGCCTATCACTTTACGTAATGTTCCTGACTTACAAGATGTACGGACCATGCTCAAGCTCCTCCAAGAAATTGGTGTGACTGTCACTTTCCCAGATGCGAATGATCGCAATTGCGTAGTACTTAACGCGGCCAATATTAAGAGCTCTGAGGCAACTTATGAGATGGTTAAAACTATGCGTGCCTCTATTTTGGTTTTGGGCCCATTACTTGCCAGAATGCATAACGCTAAGGTTTCGCTGCCAGGCGGCTGCGCGATTGGTGCGCGTCCAGTAGATCAGCACATCAAGGGCTTAAAAGCTATGGGTGCCACGATCAAGATTAAGAGTGGTTATATTCAGGCAGAAACTAAATCTGCTTCGGGTCGTCTAGAAGGTACCTCTATCTTGACTGACATGATCACCGTAACCGGTACAGAAAATTTACTGATGGCCGCTACTTTGGCGTCAGGCACAACAATCCTAGAGAATGCAGCGCGCGAGCCTGAAGTAGGCGACTTAGCTGAGTTGCTCGTCAAAATGGGTGCAAAGATTACCGGCATCGGTAGCGATCGCTTAGTGATTGAGGGAGTTGAAAAGCTCCACAGTGCAGAACATGCTGTGATTGCTGATCGGATTGAAGCAGGTACATTCTTATGCGCAGTTGCTGCCGCTGGTGGTGAGGTGCTGGTCAAGCACTGTCGCCCAGACAATCTGGATGCTGTTATCGTCAAACTCAAAGAAGCTGGCTTAGAAATGGAAATCGGCCCTGACTGGATAAAGGCCTCGATGAAGAGCCGCCCTAAGGCAGTCAGCTTCCGCACCTCTGAATATCCAGCCTTCCCAACCGATATGCAGGCTCAACTGATGGCAGTCAATGCGATTGCGGAGGGTAATGCTACTATTACTGAAACCATCTTTGAAAATCGCTTTATGCACGTTCAAGAGATGAACCGCCTTGGTGCTGATATCGCAATTGAGGGGAATACGGCTATTGCGCAGGGCGTGGAGAAGCTTTCTGGCGCTATCGTCATGGCCACTGATTTACGTGCTTCCGCCAGCCTAGTGATTGCCGGCTTAGCTGCCCAAGGCGAAACCCAGGTGGATCGGATTTATCACTTAGATCGGGGATATGACCGCATGGAGCAAAAGTTGACCCTCTTGGGGGCTAACATTCAGCGGATCAAGTAAGCCTGATGGATAATTAGTCCATGAAGTTAACTTTAGCCCTCTCGAAAGGGCGCATCTTCGAAGAAACCGCTGAGATCTTATCCAAGATCGGTATTCGTCCGCTTGAGGATCCAGAAAAGTCACGCAAACTCATCATTGAGACCTCCAATCCTGATGTCCGCGTGATTATTGTGCGTGCCTCGGATGTGCCGACCTACGTTCAGTTTGGCGGAGCTGATTTTGGCGTTGCCGGCCTTGATGTCTTAATGGAAAACGGTACCGACGGCCTATATGTTCCTTTTGATCTGAATATTGCTAAATGCCGTATGTCAGTTGCTGTTAGAGAAGGTTTTGATTACGCCGCTGCGGTGAAGCAAGGCTCCCGTCTGAAAGTCGCAACAAAGTATGTCAACTGTGCACGCGAACACTTTGCGAATAAAGGTGTTCACATCGATACGATTCACCTCTATGGCTCGATGGAGCTAGCTCCATTGGTTGGTCTGGCAGATGCGATTGTGGATTTGGTATCCACCGGTAATACCTTGCGCGCAAACGGCTTAGTTGAGGTTGAGCCCATCGCCGATATCAGTGCACGCTTAGTAGTTAATCAAGCGTCTTATAAACGTAAGCGCACACAGCTACAGCCATTCTTTGAGTTGCTGAAGTAAAGAATAAATCCCATGTCAGCAATCAAAGTTAAGCGCCTTAATAGTAAAGATGCTGGGTTCAAAAAAACCCTGCTCTCTAGCCTTTCTTTGCCTAGTGCAGATGATGAGGCGATTGATGTTGCGGTACTAAACATTCTTGCGAAAGTCAAAAGTGAGGGTGATGCCGCTGTGCTCGCCTTTACGAAGCAGTTTGATCGTCTCCATGTTGCTAGTGTTACTGAGTTAGAGATTTCTCAAGAAGAATTAAAAAAAGCCTATGAAGGTTTATTGGCTGAGCAAAAAAATGCTCTTGACGTTGCTGCGCAAAGAGTGCGCGCGTATCACGAGAAGCAAAAGATTGAAGCGGGTTGTCACTCTTGGGAGTATGAGGAGCCTGATGGCACGCGCTTGGGTCAAAAGGTCACAGCCTTAGATCGTGTTGGCATTTACGTACCAGGCGGTAAAGCCGCTTACCCCTCTTCTGTTCTGATGAATGCGATCCCTGCAAAAGTTGCTGGCGTTAAAGAAGTCATCATGGTGGTGCCTACTCCAGATGGCGCTCGCAATCCTTTAGTCTTTGCTGCTGCTTACTTATCCGGCGTTGATCGCGTCTTTACGATTGGTGGTGCGCAAGCTGTTGGCGCTTTAGCTTATGGCACGGAGACAATTCCGCCTGTCGATAAGATTGTTGGTCCAGGCAATGCGTATGTAGCAGCAGCTAAGCGCCGAGTATTTGGTACGGTTGGCATCGACATGATTGCTGGCCCTTCAGAAATTTTAGTACTCTGTGACGGCTCTAGCAACCCTGATTGGATTGCGATGGATTTGTTTTCGCAAGCTGAGCATGATGAGTTGGCGCAATCTATTTTTCTTTGTCCAGATGACCAATTTATTGAGCAAGTGCAAGCAAGTATTAATAAGTTATTGCCAGAGATGCCTAGAAAAAAAGTGATTGAAACATCGCTGACTAATCGTGCTTTACTGATTCAGGTAAAGGATATGGGTGAAGCATGTGAGATTGCTAATGCCATCGCTGCTGAGCATTTGGAGATTTGTGCTGCTGAGCCGCGTAAGTGGGCTGAGTTAATTCGTCATGCTGGCGCCATCTTTATGGGCAACTACACCAGCGAGTCACTGGGTGATTATTGCGCAGGTCCAAATCACGTTTTACCAACAGCACGCACTGCACGCTTCTCTTCTCCATTGGGTGTGTACGACTTCATTAAGCGCTCGAGCATGATTGAAGTGAGTGAAGCGGGTGCTCAAAAGCTGGGTGCTGTTGCCAGTACGCTCGCTCACGGCGAAGGCTTGACAGCCCATGCACGTGCCGCTGAGATGCGCCTGAAGAAATAAATCTAAGCGCTAGCCAGAATTTCTTTCAGGGCGCTAATTAATTCATTCGTTTGGTCATCGGTACCAATAGTAATACGCAGAAATTCTTCAATCCGCGGTGACTTGAAGTGACGCACGATAATTCCGCGATCACGTAAGGTCTGATACAACTTTGCGCCGGCATGTTTCGGATGGCGTGTAAAAATAAAGTTGGCTGTTGATGGCAAGGTATCAAAGCCCAATGCAGATAATTCAAAAACTAAGCGCTCGCGAGTCTGAATCACTTTTTTACTCGTCGCTTCCAAATGAGCTTGATCTTCTATTGCAGCAATTGCTCCCGCTTGAGCCAAGCGGCCTAGTGGGTAAGAGTTAAAACTATTTTTTACACGCTCAAGACCTTCAATGAGGGCTGGATGTCCCACTGCAAATCCAACGCGAAGTCCTGCTAGGGCGCGAGACTTAGATAAAGTGTGTACGACTAAGAGGTTTTCTGGGCAAGAGCTTCCGCGAAGCAAAGGAATGCAAGACTCAGTGCCGTAATCGACATAGGCCTCATCGATCACCACCACTGAATCTGTATTTCTGCGCAGCAGGGCTTCAATGTCAGAACTAGGAATAGCTCGACCAGTTGGGGCATTCGGATTGGGGAAAATAATTCCGCCATTAGGGGTTTTGAAGTTCTCTGTCGCAATTTCAAAATGAGGGCCTAGGGCGAGCGTTTGATAGTCAATGCCGAATAATTTGCAATAGACTGGGTAGAAGCTATAGGTGATATCTGGAAACTGAATTGCTTTAGCTTGTTTAAGGAGGCCTAAAAATACGTGCGCTAGAACTTCATCTGAGCCATTACCTAAAAACACCTGTTTTGGGTCTAGGCCATGCAAATTAGCGATGGCTTTTTTAAGCGCCGCACCTTCAGGGTCCGGATAGAGCCTTAAATCATCGGTATTTTGCTGATTTATGGCAGCTATCGCCTTGGGGGATGGGCCATAAGGGCTCTCATTCGTATTGAGCTTTACCAGCCGCTCCATTTGCGGTTGCTCCCCAGGGGTATAAGGGGTCAGGGTCTGAACAACGGGGCTCCAAAAGCGGCTCATGAGGGACTCTAGTTAAAAATCAGCAAAAGTGAATAAACGCTAGCAATCAAAATCAGCATTTATATCTGTATTAGGAATGATATTATGAGGCTTCAATCAACACTTCGCCTCGCGGCGCATTGAAGCATGCGGCAAGCCGACGTTACCCGAAACACTTCGGAAACCAAAATTCAAATTGCTATCAATTTAGATGGCACAGGTAAAGCCGAGCTAGCCTCAGGCGTACCCTTCCTAGACCACATGTTGGATCAAATTGCCCGTCACGGCATGATTGACCTCAAAGTAGTGGCAAATGGCGATACCCATATTGATGATCACCATACCGTTGAGGATGTAGGCATTACCTTGGGCCAAGCCTTTGCTAAGGCGGTTGGCGATAAGGCAGGCATTACCCGCTATGGCCACTCCTACGTTCCTTTGGATGAGACCCTGTCTCGCGTAGTCATCGACTTTTCTGGTCGTCCAGGGCTTGAGTTCAACGTGCCATTTACCCGTGCACGCGTGGGTGATTTTGACGTGGATCTCAGCATTGAGTTCTTCCGTGGTTTTGTAAACCATGCCGGAGTAACTCTGCATATCGATAACTTACGTGGCATCAATGCTCACCACCAGATTGAAACTGTCTTCAAGGCCTTTGGTCGTGCCTTGCGCATGGCTTTAGAGTTGGATCCACGTGCCTCTGGTGTTGTTCCTTCGACTAAGGGCAGTCTCTAATCTAGAAAATTTCTAGTATTGAGTAGAAGACTGTCAAAAAACCACAGAACATAGGCTAATAAGTGGCGCAAACCATTGCGATCGTTGACTACGGAATGGGTAACCTGCGTTCCGTCTATCAGGCCTTTCATCATGTGGCACCAGATGCCAATGTTGTGATCGCGCATACTCCCGAAGAAATTATCTCCGCTGAGCGGGTAGTGCTTCCAGGGCAGGGTGCTATGCCAGATTGCATCAAGCACCTAGAAGAGTCGGGTTTATTGGAAGCGCTACTGGATGCTGCCAAAAATAAGCCACTATTAGGTGTTTGTGTGGGCGAACAGATGCTCTTTGATCAAAGCGCTGAGGTACGGGCAAATCCCAGTTCAGCCTGGACTCCTTGCTTGGGATTGATTCCAGGAGAAGTACGGCGTTTTGAATTGGCTGGAAAATTACAGCCTGATGGTTCCGCTTACAAGGTTCCCCATATGGGCTGGAATCAGGTACGTCAGGATCGCCAGCATCCGCTGTGGAATGGCATTCCAGACTTGACTAGCTTCTATTTTGTACACAGTTATTATGCTGTGCCGCAGCGTAAAGAAGACATTGCTGGCTCAACTGAATATGGCGATTGGTTTACTTCTGCCGTTGCAAGGGATAATATTTTTGCAACGCAATTTCATCCAGAAAAAAGTGCAGAATACGGACTAATGCTCTACAAAAATTTTGTTTCTTGGCAACCTTAATACTTTTCTAACGTACCGCTATGCTGCTCATTCCTGCGATTGACTTAAAAGATGGACACTGTGTTCGACTCGAGCAAGGTGACATGGATAAAGCCACCGTGTTTTCTGAAGATCCGAGCGCAATGGCTGCGCATTGGATTAGCAAGGGAGCACGTCGTTTACATCTGGTTGATTTAAATGGCGCATTTGCTGGAAAACTCAAAAATGAATCCGCCATTAAATCTATTTTGAAAGCAGTCGGTGATGAGATTCCGGTTCAGCTGGGTGGCGGTATTCGTGATCTTGAAACTATTGAACGTTTATTGGATGACGGTATTAGCACGGTAATCATTGGCACTGCAGCGGTCAAAAGTCCTGGCTTTGTACAAGATGCTTGCACTGCTTTCCCAGGCCAGATCATGGTTGGCTTAGATGCGCGGGATGGCAAAGTGGCAACCGATGGCTGGAGTAAGATTACGGGTCATGAAGTCATCGACCTTGCTAAGAAATTTGAAGATTACGGTGTCGAAGCCATCATCTATACCGACATTGGTCGCGATGGCATGATGAAGGGTATCAATATGGATGCCACGATTAAATTGGCCCAAGCTATTCGGATTCCGGTCATTGCTAGCGGTGGTTTATCCAATAATCAAGATATTGAAGCCCTGTGTGAAGCTGAAGTTGAAGGCGTTATGGGTGTCATCGCCGGGCGCTCAATTTACGCTGGTGATTTGGATTTAACTGCAGCACAAAAGTACGCCGACGAGTTAACTCTCAAGTTCGCCAAGAAAATTATCTAAAGTGCTGACGAGTGCTAACTAAAAGAATTATTCCCTGTCTTGATGTCACGGCAGGGCGCGTTGTTAAAGGCGTAAATTTTGTTGGTCTGCGTGATGCAGGTGATCCGGTCGAGATTGCTAAGCGCTACAACACACAAGGTGCTGATGAGCTTACCTTCTTAGACATTACTGCCACCTCTGATGGCCGTGATCTCATATTGAACATCATTGAAGATGTTGCCTCACACGTATTTATTCCCTTGACTGTTGGTGGTGGTGTACGTGCAGTAGCAGATGTACGACGCTTGCTCAATGCGGGTGCTGATAAGGTCAGCATGAATTCCTCCGCAGTAGCCAACCCCGACTTAGTTTCGGATGCGGCAGCATATTACGGTTCGCAGTGCATCGTGGTTGCGATTGATGCTAAAAAAACTGAAGCGGGTAATTGGGAAGTGTTTACCCATGGCGGTAGAACTGCTACTGGTATGGACGTAGTTGCCTGGGCTTCTGAAGTTGCTAAACGTGGCGCTGGAGAAATTTTGCTCACGAGTATGAATCGTGACGGTAGCAAAGATGGTTTTGATTTGGAATTAACTGCAGCAGTGAGTGATGCCGTGAGTGTTCCAGTGATCGCCTCTGGTGGTGTGGGAAATTTGCAGCACTTAGTCGATGGCATTACTAAAGGCCACGCTGATGCAGTTCTTGCGGCAAGTATTTTCCATTACGGTGAATACACCGTTGCCCAGGCAAAAGAATATATGGCGAGCAAAGGAATTCCTGTTCGGATTTAAGCGCTCTCCCCACCCCAAGGGGGCTTGCTTAGTAGATCAGATAATCTTATAATCAACTAGTTAAATAAACCAGTTGGATATAATATGAAATCAATGCCTATTACCGTCGGCGCTTTCGAGGCAAAAACCCATCTCGCAGAACTGCTCAGAAAAGTGGGTGCTGGTCAGGTGGTTCGAATTACACAACGCGGCAAACCAGTTGCAGATTTGATCCCAATTACAAGCGATAGGACAGAGCTAACGGCTTTGGCTGCCCAAAAAATGCTGGCTTTGATGAAGGGGGCTGCTGTTCAGAGCAATATTGACATCAAGTCTTTCATTAATGCGGGCAGAGATTAATGAATTTTGTACTCGACAACTCTATTGTGATGAGATGGTTTTTTAATGACGGCAGCATAAAAGATCGGAAATATTCAGAAGATATATTGAATTTGATTGTTGCTGGATCCTATATACCCATTACCCCTGGAATCTGGCCACTAGAAATAGCTAATGTCATTTCCCGAGCAGAAAGCATGGGGCAAATAGAAGAAACACGTAGCGCACATTTTCTGGAAATTATTAGGGAAATGAATATTGCAACTGAATCCATCGCACAAGATATTTCTTTCGGATCAGTTCTTCATTTGGCAAGAATGTATCAATTAAGCTCCTATGACGCCTCATATTTAGAGCTAGCAATGCGATATTCGATACCTTTGGCAACCCTAGATAAGGATCTCATTGGCGCGATGAAAAAAGTGGGCGTGTCAAGATTAGCAGTCTAGTTTTCGTAATTAGAGGGCAAAGAAGATGTACCAACGTAAAGACCTAAGCTAAAAAGCCATTCTTTCTGTCAAAATGAGGCAAATGTCAGATAAAACAATAAATACAAATCCAGAGCAAGCGGCTTTATTGGAGGCTGTTACTTGGAATGAGCAAGGCCTGGTTCCGGTAATCGCCCAGGAAGAAGGCAGCAAAGACGTCTTGATGATGGCTTGGATGAACCGCGATGCACTTTTGGAAACCTTGCGTCTAGGCGAGGCTGTGTATTGGACTCGCTCAAGGCAGAAGCTCTGGCATAAGGGTGAAGAATCTGGCCATACCCAAAAGATCAAGGAAATTCGGCTCGATTGTGACGGCGATACGATTTTGTTGATGGTTGAACAAAAAGACGGTATTGCTTGCCATACGGGTGAGCACAGCTGCTTCTTTCAGGAGTGGGATCCAATCAGTTCAAATTGGCGAAAAATCAGCAAGATCTGACATAAATCTTTAGTTTTTAAGGTTTTCTTTAAACCCCGTTATGATTTAAAATGATATATACTTTGATATATACCAGGGAGTTCAAATGATGAGTCAAACAGCAAAAGTCTTTATGAATGGGCGCAGTCAGGCCATTCGCTTGCCAGCCGCCTTTCGTTTTGAGGAAAAAGAGGTATTTATTCGGCGTGACACCAAAACCGGCGATTTAATTTTGTCTAGAAAGCCGGAAAATTGGGATGATTTTTTTCTAGCTTTGAAGGGCGGGGGTATTCCAGCAGACTTTTTGAGCCCCGAAGATCGAAATCAAGGCTCGCAAAATCGAGATCCTTTTGTAGGAATCGATAAGTAATGAAATATATGCTTGATACTAATACGGTTAGTAGTTTCATAAAAGAAAACCCAAAAGTAAGTAAAAGAATCTCAAGTCTGCCTATGGATAGACTATGCTTATCTGTGATTTCTGAAGGTGAGCTTTTATACGGTTTGGCTAAAAACCCCAATGCCCTTAATCTTCACAGAGCAGTTCGAGAGTTTTTAAAGCGAGTTGACGTGTTGAACTGGGATAGCGATATAGCTGAGTCTTACGGCTCTTTAAGGTCACAATTAGAGGCCTCAGGAAATTTACTTGGTCCTCTTGATATGCAAATTGCCGCACATGCCTCTCAGGTTGGCGCCGTTCTCGTGACAAATGACCAAGCATTTAAACGGGTTCATAAATTAAAGGTAGAAGACTGGACGCTATAGTCTTAATAGAACGCTTGAATGAACAACATTAAAAATTTAGATTCTGCTTTGACTCATCTGGCTGATGTAGTGGACCAGCGACGTGATGCATTTAAGGCCGGCCAAGCTGATCCCAAGACCTCTTATACAGTCTTACTCTTTTCCAAGGGCGATGACGGTATTTTGAAAAAAATTGGTGAGGAGGCCACCGAGGCGGTAATGGCCGCCAAGGATGCCCGCAATGCCAATCTGGCTCCGGAGCAGCAAAAGCTTCTAGTAGGCGAGATGGCCGATCTTTGGTTCCACTGCCTAATTGCTTTGTCTCAATTTAGCCTGCGTCCAGAAGACGTGATTACTGAGTTAGAGCGCCGTCTTGGCACTTCAGGCATCGAAGAGAAAGCCGCGAGAAAAGCGGCTAATAAGGAGTAATTGATGTCACATGACCCAAATTGCCTATTTTGTAAGATTTCTCAAGGATTAATCCCGTCTCAGAAGGTCTATGAAGATGAAGAAATCTATGCTTTTAAAGATATCAACCCAGCCGCCCCCGTTCATTTTTTGATGATTCCTAAAAAACATATCCCGATGTTGGAGTCTGCAGAACTGATAGATGCGCCATTGCTAGGTAGAATGATGGAATTAGCACCGCGTCTTGCCAAAGAGCAGGGTTGCCGTCCCGGAAAAGATGGCGGCTTTAGATTGGTAGTGAACAATGGTGCAGATGGTGGGCAAGAAGTTTATCACTTGCACTTGCATGTGATGGGCGGTCCGCGCCCCTGGAAAAAATAGTCCGAGGAGATTAAAAATGGGTTCATTTAGCATTTGGCATTGGTTAATTGTTTTGGTAATCGTGATGTTGGTATTTGGTACCAAAAAATTGCGCAATATCGGTACTGACTTAGGTGGTGCTGTTAAAGGCTTCAAAGACGGTATGAAACCGCCTGAGGGAACTGAAGAGTCGCAAGATAAAGCCAAGGAACAAATTCAGACCGCTGCCGCATCACCAGAGAAAACTGTGGATGTTCAGGCAAAAGACATCAATAAATAATTGTTGATAGAAATAATGCGTAGCTGTAATGATTGATCTCGGAGTTTCAAAGCTTGCACTCATTGCTGTAGTTGCATTGGTAGTGGTCGGCCCAGAGCGTCTTCCTAAGATCGCCCGCATGGTGGGTAATTTATTCGGTCGTGCTCAACGCTATATGGCGGATGTCAAAGCCGAAGTTAACCGGCAGATGGATGTCGAGGAGTTCAAGAAGCTTCGTGAAGAGAGTGTCTCGGCTTTTAAAGATGTTGAGAGCTCACTTCAATCTACTGTTCAAGAGGCGGGGGCTAATCTAAGCGATCAGGCTGACATCTTTGAAAATAATTTCACAAGAGCACCGCTTGATGAAAAAGAAGTGCTTAGCAAGTCAATTCGTCAAGGGCGCAAGAGTTGGGGTGTGAGACGCGCAGCCAGACCCGTTTGGTTTAAGCATTCCACTGGCATGCGGACTCGCGTGCAATCTGGCGCAGCTCGCATGAAGCGCTTTCACCATAGTGCTAATAAGTAATAAAAGAATAAAAACTACAAGAATATAAATATCCACGTATGACTGAAAAAAACTCAACAGAAGATTCCGGCTTACAAGAATCGTTTCTATCGCATTTGTATGAGTTGCGTGATCGCATTATTAAGTCATCGCTAGCCATCATTGTGGTTTTTGTTTCTCTGGTGTACTGGGCGCCGGATATTTTTCATTTGTTCTCGCAGCCACTATTAAATGCCTTGCCCTCTGGTGGCAAGATGATCGTGACTGATGTCACAGGTTCGTTCTTTGTGCCGATGAAGGTCACCATGTTGGTATCTTTCATCATTGCACTGCCCGTAGTGATGTATCAATTATGGGCCTTCATTGCGCCGGGGCTGTATCAGCATGAGCGCAAACTGATTGTGCCGCTGGTGGTGAGTAGCTATAGCCTCTTTATATTTGGTATGGCATTTGCCTACTTCTTAGTATTTCCGACGGTGTTTGAGTTTATGGCTAGCTACAACGCTCCCTTGGGCGCGGAGATGTCAACGGATATTGATAAGTACCTTGGCTTTGCCATGAATACCTTCCTGGCCTTTGGACTTACTTTTGAAGTGCCCGTTGTGGTTGTGGTTTTAGTACGCATGGGCATGGTCCCCCTAGCAAAGCTCAAAGAGATTCGTCCCTATGTAATCGTTGGTGCTTTTGTTATTTCAGCAATTGTCACGCCGCCTGATGTGCTTTCTCAATTACTGCTGGCAATTCCAATGACTCTGCTTTATGAGCTCGGACTTTTGATTGCCCGCTTTTATGTGCCCAAACCATCAGACGATGATGTTGACGCAACTACAAAGCCTGATATTCAAGCCACGACTTGATCTTGCCCGAAGGTGCTAGCAAGCCACTCTGTCACCCGATCAAATCGATAACGCCTTTGTCTTAGATTTCCCTCCAAGTCTGCGTTGCTACTCGCAAACACTTTTCCTGCTGCAAGCAATGAGCGGCGTTGCTGAGTAGTATCAATCTGAATTAATCTAGGCAGTA
>Ga0209499_1001176_pt1 | contig 18570 bp, 28 predicted proteins | sample C_130208_EF_Meta_FD_187306 | JGI IMG/M metagenome (GOLD analysis project Ga0209499, IMG submission 187306) | Freshwater microbial communities from Lake Croche, Canada to study carbon cycling - C_130208_EF_MetaG (SPAdes) (version 2) | ecosystem: Environmental > Aquatic > Freshwater > Lake...
TTTTTACAAAATATATGACGACATGCAGTCATCTTCATAGGATTTTTGATATCCTCTAAACAAATTGCGCACACAGTGTCTTCCAATTTGTTTAAAGGGCTGTGTTGATAACAAAAATCAGTTCCTTCGACGCAGTTACGCTTGCAGACAGTACCAAAGCGCTTGCCATTCTTAGAAAGGGTAAGACTCGTGCACCTCATTATTCTTTTTAATAGTACTTTGATTGTTACTTGAATGTAATTTAAACATATTTTTTGATGTTGTTTATATTAGGTGGTGATACTATTTTATTAGAACAAACATGTGAACCTGGAAAGTTACACGTTTCAAAACTTTTTACACATCTGTAAAGGCGAAATGATTACTTTTTTTATTTAGACATGTGTCTTTTAATGTAATCACGATATACATGTTCTAATGTAGATGGTTCAACACGACGAACAGTATCATGAATCTTTTGAACAGTTTCCATGTTGTGAACACGTGTTCCAAGTTCTCTAAAAATTCGATGAAGGTCGACACGATCCTTGCATCTAAACAAGTACTGGGCAAATAGATGAGAGTTCATTCTTCTTTGTATTTACATAGTTTAATTTTTTTAATTGATAATAGTATGGAAGAGTTTTTAAAAACGTATACCCATGAACAACGTTTACGAGAATCACGGAGACTAATTATCAAGTACAATGATAGAGTACCAATACTTATAAAGCCCGGGAACGCACATACACCAGAAGTTGATAAATTCAAGTACTTGGTACCACATACATTAAAAGTCAGTGAGTTTGCCAATGTAATACGAAAAAAGGTTAAGCTAAGGTCTTTTCAGGCTTTATTTATTTTTGTTGGAAATGGAATCTTACCACCTATGAACAGTACAATATATGATGTGTACAATGAATATCAAAATGAAGATGGATTCTTATACATTACTTATTCACTTGAAAATACATTTGGTTGAAAATCTTCATCACAATCTTCAATCTTACACTTTGGTTTTTCAACAATCTTTTTAGCACGAGGAACTCTGGTTTTTATAGGAGTCAACAGATCTTGAACACCATTTTCACGATGCCAAAGAACCCGTTTCCAAAAAGCATCCATAATTGGAAGTTGTTTAGCAAACCATTCACGACTTCTTTTGACATGAGTAACCATAAACTCTGGGGGATTTGGCCAGGTAATCTCCTCTGGTTTATACTGAATAAAGTCACACTCTTCTAAATCTAAAATTTCCATGAGTAATTGCAACTGTGGCATGTAATGTTCTGGAACTTCATCAGTAATCTTGCGCCTCAAGGGACACTTTATTTCTAAAAGTTTTCCAGACTCTGTAATTCCGTCAGGACTTCCACCAAGCCACTTGTACACTGGATGTGGGTACAATCCAATCTCATGTGCAACTTCATTATACCTTTCACAGTAAATGTCCCTTGCTATATTCTCATACTTGTTTCCATGTTCAGTAGCTTCGTTACCTTCAAACTTGTTGAGACCACACTTTTTGAGGATTAGGTCATTTGGTTTTTCATATACATTGACCCCAATGGCAGTTGCCGCATCACTCGCAGTGAGCATCTTACCACGGAGTTCAAGCCATTCTTGAGACCTTTGCTCGGCATACTCGTGATCAATGAGTTTTGCAACAACTGGATGCATTTTACTTGCTTATTTTTTATGCGCGAATCTCTTTTAATTGAACCAGAGCTTCATATGCCGAAGTCTGTTCGGCTTGTTTTTTAGCTCTTGCACTTCCATAACCCAGAGTTGCCCCATTGACGCATACACCAATACAGAAGACTCCATTTATGTGACTAATAACAGGATAATCGGGTAATTCAAGTTTATTTGCTTGACAGTATCGCATCAATCGGTCCTTGTAATTGTCGTCAATCATGATACAGTCTAAATCCACCAAGTTTGGATCTGAAAATAAACCAAGTACAAACTTTTTCGTATGTAGTAATCCGAGGTCCATGTAAATGGCTCCAATAAGTGCCTCGAGTGCATCTTCTAAAACCTTTTCATTCTGATTCCATCCATTTCTGATACCCTTTTCATCCATAAGAATCCATTTATCAAGTTCAAGCCCCCGTGCAATACTTGCCAACATATTACCTCTAACCAACTTTGTACGCGCCTTGGTTAGAAATCCTTCTTGTCGATCTTCATATTTATCAAACAAAAATTTGGTAATCAGAAAACCCAATACAGAGTCCCCCATAAATTCAAGTGTTTCAAATGATTCGGTAAGTGTATATCTTTTTAATGCAGATTTATGTGTAAAAGCTTTTTGGTAGATAGCAAGATTATTCACCTTGGTACCAACCAGTTTTTCAATTTCGATTCTATTTAATGGTGGGGGGTCAATAAGAACAAGACATTCATCGTCTGACATTTATTATAATATAGATTATTATTTTTAAGCTTTGACAGCTACCGCCTTTTTAACAGCTGGGCGTTTAACCTTTGGAGTCTCAGGGACAACATCAGCAACAACAACCTCCTTGACAACCTTCTCCTTGACAACCTTGACATAGTGGGGGCTGAGATACTTTTGAATATTAAGAAATGTAATCTGGAGACCCTCTGGAGGCTCGAGAAGCTCCCTCATCTTATCATCAAGATTGATGTTGCGTCCATTATCAACCTGCTTGAGACTATTTGCAGTAACATACGCATTGATACGACGAGTAACCTCACTGCGAGAAATCTTCTCATCCTCACCAAGAACCAAAAAAGTTCGGAGCTTCTCAGAAACCTCGAGAGGACGATTAAATCCATTGTTTGATGCACGAGTCTTTGCCTTTTCGCCATCTGGGTCATCTTGTTTCGCGTTATTCTTACGCATGAGCTTGGCGAGAGACTTGAGACTGCTCTTGACCTCAGCCATATCAGCAACGAGTTGGAGTAGCATAGAGTCAGCCATAATACTATAGTAGTATCACTTTTCTTTAACCCAGTGATATAAATATACCCGCCGAGACGAGTAAAATTGCAAGTATAATAAGTAGCATTTTCAATAATTTTGGGAGTGGTTCCGCTTTGACTATTTTACTTTTTTTTGATAATTTTGCCCCAGATGGTAAAGGTGTTGGTTTTTTAGGTGGTACATCTGGACAGTATTCACTGGGACAACTTGGTGTACAACATGATAATGATAGTCCCATCATAGTTCCATCAGGTGTTTGATATCCACAGAACTGATCTTTATTTGGTCGTTCTGTATCTGGATTTGCATAGCATGCTGCTTTTTGTTTGATATTATCTGGTACAGTGCATGCATCAGTGCAAAGTGCATTCGTTGTTGTATCACGTCTAAATGTATCAGTCGTACTTTTAGTATTTGGCATTTATAAATATACTATATATTAAATATGGATGATGCAATGTATTCGAATAAAACTATTGATACTTTTATCAAATCAAAGTTATGTCAAGATGATGCGTTATTATACAAGTACTATCAAGATATTGATGTAAAAAAGTTTAGAAGTAGATTATCAAAGTTCAGAGACATTGATGATGATATAAAGTCTTGTATTCAAACATTTATTACAGATGCAACAAGAGATGTTATACTTGGAATTGTCAGAGAACTTACAGAACATATGAAATCATATGGAGATCTTATTATATCTGGAGGTGATGCAGTCAATGCGTTTATTGATAGAGAATATCGTATAATAACTACTGACATTGATACAAAGTTTACCCCTGTTGTAAAATTATCTGATGGTACACTTATTACTTCAAAGAGTCCACAAATGTTTGGATACATACAGATTGCAAAGTTGGTCATGTGGGACAAACTCGGTCAGATTGTTACACGATTTTCAAAACTTATTTGTAAACGAATTCAAAGGTTGGTTATTGATGGTTCACCACTTGGAAAACTTTTTGGAATTTCATTTGGTACACCACCTATTAATAGAAGATATACATTAATCAAAAAAAGTAAAGAGTCTAGTGTTCTCATTGACATTGAATTGTTTGCTATTGATTTACAATTAAAATATTTTATTCCATCTGAAAAGAAAATTGCAAAACAAAACATAGGAGGACTACTTGACATTGCATATATGAGACCTAATGAGTTTGGATTTGAAGCTACATTTACAAAGAGTAAAGGTATATATATAACAAATCCAATTACTAAGAAGATTGTATATGATAAAAATATACAAGTTGCAAGTGAAAAGTTTTTGATTGAAGATATATATGCTTTGCAAAAATACAATCTGCGACCAACCAAGAAGAAGAAGGATCAACAACGAATGTATACAATTTGTAAACATGTTTTGAATATGAATGTAACACATAGTGACTCACTTGAATCAATGTATAAAAAAGCTATAAAAAAGGTTGGGGTCATACATACAAGTCTAATGAATCGTCCAATCTTAACAAAGGTTAAACTTGCAAAGGCTATGAGAATAAATCCATACAAGTATGAAAGTATAACAACTAAACCATCAAAAGAAAAAGTTTATAAACAATTATTTTATGGAATCAAAGGAACAAACAATCTTAAGATACCAGGATACTCACCAACATATAGTAATTATAGATTTTTAGTAAATAAAGGTGAATGGATCAAGAATAATAGCCCATTGTATATTCACAATGAATCAACATATAGGCTAAACAATATAAAAAACACTAAAGTTGTTCCACCTCTAAAAGATTTACTATATGGTTACAATCCAGCAAGAGACTCATGGATGCCATCTAAACTCGTGCAAAAGGCTGCAATGATTCCACTCGTTGGGTTAAAGATTAAAGTTGCAAATTCCTTAAATGTTTAGCGTTCCTAAAAAAACTCAGGATGGTCGTTATTATGTTAAACCCAATGAGAAGAAGGTTGTTCAGTTGAATAATGTTACACTTGTTTCACTTTCTCAGGATAACGTGACTCTATCACTCAATGAATCTTCTCAGGGTATTGTCTCCGAAGTTGATGCAACAATTATTAGTTCTGCAAAGCAAAACTGTGAGTTGTGGTTTTCGCGTCTTGTATCTGACAAGACAATCGAAGCAGCCTACCAAAAGAGTTTTTCAGACGGAACTATGAATGTTACCAAGCCGGTGTATCATAAAGTGTACCGTCTCCGTGAACTTGTTGAAGATGATTCTCTTATTGAAGGTACAGTATGTGATGTTGTTCTTGAATTGTCTGGTGTTTCATTTACTAAAAAGACATTTAGCCCAGTTTGGAAGATTGTTCAGACCAGATTCAAGGCTGAGCCCAAGAAAAAGTATCATGAGGACTATTTGTTTCAGGATGAGGAGGAAGTTTCTGATGATGATCTATTTGCTTGAGACGACAAAAAAAATTATAGTACTATATAAATGATGCTCAAGAAACTCAGCGTAAAGTCTATTATTGTATTTGTGTTGGTGGCACTTGTCTTGTGGTATCTTTACCAGGGTGAGACTAAAAAAACTAAATCAAATTATGCATCACCTGGTAAACAAACCCCAAGTAAACCAAAAAGTGTAAAACAGGTTATTTCTGGGGTTGATATGGAGGAGGATGACATGGAATATGCACCCGCTGACTTGTCTGGGTCAATCAACTTGGACCTCGGGTGCTCCATGAAAGCTGGAACTGGTCTTGCATCTTCTTTGATGCCACGCGAAGTTGCTTCTCAGGAGGACTATGGCCAGTTTGCACCCAATGACATTCTCAAGGGTCAAAACTTTTTGGACCCTCGCCAACAGGTTGGATGGCCCGAGACAATTGGTGGAACCATTCGAAACGGTAACCACGATCTTCGCGCAGACCCTCCAAATCCCAAGGACCAGTACATATGGAACAACTCTACAATCGTACCAGACTTGATGCAACGCAACTTGTTTTGTAATTAAAGTTTTGATTTCATGTACTATTATAAATGACTGAATCAGTATCCGACCAGTTTCGCACGGCCGTGAAGGACTGGGTAGACCTTAAACAACAGCTATCAAGCGCCAGGAAAGACATGAAAATCCTGAATACCAGGGAGAAACAACTCAAAGAATATATTAAAACATACATGAAAAACCAGGATATTGACAAAATTAATTTAAAAGGTGGAAAGGTTACACTTAAGGTGGCTCAGAAAACTGGATCATTCACTAAAGCCGCTGTACAAAATGGTCTCGGTATATACTTTCAGGGCGATGAAGTTCGAACTGAGTCAGCAATGACTTGTATTCTTGATAACATATCAAAGACCGAGACCGAGAGTATTAGTTTAACGGGCTTAAAAAAACCAGAATCAGATTAAGATAATGGTCTGGCAACAGTATGTGGATGATGCAAATGATCCTAATGAAGATGCAGATAGTGATTTCTTCGATGGTGACCAAGAAGACGAGCTTCCACCAACACGAATGCACGTAGAGGAGTGGATCACCTGGTACTCGGGTGATCTAATGAATATGTGGATGTCTCTAAGACAGTATCTCAGCGACGCTTCTATAAGTAGTTTTATTTTACCAGGTGCATCCTTTCACGAGTTTTGTGAATTTTGTTACAGATATTCAGATGGTACACGAAATTCATATCCATCTTAAATTAAATAATTCTTTATATAAATGATTGAAAAAATTATAATTCCAACAATTCTATTTCAGGTACTTAGTCCTGGTGTGTTCACGCCCATGAAAACATCAGTACAGAATGTCGTAATGAATGCTCTTATTTTTGTATCAGTCTATTGGGTAATCGCGAGTCGTATTCTTGGTCTCACATTGACAAAAGCTGATCTTATTGTTCCAGCGGTCCTTTTTATCCTACTCAGTCCAGGACTTCTCTTGACAATCCCCCCCGGTTCTGGAGGAATATTCATGTCTGGTCAGACGAGCATTGTTGCAGTTGTTACACATGCAATCGTCTTTGCTCTCATTTTTGCACTATTAAGAAATACATTTAAAAGTGTGTATTAAAAAAGTAAATTTCAATCCTTTAAATGTATCTTGTGATAGGCTCGGGTGGCATGGCAATTTATTCATTTTTAGGAAGTCTATCAGTTATTGGCGTCGATACAATAGATGAAGTATCTGGAGCATCAGCGGGTGCATTACTTGGTCTCCTTGTGTGCACTGGAAAGACAATTGAGGAAATTACAGATTTTTGTTTACATGTAGACCTCAAAGAACTTTCAAGCGTGAATATAACATCTTTCATTACAAAGTATGGATTTATATCACATGAACCAATTAAAAAAGTTCTTAGAAGATTTTGTGGAGGTGACCCAACTTTTAAACAACTTGCTAAAAAGTTTCATGTAACTTCTTTTTGTGTCAACAAGTCTGAGACTGAATACTTTTCAGTTGATACTTTTCCAAACATGTCAGCTATTGATGCTGTATGTATGAGTATATCAGTTCCATTCTTATTTGAATCAGTTATATACAATTCATTTACATATATAGATGGTGGAATACATGAATCACTTCCTATGATGGCTTTTATAAATAAAGACCCAAAAGATGTTTTAATAATAAAATTAGAACAAGACAAGAGACACATACCTGAAATAAAAACAATAAAAAGTTTTGTTGATAGTATTGTTCAACTCATGATGATGAATAGAGTACACTATAAAACAGATTCTAAAACAATTTCTATAAACTTGGGAGGAGGCATTGATATTTTTAATTTTTTAATGGAACACGATGATAAACTAAGACTATATATGATAGGATATCAATTAGCAAAGACCCACTGCCATTTAGGCGCGTCAGTATAACCACATTTATCAAGTATAGGACCATCACGCCTGTATGCATACTTGAGAACTGTAAACAAATCTATTGTATCTTGTACAGCTGTATGAGTCTGATGATATGTAATGTCATTTTTAACAAACTGTATTAAATTTTCAAGTTTATTCATGCGAGAACCATATAAATCAATCCCACCTTTGTTCATTAACCATTTTTTATACTCGTCGTACATCTTGGGACAACGATTACAAAAAATACTTATAGTACATACAAGATTGATATCCTTCCAAAGTGGATCATACATCCCAGTCTTGCAGAATGTAGCCAAGTTCTTCTTGATAATACGACGACCTCCAATATGATTCTGTGTATCCGATAGCGCTTGAAGATCACCAATCAAGTTGTGACTAAGAAGAAACCCACCATGGTGCGTAATAAACTTGTTCATAGCCTTGACCGCATCATGAAATCTCATGTGACGAATAACCTTGATACCGTGTTCGTCACATGTTCGTCTATCAAGTACATGTTTATTATTCACGTGTTCTGTATCATGTGTAAGTTCCAGATATTCCTTTACAAATTTATTATTCAACACGTCACTAATCTTGATAATTAGCCCCTTTTCAGAGTGTATAGTGTACTGACACATTTTACCAGTGTTCATTGTTATTGGTATCAGTGATATCGTATGAATAATCGATTTATCACTTTGCTTCATGTGAATAGATTCAAAGTCGGCGACAACTGCATTTGTTTTACCCATGTTGTATTTCTTACAAGTACATTGCTTGATTTTTTTATATATATAATATAAAAATGGATCCATGTGTACCAGGTATAAGTTTAGCAGATGCTCGTTCCTTTGCCCGTGTAAAATTAGGAGTCCCAGGAAAATATGCAAGTAAAATGTCATCTTTACAAATTTGTAAAGCAGCTCGCACGTGTAAACGCACTAATATCATGCCACCCATGGAGTACCATGCGGTAAATGGTAAAATGTATTTATTGGATCCAAAATCACCTATATCAATAAAAGATTTCTTAAAACTTTTAGGAAATGGTTCAGTCGATGATATCAAAAAAATTGCAAAAGAATTAAAACTCATATCAGAGTATATTTCAAAAAAAGAACTAAAATCAAACATCATTGAGATGTTACAGTCTTTGAAAATTTCAGAACCTATTGAAATACCCGGTAAAAGAGTTAGTAATTTTAAAGAAAAAGTTGGCAATAATCTTGAAGGTGGTGGCAGTGGGAATGGATTCGAAGGTGGTGGCAGTGGGAATGGATTCGAAGGTGGTGGCAGTGGGAATGGATTCGAAGGTGGTGGCAGTGGGAATGGATTCGAAGGTGGTGGCAGTGGAAACGGACTCGAAGGTGGTGGAAGTGGAAACGGACTTGAAGGTGGTGGAAGTGGAAACGGACTTGAAGGTGGTGGAAGTGGAAACGGACTCGAAGGTGGTGGAAGTGGAAACGGACTCGAAGGTGGCAGTGGAAACGGACTCGAAGGTGGTGGAAGTGGAAACGGACTTGAAGGTGGTGGCAGTAGAGATAATTCTTTTAAATTACGTAAACCTAATCCAGGTAAAATTACAATATCTGGATCCAAAAATAATTCATCATCTACTAAAACAGAATCTAATAATAATAGTTGGTTTAAAAATTCTAACGAAGATGAAAAAAAAATAGCTGCACTTCGTCATAGAATAAATAATCAACCATCGTCTAATAATAATAATGACAATAACAATAATAATAGATATAATAGAGTATCACGAGTTGTTAATGATACATATGGTACAAAACTTGATAGATTAAAAAGGGCAGTTGGCTATTAACAGGAGGAAGAAAAAAAAATGTATAATAATAAGAAGAAGATGGTTGCGTTTTTTAGAGAAAAATTAACCAATTATAATAATCAAGCTAATAAGTTTGTAGATGTATTAAAAAAATATCAAAGATCTTTAAGAAATGCTAAATTAAAAAAGGATAAACGTTTATATTTTAAAGTAAAAAAGACTTTAGATACAATTGCAGATAAATATGATAGACTTATATTACAGTTTAGAAAAAATATTAGAAAAATACAACCAATTGTAAATGTTAATAAATTATCACCAAGTATAAGAAAATATATAAGTTCCAATGGAAATGTGTATACAACAAGAACATTAAAACCACCTATCAGATATATGCAAACTATTATTAATAAACTTCGTTTTTTATCAAAGACTATTGCTAATAATAATAATAATAATAATAATAATAATAAAATTGAATTACTTGATGCAAGAATAAAAGCACTTGAAAATAATCGTAAAAAAATACAAACAAGAGAAATAGGAACAAGTACAGAATTGAAATTAAATGAAAAAATACAAGAACTTAAAAATAATCGTGCAAAAATAACACAAAATCCATTATTTGATAATAGTGAAAAAAATGAAAAGTTACATAGACTTCAATCTGAATTGGACCAACTTAAAAATAAACGTAATATTGAAATACAAGAATTTGAAAAAAAAATGCTTAATGCTCATGAAAAAAGTAATAGTATTACAAGAGCTCAAAATGCAAAACTTGAAGAACTTCAAATGAAATATAATGCTAATAAAAAACAACTTGACAATGGTAATATAAAAAATGAAGAGTTACAAAAACTTAAATCTGAAATGCAAAAAGTTGAACAAGCATTGCTTGATGCTCATGAAAAAAGTAATGCAAACATCTCAAAACTTAAAGCTGAACGTAATACTAAAATAAAAGAATTTAAAAATAAAATTTTTAAACAAGATAAAAATATACATTTACTTGAATCCGCCCATTTAGTAAAAAATGCATTAATTGAACGAACAAAACAAATTTTTAAAAAATTAAAACAAAAACATGCTAATAAAAAAACTTCTTCTATGAATACTCAGACAAATATGAATACACAAACAAATCAAAAACCTTCTATGAATACTCAAACAAATCAAAATAAAAAAACAAATATGAATACACAAACAAATCAAAAACCTTCTATGAATACTCAAACAAATATGAATACACAGACAAATCAAAATAAAAAAACTTCTATGAATACACAGACAAATATGAATCATCAAAATTTTAACAAGTTGATTAGAATGTATAGAAATCATTTACCAGCAAACTTGAAAACATTTCGTAACAAGATTAAGAGTTATAAATTTCCAAGTACTAATGTTAAACGTGGTAAACAACAAGGGGATATATTAGCAAGAATAAATGAACGTAAATAAAAATAAAGTGGTAATATAAATGCCATGTGGATGTTCTCTTATTGTTCCAGTTAAAAAGAAGATTCCAAAGAAGAAGAAGATTTCAAATAAAAAGAAGAAGACATTAAAGTCTAAGTGATATATATAATAAACAAATGACAGACTGTTCTATATGTTGCGAAAAATTTAATACTAAAATACACTCAATTGTTTCGTGTAATTACTGTAATTTAGAGTGTTGTAGAAAATGCGTACAAACATATCTTACATCAATTACAACTGATCCACACTGTATGCAGTGTAAGAATATATGGAACAGAGAATTCATAGATTCTGCATGTACAAAATACTTTAGAAATGAAAAGTTAAAAATACACCGTGAAAATATACTCTTTGAACGTGATAAATGTTTTTTACCAGATGCACAGGTTATCCTAGCAGATCGTAAAGAACGTGAAAGAATAATAAAAGAAAATAGTGAAAAAATAATGCTACTTCGTTTAGAAATGTATAAACTTGAAGAGGAAAATCACCATGTTAGAAATCGGGGAGCTCCACAGGAAAAGAGAAAGTTTATACGAAAGTGTCCCGTTGAAGACTGTCGCGGTTTTTTATCAACTCAATGGAAGTGTGAGGTCTGTGATAATAAAATCTGCCACGAGTGCAATGAAGTAAAGGTGGATGATGTGGAACATACATGTGAACCAGCAAATGTTGAAACTATGAAACTTTTAAAAAAAGATACCAAACCATGTCCCAGTTGTGGAACTATGATTTTTAAGATTTCAGGATGTGCTCAGATGTGGTGCCCGGATTGTCATACAGCATTTGATTGGAACACGTTAAACATTGAAAAAGGTGTCATTCACAATCCACACTTTTTTGATTTTCAGAGATTGGGTGGGACTATCCAGAGAAACCCCGGTGATATTCCATGTGGAGGTATTCCAACTGTGACAGAGTTGTACTCTGCGTGTCATATAAACATGAGACGTAATGTTCCACCAGAATCAAAGATTATTTTTGATTTTTGTCAGATGATTCAACACATCGAACATGTTGAAATGATTAGACCAGATGTTGAAAATAATTTAGAATTGCGTATAAGATATCTTACAAACAAGATTTCTGAAAAAGAATACAAGTTTATTCTTCAAAAGAATGAAAAGCGTCGTGAAAAACATCGGGATATTAATAATATATTAACCATGATAGTTCATACAGGATCTGATATTCTCAGACAGCTTGTAAATCGTGAGATGAATATAGAACAAATTAAGGATGTGATTCCAAACTTAATCAAGTATACGAATGAAACATTAAAAGTTATTAGTAAAAGATACACGTGTGTTGTTTTACAGATTAATGAAGTTACACTCCTCCGTGATAGATATAGCCCATAAAATATATAAATCGCTTGGACCTGGATACAGCGAATCGGTGTACCATCGTGCATTTGAAGTTCTTTTACGCAAAGAAGGAATCCCATATGAAACTGAAAGAATAGTTCCAATTGTATTTGAAGAACATACAATTGGAAATCTTCGTATTGATTTAATAGTTGATGGTACATGTATTGTTGAATTAAAGGCTATTGCTAAACTAAATGATGCTGCAAGAATTCAAACTAAAAATTATCTTAAACTGACTGGTCTGACTGATGCATTTCTCATAAATTTTTCTCAGGTACTGAGTTTTCCTCTTCCAGAGATTGTGCAGTTTGGATCGCAAGAATAAATGGTAGACTTTTTATTAAAACTTTTGTAGCCGCCTCGGACCTTTTATGCCACAGTACCGGGTCACTAAGACCTTCTGTGAGCGCCTCTGTAGCCTTCTTTATATAAAAAATTGCATCATCAATACAGTAATCATGGTGTTTGTCCCCATTTTTCATGGCTTCAAAGAGTGGTATCAACCCATCCATTATGTATATAAAGACTTGTTTACTTTATGTATGTAATGAAACTTCCTAATACGGTTTTTGTTGCACATTGTCCTATGTAGTACACCGGAAGGTCCACCAGATCCACGACGTGTAGACTGGGTAACATTTGTTACAACATATAAGATTTCAGCTGTAACATATCCTCTTCTACTTGAAAAATATCAAGAATACTTGAATATGAAAGCACAAAAGGAGAAACAGATTTATGAAATTTATGGAAAACATACAAATCTTAAAAATATTGATTACATAATGAATATAAATGGATTTTCAAATAAAATGATTGAATAATATAAATGGATCAAGGATTGATTATTTTTGTAGTTTTTGTAATATTGATACTTGTAGGAGGACTTGTATGGTGGTACTTTTTTAGTAAACCTGTAACTGACTGTACCAAGAAAGAAGCCGATAAAACCAAACATATAAAAACATGGATAAAAGATGATAAAACAACTAATTGTATTATTGGTACATGTGAATCTAAATATGAAAAATCATCAGACGGTACTACTTGTACTATAAAGGCAAACAAACCAAAATCATCAAAATATAAACCTTATTCAGATTATCCATGCCATGATGAAAACGTTAAAAAAAATACTAAGTGCCCACAACTCACATATGAAAAAAATACAACAAAAACTCAAGCTGATTGTGAAAAATTGTGTGATTCACATAAAAGATCTAAGAACACTAATGATGAATGTACAGCAATATCTTGGGACGAAACAAATAAAAAATGTAGTCTTTATACAGACCAAAAATTTTCAAATTTACCATGTACAGATAGTACTGAATCCTGTTATAAAAAAACTTCTTAGAGTAATATAAATGAATCAGGGTGTGATCTTCATCTTTATCATCTTTATTCTGATACTCACAGGTGGACTCTTATGGTACTTTGTAGGACAACCTTGGTGGAATAAAAGTAGTTGTAATAAAAAGAAAGCTGATACCGCTAAACATGTATTAACGTGGAAATTTGATGACAAAACAAGTAATTGCAATGTTGGTACGTGTGAAGATAAATATGAAATAGCAGATGATGGTACTTGTGAACTTATTTCTACTGGTAAGGACTGTGCTACAAAAAAAGCTACTAAACATATAAAAACCTGGAAAGCAGATGCATCTGGTACATGTATTGCTTCTACATGTGTTAAATCAACTGATGAACCAAAGGGTACAACATGTACACCAAAATCAAAGACAGGAGGTTATAAACCTATAGGAACATCAGAATGTCATCCAAGTGAACCATCAGATGGTAATTGTATGCTAGCTGATAGTAATGATTATTCATCGTATAATACACAACAAAAATCTATACAGGATTGTGTAGATTCGTGTAATAATAGTACCGATAAATGTATTGCAGTATCTTATAATAAAGCATCTGGTATATGTAGACATTATGTTAATACTACATTATCAGAAACTCAGTGTACACCATCTCAGTCTAAATCATTTGACCAATGTTATAAAAAAAATTAATGTAAAGTCTTGATAATTGCAGGCGGTCTTGGATATTGGTTTTTTGGTAGACCATACATATGTAAAAATAAAGCCGCTACTACAAATGTAGCAACCTGGAAACCTGACAAATTTGGGTGTATAGTTGAAACATGTACACCTAACATGGTAGTAAACAGTACGAATGATGACTGTGTGACAGTGGCTCCCAAAGTTTTAGGAACCACGTATACCTCTATAGGATCTCCAAGTATTTGTAGATCAGCAGCTAACGCATGCGACGTGTCGTTAAACTTTAAAAATATAGGTACTCCTGAGAATATAGTATATACTGAACGTTTATCTCTTGATGCATGTAAAACAAAATGTAGTACATACCCAGATTGTTTAGCGATAGATTATGTTGCCGGATCATCAAATGGAACAGCTGGAGATGGAGACTGTTATTATTATATTAATACAAACACCCCTAAAAACCCATCTGAATGTCCAGGAACTATTAATGAGAAAGAACAATGTTATATTAGATCGTAGATATATATTCCCATTGCAACTCTTTGCATATACATCTCCATATGACATCTTGTTGATACAACTTTTCTTTGGATTTTAACAATGGAAAACAAGGTAAGTAATCATCTTCACCCAATAATTCGCAAAACTTGTACAAAACATATGAATAACTTAAAAAGTTTTTTCTTGACTCGGGACAATGTTTGTTGAATGGTTCTTGAATATCCCTGAACATCATTCTCAAACGATCTTCGAGCGCTTGTGTCATTTTAGGTGGCTGCATTCCATTGAGAATATTTGAGATATAAGGTACGTGTTCATAGTATTTGTTTAATCGTAATTTTTTTAGCAGTGTTCTAACTTTTGCATGTGTTATATCTAAAATATTCTTAATCTTTTGTTTTTTAAACTCTGATCTGAGTTGTTCAATGACTTCTGATGGTATATTTGTCATTTCTTGAGCCTGAAATTGTAAGAGCCATTCATTAAAGTGGTTGTCCCTCTTGTATGAATAGTTTACAACCTTTTCAATATCTTGCTCATCCTTGTATGAGAGTTCTTCTCCAAGTAAGTATACAGTGTTACCACAGTTTATACATACATTGACACATGCAGAACTTGTAAGAAAATATATGTTTGACAATTTACAAACACTACACGAATATAAATTCTTTTCATATTTTGGAATCTTTTCATTTTCAATGACACCCGTGTACTTTTCAACATTTCTAAGATATTCATGATAAATCTCCATTCTTTGGATACCCTTTTTAGCATGTGTACCAAAGACTGTATTGATTGTATGACGGTCATCAGACTCACTTGTAAACTTTTGTATATAAGGAACACATTCAGCCATGTATGAATACATTTCATTCGTATACATGTTACGGTTATGTGGTTCCTTTTTTATAAGTTCTTCCCATTCTTGCAGTTTAGATTCGTACCTTCCGAAAAAACTTCCATCCATTATTAAAGATTATATAATCTCTAATCTTAAAATGCCTTTTACTGATTTTGATTGTACAGAGGATGAACTTACAAAAATTTTTGAAGTTTTATTTAATCAAGTAATTTTAATTGTTCAGTTTTTTCAAAAATTATGGGTACTATTTTTCAAGCCCAAAGATTTTTATGTTCAAAAGGCGTACATTGAGTACACGCGCAATGGAGAACTTGATACTGAGGATATAACAAAAGAATACAGAAAAAATGGTCCCAAAGATGTCATGACTGAAAAGAGTTCTGAAATCACAGAATTTCTTTTTAGAGTAAAGTATCTTTACAACTCGACATCTTACATGTATGTGACTCGTAATCCAGATCACGTGTTTCCACCACCTAAACCTAAACTTTCATTTCGGTTACCGATTAAAGAAGTTTTTCTTCTTGATTCGGATGATGTTCCGATGTATAATATTACAGATGACATGCGAATGTATGAAGGCCCCTATTTTGATTTTCATGGTGAAACAGTTTCATTTTGTGACATGCAAATTGATGAGGAAGGTGATGACTGTAAAAAGGTTAGACTTGTTAATATAATGGGTACTAAAGTTGAGTACTTGATAACCGATTCTATCAGTCATCAGACGCTTTGGTCGCCAAATAAAACTTTAGTTCCCCCAGATTTGCAACATTGTACCGAAGAACTAAAAAGCGATTGTCCTCTTCTTGCATAATCTGAACAGACGCACACATACCAGTCGCCTTTGTAAACAAGTTTAGGTACTTGAGAGAGTATCGACCCTGTAACTCTCCATCAAAACTTCCGTCATCTATACATTCTATAATAGTTTCTTGGTTTGCAAAGTCTCCTTCGCACTTTATGATAAACTGTGTACTATTGCGTGTAATTTCAAGGTCAACTGCAAGGTTATTCATGTCTCGACAAATTCTCTGAAAGTCAATTGATTGCATGGTTGTCACAACAGCCATTTTAATAGTTGGAACTTCAATCTGGTCTTCGTTAATATCAAGCAACTTGAGTTTGAATCTGGTGTCTGATCGTTTTACAGTGTTTTCTATTCGAATGTCCAAGTACTCTCTTGAATTTATTTCAACTGTAAGAGTATCATTATTTGAAATAAATTTTAACAATTTAAACATATTGGTAACATTTATTCCTGCAACCATATCTGCTTCACAGTAGTACTCTTCAAAGTTGTCTGCATCTAAAAACATGTCAACGAGTGCAACTCTTGCAGTGTCAAGGGTAAGTACCTGGACCCCTTTTTTTGTAAAGTACACGTTAACATCATTCAGAATATCTTTGAGAACTTCAAAGGCGGACTTGATTGCCGATGCTTGTATAGTTTTAAATTTCATCCTTCTGTAGTTGATATCAAACTCTCTAACTATATGTATTCCCACCTGTAACTTGTTTATTAATTTTACTCTGTAGCTCTGGAGTCATGGCAGGCTGTAGAGACTGACCATAGTTATCAAGTAAAAATATATTATCTCCGCCGTCTTCATTGCCATCAAATGACGCCAGACCACCTCCAAAGCCTTTACATGAATTTACATCACAGTTTGCAAAACTATTTGGTAATAGGGACTCGAGCCAAACCTTGATTTCATTACCAACAAGAATCTTTCCATTCTTTGTCAACAGGGTTGGAACACGTGTAATCTGTTTAGAATACTGGGCTGGAACACCTAATCGATTCACGTCATGGACTTGGACCATTGCTTTAAGTTGTGGGGTTGATTCCAAAAAACTTAAAATTTCAATCGAGTGTTTACACTTTTGACTAAATACAAGTAAGGCTGCCATGTTATTATACTGGTGTGTTTTTCTTATTTTTTTTTAAACGCATAAGTAAAGATGCATGCAAAGACTATTTTATTTGTTACACTTTTGGTAGTCACTGTGTATATGCTATGGCCGTCGTCGTCTAAGATCCAGGGAACTACTACTACTGAATATTATGGGACACAAGACCCTGGTCCAGCTGATACTATAACCGTTGTAACACCAGATGAACTGAGTAGAATTATTACACTGACACAAGCAGCTCTGAGTAAACAAATTGGAAAATGCACCTATTGTATTGAAACAACAAACATTAGTCTTACAAATAATGTGTACTCTGGTCGTTTTCTATTTACAGTACTTCCTGAACCCGGGGGCGCTCCATATGGACTAAGTGTTGATTCAACTGTAAACGGTGACACCGTGACAAATATTACTTTACAGTCTCAATCAACTATTGACCAAATGGATCCATATGATCAGTTTAAAGCAGGGAGTGATATAAAACAAGGTGTTACTCTTCCCACACTTGCAGATTTACAAAGTGCAATGAAACGTATGTAATACAAATAATATATACTGTTAATGATTAATATCAACAAGATTAAACAAATCGAGGAATCAAGACGTCAAGTGAAGAAGGAGATTTACAAAAAGATATTTGAACAGTTTTGTCGTAAAATTCAGATTTCAGTTGATGCAAATCAGAAGCAGGTATTTTTAGAAGTTCCTATTTTTCTTATAGGGTACCCAACGTATGATGTTGAGACTGCTGCTGTGTACCTCAAGAGACAGCTGGAACTCAGTGGATTTAAAGTTCTTCCGATTTCTACAATTGCATTCAATGTATCATGGTACTCTGAAAAAGAAAAACGAAAACAGCAGGCACCGAGTAGATTTGAGCCAGTACCTCCAC
>Ga0209499_1001180_pt1 | contig 18543 bp, 18 predicted proteins | sample C_130208_EF_Meta_FD_187306 | JGI IMG/M metagenome (GOLD analysis project Ga0209499, IMG submission 187306) | Freshwater microbial communities from Lake Croche, Canada to study carbon cycling - C_130208_EF_MetaG (SPAdes) (version 2) | ecosystem: Environmental > Aquatic > Freshwater > Lake...
TTACCTAATTTATTCGGTTCTCCAACTCTACCAATATTTAAACTTGTTATTTGTTCTCCAGATAATGGAACTAATTCTCCTTTAGTTCTAATATCATTTCTAATATTAATTCTACAATCTGTTATTATTCTTTCAATTAATGCATCATCTGCAAATAATGATGTACCGCCTTTTTGAAAATTTAAAGAGTTTTTCAAATTAATGTATTTTTCTTTATATTTCATATATTTTTCGTAATATGACATAATATCTATATATATATATTTATATTATAAATAAAATAATTATTAATTATTTTAATTATTTTAATTATAGGTATATTTATATGTCTAACTATCAGAAATATTTAAAATATAAAGAAAAATATTTAAATTTAAAAAATCAATTAGGTGGAAATTATGATGAAGAAGAAATTGATATGTATCAGAGTTCATTGAATAAAGAAGTCTGTTATTATTTTTTAAAAGAATATAAACGTCTTAACATTGATATTGTAGTAAATATCATAGATGATGGACTTACTCTTAATGTAAAAGGAGAAGATTTAAATGATATAAATATAGAAACCTTTCAATATTTTAATGGATATTTATATGTTAATTATAAAGGTAAACGTGTACAATTCTACCTTATAAGATTTAAGTTAAAACATTTGAAAGAACCTTTTCCAGAATTTTATAATAAGATGTTACAAAATCTTAAAAAAACATTTGAAATACGAAAAAAAATGGAAGATGATACAATTGAAAATAAAAAACAATTTGAAATATACTTGGAAAAACAATTTGATGAAATTAAAAATGGTAATTTAAAAAAAATAGATGAGGGTTTATATAAAAAATCATTAGAAAGAGGTAAAATTGTAGCTAGTGATTGGGAAGAAAAAACAGAAATGGTATATTATTTTGGTGGAGAACACGCAACTAAAGTTTATTATAAACGCTAATGTTTATATTTCTATATTCTTATCATCAATTAATATAAGTGCTTCATCTTTTTGTAATACCTTTTCACGATTATTATATAATATTAATTTGATTTCTTCCTTTTTTACATCCTTTAATTCATCTTCTTCATTCCCCATTCTATCTATAAACTTTTTAATTTGCTCAGCTTTCTTGGGTTCTAACTCGGGATAAATTTCATCGTAAAACTTTTGGATGTCATACATACGAGAATCTACTATATCAGTAATTAATTCATTTTTATTAACAGCAATAAATTTATTCTGTTTTTCGTCAAACTTATATGCAAAGGTACTTTGCAAATTAGTTATATATACATTTTGAAATTTCTTATATTTACCAGATACGTGAATTAAATCGACCAAGTGATTGATACTCATTGCTTGTCTATCTAATATGTATTTTTTTTCTTTATTATTTAATATTTCACTTAAATTTTCACTACCTAATTGTATTATTGTGATATTATTAATTGTTCCACTATTATTTAATTGATTATTTATTTTATTAAGTGTTTTAGGATGTATCTTTAATGATTTCTGAAGCATTTGTTTTAATTTTTCCATCTCTTTTTTATATTCAGCAATTTCTTTTTGTGATGATTCTATTTTCTTTTGAGTTTCTAATTCAGAGTTTTCTATTTGTTTTTTCATTATTTCTATTTCATTTTTATTTATATCTAATGTACATTTTTGTTCGTGTCTCCATCTATAAACTCTATCACAAAAAGTTTTATTACATTTTTTACATTTTTTATTATTATCGTTAGTTTCTTCATTGCTTACTACAACATTTTCTACAACATTTACTACAACAGGAATAACTGGTGTTGTATTATCCGGTACAACAGTAACTTTATGATATCTTCTGATGTGATTACATCTAGATTGATAGCTTGAATAGTATTTATTACAATGTTTACATTTATATTCCATAAATATATTATTTATATATATATTAGTATATATTTTATTCTTAAATGATTTATAAGTTTACTAAACTAAGTTAACTAAACTTTTTCACGGGAGAGAGAGAAGTTATATAAAAAAAATAAATAAAAATTGAATATTTTACTTTATATTAATCAATTGATATTGTAATGTCCGAAATCAAAGATTATCTAGATAAATGCCAGAACGACTTTAATCTCGCCGATTATGATATCAATATTTATAATATTGAAGAACCAACGCTTCTTAAGAAATATGGTACAATTAAAGTAGTAAAAATTAAGCTTTCGGGAAATGGTGGTCCCCTAGTAGTAATTCCAGGGTACAGCTTCAAGTCTTTTTGTAGCATGATTAAAAAAGTATTTGAAGGTTTTGAATATATCAAGAATAAGTATTCGGAGTTTTATATGATTAGTTGGAGTCCTGAAATTAAGGAGCTATCTATTGAAGTATCCAAGGGCGTTGAGGATGAAGACACTAAATTTCGACTTAACGAACAATTTCGTGTTGAAATGGCACATGTAGTTGATAAGATTTTTAGAAGTCCTCCAATGGATTTTAAAAATTTTACTCTAATGGGTAAATCAGCTGGTGGTGGTGTCAGTATCTACATTGCTTCAATGAACCAAGAAGTGAAAACTCTAATGCTCTGTTGTCCTGGTATTTCCGAAAGGGGAAGACCTCTTAATAACAGACTTGATTTGGATATTCGCTTGAGTTGGAATGAAGATGATGATGTGATTCCATTCAATGTTTCCGAAGAACTTATTAATGACTTTGAACTTCAAGGTAATAAGTACAAGTTCTATTCTTACCCGACAGGTGGACACGAACTAAATATCGAGTTCTTGAAAGCGACAATGTAAAAAATTGATTTGAAAAATACTTATTTTATTATTTTATAATATTTAATATGTCAAAAAAATATGATATAAAATCATATATAATATCAGAAGATACCTATGATCGGATGACTAATATTATATCAATGAATTATAAGGAATTTTTAATTTGGAATAAAATGTGTATTGATAAACTGAGTATTGAAGATAAAGATTGGATACAAGGTTTATTAGTAAGAATGGAAACTGGTAAAATAGGTGTAATGGACGAAGAATCGTGTGTTCCATTACCAGTTTATAGAATTTATTTTGACGGTAATGCTAAATTATATATTACTTGTCCTAGATAATTTATTAAAAGAATAATGGTACAAAATCAGATGATACATATTGTTCACCATTTAAATTTATCGGTCTCATATCTGTTATAAACACACCAAGAACATCTTTAGCGTCTTCGAATCTTATAGAATTAAAATTAGCATAATTATTGATTAATTTTCTTTCTAGTAAAATATTTCTATCACTTGCTTTAGTATAAAACCCAACATTTAAACATGATGTGTTTAAAACCATATTGTACTCTATTATTGAAGAACTACATTTTACAGATTTTGATGCAGGTGTTATTACTTTTTTACTATGATCAGGTCGTAAAAACTGTTTATATTGACCATATGGAAAAACACTATTTATATAAGCCCAAATACTTTCTTCAGACAAGTCCATTTCAGTAAATTTTCTAAAATTGTCCGATATTAAATCTCGCTGTTGACTAATTTTAACTTCTTCATTATTTTTTTTAAATTCAGTTGCTTTTGCTCTCAATTCTTCTACCTTTTTTAATAGGTTTTCTTCTTCTAGTTGAAAATGTTCCATTAAATAAAAAATGATTATTTAATTTATAAAATTATCAATTTTTTTATTTTTTTTTTAATTCTATAATAGTATCCAACAGTTTATTAACAAATATATTTTGTTGTTGATTTTGATTCTCTAAAATATTTATTTTACTTATATGTTGATTAATTTTTTCTTCTTGATTTTTGTCTTTTTCATTCAATTCTTTTATAAAATTAAGATTTTGATTAATTAAATCAAGTATCTGTTCTTCTTTTATAATATTTTGTTGTTTTACATTTATTAATTCAAACAATTGTTCTTCTTTAATAATATTTAGTTCATGTAATTTATTTTTAAGTTTTTCATTTGAATCAATTAATTCATTTATTTTCTTTTTTTGAAGATTGATTAATTCTTCTAATTGTATATTTTCTAGTTTATAATTATAATCCATAATAATTTCATATATTGATAATAATATTATAAATCAATTTTTTTCATCTGGTTCCAATTTTTTAGGATTTTCTTCTAAATTATCTTGCTTTAATTTTCTCTTTAGTAGTTCACTAGTAACGGTTTCTATATGATTCATTAAGTCATTACATTTTTCTATCATTTGGCGAATATCAATAGCTTTCTTTTTCAATTCTAATATTTGTTCGTCCATTATAATAATAAATTATAAAAAAATAAAATTAAATCAATTTTTATAATAAATCATTATTCAGGTTCGGTATAAATATCATTATCAAATAACCAATCTAATGCTTCATCAACACTTTTCTTATCTTTAATATTTTCTACAGCTAATTTAGCATTTTCTTCAGAGAATCCATAACCGCATAAAATATCAATTACTATTTTAATTTCTGCTTCTAAACTAGGAGTTCTTATAACAAGTTTCATATCAGTCATATTAATAGATTTTATCTTTTTATTATTCAATATTTTTAGTTTTCAATCTTTTTAGTTTGTTATAAATTAATTATTAGATAAATACACTTTATATTGTTTAATTACATCCGGATCATTAAGTGCATCTTCAAAATTGAAATCTTTATCTTGAATCTTTTTACGAGTCCTAGATAGTGTAAGATCTAAATCATTTATACAACAATTAGGCCAACATAGATAAAGTCTTGGTGGAAGATGAATATTTTTAACTTGTTCTTCTGAGGTATGTGGACATATCCATTTGTTAACTTTAGATAAATACATATAACTTTTAATACTTTCTTCTCGTTCTTTTTCAATAATTTGATTATAAACAGGACAACATCCGTCATAATGAGTAATATTAGTTGAATCAATTCTCCAGTGTCTTACAGTTGTAGGAGGTAATGAAATATTATTACAAAAAATCATTGGTATTTCTTTTTGTGATTGCATTAAATTATTAATATTTAATTAATGTTAATAATTTACAATTTTTTTATTACACTTCGCTCACTACGCTATAAGTATATACGCTTCGCTATAATTTAAATACGTTATTTACATCAAAGCTATTACCACTACTTAATTGAGGTATTTGTTCATAACCTCTTGTTTTTAATAATGTACGTATATCCCATAACATATGTTTAAATTTAATATTTATACCGTATTTATTCCAAGTATCCAATAATGCATTTGTTAGAGCACCAGTGGGTTGATTTAAAGAATTAACTGTATCTGCCGAGTATTGTGTATCTAAACAACCGCTTAAGAAAATAACAGACCCCTTTGTTTTTTGATAGTTATTATCTTGTGTGATAATTAATTTATCTTGAGTAGGACAATTAATATTAAAACGTAAATCTAATGCAGTACCACTATGACAGCTATCGAAAACAGCAAAACATTTACAATCAGTTGGTATTCTATTAACTAATAAAGATTTTAATTCATCGTCTATTATCATTTCAATATTCCCATTATTTATAGGATAAATACAACTATCCTTTCCTGATAGTTCATCATTATTTAAATCCAAAGTAAGTCCACCGTGACCACTGTAATGAAAATAAACACTTTCTCCTTTTTTCAAATCTTTAACTAACCAATTAATAGAATCAATTATATTTTGTTTAGTTGGTTTCAAATTAATATTTGTATTATCATCTGTTAATATTCTAAATTCACCACAGTTAGGATAATATTTATTTAATAAAATCTTAGCATTTTTAACATCATTAATACAACCATTTAAACGATTCATTGGAGATTCAATATAATTTATTCCTATTAATAATGCTTTTTTTAAACCACCTATATTATTAATTTTAGTAACAGGTTTTGTAGCTATTAATTGTTTTTTTAAATTACCAAATATATTATTTGTTTTATTAATAGTAATATTTTTTATGTTAATAGATTTATTATTTTTTAAATTATTTGGTCTATTGTTTAAAAAGTTATTAAGTCTATTATTTTTTAAGTTATTAACTCTTACTTTATTGTTTATATTATTAACTCTATTGTTTGCTAGCAAATTTTTTAAAATAATATTTTGTGTCATATATATACATATAAATAGATATTATTATAGAAAAATTGAAAATATAATAGTTTATTGAGGTATATTAATTTTAATGTCTACAGTTCAAACCAGACCTAAACTTCTATTCTCAACCCAGTCATATATGCCGTTATATAATAAGCTTCTTCCACTAGGTAATTTTGAGGCAGGTAATCTTAAGCGTCGAGAGTTTGCAGATGGTGAGCATTATATGCAAATTCAGTCAAGTATCAAGGAACGTGACGTAGTTGTACTTGGTGGAACTATTTCAGATTCAGATACTTTGGAAATTTATGACCTTGCGTGTGGATTGGTCGATGCAGGTGCTCACCGTATGTGGATTATTATTCCATATTATGGTTATTCTACGATGGAACGTGCAGTAAAGGCGGGTGAGGTTGTTAAGGCAAAGACTCGTGCACGACTCCTTTCATCAATCCCAGTTCCTGGTTCTGGTGCTCAGGTAGTTATGCTTGACCTACACGTTGATAGCATTGCTTGGTATTTTGAGGGAAATATGCGTCCTCATCATTTGATTGGACGTAATTTGCTCCTTGATATGATTCGTTCTCTAGTAACAGAGAAGGATTTCGTTCTTGCAAGTACAGATGCTGGTCGTGCAAAGCAGGTGCAGTCTCTTGCAAACGACCTTGGTGTTCTTCCATCTTTCATTTTCAAGAAGCGTCTTGACAGTGGAGAGACAGAAGTTTCAGCAGTCAGTGCTCAGGTTAAGGATAAGCAGGTAATTATTTACGATGATATGATTCGTACTGGTGGTTCACTCATTGGTGCTGCTCAGGCATATAAGGATGCTGGTGCAAAGTCAATTTCAGTTGTTACCACTCACGGTATTTTTGCACAGGATGCACTTGTAAAGCTCAGTGGTTGTGGACTAATTTCAAAGATTGTTTGTACTGACAGTCATCCAAATGCAATTAATAGTGATTTCGTAACAGTTTTCAGTATTGCAAATCTGTTAAATGATTTTCTTAAGTAATATGTTTTTAATTATTTTAATAATTAAAAAAATATAATTTATTTTTTATTCTTTAATAATAATAAAGTTGTCAATGTTTGTTTGTGTTTTACATCTTTAGCTTTCTTTTTAATAAGATTGTTTTGATTTGGTTTTTTATTTAATTTATTTTTAATTAATTTATTTTTGATTAATTTATTTTTATTAAATTTATTTTTATTTTTATTTTTATAAATCATTTTATAATTTCCTGCAATTGAATATGGAGTACTTGATGCATTAGGTCCTAAGTCTGTTAATAATGCAGGATCATTTATTCTATTCAATTTAGATGTATTACATACTGGTATTTGTATAGGATTATTAATTAAACCAACAATAGCAGTATATGTATCTCTTAAATTAAAGTTTTGTAAACCCAAATTCCATAATAATCTAATACTCCATGTAAAAGAACCAGCTTTATCCACAATATTAAAACTAGCGTCATAAATGATTGATTCATAACTAAAAGTACTGTCGCGTGTACCAGAAATATGTACAATATCACCTTTTAATTTTTTATTACTTGGATAAATTCCAGATACAATATTAATTTTTGGTTGTTGTTTAGTTGTGCCTGTAACAGCATCATAATAAGATACCATAGTATTCGCATCTGTGATTAAAGCATTATAATCTTCCATAGTAATAGGTAACTTTGCAACATTATTAGATAAATCAATTACTGTACTATAAATTGGTACTTTTTTCTTAATAGGCATATTATTTTCATCTAATACATTATGACCAAATGTATCTTTTTCATTAGCTAATTGTGTCACAACATTACCAGAAGAATCATATTTATACATATATTCAGCAACATTTACATAAGGTAAATTAAATAAAGTACCTGAATGACAACAGTCGGTAAAAATATACATTTTTTGTGTTTTTTTAACCATTTTCATTAATGTATACAATTCATAATCATTTAAAGGACTTGCTGTTGTCATTGCTCCGTAATCATTGGTAAAATAATAACTAGCTCTTTGATTAGGATTATCTAATGAACTTGCATTAATAGTATTTAATACAGTTCCACTATTAGTTATATCCATTAATGTTGATTCAATTGGTGCAGGAACATCATTAGCTGTAGCTCCGTGTCCCGACAAATAAAGAAATTTGAGTTTGCTTTTTGATTTAATTAATTTTTTAATTGCTTCATAAACAATATCATGTGCAGGAAAAGTAGTAGATTCAAACGAAGGATATCTATTTGGTGCATCATCTGCTGCTGTTGGGTCATAATTATGTATTGTTGGATTATCTGTTAAGTATACAAGATTTCCATTGGGATAAATACTTGTTATCCAAGTTACAAATTTATTTGCATCATTATAACAACCATTTAAAGGGAAAGGAGTACCCTTATATTCACAAGCGATAACTAAAATATCAACATCACTTTTTGGTGGTTTCTTTGCATTATAATTGACAGATTTATTTGATTTTAAATTCTTATCTCTATTAGCATTATAATTCACAAATTTTTTTGCTGTTTGATTTACCATTTTTTGATGTTTTTTAAATAACATTTCAATTTTAGTAATCTTCTTCTTTTTAAATGTTATAAATTTTTTTTTTACTGTATTATTTTTTTTTGCTTTTATTGGTTTAACTGCTTTCACAGGTTTTTTAAATTTAGCCATCATTTTCTTTTTTGTTTGTAAATTAATAAGTTTCTTTTTTCTTTCATTAATTTTTAATATATTTATTAAATCTTTTATATTGAACATTAAAATAAGTTAGATATTTTTATTTACAATTTAAATAACATCTATCTAAATTAATCATAAAAATTTCCAATTCAATAAAATCCATTATTTTAATTTCAAACTTAGATAAATATATTATCAATTCATCATTTTTAGTAATGTCTTCATTATTTAAATAAAAAAATAGTATGTCCTTGTCTTCAAAGCATTCTTTAATTTTTATCAAATTTAAGTTATTTTTTTTCTTTTTAACCTCATTATATAATTGAATAATAATATCGTGCCAATTTTCTGTTATTAATAATAAATGAAATAATTTATTTTTTTTATTTTTCAAGTAATTTGGTAATAAAAATCGTGAAATTGAGTACATATTAATTATTTTAATAATTTGACTATTACTCAAAGATTTATCTGAATATTTTGTTTCTTGTAAAATGCTTTGAAATAAATTAATTTCATCATTATCTAAACCAGTATAATAATTATTTTTAAAATTTTTTTTTAATTCAATAAATTTATTATAAATTAAGTCCTTAATATTTTTTATTTTATTTTCATTTGGTAATTCCTTTTCTAATTTAATTAAATATTTATAATAATTTTCAAGTTGATAAAATGTTAACATATTTTTATTTACATTTATTTCTATTTGATTTAGTTTATCTTCATTATTATAACTTTTTTGTATTGTTAAAAATATCATATCATCTTCTTCTGAAAGAGTAATATTTTCTTCGTCTTTTTTTATATATTTATCTAATAAAGTTATGTTTTCTAATATATTTTTTTCAGGAAGACAAAAAGGAATATCAATTAATTTATCTAATAAGTGTTTTCCTTCGTAAGTATTAATTAAATTTTTATTTTTATAATATGATTTAATTGCATCATTAATTTTAATAGAATCATAACAAATAAATATATAAATGGGACAATCTGAATATTTTAATAATGATAAAACTTTAATAACTGAATAAATTTTTTCAATAGAACATTTATCTAAATCATCAATTAATAATATCAGCTTGCAATCATATTTTTTTATAACAGGATTAATAAAATCTAAAAATTCTTCTTTTATTTCATTCATAAAACCTAATTCTTTCCTCCAATCCGGTTTTTTAATTTTATTAATAATTATATCAGATATTGAAAATAATAAATTTTTTACTAATTCAAATGAATCTTTAAAAAACATTATTGATGATATAGCTAAACCAATAGAAAGAATAATACTATAAATTATATTTGCATTATAAAAATAAACACATAGACCTAATAATATTGCAATTATAATAGGTAATAATATTTTAAATAAAAACATCATTGTTTGTTTTGTATCAGGACATAATAATCTTTTCATTCTTATTAATTTTAAGTTAAAGCTTCCAAATTTTAATTCTAATGAATTATGAATATTGGTTAAAATACTTGCCCATATTATATCTGCTGCTTCAAAATTCCAAGGATTAAAATTAATTATTACTTTATTTGGGTGATCTATTTTTCTTTTAAGACTTTGTAAAAATCTAGATTTACCATAATTATCTGGAGCGATTATACCAAAACATATAGGTGGTTTATTAGTTGGTTCATTAATAATTTTAGAAAATGCATCACTATAAATTTGATTTTGAGTATCATCGTTATAATTATTTTCAATAAGTCTTATATTTTGAAAAATTTCATTTCTGTTTTTATAAGGAAATGAATCTAGTTTTGGATAATCATCTGGAAGAGACCATCCATTACCGCAATTATATTTTATACTGTTACTTTTATTAATTATATATTGTTCTATTTTTAATACACATACAATTTTATTATTTTTTTCAATATTAATTTTATTTATTATTGCTTCAGGAAAAATAGTATTGTTAATTATTGTATCTTGATCATTTTTTATAGAACCATGTCCAATAATATTATCTTGTTCAAATATATCATTTTCTAAAATTATGAAGTCAATAGAACTATTTTCATTATAATCAATAATAAATTTCCAATTTATAATATCATTATTTTCATAATCCCATATAGTTTCACTTATTTTATTTGTTCTATTATGATATAATTTAATTTTGATATCTTTATTTGAAGAATAATTTTTTTTTTCGTCGGTATCATCTAAAAAATTAATTTTTTTAATAATTATACGATTTTCCATTAAAATAGATTATATAATATTTATTTAATTTTGAATGTAATTGACTGTATCTTTTTTGATATCCCTTTATATATTTACAAAAAAATTGTTATTTATAGAGTAATTAATATAATTTATTATATAATGAATCCGAATAACCCTGATATCGATGATTTGCTTAAGTCTTTTAAAAATGGAAAACGTAAACGGAATGAAATTGTAATTGATTCTGATGAAATTGTGACTGATTTGAAAATAATTTGTATAGATAGATTAAAATTGGATTTACTTAAAAGAAAATTAAATTATAAAGAATTAACTAATTATTTAAATGAAATAGAATTTACATTAGCAGCTGTAAAATTAAGTTTAGAAAATGATAATAGTACAAATATGTTAGGTAAAACATCATTTATTGCTATGGTAACTGTACATTTACAATTAATAACTGAAATGAAAGATGTATTAGTAAAGAAAACAAAAAATTTTAACCCAATTACATTTTTAAACGAAGCAAGAAAGAAATTAATTATCGAAGCTAAAAACCAATCTGGTAAGAAGAAGAAAATATCATTAGAATACGAAGACGATTCTGAAAATGAAACAACTGATGAAGAATCATCTGAAGAAAAGCCTAAAAAAAAATTAAAGAAGAAGGTTAAAAATGATGATTCAACAGAAGAAGAAGACGATGATAAACCTAAAAAGAAAAATACAAAGGTAAAAGATGACGATAAAGATAAAAAGAAGAAGACGAAAGATAAAAAGAAACCTAAAGTTGAAGAAATGATTGACGATGATGACGACGATGACGACGATGATGACGATGATGACGATGATGATGATGATGATGAAGAAGAAGAAGAAGAAGAGGAAGAATGGAGAACTTATAATAACAAAGAATTATTAAATAATAAAATGGGTAAAGAATTCATTGAACAATTATACAGAGGAAAAGGTGGAAATGATTTAGAAGACGAAACATTAAAATATTTTACTGCATTAAATAAGAAAGATAGAAAGAGTGCATTAGGAAATTTAAAGGATATAAATAATTTTCAAAATAGTGAAAAACCTATTTTATTTCAAATTATGGCATTAAGTTTACCAATGGCACAAAAGAACCACATATTAAAGAATTATTTACAAATTGCTACCAGTAGATATGAAAATAATAAATTAAAGTCTTGGGTAGATAATGTAATGCAAATTCCTTTTGATAAATTTATGGGAACTAATTTAACTACACTAAAAAATGATAAAGTAAAAAGCTTTTTAGATGGACTTCAAAAATCAATGGACGATGCAGCTTGGGGTCACGAAGAAGCTAAAAGACAAATTATTCAAATGATGGGTCAACAAATCAAGAATCCAAAGTCGAAGGGTAATATGTTAGGAATCTACGGACCTCCCGGCAACGGAAAAACGACCCTTATTAAAGAAGGTATTGCAAAGGCGATGGATAAACCATTTATTTTCATTTCATTAGGTGGTGCAACAGATTCATCTTTTTTGGAAGGTCATTCTTATACATATGAAGGTTCTATTTATGGTAGAATTGTAAATGGTTTAATAACCAGTAAATGTATGGACCCAATTATTTATTTTGATGAATTAGACAAGATATCAAAGACACCAAAAGGTGATGAAATAACAAATATTTTGGTACATTTAACTGACCCTGTACAAAATAATCATTTCAGAGATAAATATTTTCACGGAGTTGATATTGACTTATCCAGAGCAACAATGATATTTTCATACAATGACCCCAGTAATGTAAATCCTATTTTGTTAGATAGAATTACAACAGTAGAAACAAAATATTTATTAATTTCTCAAAAGATTCATATTGCAAAGAATTATTTATTACCTGAGATGTTTAAGGAAATGAATTTCCAAGAAGATGCTGTGCTTTTTAGTGATGATTTATTACGCGAAATAATTAATAAATATACACACGAAGGTGGTGTACGTAAACTAAAGTCTATTTTATACAATATCGTAAGAGAAATCAACTTATCTAACTTATTACATACAAGAATAGATGATAAAGTAGTTGTATTTCCTTTTACAGTTAAACCATCTCATTTGAAATTATTCTTAAAACACAAATTTGAAGTTGACCCTGATAAGATTCACGATAAACCCAAGTGTGGTATTGTAAATGGACTTTATGCTGGTTCAATGGGTGTAGGCGGTGTATTACCAATTGAAGTAGTATGGATACCAGCACAAAACCCCTTACAATTAAAGGCAACAGGACATTTAGAAAAAGTAATCAAAGAAAGTACTGAAGTTGCTTGTTCATTGGCTTGGAACTATTTAAGTGATAAAGAAAAGGATAAATTTCAAGAGTTTTGGAAGACTAAACCTATGGGATTTCATATTCATTGTCCCGAAGGTGCTGTACCTAAAGATGGACCTAGTGCAGGAGCAGCTTTGACCTTAGCATTATATTCATTGTTAACAAATAGAAAGATTAGAAACAATGTAGCAATGACTGGAGAAATCAATCTTCAAGGTCAAGTAATGCCAATTGGTGGATTGGAAGAAAAGTTGGAAGGAGCTAAACGTACTGGTGTAAATTTGGCATTAATTCCAAAAGATAATAAGAAACACTTAGATAAAATTATTGAAAGAAATGCATCATTGTTTGACAACACTTTCAGAGTAGAAATCATTGAATGTTTTGATGATGTAGTAAAACACGCATTATTACCCTTTTCACCTACTGATACACCAATGATAAAGGGATTATTTAAGGATACGGATATGGATGATTTAGATTTGACAAAACAAAATACGATTGCAAATACATTGCCTATAATGAATCCTATACCTTTGATGAATCCTATACCTTTACCTGTAATGAATCCTTTACCTGTAATGAATCCTGTACCTAGTTTAGGAATAGAAATTATAAAGAAGAAAATTCATAAGTAATTTTAGGTTATAAATTTTTTTATATGTAATATTAATAATGAAAGAAGTTATTTTCATAATTTCATTTTTAATATGTGTTTTTTTAGCAAGTTATTATTTTTATTATAAATATTATCAAATGGATCAAAGATTTTATTCTTGTAGAGATTTATATCCTGAATTATATAATATTCAAAATTATGGAATTGAAAATGAAATAAAAAATATAATTGAAGAAAAACATTGGGATGATTGGCCTGAACCCGCTTTATATAAAAATGATAAGATAGACGGAAATTGGAAAATTTTACCATTTGTTACATTTAGTGTTTGGAATGATGAAAATTGTGCTAAATTCCCTAAATTAACAAAATTTTTGAAAACAATTCCCAATTTAACTTTAGCTGGTTTATCTAAATTAGCACCATATACTGTAATAAATCAACATATAGGATGGGGTAAATATTCCAATAATATTTTAAGATGTCATTACGGTTTAATATTGCCTGAGAAAAAAGAAGATTCATTTGTATGTGTTAGAGATACAAATGATAGTCCAATTGAAACTAGATATCACGAATTAAATGAATGGATAGTATTTGACGATTCTAAAACACATTGGGGAGGAAATACAAGTAATATTGAAAGAACTGTTTTAATATTAGATATGAAAAGACCATATTATGTTAAAAAAGGTATATCAGAAGCTGAAGAAACAAAAGAGATTACTGATTTTATTAAAGCATCAACTGGTAAAAAAGAAATTAAAATGGAAGTTCCTTGGTAAAATGTATAATAATATATATATGTCCTATCAAGAGAAATATATAAAATATAAGAATAAATATATTAATTTAAAAAAACAATTAGGTGGCGAACCAGCAACTATACTTTATCACGGTACTAGTTCATATCATTTTGATAGTATAAAAACAAATGGTATTCCTGGAAGATTTCCAGAAGATTTATTACAAGATATTAAAATATTATATGATGCAGGTTATGGTAAAGTTGATCCATATGTTACTTGGTTTCTTGAAAGACAAGAAAATTTAACTAAAAATAAATTAAGTTTATCATTAACAGGTCAATTATCAGTAGCAGAAGAATATAGTAGTGGAGCTAGAAAAGGAAGTGAAGGTTTGTCGAGAATGCTTTTATCTTTAGGTGGAAAAACTTTAACACCTGAATTACAAATGATAGCTAATAAACTTTCAAAAGTTTCACGATATCCTGGTATAATTTTAGTAGTTAAAATAGATGATATTAAAGATGACATAGAACGTAGTAATGATTTTATTCCAGAAGATGATGTATGGGAATTATCAATTAGATTTAAAATTCCTCCTGAGAAATTATATTTACGTAAAAATGATGGTGAAATCATTAATATTTTATCACAAGAAGCAGATATGTATATGAAAAGTATTATATCAAAATTTGAAGAAGAAAACAAAATAGCTGAAGAGCGAAACAGACTATATGCAATTGAAGAAGAAAAAAGAAGAAGTGCTAATACTTTAACAGAAAAATTTGATAATCCTAAGAGAAAAGAAATTACATTTGTAAGTAAAGATTGGCAAATAGATTTGTCTATAGGTGATATCAAATCTTCTTATCCAGAATATTTACAATTAAGAGTTTACAATAAAGAAAATTATTTATCTTTTTCAATAATAAATGATGAAATGAAATTAAATGGTGAAGTAGAATCAAGAAATGATATTATAATTCAAAAACTTGAATTCTTACAACCAATAAAAGACACATTGTTAATTATGTTTAATAAACTATTTAATGTAATAGAACCAGATAGAAAAGATTATTATTCTAAAAAAATTAAAGAAGTTTTTCAATTTTAATAAAAATATAATGTATATTTTTATTAAATTAAAATATACATTATATATATGGATATTGTTCCTTATACAATATTAGTTGGAGGTTCTGGATTATTAATTCTAACAGGAGGAATTGTTATCGTTATAATTAATTTTAGAAGAATTTGCGGATTTTGTTTAAAAAAAGAATCCAATATAGAGTCTGTTAAAAATCCAGTTAATAATTCAGTTAACAATCCAGTTAATAATTCAGTTAACAATCCAGTTAACAATCCAGTTAATGAATGGAAATAGTCTTCGCGTTAAAATTATCTTAAAACTTTATTTAATTTGTAATTAGTTGAATTAAAAGAATTTATTATATATTGAACACTTTCATATGCTTTATCAAAATTACCACAAGTATAAAAATCAATTGAAATACATCCTTTTTCAGGCCAACTATGAAAAGATAAATGACTTTCGGCTAATAAATATATACCAGTAACACCTTGAGGATTAAATTGATGGAGTTTATCATCTAATAAAGTCATTTTACCTATTTTAATTGCTTCTTTAAATATTTTATCAATAAAATTTTTATCATTTAATTTATCAAAATTTAATGATTCAATATCTAATAAATAATGAACACCTTTATTACTATTTTCTTTAACTTCTAATTTTAATTTTAATTTATTTGGTAATTGAAAAGAACTCTTATGAATTCCTTCATTATAATAATCTAATTTTAATTTTCTATTTTCAAATATAACCCAATCAATATTAAAATTCAAAGGATTTATTGTATCTGAAACTAAACAAAATGAATAAAAGCCACCAGCAAATGTTGGTATATAAACAGTATATGGCGTTACATATTTAAATATTTTTTTCATTTTATCAATCATATCAATTATATTTTGTTCATTCCAATTAATATTATCAGCATTAAAACAAATTAAACTTTTAGGATTTAATATTTTTTTTAAATTTAGAAAAAACTGTTTACTAAATAAAGCAAATGATTGATTAAAATCAGTTGAATCTACAATAGTAAAATCAAAATTTGGTCCTTTATAATCTTGAACCCATTTATATCCATCATTTATTATTATTTTACTTTTTGGATTAGTAAATGCACCATTTGAAACTCCTGGTAAATATTTAATAGATGCATCAATAACAACTTTGTCAATATCAATCATATATACTTCTGAAACATTATTGTATTTTAATACTTCTCTTAAAGCACCACCGTCACCCCCACCAATAATTAATACTCTAATATCTTGCATATTAAAATAATTTATTCCAACGTGAGTTATCATTTCGTGATAATTTTTTTCATCAGATTCCGTTAGTTGTACATCATTATCTATTACTAACATATTTCCAAAATTTTTTGTTTTATAAATTTTTACCGATTGGAATAAACTCTGTTTTTTAAATAGTGTTTCTTCTATTTTATATTCGATATTAAATTTTGCATAATCTTTGAAGAAGTTTGAATCAGTATCTTTATTCAAGAACGCAGTTAATTTTTCTTTCCCTTCTGATAATAGATAAAATACAAAATCGTTGAATCCAGACGAATCTTCATTATAAAAATCTTTCAATAAAGGCTCTAATTTTATCCATATTAAAGTATAATATTTATTAAAAATTGAATCTAACTCTTTAACTTTTAAAGAATCAGTCTTTTTTATTTTTTTTCTTAAAATATTAATATTATCACAATTATTTCCCGATTGTTTTATAATTTCCCAAAAAAAATCTTCTGACATATAATTTTATTTAGAAAATATCTAAATAATAATATATGAATAAAAATATTAGTTATGATGAAATTTTAAAAAAATATAACTTATTACCAAATACAAGCGAGCTTAATGATTCAATATTTAGTGAGGTATTGGTTGATTTGCTTGGAGGTAAAGGTAGTAAAAAATCAAAAAGTAAAAAAATGAAAAAATCCAAGAAATCAAAGAAATCAAAGAAATCTAAGAAATCTAGCAAATCTAGTAAATCTGGTAAATCTAAGAAATCTAAGAAATCCAAGAAATCTAGTAAAAAGAAAAATAGTGATTCAGATGATCAATCATCTCATTCACAAGAAGCAAAAGAAAAAGCACAAGAAGCAAAAGAATTAGCTCAAGAAAAAGCACAAGAAACAAAAGAATTAGCTCAAGAAAAAGCACAACAAGCAAAAGAATTAGCGCAAGAAAAAGCACAACAAGCACAAGAAAGAGCACAACAATATCAACAACAAGCACAAGAAAAAGCTCAACAACAAGCTCAACAACAAGCTCAACAACAATATCAAAATGTTGGAGCTGTAGGAGCCATAGGAACAGTTGGTCTTGGTACTGCGTATTTTGCTTCTAGAGGTCAAAATCAACAAACAAGAAGTCCAAAACAAGCACTTCCTGAAGTAATTAATGAAACTACAGAAAACAATGATTTAGTCCCTCTTGAAACTACACCAGAAAGTAGTGAATTAGTTAAAGGAAAACTTGATAATACAGAAAAACTTGATAATACAGAAAAACTTGATAATACAGAAAAACTTGATAATACAGAAAAACTTAATAATACAGAAAATGAAAACCCAATTAAAATTATTAATGAAAACAATGACGTATCTGAAGAAGTTACAAATAATAGTTATGGAAATAAATATACTTCAATATTTAAAGAAAAAGAAGATTTTAGTTTTCATAAAATGTTTAGCAATTTATTCGGATATGAATTAAATGATAATAAATCAGGAGGTGCATCAAATACATCTTCTACAAGTGATAAAGAAA
>Ga0209499_1001181_pt1 | contig 18528 bp, 11 predicted proteins | sample C_130208_EF_Meta_FD_187306 | JGI IMG/M metagenome (GOLD analysis project Ga0209499, IMG submission 187306) | Freshwater microbial communities from Lake Croche, Canada to study carbon cycling - C_130208_EF_MetaG (SPAdes) (version 2) | ecosystem: Environmental > Aquatic > Freshwater > Lake...
CGCTTTTTTAGTTCTTTTTAGTCTTTTGAAATGGGTTTGACGGAGATTTTTATCGCCTGAAATAATGCTGATATTTCCATCAATTTCTAACATGGCCAGCTTTACATCCGAGAAATGTTCGACTCCATGTTCCCGCATCGCTTCTTGTAATTCTTCGGAAGAGATATTTAATTTACTCAGAATTTCGAAATCTAAAATACCGCTATGAATTAAAATTTCTGGTTTTTCTTGCATGAAATCATTAAATTTCTTGGATTTAAACATCAATTTTTTCAAACTATAATTGATAATAAAAAGAACAATAGCTGCTGCCAAACCTCCAAAAAGACTTGTGTTATTTCCAACCATTGCATTTTGAACTGAGTTACTTATTAACAATATCAAAATTACATCGGAAGTATTGAGCTGCGATAATTCCTTCTTGCCAAAAACCCGCAAAGCGATTAGCATGAAAAAATACACGGAAGCACTTCGAATGATGATGTCTAAATAAGGATTCATAAATTATTGTTTTAAATTTTATAATATACAACCGCTAATTCACAAATTCTGGGAAACAAAGCAGGAGATATATTAAATCTTATTTCAATTTGAAATTCTTTTCGATAGCCAATATCATTTCGCCTGCAATGTCTTTATTTGTTGCACCTTCAATACCTTCAAGTCCTGGAGAGGAGTTCACTTCCAGTAATAAAGGCCCTTTTGCTGAACGGATAATATCGACACCTGCCACTCTCAAATCCATAGCTTTGGCAGCTCGAATAGCTATTTTTTTCTCATCTGTAGTTGGTTTTATCACCGAAGCTGTTCCACCAAGATGAATGTTAGCTCGGAATTCGCCCGGCATCGCTTCTCGCTGAATTGTGGCTACTACTTTTCCGTCAACAACAAACAAGCGCAAGTCTTTTCCGTCTGCTTCTTTTATAAATTCTTGCACTAAAATATTGGCATTCAAACTTTTGAAAGCATTAATAACACTTTCTGCCGCTTTTTTAGTTTCGGCCATTACAACTCCTTTTCCTTGAGTTCCTTCGAGCAATTTTACAATTAAAGGCGGACCTCCAACCATTTTTATCAAATCATTCGTATCCAAAGGGGAATTAGCAAAACCCGTTGTTGGAATAGCAACACCGCTTTGCAAAAGCAATTGCAAAGAAAATAATTTATCGCGAGATTGTGTAATTGCAGTGGATGAATTCAAACAATACACGTTTAAGGCTTCGAATTGTCGCGTCAAAGCACAACCATAAAAGGTAATACTTGGTCGGATTCTAGGAATAATAGCGTCAAATTTATTTAATATAATTCCACCACGATAATGAATTTCGGGAGTTGTAGCATCCAGTTTCATATAGCATTCTTTGATGTTCAAAAAGTGCATTTCGTGACCCCGCATTTCACCGGCCTCCATAATTCGTTTGTTGCTGTATAATTCGGGGTTGCTGGCTAATAATCCAATTCGCAATCCAGAACTTGCCTTTTCAGAATTTTTATAAACTTCCTTTAAATTATCTGGTGTGGGTTGTCCCAAAAGATATTGTTCCTCGGGATCTACTAAAACTCTTCCGCTCATGGCTTCACGGCCTAATAACATTCGGAATCCCATTGAATCTCGATTGGTCAAGGTCATTTCGATCAACCATTTTGAGTTTCCAATTTCTAATGAAGTTTGGATTACATAACGCTGTTCTCTAAAACCGCTAGAACTTTTTACGACTCTTTTGTCGATTAAAGGCGCCTCGCAATGAATAATTGTTTTGACATTGTTTTGTATGGGATTGATGTCAAATTTGACCCAATTTTGTCCTTCTTTTAGAAACGGAGCAATATTAATGGCGTGCAATGCCGAAGTTTTCGCCCCTGAATCGACACGTGCTTTGATAGTTGGAATTCCTAATTCTGGGAGGGAGCACCATTCTTCGCTGCCTAATATAATTTTGCTTTGTAACATAAAATAAGTTTTCTACAATGAATATTTCAGGTGTAAATATATAGGGAATAATGCAAATATGAATATTAAATTAGGGTTAAATATTCAGATAAAACGGAACAAAAAAAAACCTACTAATTAGTAGGTTCTTCTGCTTTATGAACATTTACGATGAGTTCTTGCGAAGTATCATCTAAATCCATGAAAATCTCATCTCCAGATGCAATTTTCGAAGTGATGATTTCTTCGGCTAGCGCATCTTCCACATATTTCTGAATGGCTCTTTTTAGTGGTCTTGCACCAAATTGTCTGTCAAAACCTTTCTCCGCAATAAAGGCTTTCGCTTTATCAGAAAGAACTAATTTATAGCCTAATTCATTGATACGTTCGTATAATTTTTTCAATTCAATTTCGATAATTAAATCAATATCGTGTTTTTCAAGTGTGTTGAAAACAATTACATCGTCGATTCTGTTTAAGAATTCTGGTGCAAACGTTTTTTTCAAAGCGTTTTCGATAATGCTTTTCGAATTATCATCGGCTTGCGCTACTTTGGCAGCAGTTCCAAAACCAACACCTTGTCCAAAATCTTTTAATTGTCGTGCTCCAACATTCGAAGTCATGATAATTATTGTATTCTTGAAATCAATTTTTCTTCCTAAACTATCAGTCAAAAATCCATCATCCAAGACTTGAAGTAACATATTAAATACATCAGGATGGGCTTTTTCAATTTCATCTAATAATACCACACAATACGGTTTGCGACGAACTTTCTCGGTTAATTGTCCCCCTTCTTCATATCCAACGTATCCCGGAGGTGCTCCAACTAATCTAGAAATCGCAAATTTTTCCATGTATTCGCTCATGTCAATTCGGATCAAAGCATCTTCAGAATCGAATAATTCTTTGGCTAAAACTTTGGCTAATTGGGTTTTACCAACGCCAGTTTGTCCCAAGAAAATAAAGGATCCAATAGGTCGATTCGGGTCTTTCAATCCGGCACGATTTCTTTGAATGGCACGTGCAATTTTTAATACAGCCTCACTTTGACCAATTACTTTGCTTTCGATAAGTTCTGGTAATTTGGCTAACTTATTACTTTCTGTTTGCGCAATTCGATTCACAGGAATTCCCGTCATCATCGAAACTACGTCTGCAACATTATCTTCGGTAACTAAAATACGATTGTTTTTGGCATCTTCTTCCCATTGTTCTTGGGCTATAGCCAAATCTTTTTCGATTCGTTTTTCATCATCACGAAGTTTAGCGGCTTCTTCATACTTTTGTTTTTTAACAACTGCATTTTTAAGTTCACGCACTTCTTCCAACTGGCGTTCTAATTCCAAAATTTGTTTCGGAACATCGATATTGGTTATGTGAACTCTTGAACCTGCTTCGTCCAAAGCATCAATAGCTTTGTCTGGCAAGAAACGTTCTGACATGTACCTATTCGTTAACTTAACACAAGCTTCAATTGCTTCTGGCGTGTATGTTACATTATGATGGTCTTCATATTTATCTTTAATATTGTTCAATATAGCAATGGTTTCCTCCACCGAAGTAGGTTCGATAATTACCTTTTGAAAACGTCTTTCTAATGCACCGTCTTTCTCTATATATTGTCGGTATTCATCTAGCGTTGTAGCCCCAATACATTGAATTTCGCCTCTTGATAAAGCGGGTTTAAACATATTAGAAGCATCCAAAGAGCCTGTTGCGCCACCAGCACCAACAATAGTGTGAATTTCATCAATAAAAAGAATGATATCGTCATTTTTTTCTAATTCGTTCATCACCGCTTTCATGCGTTCTTCAAACTGTCCGCGGTATTTTGTTCCAGCAACTAAGCTTGCTAAATCAAGTGTTACCACACGTTTGTTGAATAATATTCTAGATACTTTCTTTTGTATAATTCGCAAAGCCAAACCTTCGGCAATAGCAGATTTTCCCACTCCAGGTTCCCCGATAAGTAATGGATTGTTCTTTTTTCGACGGCTTAAAATTTGAGAAACGCGTTCAATTTCTTTTTCACGTCCCACAACCGGGTCTAATTTTCCATCTTCGGCCATTTCTGTTAAATCTCTCCCAAAATTATCTAAAACCGGAGTTTTAGACTTCTTGTTTGATTTATTAGCTGGATTATTGAAAGCATCTCCCTTTAGACTGTCATCTTGTCCTGATTCCTCATTATAAGCATCATTTGTTGGCAAGTTTTCTATAAAATCATCTTCGCTTGGTGTCATATTTAGGTACTGTTCTTTAGCTACATCGTAATCAATTTTCAGTTTATTCAGTAGCTTGGTTGTTGGATCATTTTCGTTTCTTAAGATGCACAATAATAAATGTGCTGTACTAATGGAAGTGCTATGAAATACTTTCGCTTCCAGAAAAGTAGTTTTCAATGCACGTTCTGCTTGTCGCGTCAGGTGTAAATTTTTCTTTTCATTGTTTGTTTCTACATTCGAACTCGCAGGGCTCAAAATCTCAACCTTTCGACGTAAATGGTCTAAATCTACCGATAAATTATTCAGAATAGTAATGGCTTTCCCATTTCCATCTCTTAAAATACCAAGCATTAAGTGTTCAGTACCAATGAAGTCGTGCCCTAATCGTAAGGCTTCTTCTTTGCTGTAAGTAATAACGTCTTTTACTCTTGGTGAAAAATTATCATCCATATTATACTTGTATTTCTATTGTAAATTTAGTCAATTAGTCATTGAAAAACAATAATCATTCCTTTTATGAACTATTGTCAGCTAATTGACAAAAAAAAGAATAAAAACAACGTTAAATAAGTCTTAATTTATTAACTAAAAGCAAGTGTAAATTTGTTAATAAATCATTTAAATTAGAAAGAAATAAGCGCTTGAAGAAAATCAAAAAGATGTATATTAGCACGTTTTGAAACTAAAATAAATTTTTTAAATATTACAACTTATGTCTGAAGGAGAAAAGTTAATTCCTATTAACATTGAAGATGAAATGAAATCTGCTTACATCGATTATTCGATGTCAGTAATTGTATCAAGAGCGCTTCCGGATGTTAGAGACGGTTTGAAACCAGTGCATAGAAGAGTACTTTACGGAATGTACGATTTAGGAGTGACTTCAAGATCTGCCCATAAAAAATCTGCTAGAATTGTTGGAGAAGTATTAGGAAAGTATCACCCACACGGGGATACATCAGTATATGATGCTATGGTTCGTATGGCTCAAGAGTGGAGCATGCGCTACCTTTTAGTGGACGGACAAGGTAACTTTGGTTCTGTTGATGGTGATAGTCCAGCGGCAATGCGATACACTGAAGCTAGAATGCGCAAGATTTCGGAAGAGATTATGGCGGATATCGAAAAAGAAACCGTTGATTTTCAATTGAATTTTGATGATACTTTATATGAGCCAAAAGTAATGCCAACTAGAGTTCCTACTTTGTTAATTAACGGAGCTACTGGTATTGCCGTAGGTATGGCAACGAATATGCCACCACACAACTTAACGGAAGTTATTAACGGTACTTTGGCGTATTTAGACAATACAGATATTGAAATTGACGAATTGATGAATCATATTAAAGCACCAGATTTCCCTACTGGTGGAACGATATATGGTTATGATGGAGTTCGTGAAGCTTTTAAAACTGGTAGAGGGCGTATTGTTATGCGTGCCAAAGTTGGTTTTGAAGAAGTAGATGGTAGAGAATGTATTATCGTAACCGAAATTCCATACCAAGTCAATAAAGCAGACATGATTAAGCGAACTGCCGACATGGTTAATGACAAAAAAATCGAGGGTATTGCCAATATTCGTGATGAATCGGATAGAAATGGTATGCGTATCGTTTATATTTTGAAACGTGATGCTACACCAAACGTAGTTTTGAATACCTTATATAAGTTCACACAATTACAATCTTCTTTTAGTGTAAATAATATTGCCCTAGTAAAAGGACGTCCTCAAATGTTGAATTTGAAGGATATGATTCATTATTTCATCGAGCACCGTCATGATGTGGTTGTTCGTAGAACACAATTTGAATTGCGTAAAGCAGAAGAAAGAGCTCATATTTTAGAAGGATTAATTATTGCTTCTGATAATATTGATGAAGTTATTGCCTTAATTCGTAGTTCTAAAAATACGGAAGAAGCCAGAGATAAATTAATAGAAAGATTCAAATTATCGGATATTCAATCCCGTGCTATTGTTGAAATGCGTTTGCGTCAATTAACTGGTTTGGAACAAGACAAGTTAAGAGCGGAATATGATGAATTAATGAAATTGATTGAACATTTGAAAGCTTTACTTGCAGATGTAAATTTAAGAACTGATTTAATTAAAGAAGAACTTGTTGAAATTCGTGAAAAATATGGTGATGAACGTCGTTCTTTAATTGAATATTCAGGTGGAGACGTAAGTATCGAAGATTTAATTGCCGATGAAAATGTAGTTATTACCATTTCGCATGCAGGATATATTAAACGTACTAATTTATCAGAATACAAAACTCAAAATAGAGGAGGAGTTGGGCAAAAAAGTGCTGGAACAAGAGATCAAGATTTCCTTGAAAACATGTTTGTAGCTACCAATCATCAATACATGATGTTCTTTACTCAAAAAGGAAAATGTTTCTGGATGCGTGTTTATGAAATTCCTGAAGGAAGCAAAACTGCAAAAGGAAGAGCTTTGCAAAACTTAATCAATATTGAAAGCGATGATAAAGTAAAAGCATTTATTTGTACTCAAGATCTTAAAGATAAAGAATATACAAATAGTCATAATCTAGTTATGGTGACTAAACAAGGTCAGGTTAAGAAAACTTCTTTAGAGAAATATTCTAAACCAAGAGTAAATGGAGTTGCTGCAATTACTATTAAGGAAGGCGATGAATTATTGGAAGCAAAATTAACTAATGGAGAAAGTCAAATTATTTTGGCTGTTAAATCTGGAAAATTAGTTCGTTTTGAAGAAACTAAAACGCGTCCAATGGGAAGAACCGCTTCAGGAGTTCGTGGTATTACATTAAAAGACACGACGGATGAAGTTATTGGTATGGTTACTGTAGATAAAAATGATATTAATGATTCTCAAATTTTAGTCGTAACTGAAAATGGATATGGTAAACGCACCAAATTGGTTGACGAAGATGGGGAAGATGTTTATAGAATTACAAATCGTGGAGGTAAAGGAGTGAAAACTTTGAATATTACCGAAAAAACAGGAAAACTAATTTCGATAAATGCGGTTACAGATGCTGATGATTTAATGATTATCAATAAATCTGGTTTAACTATAAGAATGGCAGTCGAAGATTTAAGAGTGATGGGTCGTGCTACTCAAGGGGTTAAATTGATTAATCTAAAGGGGAATGATTCTATCGCTGCAGTTACGAAAGTTATGAAAGACGATGTTGCTGAAGTAGTTGTTGACGAAGATGGAAATGTTATCGAAACAGAAGCTATCGAAAGAGTTAAACCCGTTTTAGAAATTCTTGAAGACGAAGAAGGTGCTGCGGATGATGACGATGACGAAGAAGTAGAGGACGATTCAGAAGAAGAAGGCGATGACGAAGATTCAGACGACGAAGCATAAAAATAAATAAAACAGAAGATTACGAATAATTATTAAAAACAAAAACTAGAATTTATGAAAAGTAAATATGTAGTACTTGCATCAGCATTATTGATATCAGTAGCCACTTTTGCTCAAAAAGATCAAATTAAAGCAGCCGAAAAAGCATTAAAAGGCGGTAATTCTCAAGAAGCAATTGCTCAATTGAAAGGAGCAGAATTATTAATTGCTAATGCTACCGAATCAGAAAAAGCACAATATAATTTTGTAAAAGGAAATGCGTTGCTAGATTTGGCAAATAAAAATATTGAAACAGGAACCAATTTAGTTCTTGCAGCCAAATCATACCAAGATGTAGTAGCTATTGAAAAAGCTGCCGGTAAGGATAAGTATTCAGATCAAGCTAATGCTTCGATAATTGATATTAAATATAAATTATTAAATAGCGCAATAGCAGATTCTAAAATTGATAAACATGCTGAAGGTGCAAAAAAATTATACGATGCTTATTTGTTGGATAAAAAAGACACAATTAATTTATATTATGCCGCTTCAACTTATGTAAATGCTAAGGATTATGATTCGGCACTTAAATTGTACTATGATTTAAAAACTTTGAATTATTCAGGTAAAGCAACAAATTACTTGGCTTCTAATAAATTAACTTCTCAGGAAGATCTTTTTACTACACTTGCAGAAAGAGATCGAGTAGTAAAAATTGGAACTCATGAAAAGCCTAGAACTGAAGTTGTTCCTTCAAAAAGAGGGGAGATTTACAAAAATATCGCTTTAATTTTGGTTCAAAGTGGAAAAACTGACGAAGCAAAAAAAGCAGTAGCTGATGCTAGAATAGCTAGTCCAGAAGATATTTCATTGATCACAACCGAAGCTAATTTGTACTTGGAGACAAAAGATTTTGTTACTTATAAAAAACTGATTACGGAAGTATTGGAAAAAAATCCAAATGATGCCGATTTAATATTTAATTTGGGTGTTATTAGTGCCAATGCAAAAAACCGAGTTGATGCTGAAAAGTATTATAAACGGGTAATGGAAATTAATCCTAAATACATTAATGCTTATATTAATTTAGCGGCTTTGAAATTGGATGATGAGAGAATTATCATTGATGAAATGAATAAGTTAACTTCATCTGATAAAGACATGAAACGTTATGAAGTGCTTAAAAACAAAAGATTTGATTTGTTTAGAAGTGCTATTCCTTTTCTGGAAAAAGCAGTTGAAATAGAGCCTTCTAATATTGATGTTGCTAAAACGCTGTTGAATGTATATAGTGCATTAGAAATGTCTGCAGAAAGTAAAGCCATGAAAGAAAAAATTAAAGCTCAAGAAGCTAAAAAATAAGCGAATAATAAATATAAAAATGCCGTTCCGTTTAATTATGGAACGGCATTTTATTATATAATCTTTTTTATAACACGAAGTTTGTGAGTGTGTTTGTTCGTTTCGGCATTGTAAATACCGAGATGATCCAGTCGATCTATTCTGACTTTTCCACTAGCGTGAATAATATAATTGTCCTCCATTATAATTCCAACGTGAATGATGTTTCCTTCGTCATTATCAAAAAAGGCTAAATCCCCAGGCTCGCTTTCTTCAATAAAACTCAGCGCTTCTCCTTGTTTTGCTTGTTGAGAAGCGTCGCGCAATAATTTATAACCATTTAGCTTATAAACCATTTGGGTAAAACCAGAACAATCAATTCCAAAAGGATTTTTCCCTCCCCAAAGATAGGGAGCATTCAAGTACATAAAAGCAGTTCTAATGAGTTCTGATTTTGGTTTAACACCATTGATTTTTGTACCTTCGAAATTATAATTAGAAGTATTAATTTCCGAATTGCTTAAAAATGAAATGGAAGCGCCTAGAGGAATCGGAATTAATAAATTAGTATTATCGGTTATGTAATCTACCAAATCTCCATTGAGAATAATCGCCTCTTCAGATAATTTATTAAAATTGGTTTCTGAAATTATTTTAAATTGTTTCGAATCGACCCAACCTTCATAATTATCAAATTGCATTTTAATTCTAGACCATTGCTTTAGTTGTTCTATTATTTCAAAATGTTCCCCAAATAATACTTGCGAAACAATTTCGCTTTTATCACTAGGCTCCAATCGAACTGGTATTATGGCAAGGTTACAAATTCCGAACATTTTATTCAATTAATTTAGATTCTTTCTATAATTATTGCCGAAGCACCCCCTCCGCCATTGCAAATTGCAGCGGCACCAATTTTAGCATTATTTTGTTCTAAAACATTCAAAAGTGTCACGATAATTCGTGCTCCAGAACATCCTAGTGGATGACCTAAAGAAACTGCTCCACCATTTACATTTACCTTGGAAGCATCCAAGCCAAGAATTTTAGAATTAGCCAAACCCACAACAGCAAAGGCTTCATTGAATTCAAAATAATCTACATCTCCAATTGATAATCCCGCTTTTTCTAAAGCTTTAGGAATAGCAAGAGAAGGGCTTGTGGTAAACCATTTTGGTTCTTGGGCAGCATCCGCATAGCTACGAATATACGCTAAAGGTTTTAAACCCAAAGCCAATGCTTTTTCTTCGCTCATTAATATTAAAGCAGCAGCTCCATCATTTATAGTTGATGCATTTGCGGCAGTAACGGTTCCGTCTTTTGTGAAAGCAGGATTTAAAGTGGGTATTTTATCTAATTTTACATTAGAAAACTCTTCGTCTTTGGATATTATAATAGGTTCACCTCGTCTTTGAGGAACTTCAACAGGAACTATTTCATTATCAAATTTAGCAGCTTGCCATGCATTGGTAGATCGCTCATAGGACTGAATTGCAAAGTTATCTTGGTTTTCTCTAGTGAAACCATATTCGCTCGCACATAAGTCCGCAGAAACGCCCATAGCATTGTTGTCATACGCATCGGATAAACCATCTCGTTGCATGCCATCAATCATTGTAGTAGGTCCAAATTTATATCCGTTTCTTAAATGCATATAATGGGGAATCAAACTCATGTTTTCCATACCTCCGGCAACAACAATTTCAGCATCACCACAAAGGATCGCTTGTGCGCCAAACATAACTGATTTCATTCCTGAAGCACAAACTTTATTGACTGTTGTGCAAGCTACTTTATTTGGCAAACCAGCAAAAAGTGCCGCTTGTCTTGCGGGAGCTTGACCAACACCAGCCTGAACAACATTGCCCATAAAAATTTCATCCACTAAATTTGGATTTAATTGAATTTTGTTCAAAGCACCTTTTATGACAACTGCTCCTAGTTTTGGAGCCGAAACAGTAGATAATCCTCCCATAAAACTTCCAATGGGAGTTCTAACAGCAGAAACAATAACAACTTTTTTGTTCATGGTTTGTTTGTGTCTAAATTTATTGCGAATTTAAACATTTTGAGTAAATACTAAATTAGAATTCTGATAATATTATAGTATTAATTGGATTAATAATCTGAATATGGATTTAATGTGATTTTTTTAAGGATCTGATCTAAAAGATAAAATTATTCAAGCGGTTTAGAAAGGCTATACGTTTGACTGTGAATGTATTTAATTTAACATTGAAAAAACATTAAAAAAAAGGGTCTAATTATTTGTGAAATATAGAATAGAAAGTTACATTTGCAACCGCTTAAAAGGATTATAAGTTCTTATATTGGAGAGTTGCCTGAGTGGCCGAAAGGACATGTTTGCTAAACATGCGTATGGGTAACTGTACCAAGGGTTCGAATCCCTTACTCTCCGCTTTTTTTGCACTTCGGGGTGTAGCGTAGCTCGGTTATCGCGCCTGCTTTGGGAGCAGGAGGCCGCAGGTTCGAATCCTGCCACCCCGACTAATTTTTTTTACACGATCCATGGAGGCATAGCTCAGCTGGATAGAGCACCTGCCTTCTAAGCAGGCGGTCGAAGGTTCGAATCCTTCTGCCTTCACAAAAAACTCCTCAATTGAGGAGTTTTTTTATGAATTATTTTAAATCTTATTTTTTTACAATCTCATCTAAAACGGCTTTTTCAGGATAATTAATTACTTTTAGAATAATCTCTTGATTTTTAATTGTCTTACCTTCAATAATATATATCTTTCCATTTCCCACTTTGATATTGCTTTTGTCAAAGTCAACATCTCCAAATTTCAATGTGTTTTTTATATCAGCCGTGTCAATCCATTTTTCGGATAATACTTGAGAGGCTTTATCAGAATAACTAAAAGGTTTATTTCGTATGTCATTCAAAACTCTTGAATTTGGAAAATAATTACAACGAGTGTCTTTTCCACTAAATATTGCTGCTACAACAAAGGATCCCATAATTAATCCTAATAAATAATAAGCGAAACGGTGTGCGAATTTCATAATCAATTTTTTGGCAAAGGTAGAGTAAAGTTTATTAAAACACGATTAAATTTATATCACTATTTGGTAAGTCAAACCAATCGCCTATGGCTTTGTTTGTCAGAATACCATGGTATAAATAAACGCCGTTTCTTAAACCTAAATCTTTGCGAATAGCACTTTCTATTCCTCCGTCTTCGGCAATTTGCAATAAATAAGGAGTGATTATATTACTTAACGACAGCGATGCTGTTTTTGAATATCTTGATGGAATATTGGGTACACAATAGTGCAAAACATTGTTTTTTACAAAAGTAGGTTTCTCATGTGTGGTTACTTCTGATGTTTCAAAACAACCGCCAGTATCAATACTTACATCGACAATAACAGCGCCTTTTTTCATGTATTCGACCATAGTTTCGGTAACAACAACTGGACAACGTTCCTTACCTCGCATGGCGCCAATAGCCACATCGCATCGTCTCAACGCTTTTAATAATGATTTGGGTTGAATGGTAGAAGTGAAAATTCGCTGATTCAAATTATTTTGTAAGCGACGTAGTTTTGTAATCGAATTATCAAAAACTTTTACATTTGCGCCTAAGCCAATGGCTGTTTTTGCTGCAAATTCACCCACCATTCCAGCACCTAATATTACAACTTCGGTAGGAGGGACGCCAGTTATATTGCCAAATAACAGTCCTTTTCCAAATTCATTGGTAATCATCAATTCTGCGGCAATTAAAACGGAGGCAGTTCCGGCAATTTCACTTAAGGATTTCACGGCAGGATAAGATCCGTCTTCGTCTTTTATGTATTCATAAGCCAGTGCCGTAATTTTCTTTTTGGCCAAAGCTTCAAAATAAGCCTTTTTTCTAGTTTTCAATTGAATAGCGGATAATACAATCGTTTTAGGATGGATCATTTCGATTTCAATCAAAGTAGGCGGTTCTACTTTTAAAAGCATGGGACAACCAAATACTTTCTTAGTGTCTTTTGTGATTTCAGCCCCTGCATCGGAATATTCTTTATCGGAATAACTAGAACTTTCTCCAGCCCCAGATTCAATCATAACGCGATGTCCTTGATACGTAAGCGAATTCACGGCATCTGGCGTTAAGCAAATACGGCGTTCTTGAAAGCTATTTTCTTTTGGGATACCAATAAAAAGTTCACTCTTATATCTAGATATTTCAAGTTTCTCTTCTTGAGGTAATAACTGTTGCTTTGTGAATGGAGTTATTGACATTGATTGTGAAATTTTTGTACAATTTACTGAATAAAATTATACTATTTTGTTTTAACGGCTATTAATTAGGTTTTTAGTAACATAATTTCTTTAAAAAACCGCCCTAAATAATTCGTTCCATTTTAATATCGGCTCTTTCATAGACCCCTCCTTCAAGTGAAACTTCATGAAATCCATATTTTTTATATAAATAAATGGCAGGTAATAATTTTCGGTTCGAATATAAAATAATTTTTATAATTCCCTTTTCTTTGGCAACGGCGAGGCAGTGTTCCATGAGTTTATTTCCTATTCCCAATCCCTGAACGCCATCGGTAACCGCCATTTTACTGAGTTCAAACGTATTTGTGTCCATTTTAATTAAGGAAGCCGTACCTACAATTTTACCATCATGTTGCGCATAAAATATCATTCCACCTTTATCGATAATTTCACCTTGAGGATCAGAAAGAACAATTTCGTCCTTCGGTTCTACTCTAAAATATTTATTTAACCATTCGAAATTTAAAGTTTTAATTTCTTCTTTTAATTCAGTCGAAAAAGGAATGATTTGTACAGCATTATCTATATTCATGTTTCTTAATTAGTGTAGCGTTAAAATGCGTTTTCCGTCTGCTTGTAATGAAATAGTAATCACCGAATGCGAATCCGGAATTAGATTTGGTATTTTATCAGCCCATTCAATAAAGCACCAATTATTAGAATATAAATAATCATCTACACCCATATCCAACGCTTCCGTTTCAGTATTAATTCTATAAAAATCAAAATGGTAAACTAATTGGTTGTTAGTAGCTTGGTATTCGTTAACTAAAGAAAAAGTGGGGCTACTCGTAGCATCAGTTACACCCAATTTTTTTGCCAAAGCTTTTATTAATGTTGTTTTTCCAACGCCCATTTCACCGTGAAATAAGATTACTTTATTCGGATTTTGATCCAAAATTTGTTGAGCAACGTTATTGATTTCTTCTAATGAAAAAGTAATTTCCATACGTTGTATCTTTTTAAAACACATAGAAACATAGTTTATGTTAATTAAAATAAGACCTTTCACTTAATTAAGTTAATTATAGCTTTGTGAAGCCAAGAATTGGTCTATCTCATTCTTTTTTTTCTATGATTCTATGTGGTTGTTTTTTTATTATTAATATAACTCTAAAATCTGCAAACTGAAATCTGCAAACTGAAATCTGAAATCTAAAATCTGCAATCTGAATTACTTCGGATTAAAAATCAAAAACGGAATAATCATTTCTTCTAATGAAATTCCACCATGTTGATAGGTGTTTTTGTAATAACTCACATAATGATTGTAGTTATTTACGTAGGCCAAAAATAAATCATTTTTTGCAAAAATATAAGAACTACTCATATTTATTGTTGGCAAACCTATATTTTTCGGCTCTTTTACAGCATAAACGTCTTTTTGTTCGTAGGTTAAACTTCGCCCTGTTTTGTAGCGCAAATTAAGACTGGTGTTTTTATCGCCTACCACTTTCGAAGGATTTTTTACATTTATCGTTCCGTGATCGGTGGTCAAAATCAATTTAAAACCTAGTTTTTGAGCTTGTTGAATAATTTCTAAAAGGGGCGAATTCTTAAACCAACTTAAAGTCAACGAGCGATACGCTTTATCGTCGGAAGCTAATTCTTTAACTACATCCATTTCGGTTTTGGCATGCGAAAGCATATCCACAAAATTATAAACCACCGTAACCAAATCATTGTTTTTCAATGTCTTGAAATTATCAACTAATTTTTTTCCTGCAGTCAGATTCGTAATTTTAAAATAATCCTGCTTAATATTAATTCCCAATCGTTTTAAATGTGCGGTCAAAAATTCGGCTTCATATAAATTTTTACCGCCTTCTTCAGGATCGTTTTTCCAATATTGTGGAAACTGTTTTTCCATTTCAACAGGCGTTAAACCAGAGAAAATTGCATTTCTTGCATATTGTGTTGCCGTTGGCAAAATAGCGTAATACGGCACTTCTTTTTCTAATTTATAATGATTCGAAACCACGCTTTCAAACACTTTCCATTGGTCGTAACGCAAATTATCAATCACCACAAACAAAATAGGCTTGTCCTTTTTGATAATCTCAGGAACCACTAATTCCTTGAACAAAGTGTGCGATTGTATGGGTTTATCAGCTTTTGGGGAGAACCAATCTTGATAATTACGTTCTATAAATTTCCCAAAATGCGAATTCGCTTCGGCCTTCTGCGATTCTAATATTTCAATCATACTTTGATCGTCAATATTCTCCAATTCTAATTCCCAAAAAACCAGTTTTTTATAAAATTCAATCCAATCTTCAAAGGAATTGACCATCGCCATTTCCATCGAAATTTTCCTAAATTCCTTCTGATAATCCAAAGTTGTCTTTTGAGAAATCAATCTCGAGTGATCTAAATTCTTTTTCAAACTCAACAAAATCTGGTTTGGATTTACCGGTTTTATCAAATAATCGGCAATTTTAGAACCAATCGCTTCCTCCATAATATATTCTTCCTCGCTCTTGGTAATCATAATCATCGGAACCGAAGATTTCTTCTCCTTCATTTCAGATAACGTTTCCAAGCCACTCATACCGGGCATGTTTTCGTCCAAAAACACAATATCGAAGTTATTCGATTCAAAAACATCAATCGCATCCCGACCATTATTACAAGTCGTAACGCTATAATTTTTCTTTTCCAGAAATATAATATGAGGTTTCAAGTAGTCAATTTCATCATCGACCCAAAGTATTTTTATCGTATCCATATATTTTAATAAAGTTTTAAAAGTAAACAATCAATCAGCCAAATTACTTTTTTATAACGTCAACTTATCAATACTATTATAATTTAATACTTTTTTAAGGGTTTAAATAAAAACCAAATCTCGATTATTCTTTGGGCGTGCCAGCGCCTCCGCAAGCTCCGGCGCTGTCGGGCTGTGCGCTGTATCTCTCCGCTTTGCTACGAGGATGCCGCTTCCATCCCTCACGCGGGTGTGAGGATAACCTATGAATTACTCAATAAATAAGGATTTAAAAAAATAATGTTTTATAACTTTTGAAAATAACAAATATTTTTGAAAATCAAGCAGAATCTATTTCCATTATATTATTGTATTTTTGAATCAATTAATCAGTTTTACCTTAGAAATCATAAATGGACATCAAAGCACTACTAAAACAATCCAATTCTTGGTCTGAATTTAAACTGAAAATGGATGCTTTACCTAAAAAACAAATGGGTAATGCTTTTGAATTACTAACCAAGTTATATTTCAAGATAAATCCTGTTTATTCATTTTATGATGAAGTTTGGTTGTTAAGCGAAGTTCCTTCTACGGTATTTGAATATTTAGGATTACCATCACACGATTTAGGAATTGATTTAATTGCTAAACAAGGCGATGAATATCATCCCATTCAATGCAAATACCATTCAGAAAAGAACAGTTCTATTACCTTCAATGAAGTTTCCACATTTATCTCTTTATTAGAAGGAAATGATAAATTTACCCAAGGCTATATTTGTTCTACTGCAAATGTAACATCAAAGAATTTAGATAAGGTCAAGAACAAACCTATCAATCTAATATTATCCGATAGCTGGGTCCAGTTAGACGAGGATTTCTTTGATAAGATTAAGAATTATTTTGAAGACAGGAAATATACTCCTACTGCTTATATTCCAGTGGAACATCAGGTTAAAGCCTTGAAAGATTCTGTTGATTATTTTATAGACGCCAATAATTCAAGAGGAAAACTAATATTTCCCTGTGGTGCTGGAAAGAGCCTTACTGGTTTTTGGATGACCCAAGAACTAAAATCGACATCTACTCTAATAGCAGTTCCAAGTTTGTCATTAGTAAAGCAAACACTCGATGTTTATTTGCGTGAAATTGTTGCCCGTGGAATAAAGGTCAAGTGGCTTTGTATCTGTTCTGACGAAGGAATTGGAAAGGACGATGAGATTATGGAAAATACCGAAAGTCTTGGTATTCCTTGTCAAACGAATCCTGACTATATAGAAAAGTGGTTGGAAACAAATCGAGACGAACACAAAATTATTTTCACGACTTATCAAAGTGGAAGAATCATTGCCGATGTTTCAAAAAAATTAAATATCTCTTTTGATTTAGGGATATTTGATGAAGCTCACAAAACCGTTGGACTGAACAAAAAACTGTTCAGTTATCTTCTTTTCGATGAGAACATTTCCATTGAAAAGAGAATCTTTATGACTGCCACCGAAAGGTTTTATAGTGGTTCTAAAGAAGATATTATCTCGATGGATGACTATGAAATTTATGGAGATACTTTCTCTCAAATGAGTTTCAAAGAAGCAATTGAGAAAGAATTATTGACCGATTATAAAATAATTACCATTGATGTTAAAAAGAGTGAAATTGCCGAGTTTATTAAAAACAACAACTTAGTACAACTAAATAATAAATGGAAGAATGAAACCGAAGCAAGGTCTTTGGCTTCGATGATAGCCTTGCGTAAAGCGATGAAAGTCTTGCCGATTAAAAATGCGGTTTCTTTTCATTCCTCTATTGAAAAAGCAGAACGTAACAAAGACTTACAAAGCTACATTACCAGTTCCTATGACTTTGAACCTATTGATAGTTTTACGGTTTCGAGCAAAGTGGCTACTACCAAACGGAATGATATTATTAGGGAATTTGCCGATTCTTCACGAGCTTTAATTACCAATGCCAAATGTTTGACCGAAGGCGTGGATGTACCCAATATAGATTGTATTGTTTTTGCCGACCCTCGAAAAAGCAAAGTAGATATTGTACAAGCCTTGGGAAGAGCCTTGAGGAAAAAAAAAGGAAAAGATTGGGGATATGTAATTTTGCCTGCATTATATGATGATGAAACCCACGAAATAGACAACGACAACTATAATGAAATCATTTCAATTGTTAGAGGACTAGCAGCTAATGATGAAAGAATCATCGAATATTTTAAAGACAAAGGCGATAAAACAAGCACCAAAAGAAGTGAAGGCTCTGCCGTATTTGATTTTAATTTCACTGCTGATTTATTAGACGAAAAAGACCTAACGGAACAACTACAAATAAAGATTTGGGAGAGTTTATCGAAGTTTAATTGGATGGAGTTTGAGGAAGCGAGGGAGTTTGTGAGAGCACTTAATTTAAAAAATCAAAAAGAGTGGTTAGGTTATGTAAAATCTAATAAAAGACATGAAGGCATACCGTCTAAACCTGAACGAATTTATAATGATACTGGCTGGCTTAGTTTATGGGATTGGCTTGGGGTACAGGATGGTTGGGATAGCAATTGGATGGGATTTGAGGAAGCGAGAGAGTTTGTAAGGTCACTTAATTTAAAAAATCAAAAAGAGTGGCTTAGTTATTTAAAAACCAATAAAAAACCTATAGATTTACCTTCAACACCTG